>Ga0181533_1001181_pt1 | contig 34044 bp, 19 predicted proteins | sample PEATcosm2014_Bin_45_FD_119772 | JGI IMG/M metagenome (GOLD analysis project Ga0181533, IMG submission 119772) | Peatland microbial communities from MTU Mesocosm Facility, Houghton, MI, USA - PEATcosm2014_Bin11_60_metaG | ecosystem: Environmental > Terrestrial > Soil > Wetlands > Peat | place...
AACGGCGTCCGGGACGGCAGAAGCCCCGCCTAGCCCGTGGGCTGCCGCCGAGCGGGATCAGCATAAGCGGGAGAGTGAAGAGTTCGTTGAGGGGTAGACCGTCAGATATTGGACGGCGTGGAGCGTGGCCCAAATCCGTCTTGTAACACCTCGGCTGGAAGTGGGCGTCTTTCCTTGACACTTGGGCTGCTCTCGCCAGCCATCAGGTGGTCACGATCGTCCGGTGTGTGAGGTTACTTTCCCTGCTCAACCATTTTGCAGAGCGCGTTGAAATCCGCCTGCCCTTCGAGCGAAGGGGCCTGACCGGTACTCCCGCGAACGACCAAGTGTGTCTGGATGACGTATTCACTTCCTTGCCCCCGTTCGGAAGAATGAATCTGCTGGAGAGCTTCAAAGGCGAGTTTAGCGAGATCACTTCTCGGTAAGCTGATGGTCGTCAGCGGAGGGTAGGCAAGCGAAGCGAAGGCGATATCGTCAAATCCTACCACGGAGATGTCTTGCGGGATCTTCAGCCCGGCTTCATGGAGTGTGGAGAGCGCCCCGATGGCCGTAAGATCATTGCTGCAAAGGATGGCCGTGGCGGAGTTGGGCTTGGTCAGCAGGGATTGCACGGCGGCAGTGGCTCCATCCACTTTGTGGTTGCCCTCCAGGACCTCGCATTGCGTGATGTGGTTGTGGCGCAAAGCCTCCAGAAACGCTTCGCGGCGAATCACGGCTGACGTTAGGCTGCGCGGTCCGGCGATGAACGCGAAATGGCGATGGCCGAGTTGAACGAGGTAGTCGATGGCTTCATAAATCCCCGACGCATAATCCACCCGGATGTTGCTGGTGTAAGGGCCGACGGGACCGATGTCGAGGAACACCGTGGCCACCTGGTGATCTATTAATTCCCGAGTGAGACCCCCCGGCCACTCCGAGGTCATAATGGCCACTCCGCGAACCTTGTTTTCAAGCATCTTGCGGAGGGCAGCGTCACTGCGGGCAGGATCGTAATTGGTGTTGCAGAGAAAGAGGTCAGCGCCATCCTCCTGCAAAGCGCTTTCGAATCGAGCGACGATTTCGGAAAAGAAGGGGTTCTCGATGTTGGAGACAATCATGCCGTAAAAATTACTGTATCCGCGCACCAAACGACGCGCGTGTTCGTTCTTATAGAACCCCAACTCACGGATGGCATCCAGAATCCGCTGCCGGGTTTCCGGGGCGACGTATCGCGTGTTGTTGAGCAGGTGAGAGACAGTCGTGACCGAAACTCTCGCCCGTTCGGCTACATCCTTCATGCGAGAGGCCACTGTCATCCTTTCAGGAAGGGTCTGTCTTCACGCCAAGTGAACTCCTGACTCTCGGCTCGCCCAACCCCGGCGCAGCCGAAGAGGGAAGCCGGACAACCTTGGGAATCCCCGCGGGCTTTCATCAGGACACGCTTGGTTCATGATCCTCCCAAACAAAGAGCGCCAGATTGCGCCATCCCATCGGAGAGATGTCAAAACCCGAATAGCACCTACCCGGAGACTGGCTTAAATATGCAACAGCCGGGCGAGAATCGCAACACAATGTTTTCTAAGGGGATGGACGGCTAAAATTTCTTGCTTGACAGGGGATTTAGCATGTGGTTGACTTGGCCCGGCGACGCAGACGTTTGCGGTAAACGTTCACTGCGAACGCTTCCCGAAAACGCTTACCTTCCTAGCTGCGTTCCCACTGCTTCTTGTTCGGCTGCGTCGGGCCTCTGAAGTGAGATATGGGGCACACCCCAATGAATGTTCCGGGGACGGAACAAATCGCGTCGTATCCCATGTTGGTTATACAGCGGGCTCATCTAACAAAATCCAATAAACCGGACGGAATCCTTCCATCCGCCCGACCCATGACGGTCCTCGCAGGGACCTTTCCGCAACCCAAGAGAAGGCCGCAAAACAGCCAGCCTTGCCGAGGATGAGGAGTCGATGAATATGAAAAACAACTTTGCGACAGTAAGAAAAGTACTGAGTCGAGGTGTACCGGGACGGGTGAATGCTGGCACGCAGCAATCAGCCGGGAGTGAGCTACTGGACACATCGGACAATTTGAGCCGGCGTAATTTCCTCAGCGGCTTGCCGGTGGCCGGATACTCGCTGATCGTGCTGGCGGACCGGACGGTCGATGCCCAAACCGCACCGTCCCCGGAGGAAATCCTGCCGCGCTTCGAGCGGATCGCGCCCCCGGAAAATCTTCGCCACATGGATGGCACCGAGCGGCACATGACCCTGGTGGATCTGAAGACCGACGTGCTGGTGGCAGGCGGAGGCATGGCCGGGGTGTGCGCGGCTGTCGCCGCGGCGCGGCACGGGGCCAAAGTTGTCCTGGTCCAGGATCGTTCGCGTCTGGGCGGGAATGCGTCGAGCGAAGTGAAGATGCACATCGTAGGCGCGAGCTGCCATAAGGGCCGTCCCGGCTGGCGCGAGTCTGGGCTGCTGGAGGAGTTCCGCCTTGATGACGCCGTGAACAACCCACAGCGTTGCTGGGAGCTTTGGGACCTGCTGCTCTATGACAAAGTGGTCTCGGAACCGAACATTATCCTGTTGCTGGAGAGCATTCTCTACGCCGCCTCGGTGAGGGATGGCCGCATCCAGGAGGTGATGGTGCGTTGCGACAAGAGCGAGCACCTCTACCGGGTTAAGGCTGATATTTTCTGCGACTGCACGGGCGATTCCCGCCTGGGCCTCGAGGCGGGAGCGGAGATGCGCTGGGGACGGGAGGCTCGCAGCGAATTCAACGAATCGGTCGCACCCGAGAAGGCCGACAAGCAGACGGAGGGAAACAGTATCCTGTTCACCTCCCGAGACTATCAGCGGCCCATGCCGTTCAAGCCGCCGGCTTGGGCACGCAGAATCACTAAGGAGCAGATGATTCACCGGCCCATCAACTCCTGGGAGTACGGTTACTGGTGGATTGAGTGGGGAGGCGAACTGAACACCATAGGAGACAATGAGCGCATCCGCTTCGAGCTGCTCTCCATCGTGATGGGTGTCTGGGACTACATCAAGAACAGCGGCCAGTTCCCGGAGGCCTCGAACTACGCACTGGACTGGGTGGGCATGATGCTCGGCAAGCGCGAAAGCCGCCGGTTGGTCGGCGACCATATCCTGACCCAAAATGAACTCATGTCGGGTGATTTCGAGGACGCGGTCGCCATTGGCGGCTGGCCTATGGACGAACATACTCCCGGGGGATTCGATGCGTCTGATCAGCCTCCCAACGTAAATACTTACATTAAGGAGGTGTACAACATTCCGTTGCGCGCGCTTTACAGCGGCAATGTGCGCAACCTCATGATGGCTGGCCGTAATATCAGCGCGACTCATGTGGCGTTCACTTCGACACGGGTGATGGGGACGTGCAGCGTTATGGGGCAGGCGGTCGGCACGGCGGCAGCCCTGTGCTGCAAGTACGGCCTGACGCCGCGCGACCTCTACCAACGCAAGGACCGGCTCTCGGAACTACAGCAGACGCTGCTGCGGGATGATCAGACCATCAAGGGCCGGCGGAATGAGGATGCGGATGACTTGGCGCGAAGGGCCCGGATCACTTGCTCCGCGGAAAGTGACGACGCCAAGGCCTCTTTGGTGACGAATGGCTATACACGGGACATACCTGACGGCCCCATCAACCACTGGGCAGCCCCCCTGGCGAGCAATGGCGCCTGGATCGAACTCGCTTGGGAGAAGCCCCAGATGATCCGCGAAGTCCAGATTACGTTCGATAGCGGCTTTCAGCGCGAACTGACACTTACTTCGTCCGACAGCGCCAACAAGGGTATTGTCCGCGCGGCACAACCAGAGACGGCGCGCGATTACGCCATCTTTTACCGTAAGCCGGGCTTGGACGAACTTGTGCAAATCGCCGGGGTAACGGAAAATCACCAGCGGGTGAAGAGGCATCATTTCGAGCCAGTTTCCGCTCAAGCCATTCGCATTCATATCACCGCTGCCAACGGCGATCAGTATGCGCGTATCTTCGAAGTGCGGTGCTATGCTTGACGGGCCCTGTACTACTAATGCACCCACAGATTCTGCTGAGGAGCCGAAATTGGCTGTTGTAGATTTGTCATGAGGGAATTTGACGCGGCGGGAGAGACCGGATGAGCGCAGGACCTTTCCAGCCATTCGAGCCATGGCGGTCCCTGGAAGGACCTTTGTGCAACCCATCAGTGAAACGGAAGGCATTGAGTTTTGCCAGAAAAGAGAGGAGAACCGATGAATCTGAAGAAGAAGTTTGAGTTTGTAGTCATTGTACTTCTATGCCAACTGCTTTGGGCTTTGCCCGCTTTGGGCCAAGTAGCCAGAGGCAACATAACCGGGACGGTTTCAGACGCCAGTGGAGCCCGGATCCCTGAAGCCGCAGTCACGATAAAGCAGGCGCAAACGGGCTTGACCCGGTCGCTTGCCACGAGCAGCACTGGCGACTTTAGTGCGGCCCTTCTCCCTATCGGCACCTACACTGTTAGGGTTGACCACCCCGGATTTGAAAGCAGTGTAACCAATGACATCTTGCTCACCGTGGACCAAACCGTGGCCCTTAGCATTGTCCTGCAAACCGGCACGGTAACTCAAAGCGTTACTGTGAACGCTAAACCGGCACTACTTGAGCAGACAACGTCTTCCCTTGGCCAATTGGTTGGGAATACCTATATGGAAGATCTTCCGCTCAACGGCCGCAATCCCTATGCCCTCGGGCTGCTTTCCGGGAACACAGTGCCGACAACGGGGTCGGGTATCAACCAACCCTTCATAGCCGGTGGGGCTCGCTATACGGCGAATGACTTTCTCCTGGACGGCGTTATCAACACCGACTACCAGCACAGCATCGTATACTTTCCCTCGGTTGATGCGGTGCAAGAATATAAAGTGCAGACCAGCACGTATAGCGCGGAGTTTGGGAACTCTGCGGGGTTGGTGGTCAACTTGGTAACCAAGTCTGGGACCGACCAATTTCATGGGAGCGCGTATGATTACTTGCGGAATGAAAAGCTCGACTCGAACAACTTTTTCAGCAATGCTGCCCGTCAGCCTATCCCCCCGTACAAGCGCAACCAGTTCGGCTTCAGCCTTGGCGGCCCGCTAGATATACATCCGCGCGCACAAGCCCATCGCACTTTCTTCTTCTTCAATTACGAGGGGCTGCGTCTAAGACAAGCGGCGCTTGGGGGGATTGCCAACGTGGCTCCGATGACTTTTCGGCAGGGAGACTTTTCCGGTTTGACAACCTCGAGCGGAAGTCTTATCCCCATTTTTGACCCAAACACCCGAAGCATGGGTAGTAACGGGGTGGTGACGGCAACGGCCTTCCCGGGCAATATCATTCCCACCGCGCGCATCAGTGCAGTTTCACAGGCGATCGATGCATTGATTCCCGAACCTAACTACGGCGCTGCCAACGCCCAAGCCCTAAACTACACGCGTACGGCTCCGACTCCATCCGATTCGGGTAACTATGACGCGAGAATCGATCACAACTTTTCTTCTTCCGACACGGTCTATTTGCGGTTTTCTGGGCAGAACGAGTGGTCATCGAATCCGGCCATACTTCCGCCCCCGCTTGGTGGAAGCCAGGGCATCAATCGCACTCGAGATGCTTCCATCAACTTCGTCCACATTTTCAGTCCCGCAGTTGTCAATGCCACACAGTTTGCCGCCACCCGGTACAACAACTCCAGCGTTGGAGCCAGCCAGAACGCCATCGTCCCCGGAATTGGCCAGTTCCCCTTTCCTGTTCAAGGCTTGGCGGGAATCTGGTGGGACTCTACCGGAGCCCGGAGCGGCACGAACGAGTTCGATGATATTGGAGACGCGGGCTCGGGGATTAGCATTCAGAATGGTTTCGAGTGGACAGACAACCTCACGCTTGTCAAAGGACACCACACTTTCAAGACCGGCGCGGATTTCTTCCGTACTCGCCTGGATTTGAGCGGCGGGAGTAATTACTTCGGGGACTTCTACTTCGGTCCTACCTTCACGTTTAACCCTAACGTTCCCAACTCGGGAGCCCCCTTTGCCGATTTCCTCCTGGGCCTGCCAAGCTCCGTCGACGGCGGCCAAGATTTGAATTGGGTCCGGTTCCGTCAGATCTATTCGGGTGCATACTTCCAGGACGATTGGAAGGCCACAGGGCGTCTGACGCTCAACCTGGGAGTTCGCTACGACCTCTGGACGGTGCCCGTGGATGCGCGGAACGTGGGTGGATTGCTGGATGTGAGAACCGCGCAAATTGCGCTGCCTGGCAAAAACGGTTACAGCCGTGGAATCGTTAACGGGGACCACAACAACTTTGCGCCCCGGTTCGGGTTTGCCTATAAGGTGAACCCCACGATGGTCGTGCGGGGCGGTTTCGGGTTCTTTTATGCTCAGCAAGAAAAGAACGCAAGCTCAGGCGTAATGGGAACCGAGGCGCCGAATACTCCGCTGCTTTCCTTTCCCGCAATTAGTCCCTCCACCACGGTGACTCCGCCCGTTACCATCACGACCCCCATTGCGTCAGTGCCGTTCAACACTACACTGAGCAATTTCTCTGTCACGAATCCCTGGGCAACCACCCTTTTCACGCAAAATTTCACCAATAACCCCGCCCAGTATGTCGAGCAGTTCAATCTGGCTTATCAATACCAGCCCTGGGCAAACTGGCTTTTTGAGTTATCGTACTCAGGATCGTTCGGAAGGAAACTGGGATCCCGATTCAACCTCAACCAGGAACCCTGGCAGAACGTCTTAAACGGGACCAATACGCAAGCCAATCGCTTTGCTCCTTACATAAATGGTGTCTTGGTCTACGACGGAGCCTACGGCACTTCCAACTACAACGCCTTGAATCTGAAGGTGCAAAAGAATTTCTCCCATGGGCTGGAGGTCCTGGTTAATTACACGTACTCGAGAGACTTCGAGCTAGGTCCTCCGGGGGTTGTCGCCACATGGACACAGGCTGGCGGAACCGCACTTCCTTTGGACAGCGATAACATGGAGCGTGAGTATGGACCGGCAGTTACGGATGTCCCCAATTACCTTGTGGCCAGCTTTGTTTACAACCTTCCCTTTGGCCCCGGCCAACACTTCCTAAATGTCCATGGCCCGGTAGGAAAAGTGCTGGGCGGCTGGCAAATCAACGGGATCACGACTCGCCACTCCGGCTTCCCTACAGACCTCCGGTACGGGTCGCATGTTGCAAACTTTTCAACGATCAACGTGCCGAACCGTGTGCCCGGGGTAAGTCTGGAAGTGCCCAATCCGTCGGTAAACCAATGGTTCAATCCCGCGGCATTTGCTCCGGCGCCAACGGCTCTCAATAACCAGGGCGTCTCGGAGGTATTGTATGGCGACTTGGCTCAGCGCGCAGCTCGGGGGCCGGGCAGTTTTGATCTGGATTTTTCGCTCTTTAAGAACTTTCCCATCACGGAGAGAGTGCGTCTGCAATTTAGAGCGGAAGCCTTTAACATTACGAACACCCCGACCTTCTACCTAGCGAGCGCCAGTTCGCCGAATCTGACCTACGGGTCTTCAGCATTCGGCATACTATCGAATGCCTCGTCGGTAGGGCGACAAATTCAACTCGCGCTTCGGCTTGACTTCTGAGCGTTTATTGCCGCAAGTCGGCTACCCATAACCTGCAGTACATAAACGACTTAACCGTTTATGTACTGCAGTGTTCCCGGGGCGAGGGGAGAGCGGCAAGAAGCGAGGGACGCGAGGTTGCGGAGGATTCATGACAACGAGTCGAAGGAGTTTTGCGAAGCGCTTGGCCCTTGCGTTGGGCTTCACAGGAGGCACGAGCATTGTCAGCGCAGATTGGGCTTCTCCGCTCCGAGGAGGAGGCCCGATGATCCAAAGCTCGGGCAATGAAGGCGCGAGGTCACTCAAATCCGTTCGGCTTGCTGGGGATTTCGTGGTTGTGGGAGGCGGTCTGGCGGGCACGTGCGCCGCGATAACAGCGGCCCGTTCCGGCATCCGCGTCGTGCTTGTGCAGGATCGACCGGTCCTGGGTGGCAATGCTTCGAGCGAAGTGCGGCTCTGGACTTTGGGCGCCACTTCCCACATGGGCAACAACAACCGCTGGGCCCGCGAAGGCGGAGTGGTGAACGAGATCCTGGTTGAGAACCTCTATCGGAACCCGGAAGGCAATCCCCTGATCGTGGATACGATTCTACTGGAAATGGCGCGCGCGGAACCGAATCTCTCGCTGTTGCTTAACACTGCGGTGGATACGATCGAAATGTCAGACCGCGGGATGGTTTCGGCTGTAAGCGCGTACTGCTCGCAGAACCAGACGCGCTACCGTATTGAAGCTCCGCTTTATTGTGACGCCTCGGGTGACGGCATTGTGGGATTCCTGGCCGGCGCTGCTTTCCGCATGGGTGCGGAGAAGCGGGAGGAGTTTGGCGAAGGCCTGGCCCCATCGGCTGAGTACGGCGAACTGCTCGGCCACTCGATCTATTTTTACAGCAAGGACGTGGGCCGGCCGGTACGTTTCGTGGCGCCGGCCTTTGCCCTGCGTGACATCACGCAGATTCCGCACTACCGCGACATTCGCGCCTCCGACTTCGGATGCCGGTTCTGGTGGTTCGAGTGGGGGGGGCGCCTGGACACCGTTCACGATACCGAGGAGATCAAGTGGGAATTATGGAAAGTGGCCTACGGAGTGTGGGATTACATCAAGAACTCCGGCCGCTTTCCGGAGGCGCAGAACCTGACTCTGGAATGGGTGGGGACCATCCCCGGGAAACGCGAGAGCCGCCGATTCGAAGGCGATCACATTCTCACCCAACGCGATGTGGTGGAGCAGCACATCCACACCGACGCCGTCTCCTACGGGGGATGGTCCATCGATCTGCATCCTGCCGACGGTGTATATAGCAAGTTTCCTAGCTGCTCGCAATGGCACTCCAAAGGCATTTACCAGATTCCGTATCGTTGCCTTTACAGCCGGAACGTCGGCAACCTTTTTCTCGCCGGGCGGATCATCAGCGCATCGCACGTGGCTTTCGGGTCGGCGCGGGTTATGGCCACGTGCGCCAACAGCGGCCAAGCCGTGGGAATGGCCGCGGCGCTATGCCGGCGGGGGGACATGCTCCCGCGCGATCTGCTCGTATCCTCACGCATGCAGGAACTGCAACGCAATCTGCTGCGTAGCGGCCAATACGTCCCCGGGCTGGCGCTGGATGATCCCGCCGATCTCGCCCGCCATGCCACGGTTTCTTCCTCCAGCCGATTCGTGCTGGGCCAGCTTCCCGATGACGGCGAAACAGTTGGGCTGGATTCCCCGCGTGCCATGCTGCTCCCGGTGGAGGCAGGGCCACTGCCTGCGGTGGCATTCCTGGCGGATGTGCGGGAGGCGACCACCCTCGAAGTGGAAGTTCGCGGCACCTCCGTCGACGGCAATTACACGCCGGACGTCACACTTTACTCCCAGCGCCTCCAAGTTGAGCCAGGGCAGGCGCAGGAAATCTGGCTACGCCCACAGGCACGCGTCTCGAAGTCGGGTTATTTCACGTACTGCCTGATGGGCAATCCAGCGGTTTCCTTGCACACAAGCAGCATGCGGGTGACTGGCATTCTAAGCCTTTCGCATTCCATGAATGCAGCCGTGGCGAAAGGTGCGCGGCAAGAGCCGCCGGCAGGAAGCGGTATCGATTCATTCGAGTTTTGGCTACCTTCGCGCCGGCCTGGCGGTAAGAACTTCGCACTCACAGTGGATCCGCCGCTTGACCTGTTTGGTCCGGAGAATGTTTGCAACGGTGTGGCCCGTCCCACGCGGCAGCCGAATGCCTGGGTGGCGGCCACAGACGACCGCAAACCGCGTCTGACGCTCCGCTGGGCGGTACCCAGACGTATCGCCCGCGTCGAACTCGGCTTTGACACAGATTTCGACCATCCCATGGAATCCGTGTTGATGGGCCACCCCGAACGGGTGGTGCCGTTCTGCATCGACCGCTACCGCGTTCTCGACAACCAGGAGAATCAGCTTTTCGAGTGCCATGAGAACCACCAAACACGAAACACGGTACGGCTGGCCGTGCCGGTTGTGACCGACGCCCTTCACATTGATGTGATCGAGACGCATGGCGCACCAGCGGCCATTTTCGAGGTGAGATGCTATGAAGCTTGAAGCCTCTTGAATGCTGCGATATCACGGGAGGATTCCATGGCGACGAATCGAAGGAGTTTTGTAAAGCGCTTGGCTCTGGCGCTGGGCTTCACCGGAGGCGCGAGCATTACCAGCTTGAATTTGGCTTCGCCGCGCGGCTTGGTGCCTCCAAACGGGCCGAGCCCCTCTGCCCAGCCTCCTGCCGACGCCGCGCCCCGCTTGGGAGGGTACATCCGTCCAGGAACCATCGAGGTCGTTCACCAGAAGTTCGATTTAGTGGTCGTGGGAGGCGGTATTTCGGGCACGTGTGCAGCGATCAGCGCCGCTCGCAATGACGTCAACGTCGCCCTCGTTCATGAGCGCTCTGCCCTCGGCGGAAATTCCTCCAGCGAGGTCAGACTCTACCCGGAAGAAACCAGCGTGTTTAGCCCCTGGATCAAAGAGTCGGGAATACTGGACGAGATCCACACCGAGGAGCGGGTTCGCAACTGGGAGCCGTATATCGAGGGTTTGATGAACTCGCACTGGGACTTGGTGCTCTATGAGTGGGCGAGGAGGGAGAAAAAGCTCGCCCTGTTTCTCAATACCACCATGCGGGAGGTGGAGATGGCCGATGCCTCGCATATCCTGGCGATCCATGCGGCGCAATTAGGAACAGAGAAGGAATTCATCCTGGAGGCGCCCCTCTTTGTGGATGCCACAGGGGATGGCGTCCTGGTGTATCGTTCCGGCGCCGAGTTCCGATGGGGTATCGAGACGCGCTCGGAATATCAGGAAGCCTTAGCCCCGGAGAAAGCCAGCGATGGGTTCATGGGGAACACCCTCTTCTTCCGAGCCCGGGACACGGGGCGGCCAGTCCAGTTCAAGCGGCCGGAATGGGCCGCCGAGTTCGATTCTGAACAAGATTTAACCGGCCGCGGTCACGGGTTCTTCGAGGGGGGCTATTGGTGGATCGAAGTGGGCTACCCTCTTCACCCCATTAAGGATAACGAGGCGATCCGGGACGAGGCGCTTCGTCAACTGCTGGGCGTGTGGGACCATATCAAGAACCGCTGTACGGATGATAGCGTCCGAGCACGCGCACAAAACTATGCTTTGGAGTTCGTGGGCTTCTGGCCTTACAAGCGGGAGTCTCGGCGCGTCCTGGGAGATTACATCCTGACGGAGAAGGATGTTCGCAATCCCTCTGTTCATCCCGATGACCTCGCCTACGGTAGCTGGGGCATCGATATCCACATCCCCGGAGGCATCCAGGAGCGACACGTTCCACCCTACCCGGCTCCCCTGAGTGACGCTAATTTTAAGAAGTATGGGACGATTCCTTACGGGATTCCCCTGCGTTCCTGTTATTCCCGTAACGTCCGGAATCTGTTGGCTGCGGGCCGGCCCATCAGCGCCAGCTACGTCGCCTTTGCTTCTTCCCGCGTCTTGCCGACCGGGGCGATTGTGGGCCAGGGCGTCGGGGTCGCAGCAGGCCTTTGCAAGAAGTACAAGTGTGAACCTCGGACGGTCGGGGCTGAGCATGCCCGCGAAATGCAGCAATTACTGCTCCGGCAAGACGCTTCCATCCCGGGAGTCGAGAACACCGACCCTAACGATTTGGCGCGGGAAGCCGAAGTCACAGCAAGCAGTGAGGCCATCCTGCGATTTCCCGAGTCGGAGACCTTCCATAAGGCAGAGTTCCACCTGGCCCAACTGTTCCCGGTTTCTACCGAACGCCTCGAGGGCGTGGAGCTTTTCCTGGAATCGACTGCCAACGCGCCCGTGACGCTTTCCCTGGGCCTGCGCAAAGCCCCGCACGTTTGGGATTTCCGCTCGTCGGAGGACTTGGCGACCACCCATGCCACCCTGCCGCCGAACCATAAAGGATATGTCCGCTTCAACCTGAACGCGAGGACACAACCTGGCAGCCTTTACTTCGTTCATCTCGACCCCCATCCTGATGTTGGCTGGGCCCTGTTTTCTGAAAAGGAAGATGAGCCATCCGCCGTCCCGGTGGGCACGACGGCAGCCGATCTTCCCGACGGCAGCATGTGGCGACCGTTTACGAATGGAAAGTCGTTCGTTCTTCGGGTGCTCCCGGAGCAGCGCCCGTACGGTGCGCAGAACGTCGTGCAGGGCACCAACCGTCCGGACCTTTGGTCCAATATCTTTGTGTCGGACCCCGCGCGCGGCCTGCCCGCGTGGGTTGAGGTGCGACTGCCCCATCCGGTTCCGTTTAATCAGGTGCAGATCACCTTTGACACGAATTGCAACCGGCGCGTTCGGTTGCCCCTCTTTCGCTACCCTGAGTGCGTGAAGAAGTACGAGGTGGCCATTGCCACGGCCGCAGGCTGGAAAACCGTGGCCCAAAACGACGACAATTATTTACGCCGCCGAGTTCATGTCTTCGAACCCGTGCACTCCGATCGACTGCGGATTACAATCCTCGAAACCAACGGAAACCCTGCCGCTCGAATATACGAGGTTAGGATTTACAACAACCCTTGAGCATTCAGCTTGGATCGGCAACGGAGGGTCACCTGCAACGTCGCCATATCTTCAACACTTCGGCGGACGGCAATGTGCTCGTTTCAGTGAGCCAAGACTATCAACGAGCAAACCGGCTGCGATTCGATCCCGTAGGAACCAAGTCGCTACGAGTTGATGTGACCAGTGTAAATGGCATCGGGGAAGCGCGCATTTTCGAAAGCCACTGTTACAGCTATTAAGAGTAAGGGGTCCCGGGAACCAAATGGAAGCGCGGCGGCGATGGACTCGCCGGGAATTCATGACCGTCTGTGCGGCTTCACTGGTTCGGTCGCAGAATGCGACGGCCCCAAGTGCACCATTGCTAGCGGAGTTGGAAGCCGGATGGCATAATCCACCGCGCAGTGCCCGCCCGCACACCCGGTGGTGGTGGCTCGGAAGCGCTGTCAGCCAGCAAGGGATTGACTGGCAGCTCGAACAGATGCGGGCCAAGGGAATCGGCGGAGTCGAGATTATTTTCGCGTGGAACCTTTACCAGAAGGGCAATATCCAGTACCTATCCGCGGAGTGGTTCGACATCTTGCGCCACGCCGTCGACAAGGCTGCGGCGCTCGACATGGAAGTGGCGATCACGTTCGGCCCCGGCTGGGATTTGGGTGGCTCTTGGGTTCCTCCGGAGGAGATATGCAAGTGCCTCGCGCCGGGTTGGGTGGACTTACAGGGACCTGGTACTGTCCCTCATCCGTTGCCCATTTACGATGAAGCACGGACGCCCAGATCCGGCTGGTATCGGGGATTCAGCACACCCGAAGGCAAGCCTCGGGATCAACTCCCAGCTTGTCCGCTAAAGAAAGCTCTCGATTGGTTGTCCAACTGCGCCAGTTGGTCAACCCCACAACATCGTAGACCCCTGCCGGGGCGTTCACCTTTACGTCCAGGATCTCTGGGTAGTTGTGAATATAATCGTCAGGCGTTGTATGCTTAAACATATCCCACATTGGCATGTCGGTCCCGCGACTGAACAAGTCGATAGGAAGTATCGGCATGGTTGACAACGTCATCTTCAAGAGCTTGACTCGCTCTTCCGGAAGTTCTGGCATCAGACTACCTGTCGAATAGACAACACCGGTCAGTGACACATAGGTGACCACCGTATGGGCTTCGGGCAGTGTCATCCCGAATCCCACCATGGGGTCCTCGCGTGTGCGGGCTGTCTCGACCACATGGGAGGGTCTCCGCTTCATGGCTTCCGCGACGGTCATAGGGGGTTCCAAATCCATTTCTCCGGCCATCACATAAACCAACAGGTGATTCAAGAAAGGGTTAGCATTGATGGAGATGAAAAGCGCATACATCCCCTGCCAACTGTTGTAGAGATCTTCCCCGGTATAGTACGAGTTGAAGTACCCAATTCCATTCAGCGGCGTGCCCGCCGGGCAGCCTTCGATGAACCGGTGCGGACCCACGATGTCTCGAATCATCTGCAGGCGGTTCCGGTAAGCTACAATGGGGTCGATAGATTTATTGGCGATTTTATCAAGGTCAACCCCCGGGACGTACTTCAGGAAGTCATGCTCGCCGTCAAACTTGTAGTATTCGAATCCCCAATCATCCAGAGTGGTGAATTCCTTCTTGAGGAAGTCGAGAACCTCGGGATTGGTGGAATCCAGGGTGGGAGTGCTATAGTCCAGGATAATAGAGCCGTCCTTCTTAAAACGCAGGTACCATTCCGGATGCTGCTCCACAGCTCCCGCGTAAGCGCTCGGTACAAGCCAGATGCCGGCTTTCAAACCCTTTGACTTGATATAATCCGTCAGCCATTTCGGCCCGTGGGGAAACTTTTCTTTGTCCCACTTTTCAGTCCAGTAGTGCTCGCCCGACTTGCCGCGGTCGTAGCCGTCATCAAGCTGCACGTATTCGTACCCATATGGCTTCAGGTGCGCAGCAATCCAATCCGTGTTACGAACAATGTCCTCCTCCCTCACCTGATCGTAGTAACTGTCCCATCTGTCCCAGACCATGGGTGCGCGGTGGAAGTAACTGTCATCGAAGGAGGCATAATAGGGAGCACCTAGAAACTTCGTAAAATAACCCGGGATAATCCTGACTAAGGTATTGCCGGGTACGGGAAGGGTGACATCGAGCAGGTTCGAATCTCGCGCGCCGCGTTTCATTAAGGTCTGCTCTGAGAAGTCGATCACGGTGTCTGTCTTTCGGTCGAAGAGGCTGTGAGGATTAGAACCAGACACTTGACCCAGAGCAAAGTACATGACCTCCGGGTTGCGACGGGGAAGAAAGGAAGGGTTGCTTGCCTCGGTACCCCCATAACCGTTCTTGACTTCAGGTGTCATCATCCAATTCACCGGCGTCCCTTGCGGGTCCCGCACGCGCGCCACAATTCGATCCTGCGTAGCCGGCGCTTCTGCCGTCAACACCCCTTCCGCCGTGGTAGTAGAGATAGTCAATGCCGCGGGACCCAGCTTGATCGCCCACACGGTGCGCGGTTCGGCAGTGTGAATGAAAAGTCCGTTTTCCCCCACCTTCCCCACTGACCAGCCTTTTAGTTGCTCGAGCCCGTGCTGGCCGCGCAGATTCAGCCGGACGTCCTTTAATACCATTCCGAGATTCTCATATGTGATGCTGATAGCACCCTGTTGTCCGTCACCGGTGACCGTCCAGCCTTCGCTCCTCACCGTGAGAGGGTTTCCGGCTTCTGCCCAACCTAGTTGCATGGCCAGAACCAATCCGGTCACTACCAGATAGAATCTTTTCATCTCATGCTCCTCAAGCTGCAGTTGTAGATTCGCTTCTTGTGAAGAAAAGCGACATCCGTGCACGGAACTACTTCATCAGAAACATTATCTCGAACAACCACGGCGCTGGAGTCGAGATGGTGGGGACGTCATCAACCGCTACGCGCTACACCCAGGTTGCCGTCCTGCGCCCGAGTTTCGACCGTGACGTGGGGCATTTCGGCGAAGACCGTTGAGCGGCGGTAGCACAGCCCCATCCCTCGGTTCTCGAGATTCCTGGCGAATTCCCCGCGGGGCACCAGGTTGTCGCAAGGAGCGAAGGGAATCTGGTCCGGGTTCTGGTGATGAAGAACGGCGTTAATCCGGGAAAGGAAATCCATAACGAAACAACCTCCCTCAGGGATGCAAGCGCTGGTTAGGTTGCCAGCACGATTACGCGGCCGTGAACGCTTTTGCCGATGCAGCAGCTTTCTTCGTGATCGTAACAGGAGGCCAGGGTTGAAGCATTGGATGGGCAGTCCGTGCTAAACCTCATAGCATCTCACCTCGAACAGAGCAGCTGGGGCGCCATGGGTATCGAGGACTTCCACGTGGAGTTCATCCGTCACGACCGGCTCCGGCAAAAGAATGGTATTACGGGTCTGATGATTCTCTGGGCAGGAATAGAGGACACGTCCATCTGCGGCGGTAATGCGGTACCGTTTGATGCAAAATGGGATGTCCCGCTCGGGATGGCCCTTGAGTACCGATTCCATCGGGTGATCGAAATCGGTGTCGAATCCGAGTTCGATTCGCCGGAAACGCCGGGGCGCCGGCCAGCGCAAGGTGAGCCGAGGTGTGGAATCGTCGAGTGCGGCGACCAAGGCATTAGGTTGCGTAGTGGGCCGTGCGAAGCCGTTGACGAGTGACGCGGGAGTGAACACGTCGAGTGGAGGATCGATGCGGACCGCGAGATTCTGCCCACCCGGGCGTCGGCCTGGAAGCCAGAACTCGAAGGCATCGATGCCGCTATCCTGCAGTGGATCCTGGCGTGCGCCCTTGGCGACATCCTGGTTCAGGGTTTGCGACAGGCTCAAAATGCCGGTGACCCGCACGTCGGAGGTGTGAATGGAAACGCCAGCCGCAGGCAGCAAGCAGAAAGCGAGGTAAGAAGGCCGATGGACGGCAGTCGGCGATGTGATCCGGATAGCTTGATTAGGTCCGCGTTGAAGCCGGATGGTCTCGCGATGCAACGTGACGTCCGGGGTGAAGTTGCCGTAGCGGCTGCTGCCGCGCACCTCCACGGTGAGTTCGCTGGGCACTGAAACATCCAACCGGAAGGTCGCCGCGGGAACAGGTCCGGCGGGCACGGGGAGAAGCATGGCTCGGGCGACGTCAAGCGGCAGCAGAGGACCGCCAGAGGGGAGTTCCGCGAGGCACCATCGAGAGGAGGCGGTGAGAGTCGCACGGCGGGCCAAGTCCTCCGGGTCTTCGAGAGCCACGCCGGGAATGTGCTGACCAGCGCGGAGCAGTTGCCTCTGCAAAAGGCTCACATCCACGCCGCGCGGCTCCCAATGGTGACGGCAACAAAGGGCTGCCGCCAGACCCACGGCCTGGGCCGCATGGGCACAGGTCGCCATCACACGGGTGGAACCAAAGGCCACATGGGACGCGCTGATGATACGTCCGGCCAGGAAAAGATTGCGGATATTCCGGCTGTAGAGGCAGCGGTAGGGGATCTGGTACACGCCTTTCGAGTGCGACTGCATGCAAGCGGGGAGCTTGCTGTAGACTCCGTCAGCAGGATGGAGGTCCATCGCCCAACCCCCGAAGGCAACGGCGTCGGGATGAGTGCGCTGACCGACAATGTCCTGCTGCGAAAGGATGTAGTCACCTTCGAAGCGGCGGCTTTCGCGCTTTCCGGGGATGGCGCCGATCCATTCGAGGGTGAGCGTCTCGGCTTCGGGGAACCGGCCGGAGTTCTTGATGTAGTTCCACACGCCGTAAGCGACTTTCCAGAGTTCCCACTTGATCTCTTCGGTTTGGTGGACCGTGTCGAGGCGACCACCGTATTCGAGCCACCACAAGGTATAGCCCGAGTCGGCCGCGCGGATATCGCGATAGCGGGGAATTGCGGTGATGTCCTTGAGCGCGAAGCTCGGTGGGACAAAGCGCACGGGGCGGCCGGTGTCCTTGCTGTAAAGATAGAGCGAATGACCCAGCAACTCGCCGTATTCCTTCGACGGGGCGAGGCCTTCGCCAAACTCGTCGCGACTCTCGGCGCCCATACGGAACGCCGCGCCCGCCAGGAAAGCAGCGATTCCGTCGCCGGATGCGTCGCAGACGAGCGGCGCTTCTACGCGGTAGCGCGTCTGATTCTGTGGGCAAAAGGCGAGTAAAGAAGCGATAGTGTCCGGGGCCGATTTTTCCAGGCTGTCGACAGCCGTGTTGAGGAGCAGAGTGAGGTTCGCCTCGACGCGAACCTTCTCTAATAGGATGGTGTCGAGAATAAGCGGATTGCCTTCGGGGTTGCGGTGCAGATTCTCTACCAGGATTTCGTCCACAACGCCGCCCTCGCGAGCCCACCGGTTATTGTTGCCCATGTCGGAGGCGGCGCCCAGAATGGCAAGGCGCACTTCGCTCGACGCGTTGCCGCCGAGCAGCGGGCGGTCCTGAATGAGGACCACACGGGCGCCGGCCCGCGCCGCCGTGATAGCCGCACACGTCCCAGCCAAGCCACCGCCCACAACGGCAAAGTCGGTGACAAGACGTTCCGTCTTAAGCCCCCGAGTAACTCCCGATTCCGGACAAAGAATCATTTTGCTTCCGGCAGTAGCTGTCGCGCCCTGGGAGGGTCCGACCTGGAAGGGTAAGATCAATCCTCTAGCTTTGCCAAACGTTCCAAAAGCGACCATCAGGCTTTGCATGAAAGATCTGCGATGAAAGAACATTGTACACACTCCGGCTCGGGATTCTGGAAGTGGACCTATCTGACCTCATCCGCATTTTCCATGCATGTTGTTGCCAGTCAATGACAAATGAGTTTGGTCCGGCTTTTGCTCGTCCCCCCTCACTGGCCGGGAACGGGGATTCTGGTGATCATGGACGGAGAGCCTTAACTTTCGCTAGCCGGACGAACTCGCCCTGCACGGGTCCGACGCCAAGAGCACACAACTCAGAGGCGATGAGGACTCGGAGGAATTTCACTTCGCGTAGACTCTCGGCATCGAGAGCGGCGTTCCTTTTCCAACCACGAGTTCCTACGTTTTCTGCCGCTCTCCCCTCGCCCCCATAACCCTGCCATACATAAGCTGTTAAGTCGCTTATGTACGGCAGGTTACCAGATTACGCTCTGGACAAGCACACGCGCCTTGGCAGGATGATGGGAAGAAACAGCCGAGATGAATTCATGAAAACAGAGTTTGAAGCGCTTAATCCTCGCGTTCCAGGGATATTGGACGACTTGGTTTACAATAAACCCCCCAGCAATCCTGTCCCGAAGGCCCGTCCGAAAACAAAGAAAGCAAAGCAAGCAGAGCGACTAAAGCAATTTAGTGTCTTCGAATTTGAAGAGGATGGTGACCTGCCGCCTGAAGGGAAATAACGACCAAATCTTATGCTTTCGCCGTGGCGGGGGCGTATACGATGTGACCCCGTTTGTTGGTGCCCGATTGTCCGCGTAAGCAGCGGGCTTAATAGCCCACGAAAGCAGAGATTTGAAACGGAAAGCAAGAGAGGGTAAACTTCAGCCATGGCCGTCTCAAAGAGGGGTCGCATATATCACTATGAATTTGAGCTGGCTGGCCGCCGGTATCGAGGAAGCACCAAGCGCACCAATCGCCAAGATGCGTTGAAAGTTGAGGCCACCAAGCGTACAAGGCTATTGAATTCGCTTCAGGATGTCCCGAACCCGACCGCTGTGCCCACCTTCGCTGAATTTGCGGACCAATTCTTGAAATGGGCGAAAGCAAACTTAGCAGAAGCTACAGTCGTGCTGCATAGGGTCAACATTGAACGGCTCAAACAGTTCTTCCGTGGTAAGCTAATTAATGAAATTGACCGCAAGAGTGTAGAAGAGTTCAAGGTCTGGCGGGCTGCGCAGAGGCGGGAGAATGGAAAGGGGAAGGTATCAGGCCCCACGGTCAACAGGAATCTGACCACGCTGAAGCGAATCTTTAATCATGCTGACGCTATGGGATTGAACGTCAAGAACCCTGTAAAATACGTGCCGTACTTCAAGGAGGCTGGCAGGGTAAGAGTGTTGACGCTGGACGAAGTGGACAAATACTTGGCAGCAGCCAAGGGCGACCTGAGGGACTTTGCGGTGCTTGCCCTGGAGACCGGAGCACGGCCGATGGAGTTGTTCGCTCTAAAGAAATCAGACATCAATCTGGAAGGGAAGTACGTAAGCCTTCCTGGCACCAAGACACGGAGAGCCAAGCGAGATGTACCATTGACAGACGATGCGCTGGAGGTATTGAAGCGGCGTATGGAGAAGAATGCTGACACTTTCGTCTTCCCCGTCCGCAGGCCCAAGCCGAAGAACATGGACGTGAAGCACATTACGAGCCTGCGTAAGGCACACGACGCTGTCATTGCGAAGCATTTCACAGAGGACCCGTTCACGGTCTACACCTTCAGGCACACTTACGGCACAAGGCATGCTCAGGCAGGGACGGAGTTGCCGGTGCTGGCAGAGCTGATGGGACACAGCTCCATCCAGACCACCATGGTTTATGTACACTGTTCAAGGAAAATGAAGATTGAGGCGACAGCAAGGCTCCAGGCTTATGTGGAGGCAGCTAGGAGGGCAAAGGAGCTTCAAGAAGAGGAGAGTTGGAAGCCGAAGGAGGATGAATGGGGAATACCGATTTACGAGGATGATGCAAGCTCCCCACAAAAGTCCACACAACTGGCAAAATCAGCTAGAAGACGAAGTAAGATAAGTCATTCAAAATGAGTAATTTCGGGGCGTGGCGCAGCCTGGTAGCGCGCTTGCCTTGGGCGCAAGAGGTCCGCGGTTCGAATCCGCGCGCCCCGACCAATCCAGTTCGGTCCCCGCAAATCCGGCAATGCCTATGGGCGGTGCGTCAGATGTGCCCGAGGCACAGCGCGCGCGAGGCGAAACGATGGTTCCGCTCGGTGAGTCTAAGCCCAAGGGCGGTCGTAGAAGTCCGGATCCATCTTCGCTTGCACGCGCGCTTGGACTGTGGCCAGCAGGTGAGCGCCGATGTCGGCCATCAAACCTGCATTCGGATGCCCTCCACGGCCCGGCCGATTTCGTCCACCTTTCCTTCTTTCACCAAGCGGTCGGAAACTCCTCCGTGATGGTAGGTGGCGATAGTGCCATGGTCGCGAGCGTGCTTGGCGTTTTCCACCGGGTCGCCCAGCTCCGGGGCGGACTGGGCAATCCATTAGGACATCTTGGTTGACAGTGTGCCCGGACTCCAGTACGGTGCTACGGATCATGGTCACCAATCGGCGGACCTTCCTCGCGCATCTTTCGATGCTAGCGGCCGTTCTCGCCCAAGCTGCGGAGCGCCTTCCTGCAAACCACAATGTGAAGTGGGCGGTTTCTCTCGGCCTGTGGTCGCATTTGCCTCCGTGCCCTTTCCCCGACATCCTCGACGTGATGAAGGATACGGGTTTCATCGGTATTCGCATAACGGGTTTCCCGGGCTTCCTCCGGCAGTACCAACTGACCCTGGCGCAACTGCACCGCGAAGTTTCCAGGAGGAATCTTCACGTCGCCACCATTTCCTGGGGCGGGCCGTTGCAGGAGCCTGCGGAACGTCAGAAAGTTTTGGGGAGCGCGCGAGACGCCATGAAGTTTCTCGCGGGCTTCGGCGCCAACCACCTCGTGGTATTTCCTCCGGGGCGGGCGGCGTCCGCATCAAGCACGCCCGGCGCCTTCCGGGAGCTGTGTAAACGGTGCAATCAGATTGGCGAGTTGGCAGGCGAAATGGGATTCACGGCCGGGCTGCACAATCACCTGGGAGAGATGGTTCAGAACCAGGAAGAAGTCGACCGCTTCATGTTCATGACCGACCGGAAGGTCTTCGGCTTATCTCCTGACACGGCTCATTTGCACCTTGCGGGCTGCGACGTGGTTGATACTATCAAGAAATACAAGGACCGGATTCGTTTTCTCGACTATAAGGACGCAAAGTGGACGACTCCCACGCAAGATTGGGTTCTGCCGAATGGCAACGTTTTGCCAAAAGACTCGCCCGCGGCGCGATTTTATGCCAGCATCTACGACTTGGGAGATGGAGAAATTGATTTTCCCGCATGTCACCGGATTCTGAAGGACGTAAAATATCGCGGATGGATTTGCGTTGATCTTGATACGGCCCGCCATGGGGCGCTCGCGAGCTACCGGCGATGCGGAGCTTACGCGGTTCGAGCCCTTGAGCCCATCTACGTTTGACAGGGCGCGGACATCCCGAAAACTAACATCGAGAGAGGTCCAGGTATTGCACAGGGGAAGCGGCCCCTGCCCTGAATTGGAGTGACCACGGTGACCCCACAAATGAATCGGCGCGAACTGCTCCTGGGAACCCTCGCACTCGCAGCCCCCTGGCCCGTTCCCAAGTATCGGATCATCGATCCTCACGTTCATGTTTGGGTCAATGATCCGCGCTATCCCTGGGCGAAAGAGACGACTGTGCCACCCAAGAAAGACGCCACACCGGAGATGCTGCTTGCCCTGATGAAGGCCAATAACGTCGCCCGGACCGTGCTGGTTCAGGTCATTTATTACCGGTGGGACAATCGTTATGTTGCCGATGTGCTGAAGAAGTATCCGCGCTACTTTCTGGGTGTCTGCCGCGTGAACCCGGAGGATCCCGCTTCCCCCGACCAGCTTTCCAAGCTTGTCGAGCAAGGGTTTCGCGGCGTGCGGATCAGCCCCGCGGCTGACGCCAGCGGCGATTGGATCAATGGTGATTTGATGCCGCCCCTGTGGCGGCGCACACAATCACTCAAGGTGCCCATGCAGGTTTATACCTCGATCACCCGCATTCCCGACGTCGGCCGGCTGATTGAAAGATACCCGGACTTGGATGTGATCATCGATCACATGGCGGATTGCCCGGTTGACCAACCCCGGGAGCTCGACAAGCTTCTGGCCTTAGCTCGTTATCCCCGAGTGTTCGTGAAAATTTCCCACACGTGGTCGATTTCCAAACAGTCATATCCCTGGCTCGATGCGCAGGAGCACGTGAAGCGCTTGTACGCTGTATACGGTCCAAAGCGCCTGATGTGGGGGACGGATTGGCCCGTCCATGAAGCGAATACAGTTTATAACAAGACCCTTTCCGTGGTTCGTGACGACATGAAGTTTTTGAACGAGGAAGATAAGAGCTGGATCCTTTCGAAGACCATTGAAAGGATTTGGCGATTTGCCTGAGTTGCTTGCGCCAAGCGCGCGGGGATTTCGAAGTTACATTCAAAGCGGAGGAATTGTATTTTCACTGAATCAACAATCAAGGAAACCATTATGAAACAACAAAATATGACACGCCGGGAAATGCTCAGCACCTTAACCGTGGGAGGGCTCGCCTTACGCGTTGCACAGATCAAGGCGGCGGCGCCTGGATTCAAGATTGGTGTGTGCGACTGGCAGATTAACAAACGATCGGACCCTGCCGCGCTGGAAGTCGCCAAGAAGATTGGACTCGATGGGGTGATGGTTGATATTGGCAGCCTTAAAAATGACTTGCACCTGCGCCGCCCGGAAGTTCAGGAGAGTTATCGGGAAGCGGTAAAGCAGACCGGGGTAGTGGTTTCTTCCCTCGCGCTGGGTTTGCTCAATGATATCCCCCTGAAGAGCGACCCCCGCGCCGAACAATGGGTTGCTGACAGCGTGGAGGTGTGCAAGGCAATGCACCTCAAAGTGGTGCTGGTGCCCTTTTTTGGAAAGGGTGACTTGAAGGGCGACAAAGTGGGGACGGACACGGTGGTCGCTGCTTTTAAGCGTCTGGCCCCCAAGGCGGAAAAGGCGAGTGTGACTCTGGGAATTGAAAGCTGGCTCAGCGCGGATGAACACGTGGAAATTCTCCAACGTGTGGGTTCCCCCGCCGTGCAGGTGTATTACGACATGGGCAATTCACAAAAAGCGGGGTACGACATTTGCAAAGAGATTCGCTTTCTGGGGAAGCGCATCTGCGAATTTCACGCCAAGGACTACGACGACCTCTTTGGCAAAGGCACGATGAACTTTCCCGCAGTTCGCAAGGCCATGGATGACATTGGCTACCGCGGGTGGATGCAGATTGAAGGCGTCAAGTCGCCGTTGGGCGTCGAAGAAAGCGTGCGCTACGACTTGAATTACCTGCGCGGCATTTTTCCCCGCACGGTGTGAAGGGGATGGCCCCCCGGAGACTCTATTAAGACGGCGGGGATTGGGTTGGGGAGATATTTCATGCGGCGAGTGGTCCTTTTGATCGGCCTGGTTTTTGTGGGTTTGTTCCTGATCGTCAAACCGCCCCTTCTTTCAAAGGCAGGAAGGGACATAGGCGCAGCGGAGTTGGCCGCGCCGGCGGGAGATCGGCCGACCTACATCAATCCGTTGGGCGAAACGGTATTGCCGAACGGGCGATTGATTACTCCGGAAGGTGTGCAAGTTACCGTGGAGCCACATCCGTACGGGATGGCGCTCAGCCCCGACGGAAATTCGCTGGTGACGGCCAACACCGGTACCTGGCCCTTTTCGCTTTCGATCATCAGTGCCCTGGCCAGCCGCGCACCCGACGTGCAACAAATTCCTCCCGGCTACCCGCCCAAGCATTCCGAAGTGGAGCCCTCCAGTGTTTACATGGGACTCGCCATCGCCGGGGACAACCGCACCGTCTATGTCTCAGAAGGTGATACTGGAAACATTGATGTTTACGACCTGCAAAGCGGCCAACGGTCACAAGTCATCGCCTTCGACGGTGAGTTCAACGGCAAGACTTATCGCCACACCTTCACCGGGGCGCTGGCGCTTTCACGGGATGGAAACCTTCTTTATGCCCTGGACCTTGCGCACTTCGAACTGGTGGGCATTGATACACGCGGGGGAAATATCCGTTGGCGGGTCGGCGTGGGGCGGTTGCCCTTCGCCGTGGCGGTGAGCCCTGACGGTGGCCAGGTCTACGTCTCCAACGTCGGTACCTACCGCTATTCGGTGGTGCCGGGATTTGATCTTGCGCGGGCAGGGGAGACCGGGTTGGATTTTCCACCTTTCGCCACGGGGACCTCCGCGGCGAGACGGGGCACCATCATCGGGGGGAAAATAATACCCGGCCTGGGCGATCCGAACGCGCCCGAGTCCAATTCGGTTTTTGTCCTGGACGCGCGCGGCGCCACGCCGACGGTGCTGGCACGCATCCGCACGGGGTTGGCGATCGGAAATGAGTCCGTGGGCGGGTCGAGTCCCGGCGCAATCGTCGCGGGGCATGACCGCGTATATGTTTCGAACTCCGCGCAGGACAGTATCAGTATTCTGGACACGCGGAGGAATCGTCTCATTACCACCACCAGGCTGGAGCCCGCTCCGGGCGTGGGTGGCTTGCGCGGCGTTCTGGCCTTCGGTCTCGCGCTCAGCCCGGACGAATCGCGTTTGTACATTGCCTGCGCGGGAATCAACGCGGTCGCGGTGTTCGATACCCGGGACAATGCGGTGCTCGGCTATATCCCGACGGGCTGGTTTCCGGCACGAGTCGCCGTGAGCAAAGACGGGCTCACCCTCTATGTCGCCAACGCCAAGGGGTATGGCGCCGGGCCCAATGGCGGCGCGAATTTTCAAAGGGGGCCGGAGGGAGACTATATCGGCGACATCACCAAAGGCACGGTCTCAATCATCCCCGTGCCGCCGGACGGTGAGCTTGCGGACCTGACCCACAAGGTCATTCGCAACAACGGTTTTGACCCTCCGTTAGTGCGAAAGCAACGGCCTGAGGATTTCCCAATCCCCTCCGCCGGCGGACCCAGCGTGCGCATTCGCCACGTGGTATTCATCGTCAAAGAGAATCGCACCTTTGACGAAGTCTTCGGTGACATGCGAACGATTAGCGGCCAGGAAGTAAACGGTGATCCGGCCCTGGCGCGTTGGGGAGTGGATGCCGAAGTTCACGAAGACGAGGAGCATGTCTTAGAGCACGTGCGGGTCACACCCAACCACCACGCGCTCGCTGAGCACTTCGGCCTGAGCGATAACTATTACGTGGATTCCGACGTTTCCTTTGACGGTCACCACTGGCTGGTGGATAGCTATCCCAACGAGTGGGTGGAGACGGCTTGGCCTCCTGGTTACGGGGGGCACTCGCATTTGTATTACGACGACGACGCTCCGGGCCGCATGAGCCTGGGAGGAAGTTCCTCTTTGCGCCCGGAGGATTATCTTGAAGCGGGGTCGCTGTGGGATGACCTGTCGCGCCATCACGTAAGCTTTCGGAATTACGGCGAGGGGCTCTCCGGGGAAATCGACGAGGGATATGAGCCCACGGGGCTGCGGTTGGGAGTCAACCTTCCTATTCCGGGGCCGCTTTACGAGAACACCTCGCGAACTTATCCGATGTTCAACACGTCGATTCCGGACCAGTACCGGTTCGAGCAATTCAAGAAAGAGTTTGAGGAACGGTATGTGAGCGGGCGGGAACCGCTCCCGCATTTCATCTATATCTGGCTGCCCAATGACCACACGGCGAAGCCGCGGCCGGAGGACGGCTACGCCTTTCGCGCGTCGTATGTTGCCGATAATGATCTGGCGCTCGGCAAGCTCATCGACCTGTTCTCCCATAGCAAGTTCTGGCCGGAGATGGCCGTCTTCATCACCGAAGATGACGCGCAGAATGGGCATGACCATGTGGATGCCCACCGCAGTGTGCTGCTGGTTGTCAGTCCCTTTTCCCGCCGGGGTGTTTCCCACATGCACACCAGCATGCTGAGCATTCTCAAAACCCTGGAGCACATCCTCGGTCTTCCGCCGCTCAACCAGTATGATGCCGCGGCCACGGACCTTTCTGATTGCTTCACCGACGTCCCGGATGCTTCACCGTACGTGGCGTTGCCATCGGATACGCGCGTCTTCGACCCCGGCAAAGCTCGCGATCCGCTTTACAGCCTGCGCAGAGGGAAACCGCTTCCTCCCTCGGAGCCGCTTGATGATCCGGCGCGGATTCGTCGCGAGATGAACGGAGGGCGTTAGCGCCGTGCGCGGCTCGCCTCGGCGCCAGAAGTCACTTGCCCGCAGGGTGTTGCTCAGGGCTGGGTGCGGCCTGATCAGATGCTCCGCAACGGCCGGCGTATTTCGATGATCCGCCCGCGGCAAAAGTCCGAGCAACAGCCAAAAGGGGGTCTGAGTCAAGCAGCGACAAGTTCCACATCACGACGCCATCCGAGTATTGGCAACCATTTTCGAGGGTTCTGCGGAAAAGATCAGTGCTTGGTTCACCTTCTTGATGCCAGGAGGTGGAGTGGGCGTATACGCCCGCATAAATGGGGAAGCGACCTTTCACCGCCAGCCGGCTATTCTCCAGGAAGGAAGTGTGCCCTACTGAAGTCTCCAGGTTGACCCACCATAGCCAAACGCCATCCACGCAGCCCGTCACACGGTCCGCCAATGCGGTGTCAAGGTCATAAGCCGTGGGGATCGCCAGGAACTGCGGGTTGATGTCCTGCTTATCCCGATAGAGTTCGCACACATAATCGCGTGTGAAAGTCTTGGGACTGATGCCCTGAACCATGTCATCGATGTTGACACCGCGCAAGTGGGGGTAACGCAAGGAAAGCTTCGCGAGGACTTTAAACCAGGTCACGTAATCCGTCGCGTAGGGCATGGAATTCCCACCTTCGCTGGGAGGGATCAATACGGGCCACGTATCAATCCCGGCTTTATCTGCGGCTGCCACCAATTGCTGGAAGTCCGACCATTCATAAGGGGGCTTGGCCGCAATGGGCATGACTTGGCATGCGAATCCGTTCTTTTGCAGCAACTCAATCGTGCGTTGCACATTAAGAGTGTGGTCCGGGTTCTCAAGGGGGGATAGCCACACACATGGGGCATTTCCCATCGCGTTTGGCGGGTTTGCCGCCGGCCCTTCGGCAAAGAAATGCGTGGGGTCCATTGGAAATAAAACGATGATAATCGCTGTCATGCAAAGCGCCACTCCGGTAACGAGCTTGGGTAGGGGCATGGGCTTTCTCCTTGGGTAAAGTGAGAATGCAAAGACGTTGCGCTAGCTGGAAGTCTTTGCAGGCCTCTACGGTGCCCGATCATTATCGCGGCTCCGCGGAGCTTCGATCGATCTTCATTTTATGCGCCGCCGGGGGCATGGAAGATAGCTCGCAGGTTTGCTTGCTTCAGTACCTCGCGGTTCACGATGTTCTCCGGACGAGTGCCGCTGAGCACCGCAGCCATTTGCTTGGCCGCCGTTTCTCGCAGTTCGATGAGAGACTCCTCGGAATCAAAGGCGGCGTGTGGAGTGATGATGGTTCGAGGATGACCGACCAGCGGATCGCCAGGGGCTGGGGGTTCAACCGGCAGCACATCGAGACCTGCACCGGCGATAATGCCCTTATCCAGAGCTTCCCGCAGCGCCTCGGCATCGATCAAATGGCCACGTGAGGTGTTGATGAGGAATGCGTGGGGCTTCATCTGCCGCAACGCCGCGAGATTGAAAAGCCCCCGTGTTTCCGGCGTCAGAGGTACATGGATGGAGATGAAGTCGCTTCGTTCCAGCAAGCCAGGAAAGTCCACAACTTCCACTTCGAATCCGCTCAGAGAAGCGCGATCGACATAGGGATCAAAGACAATTACCTTCAACCCCAGTCCGCGTGCTTTGTGAAAAAGCGCCCTGCCGATTTTGCCAAAGCCGACGATTCCCAGGATTCTTCCCCGCACCCGGAAGAGCGGAGTCCCGGCTTGGAGATCGTAGACCCCAGATTTGATGGCTCGATCATAAAACGTAACTTTTCGAGCCAGAGAAATGAGCAAGGCCAGAGCGTGGTCGGAGACTTCTTCCACACAGTACGAGGGGACGTTCGTCACCACGATGCCGTGCCTGGTGGCCTCAGCCACGTCGATGTTATCCAGGCCGATGCCGTATCGTCCGATGGCGACGCATTCGGGAGCGGCCTGGATGACTCTTGCCGTGACGGCCTTCCAACAGGTGAGGATTCCGTCGGCCGCGGGTGCAAGGGCTGTTAACTCATCTTCCGCCCCGGTTTGCGAGACCAAGAGGTTTGCGTCTACACGCGACAGGATTGCCCGCTCTATCTCCAGGTCTTTCCACGCGTAGTCGCTGATAAGCACTCTTCTTCCCATGGTCATCGCACTATATCATTTTCCGATTCGCCCGCAAGAGACGTGAGATCGAGGGGAGGGTTTCCTGACACCGCGGGCGACGGCGTGTCTGAGAATGCCAATTAAAATCGAGTTCACGTGTAAATTCATGCGAAGTCGTGTTAAATTGCCCGCCTTTGGAGAACTGTCAATGACATCAGACCGAGCCCGCTCGTGCACGATAGTTGTTCTAGTTTGTGCTTCTTTTTTCTTCAGTACGTACGCCCATGGACAGTCCCCGGATTCGTGGCCGCGGCAAGCCCCACAGTATCGCTTCCACATGATTGGGAATGCTCATATCGACGCTCCCTGGCTTTGGCCTTGGTCGGAGTCGATGTCCGTCGTGCTGAGCACCTTCAGGTCGGCGCTGGATCGGATGAATGAAGATACGGATTTTACGTTTACGGCAAGCTCTGCGCAGTTTTATGCCTGGGTCGCGCAGGCAGACCCGAAGATGATGGAAGAGATCCGCCAACGGGTGAAGGAAGGGCGATGGGACGCCGTGGGCGGATGGTGGGTTGAACCCGACGTGAACATCCCCAATGGCGAGTCGCTGGTCCGGCAGGGACTTTACGGCCAGGAGGTATTTCAGCAGTTATTTGGGCGCCAGGTGGAGATTGCATTCAATCCCGACGCCTTTGGGCATCCCGGCACGCTGCCGCAAATTCTCAAACTGCAAGGCATGAGCGCCTTCGTTTTCATGCGTCCCCTACGCAATGAAAAGACCCTTCCTGGGCCTCTCTTCTGGTGGCAGAGCCCCGACGGGACACGGGTGCTGGCTTACCGAATTCCGATTTCCTACGAAAGCTGGTCCGAGACCGTGCCCAATCGCTTACACCAAATCATGGCGGACTATCCGGGGCCGATGGAAAACCTGATGGCTTTTTATGGGGTGGGGGATCACGGTGGCGGGCCCACGGCGCTGAATATTAAATCAATTCATAATATGCAGAAGCAATCGGGCGCGCCGGCGGCTCTGTTTAGCACGCCAACCTGTTACTTCAGCGAGGTCGGCAAGCTCCCGAATCTGCCGACGGTCGCCGGCGAGCTACAACATGTTGCGGTGGGCTGCTACACGGCCGAATCGGAGATCAAGAAAAACAACCGCACGGCCGAAGCCGCTCTCGCCACCGGGGAGAAGATGGCAGTGCTGGGATTTGTGCTGGCGGGGCTGCGGTACCCCGTGGCGGACTTCACAGAATCCTGGAAGAAAGTGCTGCTGATGCAGTTCCACGATAGCCTGGCGGGGACGGCGCTCCCTGAGCAATATGATGTGGCGCGCGCAGCATACGGGTATGCGCTGGAGGTAGCGGATCAGGCCATCAACCTCGCCGCGCAAAAGATTGCCTGGCAAATCCCTGCCACGGACCCGAACTCGGAATACCTGGTGGTTTTCAACCCTCACGCTTGGAATGCGAACCTGAATGTCGAATACGATTTGGGTTTTGCATTCGATAACGGGCCACAAAACCAGAATAGCTTGTTGGAAGATGAGCGCGCTGACTCCATTCCCCATCAATGGGCACAAGCCTCAACGATTACGGACCACCGCGTGAAGCTGGTTTTCAGGGCGCCAGTGCCCGCGTTCGGGTATCGGCAGTTCAGGCTGCGAAAGGTCCAGCCGGGCCCGCAGCCGGCAACCACGGTGCACGCCTCGGAGAAAGAACTTGAGAACGAACATCTTCGCGTGACCTTTGATGATAACGGTACGCTCGCGATCTACGACAAGGATGCAAAGGCTGATGTCTTCCGGGGTGGCGGGGGAGGAGCGCGCGCGTTGGTGCTGGACGATTCCAGCGATACCTGGAGCCACGATGTGCGCGCCTACACGGAGGAGGTCGGCGTTTTCAGCAACGCGCGCTTCCGCGTGCTGGAAAACGGCCCCGTGCGAGCGTCTGTCCGCGTGCGGACCCGTTATGGGTCATCCTCGCTCCAGACGGACTGGATCCTCTACGCCGGCGCCCGGAGCCTGGAAGCGCGCGTGGCCCTCGATTGGCACGAGCACTTAAGAATCCTGAAGTTCTCTTTCCCGGTGGATGTGCAGAACCCGCGGCCTACTTATGAAATCCCTTACGGGTACTTGGCGCGCAAGGCCGAAGGGGATGAGGATCCCGGGCAGCGGTGGGTGGATCTTTCCGGTAACCGCGCGGGAAGCGAGTATGGTCTGACCATCATCAATGATGCCAAGTATGGCTATAGCGTGCAAGGAAACGACCTGAGAGTTTCCATCGCGCGCGGGGCGGTGTATGCCCAACACATTCCCCGCCCGGTGGACACCCAAGGCGAGTACCATTGGCAGGACCAAGGCGAGCAGACGTTTCGAATGCTGCTGACGCCTCACGTGGGGGCATGGCAGGATGCGGGTGTGGTGCGGCGGGCGGAGGAGTTCACGGCCCCCCTGCCGGTTCTCTACCAAGGGATTCATGGGGGAAGGCGACCTCTTGCGGCCTCGTTCCTATCGGTGGATGTCCCGAACGTTGTAGTATCAGTGGTGAAGAAGGCCGAAGTGGGTAATGACATCATTATCCGCGGTTACGAGACGGCAGGCCGTCCGGTCCGTGCAACTCTCGATCTTGGGTTGATGAAGCGCCGTTGGACGGGGACTTTCCGGCCTCTGGAAATCAAGACCCTGCGCGTGCCGGTGGCGGGCGGGGAAATTCGCGAAGTTAACGTACTTGAACAGTGAGGCGGAACGGATAGAAGTTTGCCGGAGGCTGAGGACAACTTTCATAACCCTTCGAGCCTCGTGCCCTGACCGGAGGCGCTCAATTCACGATTCCGGTGTCGCGCATGATTTCGCGATGATCTTAACCTGTTGGCGGCGCCAGCCCGGACTGGGTGGGTTCCCGGCAAGCCGGCGGCGCGTTGATATACTTTCCCCATGCAAATACAAAAAAAGATCGGTTGGGTCCTTATTGCTGCAATCGGGAGTGTAAGCCTCGGTGTTATCGCCGTTTCCCGCGGCGAACCCATCAATGCGGTGTGGCTGTTGGCGGCTGCGGCGTGCGTATACGCGTTGGGTTATCGCTTTTACAGCCGCTGGGTGGCCTATCGGATTCTGGAGTTGGATGAGAATCGTGCTACCCCCGCCGAGCGTCTGGATGACGGCCGCGACTTCGTCCCCACCAACAAGTGGATTGTCTTCGGTCACCACTTCTCGGCAATTGCCGGCCCCGGGCCCCTGGTGGGCCCCGTTCTGGCCGCGCAATTTGGCTATCTGCCGGGCACGCTCTGGATTCTCATCGGCGGCGTACTGGGCGGGGCCGTGCACGATTTCGTCACCCTGTTTTGCTCGGTGCGCCGCGATGGAAAATCGTTGGGCCAGATGGCCAAGGAAGAAATCAGTGATTTGGGCGGCTTCGCCGCATTCGTAGGAGTGTTGGTCATCGCGATCATCCTGATTGCGGTCATCGGCCTGGTGGTAGTTAATGCCCTAAAAAGTAGTCCTTGGGGCGTTTTTACCATAGCGATGACCATCCCCATCGCCATCCTGATGGGGCTGTACGTCCGCTACCTGCGGCCGAGCGGGGTCATGGAATCGTCCCTACTCGGTTTTGTGCTGGTGGCAGCGGCGGTCATGGGCGGCAAGTATGTGGCGGAGTCTCCCTCCCTCGCTCCCTGCTTCAACTTCAGCGCTCCTACCCTGGCGTGGCTGATTATCATATACGGGTTTGTCGCTTCCGTCCTCCCCATCTGGGTCTTGCTCGTGCCGCGCGGGTACCTGAGCACGTTCGTCAAGATCGGAACGATTCTGGCCCTGGCCGTGGGCATACTGGCGGCGCGCCCCAGCCTGTTGTTGCCTCCTCTGACGCGATTCACGGACGGTAGGGGACCTATCTTCGCGGGCAAGGTCTTCCCTTTCTGTTTCATCACCATTGCTTGCGGCGCCATTTCCGGGTTTCACTCCCTCATCTGCTGCGGGACAACCCCCAAAATGCTGGGCAAGGAAACCCAGGCACGCATGATCGGCTATGGCGGCATGCTGATGGAGTCGTTTGTGGCGGTCATGGCCATGGTGACGGCATCCGTGCTTCATCCGGGTGTATATTTCGCGATTAACAGCCCCGCCGGGGTTGTAGGCGCACTGCCGGAAAAGGCGGTGGCCACCATTTCCTCATGGGGCTTTCCCGTGGCCGCGCAGCAGATGGCTGTGCTGGCACAAAGGATGGGCGAGCATACACTCTTCAATCGAACCGGCGGCGTGCCGTCTTTTGCGGTGGGCATGGCGGACATCTTCTCTTCGGCGCTGGGGAGTTCGACGCTGATGGGTTTGTGGTACCACTTTGCCATCATGTTTGAAGCCCTGTTTATCCTAACCCTCCTCGACACCGGCATACGCGTGGGCCGTTTTATGTTGCAGGACCTGCTGGGACATTTCTGGAAACCGATGGGCAGGACCAGTTGGTACCCCAGTGTTTTCTTTTCGAGCGCTCTGATTGTCGCGGCATGGGCTTATTTCCTCTATCAAGGGGTCGTGGATCCACTGGGCGGCATTAATAGTCTGTGGCCCCTGTTTGGAATCGCCAATCAAGCCCTGGCCGCGATTTCCTTGTGCGTGGGCACCACGATTCTGATCAAGATGCGCAAGGCGCGCTGGTGCTGGGTCACTCTTACGACGCTGGCTTGGCTGCTTGCAGTTACCCTGACCGCCAGCGTGGAGAAGATCTGGCATCCTGACCCGCGACTCGGATTCTTGGCCCACGCTCGATATCTGACTGGCCAGCTCGCCGCGGGCGCCATTGAAGCCGGGAAGGTTGCGGAAACCCACCGGCTGATCTTCAACGACCGCCTCGATGCCAGCGTCACTGCCGGGCTGATGCTCTTAACGATCGTCATCCTGGTCGAATCCGGGCGCCATTGGTGGCTTTTCATCTCCGGCAAGGTTGAGCCCGTACTTAAGGAAGCCCCCGTGGAACTTTCTCGAATCGTGGAGTGAGATGAATCGTATTTTCATATATCATGTGCCGTCGCTGACCAGGTTCTCGGCATGGCGACGAGGAGGAGAGATGGGTGTGAAACAAGCCCGACCATTTTTCTTGGTCTTCTGTTCAATTTGGGTGTCGTTGTGGCTGCCGGCACAAACGCCCCCCCGAGTTCCAGGTGAGAAACCAATCTCCGAAGCGGCTCACATCAGCCTAAATGGCACATGGAAGCTTTTCTATTTTCCCCAGGGCAAGTATCCGATTACCAATCCCGACCAATTGGAGACCCACGGATTGACGCCGATTGAGGCGATTGTGCCAGGCGAGACGGCGCTGGATTTGTCGCGCCAGGGAGTGTTGCCTACGGACCTGTTCTTTGGCGAGAACATCAAGAAGCTGAAACCCTACGAACTCTATGAGTGGTGGTACCAGCGTGAGTTTCCGACGCCTGCGGGCATCGCCGGACGCCGGCTGGAACTGCGCTTTC
>Ga0181533_1001182_pt1 | contig 33959 bp, 31 predicted proteins | sample PEATcosm2014_Bin_45_FD_119772 | JGI IMG/M metagenome (GOLD analysis project Ga0181533, IMG submission 119772) | Peatland microbial communities from MTU Mesocosm Facility, Houghton, MI, USA - PEATcosm2014_Bin11_60_metaG | ecosystem: Environmental > Terrestrial > Soil > Wetlands > Peat | place...
ATGCTGGCGCACTCCTTCCTGACCCTGGAAACTTTGCGCAGTAAAAGAAACTTCTGGGTGGACCCTGCCCAGGACTCGGCGTGAAATCCAATACTTGCTCTTCACGTGGACAGGCAACTGCGCATACTGCGGGGTCGCGGTGGACCACTCACACGGACCGTAGCACTTAACGTTGTAATACTATCACGGCACGGAATTAAAGCCCCAGAGCCCGGAATTCAAGCCCCATGTCACAGAATTGAAGCCTGAATTCAATGGGCAGACCGCCGTTCTCAGCTTCGACATGGAAGCCAACGGCTACGGCGCCGTTCTGGCCACTCCCGGCGAGCCCGGCGACGCCATCAAAGCCCTGATGCGCCGCATGGCCGAAATGATCAAAAAGCCGCTGGCCGATTTTTCTCACCAGCCAGCCATTCTGCACCAGACCATTGTCGCAATCCCGTCCACTGCGCCTGCCGCCGAGGCCCCGGCCGGCATGGTCAAGATTCCGGCGGTCCCTTCGATTTCAAAGTGCTGGGCACTGAGATCGAAGGCTCCGCATCCCCCGGCGTCGATGTCCAGTACCCCTGGGAGGACTCGTCCCGCCGCTTTCACGAGAAAGTCCTCCAGGTTGCTCCGTTCTTCATTGACAAGTTTCCCGTAACCAACGCGCAGTTCAAGCAGTTCCTCAGTGCCACCCACTACGCGCCCTCTGACCCCATCAACTTCCTGCGCGACTGGAAGGACTCTAGTTTTCCGCAGGGCTGGGACAATCGCCCCGTCACCTGGGTCTCACTTGAGGATGCGCGCGCATACGCCAAGTGGGCCGGCAAGCGCCTGCCCCACGAGTGGGAGTGGCAACTGGCCGCTCAGGGCACCGATGGCCGGTTGTATCCCTGGGGCAACGTGTGCCAGCCGTCTTACGTTCCCACGCCCGACTGGGGCCGCTCCATGCGCGGTCCCAACTCCGTCGACGCTCATCCACTGGGCGCAAGCCCTTACGGCGTCATGGACCTGGTGGGCAACGTCTGGCAGTGGACCGACGAGTTCACCGACGAGCACACCCGCGCGGCCATTGTGCGCGGCGTCGAGTACTACCAGCCGCAAGGCTCCATCTGGTACTTTCCCGACACCATGCGCAACGGTGAGCACAGCAAGCTGCTGCTCAAGGCACCCGGCTACGACCGCTCCGGCGGCGTCGGGTTCCGCTGCGTTCGCGACGCGCAGCAATGATCCGCTGCACCTTGCGTCGGTCAATGCGCCGCTAACTTGCTAACTCGCTAACTTGCTAACTCGCGTAGCGGGGTTAACTCGCTGTTTCTTCAAACTGTCAGCGTTCACTCCATTTGTTCAAACGCAACGCAACGGAATCTTCTTTTCAGATTCGCATCCGCGCTTCACGCTACCCAGTTCTCCAGCGTCCCAATCGGCTCGATTGTAATGCGAATCCGATCCCCGCTCGCAAGCGTAAACGTGCTAGGTGGCACAATGCCTGTGCCCGTCATCAGGAAGCATCCGTGCGGAAACGCGTTGTCCCGGAACAGGTATTCGACCAGCGTCTTCGGATCGCGCTTCAACTCCGTCAGCGCCACCGATCCGGCAAACTCCACCCGTCCCTGGCGCAGAATCTCGATCGAAATCTCCGTCGCTGCGGCGAGCGGCCCCGAACCGACCAGAATGCCCGGCCCCAGCGCGCAACTGCCGTTGTAGACCTTGGCCTGCGGCAGGTAGAGCGGATTTTCTCCCTCGATGTCGCGGGAACTCATGTCGTTGCCGATCGTGTAGCCCGTGATCCTGCCTCCGGGACTGACCAGCAGTGTCAGCTCCGGCTCGGGCACCGACCACCGCGCATCCGCGCGAATCCGCACCTTGCCGCCTGTGCCCACCGTGCGGCTGGCCGTGGATTTGAAGAACAGCTCCGGACGCTCCGCCGAGTAAACGCGATCGTAAAAACTGCCCCCTCCCGCATCCTTCGACTCCTCCATCCTGGCGCCGCGGCTGCGGTAGTACGTCACCCCCGCCGCCCACACCTCCTGCTGCCCGATGGGCGCCAGCAACTCCGCCGCATGGAACTTGAGCGACGGCTTCTTCGCCTCGATCAGCCCGCTCAGGGTTTCCTGCAAATCCTCATGCGCCACCAGCTCATCCCAGTTGAGCGTGTCGATGCGGTAGTACTGCCCATTCTGTTCAACAAAACACCCAGACTTTGTCCGGTAGAGCCTCACGAGAGCCTCCTGCTTCCGGTTTCCATGGTATATGCCCCATCCCTACCGAATCGATCTTCACCTTCATCGCATCGGCCGGCACTGCACGGGTATTCCTCTGCGCACACAGGCGCAACTGATTGACAAATTTGGACATATCTTCACCCCTGCAGGATGCCTTTGACAAGAAGGCTGATAAGAGCGATTCTATAGCGAAGAAAAGGCGAATATAGGTCCTGCAAATGCCCTCCGCCTCCGCCCTCCGCATCCAGATCGAGCACGCCCTCGAACGCCGCTTTCCCGCCGCGCTCACGCCCGTGCCGCGCACCATCCGCGAGACTGCGCCCACGGGTATTCCCGAGGTCGATCGCCTGCTCGACGGCGGCTTGCCTGTCGGAGCCATCAGCGAACTGACGGGACCGGAATCCTCCGGGCGGACGAGCCTGGCGCTCGCGTTTCTTGCCGGGCGAACGCAGGGGGGCCGCGTCTGCGCCTGGGTCGATGCCGGCGACACATTCGATGCCGAATCGGCAGCGGCCAATGGCGTGAGTCTCAGGCAGTTGCTCTGGGTGCGTTGCCAAAGCCGGGGTCCCCAGCGACGGGTCTTTGTCGATGGGGTGGAAAGCCGGGGTTCCCAGCGACGGGTCTTTGTCGATGGGGTGGAAAGCCGGGGTCCCCAGCGACGGGTCTTTGTCGATGGGGTGGAAAGTCCAGGCCCAATCGCCAAGCCGTGGACGCGCCTCGATCAGGCCCTGCGCGCCACTGATCTGCTGCTCCAGGCGGGCGGCTTTTCCGCTCTTGTGCTCGACCTCGGCTCGATTGCCCCCGAATACGGCTGCCGCATTCCGCTCGCTACCTGGTTCCGCTTCCGTCAGGCCGCCGACCGCACGCGCTGTTCCCTGCTAGTGCTCGCACAGGAGCCGTTCGCCCAATCCAGCGCGGCCGTAGTCCTGGAATGCAACCCGTTGCGCGCGGAGACAAGCAACCAGACCGTCCTGAGCAGCTCTACCTATCAAGTCCGCTCCGGCCGGCAGCGCTTCACACCCTCAATTGCCGGCCCGCGCAAACCGCCCGCTTCCACCTGGTCGGCAACGGGCGCAGGTCAACGGGAGGACCGCGCATGACCCACGAACTCTACGCCTGTATCCACGCCGCGGAGTTTCCCGCCCAGGCCCTGTTGCGTCTGCACACCGGGCTTGAATCGCAGCCCGTGGCCGTGCTCGAAGGCCGCGCGCCACTTGAGACGGTCTGTTCACTTAACAGGTCTGCGCGGCTCAAAGGTGCGTCCCTGGGAATGACCCGCCTTGAAGCCGAAAGCATTCCCGGCTTGCATCTCCTGGCGCGCTCCACTCAGACGGAGGCCGCGGCGCGCGCCGTCTTTTTGGAGTGTGCCGCACATTTCTCTCCGCGCATTGAGGCCGCCAGCCAGGGAACGGCCTGCGCCTGTGTTCTGGATATCGCCGGCGTCGAGCGGCTCTTCGGTCCGCCGGAGACGCTCGCCGAAAGACTGCGCGCCTCTCTCGCGTCGGCCGGATTGCGCACCTCGGTCGCCGTCAGCGCCAACTTCCATGCCGCCCGCTTGAAGGCCGCTGCCACGCGCGGCATCACCGTGATTCCCCATCAGCAGGAAGCAACTGCCCTGGCCAAACTTCCTCTCGCCGTCCTTGACCTGCCGCCCGAGCACGCGGAAACCTTCGTCCTATGGGGCATTCGTACCCTCGCTGAGTTGGCCGCGCTTTCAGAAACTGACCTGGTCACGCGCCTCGGCCCGCAGGCTGTGGACTGGCGCGATCTCGCCTGCGGCGCGCTGCCCCACACCTTTCAACCACTCGAAGCCGGATTTTCTCTCCAGGAGTTCTACGCCTTCGAGGCCCCCGTCGATCGCACCGACTCGCTGCTCTTCATCGGCGCCCGCATGATCGATTGCCTGGCCACGCGTGCCGCCACGCGGGCACTTTCGCTGGCTTCCCTAGTTGTGCAAATGGAATTGGAGGGAGGGCGCACTTACCAGCGTGCGATTCGTCCGGCCCTCCCCACCATCGACCGCAAGTTTCTCCTCAAGCTGCTGCAACTGGAGATCGCCGCGCATCCGCCTCAGGCCGCCGTCGTCTCGCTCACCCTCGCCGCGGAAGCCGGCCAATCGAGCTCGGTGCAACTCGGCCTCTTCGCTCCGCAAACCCTCGAGCCTTCGCGCCTCGATGTAACCATCGCCCGCCTCAAGGCCATCGCCGGCGACGATCGCGTCGGCTCACCGGTTCTGGAAGACACGCACAGGCCAGGCAGCTTCCGCATGGAGAGCTTCGCGATCCCTCATCAAGCTGTCTCCCATCCATCCGGTACATACCAATCCAGCGCGCCCAAACCCAACGCATCAGGCTCAGCGCCCCCGCGCATGGCCCTCCGCCGCATGAGGCCGCCCGTTCCCGTTCGCGTTCAACTGCACGCACTCAAGCCAATTTCCTTTCGCGATCGCGAGCAAAGTTTCAACGTCGCGGCAGCCTACGGACCCTGGCGAACCAGCGGTTGCTGGTGGTCCACCGAGGTTTGGAATACGGAAGAGTGGGACGTGCTTGCGGAAACGAGTAGCGGCTCCTCCGTTGCCTGCCTCCTGGTGCGCGATTGCGCCCAGAACGCGTGGTGTATTGAAGCCTTCTATGACTAGCTGACCGGAATAGCGAGGTACTGACAACTGATAACTGATAACTGACAACTGTCATCTGTTCACCGAGGCGTTCCATGACTGAAGCCCACGAATACATCGAGCTCCACGCGGCCAGCGCCTTCAGCTTTCTAGCTGGAGCCTCGCAGCCCGAATCGCTCGCCGAACGTGCGCAGCAGCTCGAAATGCCCGCCATAGCCCTTGCCGACTGCAACGGCCTCTACGGCGTGGCCCGCTTCCACACCATGGCAAAGAAATGCGGCGTCCAGGCGCACATCGGCGCGGAGATCGCCGTCAGCTCCTTCGGCAATCAGCTCACGCCGCCCTCCTGGCTGCCGCACCAGTGCCCTGCCGAACCCCCGCGCGTGCTTCTGCTCTGCGCCTCCCAAGCCGGGTATCAGAACCTCTGTCAGCTCATCACCCGCTTCAAGATGCGCGAAGCCACCAAAGCCGAAGGCGCGGCAACCCTCGACGACCTCGAAGAATTCTCCGCCGGCCTCATCTGTCTCACTGGCGGCGACGATGGCCCGCTCGCCGCCGCGCTCGCCAACGAATGCAGCACCGCGGCGCACAAGTTAGCTGAGCGGCTAACAGCCATCTACGGCCGCGGGAATCTGTATCTCGAACTGCAACGTCATCAGCAACGTGAAGAAGAGTGCCGCAATCAGTCCCTTCTGAGCCTGGCATCCGCTCTCCATTTGCCGGTCATTGCCACCAACGGCGTCCGCTACGCCACGGAAAATGACCGCGAAATCCTCGACGTGCTCACCGCCATCCGCCACCACATCTCGCTCGACCGCGCCGGACGTCTTCTCACCCTCAACTCCGCGCGCTCCCTGCGTCCGCCAGGCGAGATGGCCGCGCTCTTCGCCGATCTTCCAGAGGCCATCGCCAACACCCGTATCGTCAGCCGGCGTCTCGAATTCACCCTCAACAATCTCGGCTACGAATTCCCTCGCTCGCCGGTGCCCGACGGCGAAACCATGGACAGCTTTCTCTTGAAGCGCGTCGAAGAAGGCGTCCGCAAACGTTATGGCTCACCGGCCAAACAGCATCTGCTCTCGAAAGCCCGCGCCCAGGTCCAGCATGAACTTGCGCTCATCGCCAAACTCGGCTTCGCCGGATACTTTCTCATCGTCTGGGACCTGGTCCGCTACTGCCAGCAGCACGGCATTCTCGCCCAGGGACGCGGTTCGGCAGCCAACTCCGCCGTCTGTTACGCGCTTGAAATCACCGCCGTCGATCCGGTCGGCATGGAACTGCTCTTCGAGCGCTTCCTCAACGAGAATCGCGGCGAATGGCCCGACATCGACATCGATCTGCCCTCCGGCGACCAGCGCGAACAGGTGATTCAATACGTCTATGAGCGCTACGGCCAGCTCGGCGCCGCCATGACCGCCAACGTGATCAGCTATCGCGGCCGTTCCGCGGCGCGCGAGGTCGGCAAAGCCCTCGGCTTCGATGAAGAGCAACTTTCTCGCCTCTCGGGTCTCGTCGGCCACTGGGAGTGGCGCGGCGTTAACGACACCATGGCCCGCCACTTCGAGCAGGCCGGTTTCGACGCCCGCCATCCGCGCATCGCGCACTATCTCGACCTCTGCCTGCGCATGCAGAACCTGCCGCGCCATCTCGGCCAGCACTCCGGCGGCATGGTCATCTGCGCCGGTATGCTCAACCGCGTCGTCCCCCTCGAGCGCGCCTCCATGCCCGGACGCACTGTGATTCAGTGGGACAAGGAAGACTGCGCCGACATGGGCCTCATCAAAGTCGATCTTCTCGGCCTGGGCATGATGGCCGTACTCAAAGACTCAATTGAGTTGATCCCGCACCACTACAAAAAAGAGATCGACATCGCCACACTGCCCGAGGATCCGCTCGTCTATCAAACGCTCTGCAAGGCCGACACCGTCGGCATGTTCCAGGTGGAAAGCCGCGCGCAAATGGCTTCCATTCCGCACAACGCGCCCACGCGCTTCTACGATCTGGTCGTGCAGGTGGCCATCATCCGCCCCGGCCCCATCGTCGGCAAAATGATGCACCCCTACATGCGCCGCCGCCAGGGCAAGGAGGAAGTCACCTATCCTCATCCCTCGCTCGAGCCCGTGCTCAAACGCACCCTCGGCGTCCCGCTCTTCCAGGAACAGTTGCTACGCATGGCCATGACCGTAGCAAGTTTCACGGGCGCTGAAGCCGAAGAGCTGCGCCGGGCTGTCGGCATGCGCCGTTCCATGCAGCGCATGAAGGACCTCGAAGGCCGCCTGCGCGCCGGCATGACGCGGAACGGCATCGGCCCCGACGCCCAGGACAACATCGTGCAGGGCATTTCTTCTTTCGCGATGTATGGATTCCCCGAGTCGCACGCGGCCAGCTTCGCGCTCATCGCCTACGCCTCGGCCTACCTCAAGGTCCACTACCTGGCTGCCTTCACCTGCGGCCTGCTCAACAACCAGCCCATGGGCTTCTATTCGCCGGCCGTGCTCATCAAAGATGCACAGCGCCACGGCCTGCGCGTACGCCCCATCGATGTGCAACGTTCCGAATGGCTCTGCTCTCTTGAAGCGGAGCCGGACGGTTCCGTCTCTCTCCGCATCGGCCTCAATTACGTCAAGGGCCTGCGCCAATCCTCGGCCGAAGCTCTTCTCGCGGCCCGCAGCCGCCACGCAGCCTTCGCAACCGTGGATGAGCTCGCGCAGCGCGTGCCGCAACTCAACCGCAAGGAGCTTGTAGCACTGGCCAGCGTCGGCGCCCTCAACTCGCTGGAAGAAGTGGAGCATCGCCGCGATGCGCTCTGGCAGGTGGAGCAGGCCGGCCGGCCCGTTGGCCCTCTGCTGCGCGGCGCCGAGCCTGCCTACGCCGCCCCGTCAAAGCCGCTCGAGCAGATGACCACCGATGAGCGCCTGGCCGCCGACTATGCGGGAACCGGCATCACCACCGGCCCGCATCCCATGGCTTACGAGCGTGCAGCTTTACGCAGCCAGGGCATTCTCTCCGCTCACGAACTGGAAGACTGCGGCAGCAATCGGTCTGTCCGCGTCGCCGGCCGCGTCATCTCCCGCCAGCGCCCCGGCACCGCCAAGGGTTTCGTCTTTCTCTCCCTCGAAGACGAAACCGGCATCGCCAACATCATCCTCACGCCCGATGTCTTTGAGCAGAACCGCCTCGTAGTCACACGCAGCCGCTTTCTCTTGATCGTTGGCAAGCTGCAGAATCAGGATAGTGTGATCCACGTCAAAGCCACGGAGTTGGCGCCGCTCTGGCTGTCCGACGGCCCGGCTTGATGATGCCAGGGCGAATGCCTGCCTTACGGCCCGCATTCGCCCTTTCTACCGATGGTTAAACTACCACCATTCCATCAATCGTCCCGAGGCAACCTTCGCACTGCTTTCGGGCTTGGGCGTGCGCAGAAGCAATACTGGACAATGCACCAGCTTTAGAACCTTCTCGGCAATTGACCCGAACACAAGCGGATGCCACCCGGTAAGCCCGTGCGTCGAAATTACGACCATGTCCGCATTCTCGCGCTCCACCACGTCCAGAATGTTTCCCGCCACATCGTCTCCAACCTCGATGCTGAAGCTCACCTTGATTCCCTTGCCGGCAAGATCGGCCTGGCAAGCGGTAAAGTGCCGATCTGCCTCTTTTCTTGTCTCCGCAAGGAATTTGGCTTCGGGAATAAAGTCCGGAAGCGTGGCGGAGGGAAACATCGGGATCACGTGAACAAGATGAATCGAGGCGTCAAAATGCTGTGCAAAATCCGCGGCCGTCTCCAAAGCTGCATGAGAGGACGGACTGAAGTCGATGGGCACCAGAATCTTCGTGGGAATTGTACTCAAGCCATTTGTTTCGGACATTACGCTCTCCTTGCCGTTCCACACGCGGGTCCGGCCTCTTGTTTTTCGTCCCTAATCATAGCAAGCCGGTGCTCACCCCGACACGTGACAGACAACACATACATACATGAGGATTGGAGGCCTGCGTCTTCTTTCGCGCACAAGCAGAATCGCGCAATCGGATGTTATCAATGACCGGGCTGCGCCTCTGAACTATGCACAGACTCCGAAAATAAGAGCGCGGGAGAATTGCCCGGCACAGACAACCGCGCCTGCCTGAACCGCGGGCGCCATCTGGACGGGAACAGGGCCAGAGCCGTCCCCATCATCACGCCCACGTCGCTCCACGCGGTGGCGCATTCGAGATAGGCCTGCGAGATGCGCAGCTTGTCCGGCGTCAACACCGTCTTGAAATACTGGAGCGGATCGGGAACCAACGCCAGAAACTCGTCCTCGCGGCAGTATTTGAGCGTAGCCGGGTCGGTCAGGCCAGGACGCACCTTGAGCAACTGCTCGTAAGCCTGCTTGAATTCCACGGTCAGCTCAGGAATTACCGGCCGCGGACCCACCAGGCTCATTTCGCCGCGCAGCACGTTCCACAATTGCGGCAGTTCGTCGAGTTTAAGCCAGCGTAACCAGCGCCCGGCGCGCGTAATGCGCGCATCCTCGCCCAGCGTGTAGGCTGGCCCATCGCCGTATATGCGCATGGTCCTCAACTTCAGAAGCTCGAAACGCCTGAACCTCCGCCCCATCCGCGCCTGGCGAAAGAATACAGGCCCCTCTGAATCCACTTTGATCACGATGGCTGCGATTCCCAGAACCGGGAGTGCGGCGATGAGCAGCAATGCTGCCAGTGCGAAATCCATGCTGCGCTTGAGCACGAGACCCTCCAGATAAAAGGCCTTCCGCGTCCCAATCCGATGCCGGGATTGCAGACGCTTAAAGGAACCGTGCTCGACGGTGCGGAAGCCCCTGCTTGCCGGACGCGACAGCGGGTCAACTCTTACCCGCGCGCCCACTCCCGTTCACCACCTGAGCCGCTCCCCTCGTGACAACGCACACGGATTCCTGTAAAAAGAGGCCTTCCGCTGGAGCTGAAAAGATGCAGTAATCTGAGGAAACATTATTCCGTTTCAATATGTCAAGGGGTAGAATCACACGAGGAAAAGAATGCCTAATTACTTTAGGGAATAGAACTAGAGCGACCGGGCTACTCACTTTCACTCCCATCAATCAGGCCTCGGCTTCGCCCGCTCACAACCTGTTCGCTCTCAACTCCATGAAAAAGAGGGACAATGAGATGAATGAGCAGGCCGGAGATCGATCCCCGGCGGATCGATTCGCCCGCCGGCTGCGGCGACGCTGTCTCACAAGATGGAACTCTCGTCCGGATGGGCGCAAGCTGGACAGCCTGTTCCCGAACCAAGACCGGCAACACCCCCAGCCCGGGCCCCAACCCGAACGACCGGATTGAGATCGCCTATCAGGGAGGATTCAGTCATGGAACCCGTTGAAGCCGCTGCCCTTTGGGAGGCGAATGCAGAAACCTGGACGCGCCATTCTCGCGCCGGCTATGACATCTACCGGGATGCTCTCAACACCCCTGCCTTTCTGGAAATGCTTCCGCCCGTCGCCGGACTGTTTCTCCATATCCGCGCAGTCAAGCCCAAAGTGTTGGATCTCTGAGCGCAACCGAAAACACCCTACCCCACCAGCTCAAGCGCCCGGATCGTCTCTTTCCGCACCGTCAGCCGCTCCACCAGATCGGTCCGCACCTCGTAGCCCCGGCCGGGCGTGTCCGGAATCGCAATCTCGCCCGCCGAAGAAACCGTGATCTCCGGCTCAACGATGTCCTCGCGCCAATAGCGCGCCGAAGCCGACACATCGCCCGGCAGCGTGAAGTTTTCGAGCGTCGAGAGCGCAATGTTGTGCGACCGTCCCACGCCGGATTCGAGCATTCCTCCGCACCACACTGGAATCCCCCGCTCCTGCGCCGCGTTGTGCACCGCGATGGCCTCGGAGAAGCCGCCCACGCGCCCCAGTTTGATGTTGATGATCTTGCACGACTCCATCTCGATGGACGCCAGCGCGTCCCGCCGGTTGCGGATCGATTCGTCCAGGCAGATCGGCGTTTGCAGCCGCTTCTGCAGCATCGAGTGGTAATAGAAATCGTCGTGCCACAACGGCTGCTCGATCATCAGCAGATCGAAGCCGTCAAACTCCACCAGATGGTCCGCATCCCTCAGCCTGTACGCCGAGTTCGCGTCGCAGCTCAGCATGATCCCCGGCCACCGGCTGCGCACCCGTTCGAAGACCTCCACGTCCCAGCCCAGCTTGCACTTCAGCTTGATCCGCTGGTAGCCCGCTGCCAATTCCTTCTCGATGATCTTCATCAGCTCCGGAATCGTGGCCTGAATCCCCAGCGACACGCCGCACGGAATCGCGTCGCGCACGCCGCCGATCAGCCGCGAGAGCGGAACCCCCTCGCGTTGTGCCTCGATATCCCAAATGGCGTTTTCCAGCGTCGCCTTGGCCATGCGATTGCCCCGCACCTGGCGGAAGATCCGCGGGCAATCCCCTCCATGTTCCGGCGCCTCCGATGCCAGCATCGGCCCCAGTTCATTCACGATCACCTGCCAGGCGCTGTCGGTTGACTCCGCGGAGAAGAACGGACGCTCACCCGCCGTACACTCGCCCCAGCCGGTCAGTCCGTCCGACTGGATCTCCGCCAGAAGAATCCTCCGGTTGTGGGTCACTCCAAAGCTGGTTTCAAACGGGCGCACCAGGGGAAGGTGCAGTTCGCGCAGGATAATCGCATCGATTCTCATAAGTTTTTAAGTTCCTTGGGAAATCAATCCAGCTCCGCCTGGTTAAGGGGACCCAGTTCGAAGATTCCATTTCCTTCCGCATCCCGGACGAAGCCAAGTACGGCTAACCCCTGGGAAAATGCCTGTTGAAACTTTCGTCGGTTCTCCAATTGTACGGCGAGGGCTCGCTCCCGGCCCGCTTCTGTGTCCTTCCACTCGTAGATGGAGGCCGGGACCGGAATTCGTTCCTCAATAATCTGCGCAACTGCCGGGCGGCCCTCCAGGATTGCCCGCACCCGGGGCGAATCAAGATGCCACTCCGCCAGGAGACGGTCCGTCGGGAGCCCACCTTGCAGTCGAGATGAGGATACACCATAAAAATCCACATTGTAGATACGAACTATCGCTCCCAGCTTGTGGATATTGAGAAAGGCGTTCTTGATCTCCAGCGGATCGAACGTCCACTCTATCTGCTGTATGCCCCGCCCAAGCGCCTCCCGCCGTTGCTCCAGCTTCAGTTGCATGCCCAGGCCGCAGTTGCGGTACCCCTCCTTGACTGCCAGCATGTGCGAGTGCAGATAGGGTCGCGGCTCGCCCTTTCCGGTCTTCACCCCCGGCAATGACAAAACGAAGCCAACCAGCGATTCCGGCCCTCCCTCAGGGCTCGCGCCGGCAATTTCCGTATCGAACGCCCCAATTACCTGCCCGCCCACCTTCTGCCACACCAGAAACGCCTTGCGCGGAATCACGTCGGTCGGGTCGTAGCCCCAGGTCTCTACCTGAAGCTGTACGCAAGCCTCCAGCTCGTCAAACCCCGCACAGTTTCGAATCACGATCATGGTTGCGCTCCTAGAGCGGAACCGGTTGCAGCGCCAACGCCGGAATCGACCTCTGCCGCCAACTTCCTCTTCGCCTGCGCCCAAAGCGCCTCCAACTCATCGGCCGAGAGCTCCTCCAGCGGCCGCGTCGCCGCCACCTCCATCTCCCGGAAGCGATCGCGAAAGCGCCGGTTGCATCCTCTGAGCGCCATCTCCGCGTCCACGCCCAGGTGCCGGCCCAGGTTCACCACAGTAAACAGCAGATCGCCCAACTCCGCCTCCACGCGCGGCTTGCGGACCGGGTCCGCCGAGGCGGCCTCGGCCTCTAATTCCGCTGTCTCTTCCACCAGCTTGGGCAGCAGATCCCTCCAACTCGGCCAGTCGAACCCGCTTTTCTGCGCCTTGGCCCCCAGCTTGGCCGCCTCGGCCAGCGCCGGCAGCGCCCGTTGCACCCCGTCCAGCCGCGACGCCGCCATCTTCCTCGCCCCATCCAAACCAGCGCCTTCATCGTCCGCACTCGACGCCCGCTTCTCGGCCAGTTTGATATCCTCCCAATTCCGCAGCACTGCCGCCGAAGAACCCTCCACCGCCGCGTCCACCTCCGCCCGGTTTCCCGCCGCCCTCGAGGCCTCGTCGCCAAACACGTGCGGATGCCGCCGGACCAGTTTGTTATTCAGGTGCTCCAGAACCTCGGCAATGGTGAAATGCCCCTCGTTGGCCGCCATCTCCGCATAAAAAAGCACCTGCAGCAGCAGATCGCCCAGTTCTTCGGCCAGGTGCGGAAAGTCGCGCCGCTCGATGGCGTCGAAGACCTCGTAGGTCTCTTCCAGTGTGTATTTGCGAATCGAATCGAAGGATTGCTCGCGGTCCCACGGGCAGCCGCCGGGTGCGCGCAGCCGCGCCATGATGCTCACCGACCGCTCAAACAAGGCCGCCGCCCGCGCCGGATCGGACTCTCGGCCCGTCCCCGATGCGATCCCAGATGCGGTCTCGGAAAATTGTGGAAGTTCTCCGTCTCGAGCGACGTCCATCCCCTTCAGTTTAACCCCAGCGGCAGCCCGGCAACAGAGCCGCTGCCGCAAGCGATGCCCGGCAAGCGCACCTCTGCGCAACCCGCGTTTATCCGCTTTGAGGAAATCTTTGCGGGCAATCCAGCACACAATATGTGTAAAATTCAGCGTGTTTGCCGCCCGCCTGGCAACTTGATCTCCCAGGAGAATGCCGTGTCCCATCCGCGTCCTTGTGCAACCTCCCTGTCCTTTTCAACGCCGTTTACGAAACAAAAGCCGGGAACAGCCGTCCAAAATCCTATGCTGCGTAAACTGCTTTTGCTCGTAGCTGTTCTTGGGTGCGCCTTGCTTGCCGTGGCACAAACCCCCATACCCGACACCCCCGCCGGCCACACGCTGGCCGCCTGGCTCGATGCCTTCAACAGCGGCGACCGCGCCAAGATCGACGCCTACATCAAAACCTACGACCCCAAGAGCACCCTGGACTTCTTCACCTCGTTCCGCTCTCAGACCGGCGGATTCGACCTGCTTTCCATCGAGAGCAGCGAGCCCTTGCTGATCAAATTCCGGGTCAAAGAAAAGGGCAGCCCCACTGTCGGCGTCGGCAGCATCCAGTTGAACAGCGCCGAACCGCACACCGTTGACGACTTTGTCCTGCGCGCCATTCCGCCAGGCGCGACGGTTGAAAACATCAAGCTCGACGCCACCCTCCGCCAAAGCGTGATCGACGGCATAGCCGCCAGCCTGAAGGAGTTCTACGTCTACGCTGAGACTGCGCAAAAAATGGGAGACGCTCTTCGCGTCCATCAAAAGGCCGGCGACTACGATGCCATCACCGACGGCGACGCCTTTGCCGTGCTGCTCACCACCCAACTTCAGGACGTCAGCCACGATAAGCATCTGCGCGTCAATTACAGTCCCTACAAGCTCCCCGCCAACCAGAACGGCCCCACGCCCGATGAGGAAGCCCAGTACCACAAGCAGATGGAGCGCGACAACTGCGGCTTCCGTAAGGTCGAAATCCTCCCCGGCAACATCGGCTATCTCAAATTCGATATGTTCGCCGACGCCTCATTCTGCGGCCCGACCGTCGTCGCGGCCATGAACTTTCTCGCCCACGTCGACGCCATCATATTCGATTTGCGCGAGAACGGCGGCGGCGATCCCAAGATGGTTGCCCTGGTCTTGTCCTACCTCTTCGATCAGCCCACCCATGTGAATGACCTCTACAACCGCAAGGACGACGCCACCACGCAATACTGGACGCTGCCCTTTGTTCCGGGGATCAGGCTCGGGAGCGCGCCGGCCTTTGTACTGATCGCGAAAAGAACTTTCTCCGGCGCGGAGGAGTTCACTTACGACCTCAAGAACCTCAAGCGCGCCACCATCGTTGGTGAAACCACAGGCGGAGGCGCCCATCCTGTCAGCGGCCACCCCGTCGGCGATCACTTCATGATCGGAGTGCCCTACGCCCGCGCCATCAACCCCATCTCGAAGACCGACTGGGAAGGTACCGGCGTTGAACCCGATGTGCCGGTAAAGGCCTCCGAAGCCCTCGAAACCGCGGAAAAGCTGGCTGCCGAAAAGATCCAGGCCCAACCGAAGAAGCCGGCCGCAAAGCCTTCGGCCCCCTGATCGCTGCGCCGTATACTCATCTCGCGCATGATTCGCATCCTGGGAACGATCTTTGCGGGCCTGCTGGGGCTGGCCTTCGGCAGCTTCCTCAACGTGTGCCTGAGCCGCTGGCCCCAGGGCGAGAGCGTAGTCAGCCCGCGCTCCCACTGCCGCAATTGCGATCACACGCTCTCCTGGTGGGAGAACATTCCGCTCCTGAGCTGGCTCGCCCTCCGCGGCCGCTGCCGCAACTGCCACGCCTCAATCGGCTGGCGCTATCCGCTGGTCGAGTTGGCCGTGGGGGCGCCGTGGGCAGTTATCGCGTGGCGTTCTTATTACGCCTTCTTTCCGCTCGAATATGCTGCCGGAATGATGTTTCTTGTGTGGATATTGGTGGCGCTTGCCGTCCTCGACGCGGAGCACCTTTGGCTTCCGGATGCCGTGACTCTGCCAGGCATTGCACTGGGAATCGGCTGGTGGTTTCTCCAAATGAAACAGATCGACTGGTCCTTTCGAATACCCCTCGAGCCGTGGGAGGATGCCAGAGATGCAGGCAAATGGCTACTCGGCATCCTCGCCGCCGCCCTCCTCATCCTGCTCATCCGCTGGCTCTACCAGCTCATCCGTCACCGCGAAGGCATCGGTCTGGGCGACGCCAAGCTCATGGCCCTGCTCGCCGCCTGGCTCGGCCTGCCCGGCGCGCTGCTCGCCTTTGCACTTGGTGTAGTTTTCGGAGCTTTCGTCGCCGTCGTTCTCATGGCCATCCCCGCTGCACGAACCAACAGCAATAGCTGGGCGCTCAAGAAGCTGCCTCTGGGCACATTTCTCTGCCTTGGTGGAATCGTCAGCGCCCTGTGGGGCCAGCCGATCATCGCCGCCTACCTCCGCTGGTCCGGCTTCTGAAGCCCATTCCAGCTTAAAAGGCGCAGCAACGGCGAACCAGGCCGCCTATTTCACCGTCTCCACCGCAGGTTGCGCAGGCGCCTTCGCATTCGCAATCTCCGGATCCTTCATCGCCTTGCGCGCCTGTTTGCCGTGCGGCCCGTCCGGATCGTAGTCCAGCAGCTTCAAATAGTAGCCCCGCGCGTCCGCAAAATTGCCCAGATGCCGCTCCGCTTCGGCCATCCCCCAATAGACCTCCGGGTTCTCCGGGTCCAGCACCATGGCCGACTCGAACCGCGACAGAGCCGCTTTCCAGTTCTTGATCTCCAGGTAATACTCCCCCACTTCCAGGTCCTTTGAAGCGGCCTCCTGGTGCGTGGGCTCCTTGACCGTCAGCTTTCTCTTCTTCTCCGCCTGATCGTCGTCCGGCCCAGGCAGAAACTTGTCCAGCCCGGCCAGGCTCGAGCTCGAATCCTGGTCCTGCCCGCTGTCGGCAGCCGGAACAGGGTCGTCGGGGCTGCGGACCGGGTCCCGATCCTCGCCCGGCAGCGCCACGCGCCCGTTGTCGGCCCCGCCGTCCTCCCCGGTATAAGTCCCCTCCGGCAAAACCGGCGCAATCTTCGACGGCATCACCGGAACCGTGCTCGTATCCTCCGGAAATGGATTGGCCGCGGCCTGCGGCGGCGCGGCAGCCGGTTTTTGGCCCGCGGCAGCAGGCGTACTCTGTCCAGCTCCAGTCCCATCTCCGCCCGCCGGAGCCTGCGCGTGTCCCCGCTCCGCCGCCAGGCAGCCTGCCAGAACCAGCGCAACCCAAATGCCCCGCTTCATTCCCTTTTCCCTCGCCCCTGTAGTGGCCTATTCAATGGGCCCTCCAATGTTAAGATGCGGTCCATACACGAGAATCTGCCGCAAAGGAAAGCATCGCACACCCGCATGGCACTCATCATCTGCTCTTCCGCCATTCACGCCGCCGGCTGCTATACCACCACCCCCATCCGCAAAGGCGCGCGCGTCGCCGAGTACACCGGCCCGCGGCTGAGCAAAAGCGAGGCCGACGCCTCCTACCAGGACGCCCCCATCACCTATCTCTTTGGACTGGGGCGTGGCGAGATCGTCATCGACGGCCACTCCATGGCCATGTTCATCAACCACAGTTGCGACCCCAACTGCGAGACCAGCGAAGTGCGCGGCCGCATCTGGATCAAGGCCATCAAAAACATCCCCGCCGGCGAGGAGATCACCTACGACTACTGCCTTTATGACGGCGGTGATGACGAAGCCGTCTGTAACTGCGGCGCAGAGAATTGCCGCGGCACCATGTACTCCAAAGAAGAAGTCCGCCGCCGCAAAGCCGCCAAGAAGAAAGCCGCGCAACAACCGCTCAAGAAGGCCGCCAAGAAGCGCGGCAAGCGCGAGACCGGCACGAGCGTCAAAACAGCAAAAGCCTGAGCACCGTTCCACTCGCCACAATAATCCACGCATCGCAAAGCAGTTTTCCAACCCTTCGCCGCCAGCCCCCTATCCTGCCCTGGGGCGATACAATCGCGTCTAGGCCACCCTGAAAGCCGGGCCGGCCATCAAGGAGCGCGTTCACCCATGGGTTATCAGGTTCTGGCCAGAAAATACCGTCCGCAGCGCTTCGCCGACGTGGCCGGCCAGGAGCACGTCACCCGCACCCTGCTCAACGCGCTCAGCCAGAACCGCATTGCCCACGGCTACATTTTCTCCGGCCATCGCGGCATCGGCAAAACCACCATCGCCCGCATCGTCGCCATGGCCCTCAACTGCCGCACCGTGGTTGGATCTGCGGAACGGCCCACGCAGGAGCCTTGCGGCGTTTGCGACTCCTGCGTGGAGATTCGCCAGGGCAACGCCGTGGACGTAATTGAAATCGACGCGGCCACCAACCGCGGCATTGACGAGATTCGCGAGCTCCGCGAGGCGGCCCGCTACTCCCCGGCCCGCGACCGCTACAAAATCTACATCCTCGACGAGGCCCACCAGATCACCGAGGCCGCCTTCAACGCCCTGCTCAAAACCCTCGAAGAGCCGCCGGCGCACGTCATCTTCATGATGGCCACCACGGAGCCCGAGAACATTCCCCAGACCATCCGCTCCCGCTGCCAGCACTTCAGCTTTCACGCCGTCAAGTTCGACGACATCCTCACCCAGCTCCGGATGATCGCCTCCCAGGAGCAGGTCGAGGCCGAAGACGCCGTCCTCGCGCTGCTGGCCGAGGCCGGCGACGGCTCCATGCGCGACGCGCTCTCCATCATGGATCAGGCCATTGCCTCGGCGCCCATCGAGGCCGGCCGTCCCGTGCTCTCCGCCGCCGAGATTCGCGAGCTGATGGGCTCGGTCCCCAACGCCGTCTTCGAGCGCCTGCTTGAAGCCGTCGCCGCCGGCCAGAGCGCCGAGTTGATGGAGCAGTTGAACCTGCTGCTCAATGCCGGCCACAGCCCCTCCTCGCTGGCCCGCCAGATGGTCCGCTACCTGCGCAACACCCTCATGGCCCGGCTGGGCGGCGCAGACACTCAACTCCTCCAGATCTCCGGCGACGAGCGCGCCCGCGCCGCCCGCACCGCGCTGCTCTTTACCGAGGAAGAACTGACCCGCAACTTGCAGATCGTCCTGCGCACCTTCGACGACCTGAACTACCGCCAGGAGCAGCGCTTCCATCTCGAGCTCGGCATGCTCAAGCTCATCCATGCCCAGCGCCTGCTGCCTATTGAAGAGCTGCTCAGCGGTGTTTCCAGCGGCGCAACCTCGCGCAGCGTCTCGCCGTCCTCCGCACCGCGCGCATTCGCAGCCCCATCGCGCCCGTCGCCAGCCTCCGCTGCCCCGCCGGCCACCCCCTTTGGCTCCGTCGGCGGTAGCTTGGGTTCAGGTCCCCAGAGAACGACTCCCAACCTGGATTCAGTACTCCAGCCGGAATCCACCGACGGGCCAGTCGCCACGATGGATCGCCCATCGTCCGCACCCGTATTCGCCGCTGAAGCCGCCGGCAGCCCGTTTTCCGGCAATGCTCTCTTCCCCGCCGCCGCAAGCTCCGCCGCCAGTTACGGCTCCACCGCAACCCTTACCGAAGACGCGCCAGCCAAAGCCCCTGAAGCCTCAGCGCCGGCTTCAGTTGCCCCCGGCATGGAATCCCTGCGCCACGCCATCGGCTCTGCGCTGGTCGACGCCGGCCACGTCTCCGCCGCCCAGTTGCTGGGCTCCGGCGCATGGACCCTCGACGGAGCCGGCCTGCGCATTGAGGTTCCGGCCATGGGCAAGAAAATGCTGGCCTTGACGGTGAACGCCGCGGCGGAGAAAATCATTCGCCAGGAGCTGCAACGGCTTGGCGCGCCCACCCGCTTCCTCGTAGTTCCCGGCGACGGCACCGCTCCGGCTTCCGCCACAATCTCTGCGCCTCTCGCCGGCAGCATCCAGGAGGCCGCGCTTGCCAATCCCCTGATCCAAAGGGCAAAGGAGATCTTCAAGGCCGAAGTCCGCAGCGTGGTCGATCTTCGCCAACAGTGACCACGCCCTCCAAACCAGGAAAACAAACCCAGGAAAAAACCATGATTAACCCCCTCAAAATCTCCGAGATGCTCTCCCAGGCCAACCAGATGCAGGAGGAGGTCCAGCGCAAGCTGGGCGAGACCGTGGTCGAGGGCAGCAGCGGCGGCTCCGCTGTCATCGCCACCATGAACGGCAAGAAGCAGCTCCTCAGAATCCGCATCGACCCCTCGGCGGTCATCGGCCTCGGCGGCGGCCAGCCCGACGTCGAGATGCTCGAAGACCTGGTCGTAGCCGCCGTCAACGACGCCGGGCGCAAGGCCGATGAGGCTATCAAGTCCAGCGTGCAGGGGATTCTCGGCGGCCTCAAGCTGCCCGGCCTCACCTGATCTTTATTGTCAACGGTCCAAACGCCGGGTACCCCACCCTCGCCGTCCGCCGCGGCGGATTTTTGCGGCTAGGGTGGGAAACCTAGAAACTCGCCCGTGGTTCCGTTCACCTAGGAGGCGCCTTCCGTGTCACGCTATGCCGAGCCGATGGCCCGGCTCATTGAAGAGTTGAAGAAGCTTCCCGGCGTCGGCTCCAAGAGCGCCCAGCGCTTCGCCTTCCATATCCTGCGCTCCAGCGACGACGACGCCGCGGCGCTGGCCGAGGCGGTGCGCGGCCTCAAGGCCAGTCTGCGCCTGTGCTCCGTCTGCAACAACGTCACCGACGTCGATCCCTGCGCCTACTGCTCGAGCCCCACCCGCAATCAGCGCCTGGTCTGCGTAGTCGAAGAGCCCACCAATATCGAAGCCGTAGAGCGGACCCGGAGTTACCAGGGCGTCTACCACGTCCTGCACGGCACCCTCTCGCCCCTGCACGGCGTGGGTCCAGATCAGCTCCGCACTGGAACCCTGGTGGCCCGCGTCGAGCACGGCGAAGTGGACGAAGTCATCCTGGCCACCAGCCCCACTCTCGAAGGCGAAGCCACCGCCAACTGGCTGGCCGGCGCCCTGCGCGGCTCCCAGGTCCGCATCAGCCGCATCGCCACCGGCGTTCCCGCCGGCAGCGACATTGAATATGCCGATGAAGTGACGATGGCCCGCGCCATTGAGGGCCGTCGCGAGCTCTAGCTCACACAGAGCACGTCCCCTGCCTGAATTACCCCCGCAGCTTGGTCAGCAAATCCTGCGGATGCACCGGCTTGGCCATAATCTCGAACTCGTAGCCCCGAGCGCGCGCCTTTTCCAGCAGATCGGCCGTCGCCGCCTGCCCGGAAAAGAGCAGAATCTTGATTCTGGGCAGCAGGGCGCGGATCTGAATGGCCGCATCGATTCCGTTCAGGTCGGCCATGATCACATCGGAGATGAGCATATCCGGCGCAAATGTCGTGGCCAGCTCCAGCGCCCGTTCGCCCGAATAAACCGCTCGCGCGTCGAAGCCGCTCTGGTTCAATATCATGGACAGCGTGTCGGCGATCACCCGTTCGTCGTCGACAACCAGAACCTTGGGTTTTTGAGCGTTTTCCGGCATACTCTCCTGGAAGTCTCAGCGGCCAGGCATCAGAACGCCTTGCTGTCGAACTCCGCAATGCGCTCCTCGGCCGCCATCGGCGAAAGATACCCTTGCGCAGGCAAGACGCTTTCCTGGCAAGATGCTTTCCTAGAATGATACGCTCGGTTTGGGCCATTCGATGCCGGCGTTCCCGGCCTTGAACGCAGTTCGTACGCTTGCGGAGACCACAATCCGGTACAAGGGCAGAATCCGCCCCCGCCAAAGCCAATTCATCTGGGAGCAACCCGGAAATCATACACTTGCAACAACCACCGGCCGCGGCTTTTGGCCCGGCGGACCCCAACCGGAGAACCACCCATGCAGGAAGCGGCCATCCCCAACCAAACCCCGGCACAGGCCCCGATCCCGGCAGACGAACCTATCATTCGCGCCGAGAGGATCGAAAAATACTACGCCCAACCCAGTCAGAATCGCATTCAGGTCATTTCCGCCACCGACCTCGATATCCTCCCCGGAGAGATCCTTGCCTTGCTCGGCCCCTCTGGCTCCGGCAAATCCACGATGCTGCGCATGTTGACCGGGCTTTCTACGCCCACGGCCGGCCAGGTCTACTGGCACGAGCAGCCCATCGCCGGCGCCGAGATCAACGTCTCCATCGTCTTCCAGAACTTCGCCCTCTTTCCCTGGCTCACGGTTCTTGAAAATGTCGAAGCCCCGCTGCAGGCCCGCGGCGTCAGCCCCGTCGAGCGCCACGACCGCAGCATAATGATGCTCGACACGGTCGGCCTGGACGGCTTTGAAGCCGCCTATCCCAAGGAACTCTCAGGTGGAATGCGCCAGCGGGTGGGTTTTGCCCGCGCCCTCGTCGTCGAACCCGAAGTCCTTTTCATGGACGAGCCTTTCTCCTCGCTCGACGTGCTCACCGCCGAGAACCTTCGCTCCGAACTCCTTGAGCTGTGGGCCAACAAGACCATGCCTACCAAGGCCGTCTTTCTCGTCACCCACAACATCGAGGAGGCGGTGCTGCTGGCCGACCGCATCATCGTCCTGGGCCGCAACCCCGGCCACATCCGTACCGACTTCCGCGTCCAGCTTGCCCAGCCCCGCGATCGCAAATCCGAGCCCTTCACGCAGTTGGTCGACTACATCTACAAGGTGCTCACCAAGCCCGACGTGGCCCCCGCCGAGGCCCCCGACCAGCAGTTGCAAGCACGCCCGCGCGACCAGCGCCTGATGCACTACCAGATGCTGCCGCATTCGCGCCCAGGCGGTATCGCCGGCCTGCTTGAGCTGCTGCTGGACAAGGGCGGACGCGACGACATCTACCGCTTGGCCAACGATCTGGCCTTCGAGATCGACGACCTGCTGCCCATCGTCGACGCCGCGGAACTGCTCGGCTTCCTCACCATCGACGAAGGCGACGCGGTCATCACCGGGGGCGGAACCGAGTTTGCCAACTCCGAGATTCTCCGCCAGAAGGAGCTCTTCCGCGACGCCGCCGTCGAGCATGTGCTCCTGCTCCGCCAGATTCGCCGCGCTCTGGAAGCCAAGAGCGACCACTCCGTCCCCGAGGAATTCTTTGTCGACATGCTCAACGAGCAGTTCAGTGAGGAGGAATGCCAGCGCCAGATCGAGACCGCCGTCACCTGGGGCCGCTACGCCGAGCTGTTCGACTTTGACGCCGGCCGGCGCCGCTTTGTGTTGCCCGACGCCCAGGATGAGGAGATTGCCGCCAGCGAGGAAGCCGAGTGAAGCCCCAACACCCCCTGGCGCGAACGCTGGTCGCGGCCCGCACATGGCCGTTTCTCATCGATTCGGGCGTGGCCGCCTGTGGCTTGGCCATCTTTTTCTCCATCATCAGCACCGGCGCTTATTGGCTCAGCCGGCCGGTTCCCGTGGTGGAGATCTCCCACTCCATCGGCGCCCTGCCGGCCTACGCCTTCTACTCCATCTTCCGCATGGGCATTGCCTACCTGCTCAGCCTGCTCTTCGCCGTCGCCTATGGCTACACGGCCGCCTACAACCCCAGAGTCGAAGCCTGGATGATCGCGGTCCTCGATATTCTGCAATCCATTCCCGTCTTCAGTTTTCTGCCTCCCGTCGTGCTGGCCATGGTTGCGCTGGTGCCGCGCCACCAACTGGGAATCGAGATGGCTGTCATCCTGCTCATCTTCACCGGACAAGTCTGGAATCTCGCCTTCAGCTTCTATGCTTCGCTCAAGAGCATTCCCATGGAGATGGTCGAGGCCTCGCGCATCTACCGCTTTTCGGCGTGGCAGCGCTTCTGGCAGCTTGAAATGCCCTACGCCGCCATCGGCCTGGTCTGGAACTCCATCGTCTCTGTCGCCGGCGGATGGTTCGCCCTCATGCTTTGCGAGACCTTCACCATGGGTGTCCGCAACTTTCAGTTGCCTGGACTCGGCAGCTACATCCAGTCGGCCACCAATTCCGGCGACGTGCGCGCTCTGCTCAGCGGCATCGCCGTCGTCATCCTGATTGTCGTGGCCACGGATCAACTGGTCTGGCGGCCGCTCATCGCCTGGAGCGACAAGTTCAAATTCGAACAGGTCGAGTCCGCCGACCGCGTTGCTTCTCCCATTCTTGAGCTGTTGAGGCGCTCCAGCCTGCTCACATCCATCCCCGGCCGGGTCCTGGCTCACATCGAAGAACCCATCTACCGCCGCATGGCCCGCACCAAAGAATGCCGTGTCGTCCAGCCGCTGGATGAAGACCACCTTCGCCGCAAAGCCTCCCCCGCGCTCTGGGCGCTGGCCGGGGCGGCAATCTGCATTGTGAGCTGGGGCGCCACGCAGGCCATTCTCCTGCTCAGGACCGTCACCTGGCCGGACCTGCGTCTGCTGCTGGAAGGCACCGCAGCCACTTTCCTGCGCGTCAACGCTTCACTCGTGCTCTCCGCCGCCTGGACCATTCCCGTAGGCGTAGCCATCGGCTTCAACCCCAGGCTGGCACGCATCGTACAGCCCCTGGCACAGGTAATGGCCTCTGTCCCAGCCTCCGCTTTCTACCCCGTCCTGCTCATCGGCCTGGTCCAGATCGGCGGCGGCCTGGGCATCGGCTCCATCGCCCTCATGCTCCTCGGCACGCAGTGGTACATCCTCTTCAACGTCATCGCTGGAGCCATGTCCATCCCCTCCGACCTTCGCGAGGTCTCCTCGCTCTATCGCTTCAACCGCTGGCAGCGCTGGACCAAACTCATTCTCCCTGGAATCTTTCCTTACCTGATCACCGGCATGGTCACGGCCTCAGGCGGAGCCTGGAACGCCTCCGTGATGGCCGAATACGCCCACGTAAAGGACCGGACGCTTGAAACCATCGGCCTGGGCGCGCAGATCATGTCCGCAACCGACAATGGCCGTTTTCCCATCATCCTTTTGGCCACCATCCTTATCTCCCTCATGGTCGTCACCATGAACCGTCTCGTCTGGCGCCGCCTCTACCGCCTCGCCGAAACCCGGTATAAACTGGAGGGCTAACTGGAGAGCAACAGGCTGGGTGCCCCATCCTTCGCGTTCTGGGCGAAGGGTGGGAGACAACAAGGGTCCCCACCGCCACGTCCCGCATCTTTCACCGCAACCCGTGGCTCCGCAGTTGGGAGGAACCTCATGATTCGTGTAGGTTTGGTAGGCTTCGGCATGGCCGGGCGCGTCTTTCACGCGCCGCTGCTCTCCTCCGTCGAGGGACTGGAACTGGCCGCGGTCGTCGAGCGCCACTCCGACCTGGCAGCCCAGCGCTATCCCGGCATCGCCACCCACCGCTCCTTCGAAGCCATGCTCGCGGACTCCTCGCTCGGCCTGTTCGTCGTGGCCACCCCCAGTGGAACCCACTTCGAGGTCGCCCGGCAAATTCTTGAAGCTGGCAGGAACGTGGTCGTGGACAAGCCAATGTCCACGACCTCAAACGAAATTGCCCAGCTAATGGAACTGGCCGCCGCGCGGCATGCGCTGCTCATTCCATTCCATAACCGGCGCTGGGACAGCGACTTCCAGACTCTTTATAAATTGATACGTGAAGGATCGCTCGGCCGCCTGGCCCATCTGCAATCCAACCTTGATCGATGGAGCCCCGGATCGGCCAGACGCGCATGGAAAGACGACCCTGCCCAGGGCGGAGGGATCCTGCTCGACCTGGGAACCCATCTCGCCGATCAGGCCCTGGCGCTCTTCGGCAAGCCCGAAGCCGTGGGCGCCGAGGTGCTGCGCGAACGCAGCGGCGAGGGATCGAACGATGCCTTCACCCTCCGCCTGCGCTATCCCGGCTTCTCCGTCACGCTGGCCGCCAATTGCCTCTCCTCACTGGCCCGGCCCCGCTACCACCTGCGCGGCACAAAGGGAAACTACTGGAAATGGGGTCTCGAGCCCCAGGAGGCCGCGCTCAACCAGATCACCCGCATCGGCGCCGCTCCCTGGGGACAGGAACCGCCTGCCAACTGGGGCACCCTGAGCGTTGACGTGGACGGCGGCATGGTGACCCACCCCGTTGCGCCCATCCCTGGCGACTACCGGCTCTACTACGCCGGCGTCCGCGACGCTCTTATCGGCAAATCTCACGCTCCCGTGTCCGCGTTGGCCGCATGGCGTGTGGCCCGCCTGCTGGAGTGGGCCGCGGCCAGCTCCGACCAGCGCCGCGAAATCATCTGCGATTGGAGCGACGAGCCAGAGCGGAGGAACTGATGCCATTCGAAAACATTTTGGAGACGTACTCCGAATGTTTGCACGATGCGTAACGCCAGAAGTAGCGGCGGGAGGCGCTTGTCTGCTTCCAGCGCCATAATGGTGTGGCGCGTCGCCGGCCTGCTTTGCCAACTGCTCCTGAGGCATTTCCTCCACCAGGCGGGGCATCGGCGGCCAGGAAATGAACAGACGTTTGGTTTTTCCACTTCATGCTTGTTACACATGTGTGCCGGGCATATGCTTTACGCGGAGGCCCGTATGAAACTGCGGTTGAAATTGTTGGCTCGAGCGCTGGCGCTGTCGTGGGCCGGATTCTGGTTGTTCTTCTTTTTGGCAGAGTCGGCGGCGTGGCACGCGCCTGTGCGTGTGGCGTTGCTCTGGGCGGGCGTGGGCTTGCTTTTGGTCTGTCTGGCGCTGGTGCCGGGGCGGTGGGAGATGACAGGAGGGCTTCTGCTTGTGGTCGTCGCTCTGTCAGCTGGAGTGGCTTATGCGATCTGGCCGCCGCCGCAGTTGCCTGTCGTCAGCCGCGTACTGACGACCGTCGTTTTCAGTGGACCTCCCCTCGCGGCGGGGATTCTCTTTCTGATGCATCGTTGGGGCGCGACGGCCAACGCCTGAGGCCCCGGTTCCCGAAGTCAACATGAAAAAGTCTGCAAACCCTGCGGGCGTTTGGCCGCGCCTGGGCCGGTCTTCGAGAGCAGACCTGGGTCGCTTTCCCGCCAGCGCCGAAGGCCGGTTGCGGTGCATAACTGCTGCGGTTCTGTAAATGGAGGCGCATGCCTGCGGCTCACATTCCGACGGCGTTGCCCAGCCTTGCCGAAAGCTCACGATAGAACACGCTTGTTGTTCTTGACAGAAGCCTGCGCCGCGCCAGCCTGTACCTTGGACCAATCGTTCACCGGCTCCTTCTCCACCAGCGGCACCCAGAACCGGAAGCTGCTTCCCTTCCTCGGAAAGCTCGAAACCTCGATCCCGCCGCCGTGCGCAGCCAGAATCGCGCGCGCGATGGCCAGGCCCATTCCCGAGCCCTTGCCGGCGATGGCGCCCCTCTTACCCCGGTAAAACTTCTCGAAAATCAGCGGCAGGTCCAGCGCATCGATGCCTGGACCATTGTCCTCCACGCAAAACTCCAGCCGCTCGCCGGCACGCCAGCTCTTCAGCGTGATGCGGCTGCCCGGCGGCGTATATCTGGCCGCGTTTTCCAGAAGGTGGCGCAACACCCGGCCCAGCAGGTGCGGATCGAACCAGGCGGGATCGTCCGCGCCCTCCACGTCGATGTTCACCCGGTGCGAGGCCAGAATCTTCCGCGACTCCTCCACCGCCTGATCGAGCAGCGCCCGCGGATGCTGTGGAACCACGTGCACCTGCACCACATTGGCGTCGATCTCCGCGATCTCCACCGCCTCCCCGATCAGCAAATCCAGCCGCGACGACTCCTCGTCGACAATGGACACCAGGTCCGCCCGCCCGGCTTCATCCAGCCCCTCGGCCTCCAGCAGCGTCGTGGCGGCGGCGCGGATCGACGTCAGCGGCGTGCGCAACTCGTGCGTCAGCGAATCGATCAATGCCGTGCGCAGCCGTTCTCCCTCCCGCGCCGCCTCCATCCGCGCCGAGGCCTCGATCGCTATCGAGCGAGCCAGCACGATGGCCACCTGCGCGCTCACCGCTGTCGCCACCTCGCGGGAAAGCAGCGCCGGCCGCCAGCCCAGAGCACCCACTGGCCGCAAACCCAGCATCAGTGCCGTCGTGTAGTAGTTCGCGTGGATCGAAATCGTTGGGCTATGACCCTGCGTCATGGCCCGCATGCTGGCCTGCACGCTCACCGGTACCTCAGCGCCCGAGGCGTAGAACTGATCCTGATCGCAGACGTACAGCACCACTCCATTCAGCGCAAAGATCCGGTCGATCAGCCGCGGCAGATCGTGGATCAGCCCTGCGGCGTCCTCGTGCAGCATCATCTCCTGGCTCAGTTCATACAGCCTTTCAACGTCTTCCCGGCGCTGTTCGGCCTGCCGGGTTTGCCGCCGCGCTTGTTCCGCAACCCTCTCCACCACAAGGCAACAGGCCACGAATGAAACCATCGCCACCCACTCCTGCCCGCCTGCCAATCGAAGGGTGCGGTAGGGCGGTAGAAAAAAGTAGTCGAATGAAAGCGCGCAAAGCAGTGCAACGTAGAGCGACAGCCAAATCCCGGCCTGGGTGGCAGACCACACAACCAGCACTACAAACACGATCCCCGCGGCTGTCGAGTCAGCCCCCAGCCACACCAGCAGCAGCGTGGTCAGCACGGCCATCAACGTGGCAACGAACCAATGAATAATCCCCCGCGAGTCGGAGAGTCCTTCCATGATCTTCATCACAGAAATCATACCGGCGCAGCCCCATGATGTAATCTTCCGATGAAAGAAGAACCAAAATGCCAGGCAGAATCCTGATCATCGACGACGAGCCCCAGATCACGCGCGTTCTCCGCGCCGCCATCTCCGCGCAGGGCTATGACGTACGCACCGCCAACGATCCCGACGAGGGCCTGCAGCTCTACCGCGAGTGGTCTCCCGACCTGGTCGTCACCGACCTGATGATGCCGGGAATGTCCGGCGTCGAGGTCACCCGCGCCATCCGCACCCGTTCCGCCACACCCATCCTGATTCTCTCCGTCCGTGACCACGAACGCTCCAAGGTCGAAGCCCTGGACGCCGGCGCCGACGACTACGTCACCAAACCCTTCAGCATTCAGGAGTTGTTGGCCCGCGTGCGCGCCCATCTCCGCCGCGCCCCGGAACGCGCTACGGCCGCCATCGAAGTTGGCGACTTTGTCGTCGACTCGGCCGCGCACTCCATCACCGTTCTCGGCAAGCCCATCCACCTCACCCCCAAGGAATTCGATCTGCTGCTCCATCTTGCCCGCCACGCCGGAAAGGTCATGACCCATCGCGCCCTGCTCACCTCCGTCTGGGGAGCCCAGTCAGCCCACCAGCCCGAGTATCTGCGCGTCTTTGTCGGCCAGGTCCGCAAAAAGCTCGAGGCCGAGACCGGCAAGCAGTACATTCAGACCGAACCCTGGGTTGGCTACCGTTTCGTCCCCGAAGGCTGGAGCGGAAACGAGGAATGAATTCCGTCCGGCCCTGAAACCCATGGTGCGACGGCTGGTATCATCCATCCATGCATCCGGACCCCAAAGATCGCCGTCCGCTCGCCCGGATCAGCCGCGCCAGCATTGAAGTCGCATTTATCGTCTTCCTCTTTTATGCAAATCTCTTGATGGGCGAATTCAACAGGACCAATGGTCAAGGAAAAACTCTGGCCTTCGCCCTCCGCGATATCGTTACGGTCACAAATTTCTCCATCGCCATGATTGCCGCGCTGATTGGACATGGCGTTTTTCACTACCTTCGAAAAAAGCTATAGGAATGCCGGCCGCGGTCGAAGCGGCGCCGGTTCCGTGAAGCCACGACAGACCGCAATCGCGCCAAGAGGCCAGAGCGACCCGGCTGACGGCACCCCGGCGCCTGATTCTCCTCTGCGACGTAAAATGCAATATGCATTTGACCCTGGCGGTGCAACCCCCGGTTTTTTATGGGTTTTCGTGAGGATTTTCGCCCCTGCCTCACGCCCCTTATGTCTTCCTTAGGAAACCTTTTCGATACTCTAACGGGACGCGCGCGAGCATAATCCTGGGCTGGAAGTGTGGCCCGCGACCGAAGCGCCGTGCCGCCTGGAACTGTGAGACCTGCGATGCAAGATGTAGTGATGTTGCTGTTCACGGTAGTTTTCTTCGCCCTGGCGTTTCTCTACGTCAAGGCCTGCCAGAAGTTGAGGTAGCCCCATGCACACTGACGTCATCACCGTAATCGCGTTGATTCTGTCCGTCCTGTTGCTGGGTTACCTGATCCTCACCCTGCTTTTCCCGGAGAAGTTCTGACATGTCCGCCAATGGCTGGTTGCAGTTTGCCCTCTTCTCCCTGATTCTGCTTGCAAGCGTTCGTCCGGTGGGCATCTATCTGGCCCGCGTGCTGGAGGGAGAGCGCACCTGGCTCGATCCGGTGCTCCGCCCCATCGAACGGCTCATTTACCGGCTGTCGGGCGTGAATGCCGCCGAAGAGATGAACTGGCGCGAGTACGCCTATGCGGTGCTGGGCGTCTCCGCCGTGACCCTGCTCGTGACCTACGGCATCGAGCGGCTACAGCACATGCTCCCCTGGAACCCGCAGGGACTCGTCGCCGTGGGCCCAGACATGGCCTGGAACACCGCCGCCAGCTTCACCACCAACACCAACTGGCAGTCGTATACGCCCGAAACCACCATGAGCTATCTCACCCAGATGGCCGGCCTCGCGACGCACAACTTCTGGTCGGCCGCGATGGGCATCGTGGTGGCCGTGGCCCTCATCCGCGGCATCAAGCGAACCACCGCCAGGACCCTCGGCAACTTCTGGGTGGACATGACCCGCACGTTGCTCTACGTGCTCGTGCCCGCGTCATTCATCTATGCCTTGCTCCTCGTCGGCCAGGGAGTCCCGCAGAATCTGCACGCCTATACAACGGCCCATCCGCTCGAGCAGCCCTCCCAGATCCAGACCATCGCCCAAGGCCCCGTGGCCTCACAGGAAGCCATCAAGATGCTGGGCACCAACGGCGGCGGATTCTTCAACGCCAACAGCGCCCATCCCTTCGAAAACCCCACGCCGTTCTCGAACTTCCTCCAGATCCTGTCCATCTTCATCATCCCCGCGGGCCTCACCTATACGCTGGGCCGCATGACCGGCTCGCCCGGCCACGGCTGGGCGGTGCTGGCGGCCATGTTCGTACTGTTTGCCGCCGGATTCACCACTGTCTACTGGGCCGAGTCGCAGCCCCATCCGCTGATTCACGGCGCCGTCCAGACGCGCACCTTAACCGCGCCGGGCGGCAACATGGAGGGCAAGGAAGTCCGCAACGGCATCGCCGAAAGCTCCCTGTTCGCCACCATCACCACCGACGCCAGTTGCGGCGCGGTCAACGGCGTGCATGACAGCTTTACTCCTCTGGGCGGCATGGTCGTCCTCACCAACATCATGCTCGGCGAAGTCGTCTTCGGCGGCGTGGGTTCGGGCATGTACGGCATGCTGATCATGGTGGTGCTCTCGGTCTTCATCGCCGGACTCATGGTGGGCCGCACCCCCGAGTATCTGGGCAAGAAGATCGAATCCTACGACATGAAGATGACCATGCTCTACGTGCTCATCTTCCCGCTCATCATCCTCACGCTCACCGCCGTCTTCGTGCTCTGGCCCACCATCGGGCTGCCTGCCCTCACCAACCAGGGGCCACACGGCCTCACCGAGATCCTCTACGCCTTCACCTCGGGAGCGGGCAACAACGGCTCCGCCTTCGCCGGACTCAACGTGAGCGCCAATCCCTCCACCCAGTGGTGGTACAACGTCTCGCTGGGATGGGACATGCTGATCGGACGCTTCCTCATGATGATTCCCGTGCTGGCCCTGGCCGGCAACCTGGCAACCAAGAAGAGCGTGTCTCCCTCGCCCGGCACCTTCCCGGTGAACACGGCGCTATTCACCACGCTGCTGGTCAGCGTAATCCTCATTCTGAGCGCGCTCACCTTCTTCCCGGCCCTGAGCCTGGGACCGATATTGGAACACCTGCTGCTTAAAACAGGACAGCTTTTCTAACCGATACCGCATCAGGACAAGGCGAAACGGAAAGTCATGACTACCAAAAAAAGTCTTTGGAACACGAAAATCCTGACCCAGGCGATGCTGGACTCGGTGCGCAAGCTCGATCCCCGCTGGATGGTCAAGAATCCCGTGATGTTCGTGGTCGAGGTGGGCAGCGTGCTCACCTCGGCGCTGCTCATCGACAACGCCGTCCACCATCGTCCCGGCTTCGGTTTCAACCTCCAGATCACCCTGTGGCTGTGGTTCACCGTGCTGTTCGCCAACTTTGCCGAGGCCATGGCCGAAGGCCGCGGCAAAGCCCAGGCCGACACTCTCCGCAAAGCCAAGGGCGAGACCATAGCCAGGCGCTACACCGCAAGCGGCGGCTTTGAAGAGATCGCCGGCGGCCTGCTCCGCCTGGGCGACGTGATCTACGTCGAGGCCGGCCACTACATCGCCGGCGACGGCGAAGTTATCGAAGGCGTGGCCTCGGTCGACGAGTCGGCCATCACCGGCGAATCGGCCCCCGTCATCCGCGAAGCAGGGGGCGACCGCTCCGCCGTCACCGGCGGCACCAAAGTCCTTTCCGACTGGATCAAGGTCCGCATCACCTCCAACCCCGGCGAAACCTTCCTCGACCGCATGATCGCCCTGGTCGAGGGCGCCAAGCGCCAGAGGACCCCCAACGAGATCGCCCTCAGCATCCTGCTCTCCGGCCTGACCATCGTCTTTCTGCTCGCCGTGGTCACGCTGCAGCCCTTCGCCATGTACTCCAAGGCCCCGCAGACCATCTTCGTACTGGTGTCTCTGCTGGTCTGCCTCATCCCCACCACCATCGGCGGCCTGCTTTCGGCTATCGGCATTGCCGGCATGGACCGCCTCGTCCAATACAACGTCCTGGCCATGAGCGGCCGCGCCGTCGAGGCTGCCGGCGACGTCAACACCCTGCTGCTCGACAAGACCGGCACCATCACCCTCGGCAACCGCCAGGCCACCGAGTTCTTTCCCGCCCCCGACGTCAGCGCGGAGCGGATGGCCAACGCCGCACAACTCGCCTCGCTCTCCGACGAGACCCCCGAAGGCCGCTCCATTGTCGTTCTGGCTAAGGAGATGTACAACCTCCGCGGCCGCGACCTTGGCGGCATTCACGCCGAGTTCGTTCCCTTCACTGCCCAGACCCGCATGAGCGGCGTCAACCTCCCCGGGACGCGCATCCGCAAAGGCTCCGTGGACGCCATTACCCGCTTCCTTGAGGAGCAGAGCTCGTCGCTACCCCAAAAGGTCCGCGACCAGGTCGAAGAGATTGCCCGCGCCGGCGGTACCCCGCTGGTGGTGGCCGAGAACGCCACTGCCTTGGGCGTCATTTACCTGAAAGACATCGTCAAGGGCGGCCTCAAGGAGCGCCTTGCCCGCCTTCGCGCCATGGGCATCCGCACCATCATGATCACCGGCGACAATCCCCTCACCGCCGCCGTCATTGCCCGCGAGGCCGGCGTCGACGATTTCCTCGCCGAGGCCAAGCCCAAGGACAAAATGGACCTGATCAGGCGCGAGCAGGGCAAGGGCAAGCTGGTGGCCATGGCCGGCGACGGCACCAACGACGCTCCCGCCCTCGCCCAGGCCGACGTGGGCGTGGCCATGAACTCCGGCACGCAAGCCGCCAAGGAGGCCGGCAACATGGTCGACCTCGACTCCAACCCCACCAAGCTCATCGAAATTGTCGAGATCGGCAAACAATTATTGATGACCCGCGGCGCCCTCACCACCTTCTCCATCGCCAACGACGTGGCCAAGTACTTCGCTATCATCCCCGCCATGTTCGCCGGCGTCTTCCCGGTGCTGGGCGTGCTCAACATCATGTTCCTGCACTCGCCCCAGTCGGCCATCCTCTCCGCGGTCATATTCAACGCGCTGATCATCATCGCTCTCATCCCGCTGGCCCTCAAGGGCGTCAAATACGAGCCCAAGGCCGCCGATATCCTGTTGCGCAACAACCTGCTCATCTACGGCGTGGGCGGCATCATCATCCCGTTCATCGGCATCAAGGCCATCGACATGTTTCTGGTAGCCGTGCACCTGGCTTGAAATCTGCGGGCCTGAGCCTCGCAAGGAGATTTACCGTGCATTCCGTCTGGAAGACATCCATTCGCTTCACCATCGTGACCACAGTCGTGCTGGGTCTCGGCTATCCGCTGGTGGTCACCGGCATCGCCGGCCTGATCTTCCCCCACAAAGCCGCCGGAAGCCTCGTCAAGCTCAACGACGGCACGATCATCGGCTCTTCGCTGCTCGCCCAGAGCTTCACCTCCGACCGCTACTTCCATCCCCGCCCCTCGGCCGCCGGCAACGGTTACGACGCCACTTCCTCGGGAGGTTCCAACCTCGCCCAATCCAACAAGGCCCTCGTCGACCGCGTCCAGGGCTTCATCGACAAACTCTCCCAGGAGAACCCCGGCAAGCCCGTGCCCATCGATCTGGTCACCACCTCCGGCTCCGGCCTCGATCCCGACATCACCCCCGACGCCGCCTTCTTCCAGGCTCCCCGCGTCGCCAAAGCCCGCGGCATCGGCGAAGACCGCATCCGCCAGCTCATCCAGCAACACATCACCGGCCGCCAGCTCGGCATCCTCGGCGAACCCCGCGTCAACGTTCTGGCCCTCAATCTCGACCTCGACAAGATCGGGAAATAATCGGACGGACCTTCCTTTTCAAAACGTGCGCGGATATGGGTATAAGTCGTTGATGAGTAAATAATTGTTCCGACCAGCAGGTTGCAAAGTGCCTGCCTACATTCTGGGTAGGCTGACTTTCAG
>Ga0181533_1001194_pt1 | contig 33760 bp, 37 predicted proteins | sample PEATcosm2014_Bin_45_FD_119772 | JGI IMG/M metagenome (GOLD analysis project Ga0181533, IMG submission 119772) | Peatland microbial communities from MTU Mesocosm Facility, Houghton, MI, USA - PEATcosm2014_Bin11_60_metaG | ecosystem: Environmental > Terrestrial > Soil > Wetlands > Peat | place...
TCCCATACGTCGCCGGCCTCGCCTTTCTCGGCTTCTGCCCGTACGCGAGGAGCCGGAACTGATGGCAGGCGAATCACTGGCCGACGTGTTCCGCCGGTTGGCCGCGAAGAGCGGGGGGATCATCCCGCGCGATTGGGGCGACTGGTGCGAATGCCTGGCCCTGTGGCGCGTGAACCTCCGCGCGTGGCGAGCCTCCGCGAAGAGCTATGCGGCGCGCTACGGCCGGCGTGCGCGGCTGACCCGCCTGGCCGTCTACCAGCGCGAGACTGCCCGGCAGCACGCGCGGGAGGTGATCGAGGCCCTCCGCCTGATCCGGGACAGTCTGGCAGCGGCGGCGCGCGCCAAGGCGCTGCACGTCGAGGTCGAGATGCTGTTGCCGGCGGGCAAGCGCTGCCGGGACTGCGCGCACCGCGCGCGGTGTGTTTGGCTCCTCGGGGCCAGGTTCTCCGAGGCGAACCAGCATTGCGACTGGGCGCCGTCGCGATTCATCGATCGAGCAGCGGCCGAAACGGCGGTAGCCGCGGGACTGACGCCTGACACCTGAGTTTGCTGGAGGAACGGCAATGAAACTCGTCATGGAACTCGATCCGCCCTACAACTGACCACGAACCACGGACCCTGCCCCATGAGCTTCGCCGCGATCATCCTGCAGCCGGCCAACGACTGGCGGCCCGAGGACCTGGGCCAATACGAATACAACGGCGACGCCGCGCGGCGGGCGGCGTTCCGCGCCGGCGGGCTGCGGGACTGCGCCGCCGTGGTGATCGACCTCGAGCCGGGCCCGGCCGACGAGTTCACCAGCTCCGCCGACCCGCTCCGCGGGATCTTCATTCAGACCAAGGGCTGGCTGCCGGCGGACCTCCTGCACCGCATCGGCGTGGCCGCCTGCAAGTTGCGGAGAGGGGAGGCGCTGGGATGAGGGCAGGTGTCAGTTGCAACGGACAACGGGCAACGGACAGTGGACGCCTTTCTTCCTTTGGCGTACCGGAGCCCGAATACGGTACTCTAACCGGAAAATCCACCGGACATATACTCCGGTGGATTTTCCTGATTACCATCGGCAAAGACGACGCGGACCGCCTTGCGGCACGGACAGGCCTTTCAACCCTTGCGCGCGGCTCTCGACGCGGGGCGGGACGCCTGTTCGCTGAGGGGAGTTTCCATCATGCAAGACGGCAGCGAGTGGTCGGGGACGTACGGGGCGGGGCAGTCGGTTGTCAGTGGCCAGTTGTCAGTGGCCACGCTCGAGCCGCCAGGGACAACCAACCACGGACAACGGACGTCGGGCATCGGCCCGGACGAGGACGCGGCGGAATTGCCCGCGCGGCCCCGCTGGTCCGACTTATGGGGCCTGTACCGGCGGAAGCGGCTCGTCGAGCGCGGGCGGCCGGCGGGCACGATCGAGTCGCAGGACGAATCCGCGAGGCTCTTCGGCCTGGCGGTCGGGGACCCGCTCCTGGAGGACATCTGCGAGGGGACCCTGCTGGACTTCGCCGGCTACCTCGCCCGCCGGAAATGGCGCGGGAAGCTCCTCTCCGGCCGCACGCAATCAAAGCACCTGACGCAGGTGGGGACGGTGCTGCGCTACGGCGGACCGCGGCAGGGCGGCGGCCGGCGGTGCAAACGGACGGCATGCCGTTGCGGACTCTTCGTGCCGCCGGTCTTGTGCTCGGACGATTGGCCGGCGACCATCGCGCGGAAGAAGGGCACCTTGCTCGTCGAGCAGATCACGGCCTGGATCGACGCCTGCTCGATCGCCACCAGGCCGCGAGTGAGACACGTCTCGGCCAAGGCCTGGTGGGCGGCGCTGCTGCTGTGGCTGCGGAACACGGGGATGCGGATCGAGGAGACGCTCGAGCTGCGGTGGGAATGGATCGACGGTCCTTGGGTGACCGTCCCGGCGGACAGCCGCAAGGGCCGCGCGGCCGAGCATCGCCTCTACGCCAATCAATGGGCGCGGGCGGCGGCGTGGCGGATCCGCACGGGCGGGGACCTGGTCTTCGGGTACCGCGGCTCGCAGAACAACCTGCACCACTTGGTGCGGCTCTATTCACCGTCGAAGGCGTGCCGGATGCACCGCCTGCGGGCCACGCTCTCGACCGACCTGATCGCGGCCGGCCACGAGATGGTGGCCCGGATGCAGTTGGGGCACCGCGGCGGCGTGACGCAGGAACACTACGCCAATTTCGAGCGGATCGCGCCGCGGGTGATGGAGGATGCGGCGATTCTCCCGCAGCCCGATCTGCGGTGGGACCCGGCGTATCAGAGGTTTTTGACGTTCGCCCAGACGTCGGGAGAGCAGCCGTCGGGTGCCAGGGAGCCGGTGCCGAATCTGACACCTTACACCTCTCACCTGACACCTTCCGAGGATCCGGGCCAGTTGCGCTTGTTTTGACGCGGTTTTCGTAGGATCGCGAGGAACGCATGATGCGAACGCACAAGGATGCGCAGCCTCCGGAGCTGCTGGAGATCGCCGAGCTCCGCGGCGAGGACCGTTTGGACATCGCGATCAAGCTGGCCGGCCTGGTCGGGGCGCGGCGGACCTACCGCAGGCTCCTGACCTGGTTCATGGAGCATGAGGATCCCGGCGGCCGCCCGATCGCCTTTGACGCGGCCAAGATCGGCGAGTACTACCTGGGCCTCGGGAAACGGTGCGTCCAATGCGGCGGCTGGTTCTGGCGCGATCTCGGGATGCTGAAATTCACGGAGCGGCGCGATCATCGCGGCTCGCTCCAGTTCCCGCTCGTGCAGTTGCAGTGGCACGCGATCCTCGCGCGGCTGGGAGTCGACTATCCGGGCGCCGTCCCGGAAGTCCCCGGCGCGGGATCGGCGGGGGGGACGGCGCGGCCGGGGTGCGACTTGCGGGCCGCGCCGTTTTCCCCCGTCCATTCTTCCGGGGGTCCTAGCGCACCGTGCGCTACCCCTAGCGCACGAGAGCATCCCGAAAACGGGGGTCCTAGCGCACGGTGCGCTAGGGTCGCCCCTTCGGACGGGGGCCCTAGCGCACGGCAATACGTCCATGGAGCGCCGGCAGGTTCCATGGGTCGCGCGCTCGCATGCGCGCACGGTCTTCTGTCGTCTTACAGTACTGTCGTCGTCGTCGACAGTAATGGGCAAAAAATCGAAGCGGCGTGGGAGCGGATCGAGACGGTTGCGCGAGAAGCCGCCGCCTCGGTCCTGCCGGCCACGCCGTGGGATCGGATGAGCCACGAGAGCCGGCGGCCGTTCTGGGCCGCGGCGATCCTGGCGACCCTGTTCTTCGGTTCGGAATGGATCGGGCGGGCGAATGCCGCGATCCGCCTCGCGCGGCAGGAGGGCCGCAGTCGCAGGCCGCTGGGCCTGTGGTTCTCCATGCTCCGCGAGGAGGTTTTCAAGTGGTGCCGGATCGGCGGCGGGGCGGGAGACATCACGCCCGGCTGGTTCGGAGCAGTCATGGCGCCGGCTGAGCGGGCCGCGCAAGTCCACGCCCCGCTGCCTCCTCCGCCGGCGATACCGCCGGAAAGGCCGGCAGCGCCCGGGCCGGCGGAAAATTCGCCGGAGGACGTGGCAAAGGTCCTGGCGATAACGGCAGAGTGCCGGCGGATAATGGCGGAAGGCCGGGCCGCCATGCGCGCCAAGCCGAGGTGAACCAACAATGAAAACCCGAAGGACTCCCGCAGCCTCGAATGCGTGCGATCAAAGCGCGCTGCGGGATTCCCACCGGCCGATCGTCTCGGCCGGCGGCCCCGCGCCGGATGCCGACGAGCCTGTCACGGGACGGGGCCGGCGCGGGGCGATTTGAACCAGGTGTCAGGTGCGAGGTGTCAGGTGCGAGGAAGAAAGGGGGCGTGCGATGGAGGGGCTAATGGTGAAGCGGGCGAAGAAGACGGTTACGGCCGGCAAGCCTGAACGGATCATCCTGCCGGTCGGCGTGCCGGGGATCGAGATCGCGATCACGGCGCAGGAGCGGGTGAATCACGCCCTCGGGCTGCGCGCGTGGGCTGCCGGGTGCTCGATCACCGGCGGCGGCCTCGCCCGCGACGTGCCGGTTGACTTTCGTGCCGGCCAGCTTTTCCGAAGTCTCGAGGAGGCCGTCGCCAATCGAGCGACCGAAATCCTGCTCTACCTCGAGCGCCCCCTGGCGCTGCGCGAGCTCGAGGAGAAACAGCTCTTCCAGGTGCGGAAGGCCCTCCGCAAGTTCCGCCAGAGATTCGAGCGGCGCGGGAAGGCGCCGCCGCCGGGAACGCCGGTCCGGACCGCCGCGGCTGCCGGCAACGGATCCCACGCAAAGTCGCCGAGCCGCAAGGCCGCGAAGTCCGGGCGCAAGCTCCGCCCCACCGCCGAAAAGGCCGGCGGCGGATCCAAACGGCAGACGGAGATTGCCGGTGAAGGGCCGCGGGGCGACTGCCCCGAGAATTGCGCGACGTGCCGGCAGAGCACCGGCTGCCCCGCCAGCGGCGCTTACCCGCCGGATTACGTCGCCGCCGGCGGCGACGCCGGCGTGCTGCGAGGGGCGCAAGCGGTTTCCGCTCGTCACTCGCCGCCCGCCACTCGCCGCCCTCCCACCGCCGCCGTTCCTTCCAATCCCCAATCCCCGATCCCCAATCCCTCCCCCCCGGCCGGCGAGCTGGTCGAGCCCCTGACGCGCGACGAGCGCCGCGAGTTGGCCCGGCTCGAGCGGGTGATCGAAAAGGGCCGCGATACGTTCCTGGAGGTCGGCCGGGCCCTGGCCAAGATCCAGGCCGAGCGGCTGTACCGCGGAGAAGGCACTTTCGAGGATTACTGCCGGGCCCATGGTTTCTCGCGCTCGGATGCCTACCGGCAGATCCGCTGCGCCAACTTCAACGATGCGGCCGGAAAGGTGATCGAGAAATCGCAGCTCGTGATCACCGAGTCCCACGTCCGCGGCCGCGACTTCCAGAAGCTCGATCCGGCCGACGCGCCCGAGGTGGCCACGATCATCGCCAAGCGGATTATGCCGGGCCCGGACGGCAAGCGGCGGCCCACCGCGGAGCTCGTGGCCGAGATCGTGCACGAGTATGTCACGCCGGCCGAGGAATTGCCTCAGCGAAAATCCTCCGATCCGGCAAACTCTGCCGGCCAGGGCAGGGCAGGGCAGGGGGGCCCTGCGGAAGGTGAGAGGTGTCAGGCGTCAGGCGTCAGGGAGGAGGCGGAGCCGCTGCCGCGCCTGCCGCTGGAGAAGCGGGCGCCCAGGGCCGCGGAGGTCGGCGACGCCGGCTACTGGAACGGCCAGCCGGCGGCCTACGCCCCGGACCTCCATCACATCGCGCGGCACATCCGCATGACGGCGACGCGGTATCCCGCCGGCGCCAATTTCCTCCCCACGTTCCACGCGGACCTGGCCGCCCTCCTCCGCAGCCTGGCCGATCTGATTTCACCACTCCCGTGACACGTCGACTTCCGACCGTGACTGACCTGGTGGTGGCCCCCGCCGTGACGCGGCGGTTGGAAAATGTGACGGTCCGGATGCCGGCTGTGACTACGCTGCGGACGGCCGGCGCCGTGACGCGGCCGTTGGAAAACGTGACCCCGCCGGCGAAACTCGTGTTGAGCCTCTTCCCGGGCGTCGATCTCTTCGGCGAGGCATTCCGGCTGGCGGGCTGCTCGGTCGTGACAGGACCCGAAAAATTGTTCGGGCGGGACATCCGCGACTTCCACGGGGTCCCCGGGCGGTTCGACCTGGTGATCGGCGGACCACCCTGCCAGGATTTCTCCAGCTCGCGGCGCGGGCCGCCGAGCGGCTTGGGCGTCGAAATGCTCCGGCACTTCCTGCGGATCGTCGCCGAATGCGACCCGCCGGCGTTCGTGCTCGAAAACGTGCCGCGGGTGCCTGACGTGCGACTCGATGGCTACCAGGTGCAGCGGTTCGACCTCTGGGATGCCGAGTGCGGCGGCCGCCAGCTCCGCTGCCGGCATTTCCAGTACGGCGATCGGCGGGGCTGGATTTGCCGGCCGAAACGGCAGCCTGTGACCCCACGTGGGACGGTCCGCGGGGCCGTGACTCGCCAGGTGGCGGTTGCGATGGCGTCGCAGCCTTGGCAAAACGGCCGGTCCTTCCGCGACCACTGCCGCGCCCAGGGGCTGCCGGGCTCGTTTCGCGCCCCCGGACTGCGGAAACGGGCCCTTTGGTGGGCGATCGGGAACGCCGTTCCGCTGGGCATGGGCCTGGTGGCGGCGGAGGCCGTCCTGGCGGCCGGGCCTCGTGACCACGCTGCGGACTGCCTCTGCGGCTGCGGGCGGCTCGTGAGCCCACGTGCAGTCACGGCGACGGCGGCCTGCCGGAAACGGATGGAGCGGCTCCGCCGGGGCGGGGCACCCGGTACCCCGGGTCGGCGGCCGGTGGTCACCTGGCCGTGACTGAGCTGGAGACGGTGTGACGACGCTGCGGGCGACCCGTGACAGGTCCTCCGCCTTGTGACGGGACCTGATTGAGTCACAGTTTGGAGTAATGACACCTATGCGCTTCCCCGGCGGCAAGAACTTGCGACAGACATTGAGCCGGATCATCAATCAGATCCCGCCGCACGGAGCGTACGTCGAGCTCTTCGCCGGCTCCGCGGCGGTCCTCCGCCACAAGCGGCCGGCCAGGCTCTCGATCGCCGTGGACCTCAGCCCGGGCGCAATCGACGCTTTGGCCGGTAAGGTACCGGCGGTGGTCAGTTGTCAGTTGTCAGTGGTCAGTGGTCACTTGCAATGGGCCGCGGACGAGGGACCAGGGACCCTCTTGATCCACGGGGACGCGATCGAGTTCGTGCGACGGCTCGTCTCCAATCCCCAATCTCCGATCCCCAATGCCTTCATCTACGCCGATCCGCCGTACCTCGAAACCTCCTGCTCGACCCGCCCGCGGTACGAGCACGTCCTTACGGCCGCCCAGCACGCGGAGCTGCTCGACCTGCTGGGCAAGCTCACCTGCCCCGTGGCCGTCAGCGGCTATTTCTCGGAGCTCTACGCCGCGAAGCTGGCCCGCTGGCGGTCGATCCACTGGCCCGAGATCACCCGCGGCGGATTCAGCCGCGACCAGTGGCTCTGGATGAATTATCCCGAGCCTGCCGAGTTGCACGATTACCGTTTCCTGGGCCAGAATTACCGCGAGCGGGAGAACCTGGCGCGGCAGAAACGCCGCTGGATCGAGCGGCTTCGCAGGATGCCGCGGCTGAAGAGGCTGATGCTCATGGAGGCCCTGCTGGCCGCCGTTCCTGGAGGCAGCGGCGGGAACGGCGATGCTCGATCGATCACCGCCGGGAATGCCGGCGTCGGCCGGCGGCGATCGCCCCGGGCCGGCGTGTAGCCGTTGGCTATGCCTTCCTGCCCACTGCTCACTGCCCACCGCCCACTGCTCTTCCCCTGCCCCGCCCCGCCGGCGACACCGGCGGAACAGCGGGCCCCCGCGGGCCCGAGCGGGCCTCGACGGGCCTGCGGCAGCCCGCCGGATCGGTCGGACCGGACTGATCGGAGGGATGATGGCCCCGAGGCCCCCACCGGCGATTCCGCCGGGTGCGGCCCGGGCCGTGCCGCGAGCGAGGTCCCGCGGCGGCCCGCAGGGGCCCGTCGAGGCCCGCCGCGTCGCGAGAGGCCCGATCAGGCCCGCGGTGTCCCGTTGCGGCCCGAAGCGGCCCGCAGGACCGCCTCGACCTCGCCGAGCCGCACGCGCCAGCGGCGGCCCATTTTGAACCCCGGAATCTTTCCGGCCACGAGCCACCGCTCCAAGGTCTTGGGCGCGCAACTGAGCCGCTCGGCGGCTTCGGCCAGGCTGACGTACGCGGCCTGCCGTCCCTTGTCCGTTGTCCCTTGCCCGTTGACCACTGACGACTGACCACTGACAACCGGCTTCTGCGGCGGCGCCGCCGGTGCGGACCGCACCGGGGCCTTCGCCGGTGCTGCAGCCGGTTTGCCGGCAGGCACCGGCGGGCGAAGCGGTTCAAGGTCGGATCGGACTGGCCGGGCCGATCGGTCAAACGCCATCCCGGTGGCCATCACCAGCGCTTTCGCCACTGACGACTGACCACTGACGACTGGCGGCTTCTGCGGCGGCGGATCGGGGATCGCCTCCGGCGCGCCCCAGTTGGCCAGGACCTGGCGGGCGGCGGCGGCGTCCAGCGGCGCGCGGCGGAACATGCTCATGCTACTGCCTCCAGCCGCACAGGGCGCGGAGAATCGGCTCGAACGGCCAGCCGGTCGTGAGCAGGTACGCCGCGATCCCCACCAGCACCACGCGGACGATCGGGCCGACCCCGGCCAGCGGATGCTCTTCCCCGGTCCCTGCTCCCTGTCCCCTGCCTGACACCTGACACCTCTCACCTGGTACCTGGTTCCGATCCGCCCGGGGCGCTCGCCGCGGGGTCTTTCCGTATCGGGACGCGGCGAGCAGCCCTGGGAAACGCCCGGTTGCTCGGCGGGCGACGGCGGATGCGCAATTATGCGCTACGCCGTCCGCAGTCAGTCGTCAGTTGTCCGCGGTCCGTTGCCACTGACCACTGACGACTGACCACTGACCGGTCCTGCCGGTCCGGTTGCGCCGGATTTGCCGGCGAGGGCCGGTGGCGGCGTGGCTTTTCCGCCACATCGGGCGTGGCGAAAGAAAATCCGCGTTGCCGATTTGCCACGCCGCAAAACGTGACCTAGAGTTGCGCGTTGAGGCAGGATCTAACGACCGGCGGCAGTTTGCCGCCGGCTATCTGCCCGCCGCTCGCCACCAGTCACTCGCCACTTTCCATGCCCTCTCTCCCGCCGGCTCGACGGTCCGCGCTCCCCTCTGGCGCCTGACCGCCCGATCCGGGCCGCACACGGCTCCGTATGGTGTACGCGCGGCCCCGGAAGACGCGCGGCCGCGGAACTCCCGAAGTCCGCTCACTACTTTGGACCCGCGGCCGCGCGTCCCTCTTCAATTCCAGGGATTGGGGATTGGGGATTGAGGATTGGAAACCGAGACCCAAGCCCGAGGCCGTACATGACCCGCAAAGAGATTGACGCCGCCGCCGCGCGGCTGATCGAAATCCAGGCGAAGCTGGACGCCGTGAAGCCGCTGTACCGCGAGCTGAGCGAGATCGAGAAGACCCTCCTGCCCCAGGTCTTCGCCGCCCGCGACAATCAGTTGAGAATCTCCGGCGGCCGCGCGCTCCGCCCCGTCGACCAGTTCGTCGACCAGAACAATCTGCCCGTGAACGAGCAGTGGCTGCACTCCTGCGCCCGCCGCTGGAAGCTCGTCGTGGGCCCCGCCGGCCGGCGCGCCGCGCGGACCGGGTGACCTGAGACCTGACACCTCTCACCTGACACCTTCGCTTACGGCGGGAGATGCAGGCGCAATTCCTGCCGGGGCGTGCGCAAGCGTGCCCCGTAGCTCAATTCCCGCGAGCCCCGCCTTATGAAACATGCCCTGAGCCGCCGTAGTGGGCGGAAACCTGGTGCCGGTCCCGGTGGCGCGGGATGCGTCGGTCTCGGCACCTCGCGGACCGGTGGGTGAAGCCGGCCTCCCCCTTCCCTGACACCTGACACCTTGCCTTACGGGGGGAGATGCGGGTGCAACTCCCGCCGGCGGCGCCGGAAGGCGTACCCGTAGCTCAATTCCCGAGAGCCCCCCGACTTTTTCCACCCCGTCGAAATTGCCCTGAGCGGCCGTGATGGGCCGAAACCTGGTGCCGGGCCCGGTGGCGCGGGCGACCGCGAAAGCAGGTACCAGTCGGCACCTCGCGGACCGGTGGGTGAAGCCGGCCGACCCCTTCCCTGACACCTGTCACCTGACACCTATGCCCACCCTCCGCCTCGCCGACGTCGACCGCCTGATGCTGCCCGGCGACCTGCTCCTGTACCATCAGGACGATTCGCTCCGCGACGTGGCGATCGCCAGGGGCGGCCGCTCGACGTACTGCCACGCCGGGATGCTCGACCGCGATCTGGGCGAGTGGCGGGTCCTGCAGATGCTCATGTGGCGGGGCGGCCGCTCGACTTCGCTGGCGAAAGAAGTCGCCAAGAACCGAGGGTGCTGGGACTGGTTTTCCACGAACCCCGGAAACCGCTGGCACGAGTTCAACCGCCTGGGCGCCGTGAAGTGGATGCGGCACTATGTCAACCGCGGCTACGGCTGGGGCCACCTGATCGCCGACGGGATCCTGCACCTGCCGATCGTGCGGTTCCTGACGCCGGTCAACTGCGACGACGAAACCGAGGACTGGCACCCGCCGTTCTGCAGCGAGGCCGTCTCGGCCGCCTGCCGCAAGGGCGGCGGCGTCGATCCGGTCCCCCACCTGCCCGACCGGCTCACCGAGCCGGGCGATTTGGCCCGCAGCCTATTCTACGAATACCGCGCGACCCTGATGCCATGAACCCGCGAAACCTGCTGTTGGTCGCAACGATCACCATCCTGGGCGCGGAGCACCTGCTGGCGATCCAGCACTTTCTGGCGGCCTGGCTCCACAGGCTCCTGGGCCACTAAACCATGATCCGACCGATCCGACCGATCCGACCGATCCGACTGATCCGACTGATCCGACCGATTTTCCTCGGGCTCCTCCTGGCCGGTTGCGACGCCGGCGATCGTACACCGGCGGAGCCGCCGGCGCCAGCCACCGCCTCGCCGATCGAGGTCCCGCGATTCATGCGCGTGCCCAGTTATCCCTGGGGCGCGGACCAGGCCGGCTCGTGCATGCACGCGGCCTGTCAGAATCTCCTTTACGCCCACGGCCAGCAGCCGCTGGCCGACTACTGGTACGACAACTTCGGCGGCCCGGCCGGGATCGCCGAGGTCGCGGAGATCGCCCGAGCCCTGGGGCTCGATTGCCGGTACACGCTCAGCGGCGACGAGCGATTTCTCGACTGGTGCTCTGAGAATGCCCTCGGCGCCGCCATTTATTGGCAGGCCGACCGCCCGGGCGATCATGCGATCACCTTCTGCGGTTACGACGGCGACGGCAAGGCCGTCCTCCTGGGCACCATCAATCGCCGCATTACCCGGATGCCCAAGGCGAAGTTCCTCGCCACCTGGTGCGCCTGCGGCGGCAAGGCCCTTACATTCGTTTACCCGCGTCCCGGTGACGCTTCCTCTGACCTCTGAAGGAGTTTGGCATGAGTCCCCGTGTCTGCGCCGTGGCGGCGCTTGCCGCGATCGTCCTGATCGGCGGCTTGGCGATCGTGTCCCTGCAGCCCGCCGATACGTCTCCTGCGCCCGCGCCGGCGGCAACCTGCCCGTGCGGCGGCAACTGCTGTCCCCAGGCGACCTCGCCGGCTACGCCGAGCGCCGCCGACTGCCAAAAGCGGGACCGCGCCGCCCATCGGCATGCGTTGCTCCCGTGGAACGGCCGCGCAAAGTGCCCCAAAGAAGAGGTGAACGTGAGCGTTACCGTGCCCAGTTCGGCGACGTCGCCGGCAGTGGCTCCCCTCCCCGTGACCCCGCAGCGGCCGCGATTTCCGTACGGCGTGCTGGCGGTCGTGGTGATCCTGACGCTGCTGGTGTCCGCACCGGTGGCGTTCGTCGTGCGGATGCGCGGCTCGCCACCCGCCGGCAGCTCGTGAGCATGTCGTCTCGCCGATGAAATCCCCCGGACGCAGTCGGGGGGCTTTGGCGATTCCCCTTTCCGTTGCCCATTTTCCCCCGGAGTTTCTCTCGTGACCCCCGAACACCTCGCGATCCTCGTCCTGGCGGCCCTCGTGACCGTTGCCGCCGTTGTCCTCGTGGCCCAGTTCCGCAGCGGCCTGGCGCGGTGGAAGCGCACCTTCCAGACGCTCAGTACCCTCTTCACCACCTACAGCATGCCGGACATCGCCGCGCTCCTGCAGGACCTGGTGGTCGGGGATCTGCCGGCTTTCTGCAAGGAGTGCGAGTACCTGGTGCGGACGCTGAGCAATCCGGCCAGCGCCGCCACGCTCCTCAATAAGGTGCTCGTCGGCGAGCTGGCCGGCGCGCTCTCCGATCCGGGCCGCGCGCCCGCCGTCGTGAAGGTGATCCAGAGCTGGATCGCCGCCAACGCCGCCGCGGCCGCGGCCGCCGGCCTGGCCAGCACCACGCCCGCCAAGTAACCCTTTCAAACAGGCAGACAGAGCGCCGGCCGGCGCTTCTCTCGTTTCGCCATGCCGATGCCGCGGTCCTGCACACTCGCATGCGAAGAGGGATGCAAGCTCCTCGAGCTTGTGAGCACCACCGCTGCGCAAATGCGCGAGGTCCACGGCGTGGTGATGGGCGACGCCGCCCACAAGCCGATCACGGACCGGATCGGCGCGGTCGAGACCGACGTGGCCGTACTGCAGACCGAGCACGGCATCTGGTCCAAGCTCGCGTGGACCGGTCTCGCCGCGCTCGGCAGCTCGGCCGGGGTCTTGGTGAGCTATCTCTTCGCCCACTGGAAGTGATGGAAAAGCCGAAGCGCATTTGCAGCCGGCCGGGATGCCGCGGAATCGTCAGCGGCGACGTGTGTTCGATCTGCGGTCCGCGGCGCGTTGCCCCGGATCGCCGCATTCCGGCGGCCGCGCGCGGCTACGATCGCGCCTGGCAATCGCGCCGCGAACAGTTCTTGGCGAGCCATCCGCTCTGCGAAGTGTGCGGAGCGCGCGGATGGATTCGGCCGGCGCGAATAGCTCACCACATCGAGGCTGTGAGCGGAGGCCACGAGGTGATCGTCGATGATGAGCAGCTCGTGGCCGTGTGCTCGCAGGCCTGCCACGATCTGATCGAGCCGCTCGGCCGCGGCTGGCGGGCGGCGATCGCTGCCAGATCCCGTAACCTTCCTCCGGGGGGAGGGAGGGTCAGATCGAATGCGTTTGACCTCAGTAGACCGTTGTGCAACCCGCGCGCGAAAATTGGCGGCAGCGAAAAAAAGGTCGCCAGCGAAAAAACCTCCGGCGGCGAAAAAGACGCCGGTTGACCGAACCAGCAGGAACCGCGGCGGCGGTTGGAACCGCAAAACGATCGAGGAACATCTCCGCGAGGGAACGTATCGCGCTGATCGCCACGGCCCGATCGTGGCGGCGGTCGCCGCCGGCAAGAAGCCTCCCGGAAAGATCCGAGCCTCGGCGCGGTCGCAGTCCCGCTGGATCCGCGGTCCCGCCGACGAGCGCGCGGTCCGCAACGGCTGCCGGTTCAACGAGCGGCTGGCAACGTACGTCTGCGATTGGTTCGCGGCGAACCTGTGCCACACGAAAGGCCAGTGGAGAGGCGAGCCGTTCGTCCCCAACGACTGGCAGCGCGAGCAATTTTTCTTCCCGCTGTTCGGCTGGGTCCGCGACGACGGCACGCGGCGTTTCCGGCGGAGCTACGTCGAGCTGCCCAAGAAAAACTACAAGAGCACGATGGCCGCGGGCAGCGGCTTGTACATGCTCGCCGGCGACGAGGAGCCCGGCGCGGAAATCTGGTCGCTCGGCGGCGACAAGAACCAGGCCCGCGTCGTGCATGACGACGCGGTGACGATGGCCGACGAGTCGCCCAAGCTGGCCGCGGTCCTCAAGATCAACCGCTCGACGTTCAACATCAGCTATCCGGCCACGAACAGCTACTACCGCGCCGTGTCGGCCGCGCCCCGCGGCAAGCACGGCCCGAGCCTGCACTGTGCGATCGCCGACGAGCTGCACGAGTGGTACGGGGACGAACTATGGCGCTCGATCCGCTATGCCTTCCGCGCCCGCCGGCAGCCGCTCCTGCTGGTGATCACCAACGCCGGCGACAACCTGCAGAGCCTGTGTTACCGCCAGCGGGAGAAGGCCAAGGCGATCCTCGACGGCACGAGCTACGACGACGACTTCTTCGCCTTGATCCTCTCGGCCAGCCGCGAGGAGGCGGAAGCCGAGATCGAGGCGGTCAAGGCCGGATCGTGCGAGCTGCCGATCGCCCGCCGCTGCAATCCCGGCTTGGGCCACGTCATCCAGGAGCGCGACCTCCTGCAGGACATCCGCGACGCGATCCAGACGCCGAGCGAGCTGCCGAACCTCCTCCGCCTGACCTACGGCGTGTGGGACACGGCCGTTTCGCCCTGGCTCTCGATCCCCGCCTGGGAGAAGTGCGGCGCCGATTTCTCCGAGGCGGACCTGGAGGGAGCCGAGTGCCATGAGGCCCTGGACCTCTCCCTGACCGGGGACATGTCGGCGGTGGCCCGCGTCTTCCCGGTCGAGCGGGAGGACGGCCGGACCAGCTACCGCCAGCTCGTACACTTCTGGATCCCGGAGAAGACGGTCGAAGAGCGGAAGCACCTCCTCGATTACCGCGTGTGGGAGCAGGCCGGCTGGCTCACCATCGTTCCCGGGGCGGTCATCGAATACAGCCTGATTCGCGAGGCCCTGGCCGCGGGCCACGAGAAGTTCAAGGTCCTGTCGTTCCGCTACGACCCGATGTACGGCGCCGACACGGCCCAGTGGGTCACCGAGCATTACCCCGACTGCGAGGTCGTCAAGTTCCCCCAGACCCTGATGAGTTTCGCGGGCCCCACCGCCGAATACGAGCGGCTGGTGCTCGGCGGCCGGCTCGAGCACAACCGCAACGCCCTCCTCACCTGGCAGGCCGGGCACTGCAAGGTCTGGACCGATTCGAACCGCAACAAGCGGCCCGTGAAACCCAAGCCCAACGACATCCGCTCGATCGACGGCATCGTGGCCGGCGTGATGGGCCTTTCCGGAGCCTGGGCCCCGCCCGAGCCCCCGAGTGCCTACGAGACGGACGAGGACAGCTCGACCGTGTTTTGCGTGGAGGACCTGATGGAAGAGGAAAGTGGTCAATTGTCGGTGGTCAGTGGTCAGTCGCCGCCCGAATCGGCCGAGACCGGCATTTCCGCCGAGGACGCCGGCGAAACGGTCCAGCCCGATCTGGCTGAGGACCTGGCCCTGCAAAAGCTTTACCGCGAAAAACGTCGCCGCCGCCGCCCGAGGCCCGTACCGGCGGATCCGCCCCCGGCGGAATCGAAGGTAGCCGCCGCGGCGATCGAAACCCTCGCCGGCGGCCGCAAGATCGAATGCACGGCAACGGCCTACCGCCGCACGATCCGCGACGCCCTGGAGCGCTACGCCCTGCGGCTCTCCGACGCCGGCCGGAGCGAGGAATGTTCCGCCGTCCTGGCCGAGGTCCGCCGCCTGGACGGCCTGTTCGGGGATTGAACCATGTCGGACGGCAATACCGTTTACGAGCCTCCCACCCTGCACACCCTGAGTTCTGCCATGATAACCCGCGACGTTCCCCCCCCCGACCGCGCTCTCGTGCTCACTCGCAACTGGCTGGTGCTCTTCGGCATCGGGGCGATCGCTGCCGGGGCCTGGCTCGTCCATCCTGCCGTCGCCCTGATTTTTCTGGGCGCGACCTGCATCGGCACGGCCGGCGCCCTGCTGAAGTCGGAGACGAAGGATGAAGGATGAAGGATCAAGAGCGCAAAGCGGCCCGCAACTGACAACTGACCACTGACCACTGGCAACCCCGCCATGCTCGACCTCGCCCGCTCGTTCCGCGCGTTCCTCCCCGCGCCCCGCTCGTCGGCTACCCCCGGCCCGCTGGATCCGTTCTGGTACCAGCCGGTCACGCCGCCCACCGCGACCGGCATCGTGGTCAAGCCGGACAACGCCCTCAAAGTGGGCGCGGTCTTCTCCTGCATCCGCGTCCTCCGGGAATCGCTGGGCGCGTTGCCGTGGAAGGTCATGCGCCGCTTGGGCGGCGGCGCCGTCCGGCCGGCCCCGGATTACTACCTGTGGGACGTTCTCCACACGCGCCCCAACCGCTGGATGACGCCCATCGAGTGGAAGGAAATGGGCGTCGCCCACATCTGTCTGCGGGGCAACTTCTACAATCGCATCGTGGATCAGGGCCAGGGCGTCGAGCTCTGGCCGTTGAACCCGGACTTCATGACGGTGGACCAGCTCCCCGACCGCACCCTGAAATACACCTACCGGCCGCACCCCGGCAAGGAAGAGCACTACTCGGCCTCCGAGATGCTCCACGTCCGCGGACTCTCGCTGAACTCCGTGACCGGGGTTTCGGTTCTCCAATACGCCCAGAACACGATCGGCCTCTCGATCGCGCAGCAGACCCACGGGGCCTCGCTCTTCCGCAACGGGGGCCTGCCGACGTTCTGGGTCTCGCGGCCCGCCGGCAAGACGTGGACGCCCGACGCGAAACGCAATTTCCGCGAGGGCTGGCGGAAGCTCCACGCCGGGCCCGAGAACGCCGGCAACCCGCCGATCCTCCAGGATGGGATGGAGCTCCACGAGCTGGGCCTCTCGAACCGCGACAGCCAGTGGCTGGAGAGCTTGAATTTCAATGCGATCGACATCTGCCGCTTCTTCGGCGTCATGCCGCACCAGATCGGCATCCGCACCGACGCCGAGCTCGACGTCGAGCAAATGGGCCTCGAATTCGTGATCTACACGCTGGCCCCGCTCGCCACCCGCTTCGAGCAGGCCGCGGATCGGGACCTCATCCTGGACGGCGAAGACTACTTCACCAAGTACGATTTCGACGGCCTGTTGCGCGGCAACAAGCTCGTGCGGGCCCAGGCCCACAACATCGGCATCCAGGGCGGCTGGCTCACGGTCAACGAGGTCCGCGCGGAGGAAGGCAGAAACCCGGTCGAGGGCGGCGATACGGCCAGGTTCCCCTCGAACATGCAGCCCGCCGGCGGCGGCCCGGATTGGAACGAGCAGGGTGGCCAACCGGGCAAGGGAAAGAAGAAGCCGCCGACGAAGGCCAAAGACGAGGATGAGGACCTCCTGATCGACGAGGACGGGGCGGGGGAGGCCCGTAGCCGGTCGTCAGTTGTCAGTGGTCAGTCGTCAGTGGCAGGACAACGGACAACGGACAACGGACAACGGACGGCCTTCGCGATCCTCTTCGACGATGCCGCTGCCCGCCTGGCGGCCGCGGAGATCGCCGGCCTCGAGGCTCGTGCCGCGAAAGCCGCCGAGGACCGGCCGAAGTTCGACGCCTGGGCCCGCGACTTCTACCTGCGGCACCGCCTCTCATGCCGCAAGGTTCTCGATCCGATCGTGCGGGCGTGGCGTTCCGCCGGTGGCCCGGCCCCCGACGAGAGGGACGCGCAGGAGGCCTTGTCCGCCTTCCACGGGCAGCTCTTCGCCGCCGCCGACGTGGCGGCGACCGTCGCCGGCTGGAAAGAGACCCGCGCCCCGGCCCTGGCCGCCCTGCTGAAAGGCCTGTTCTTCACCGCCGCCTGACGCTTCAATGCGAGCCAATCCCCAATCCCCAATCCCTAATCCCTTGCTCTCTCTCATGTACGAAAACATCCTCGGCCGCGTCTACAACACGCCCCATCCGATCCATCCCGACAAGTTGGAGGCGATCCGCCGGTTCGTGACCGCCAAGGCCCTCGGCGTCCAGATCGACGCGGCCGTGATCGCCGCGGCCCGCGCCGAGCGGCGGGCCGCAGAAGAGGTCCAGGTCAACCGCTCCGTGGCCGTCCTCAATCTCTTCGGCACGCTCTCGATGCGAGTGGACATGCTCGAGGACGCCTCCGGCGGCGCTTCGTGCGAGGCCATCGGCCGCAAGTTCGACCAGCTCATGGCCGACGATTCGGTCGGGGCCGTCCTGCTGAACGTCCACAGCCCCGGCGGCGACGGCTTCGGCGTAACGGAGCTGGCCCACAAGATTTTCGACGCCCGGGGCAAGAAGCCCACCTGCTCGATCTGCAACGCCGAGATGGCCTCGGCCGCCCTGTGGATCGGCCTGGCCGCCCAAGAGGTCTCCATGACCCCCTCGGGCTGGATCGGCTCGCACGGCGTGTACATGGTCCATACGGACCTCTCTGCCCAGAACGACGAGCTGGGCCAGAAGGTCTCGTACATTTCCGCCGGCCCGCACAAGACCGAGTGGAACCCCGACCAGCCCCTGACCGACGAGACCAAGGCCTATTACCAGGGCCTGGTGGACGAGATCTACGAGCAGTTCACGGCCGACCTGGCCCAATTCCGCGGCACGACGGCCGAGAAGGTGAAGGCCACTTACGGCGGCGGCCGGATGATGCGGGCCGAGGCGGCCAAGAAGTGCCGGATGATCGACCGCATCGAGACCTTCGACGACTGCGTCGCCCGCCTGGCCGGCGTCCCCAAGAAAAAGGCCCGCGCCTCCCGCGCCAAGGCGGAGCGGGCCCGGCTCGAACTGGAAAAATTCCGCTAGGCCCTTGCATCCGACCGATCCGACCGATCCGACCGATCCCGCCTCCCATGAAAGCCGCCCTCGCAATCTGCGTGATCGTCCGGGACGAAGCCCCGTATCTGGCCGAGTGGATCGAATTCCATCGCCTGGTCGGAGTCGAGCGCTTCTTCCTCTACGACGACCGGTCGGAAGACGACACGCTCGCGATCGTCCAGCGGCATTCCCGCGGCGACATTACGGTCCATCCCTACGACCGGGCCTGGCACTGCCCGCGCTACGAGTCCCCGACGCCCTGCACGTTTTGCGACACGCCGCAAATCTGCGCGTACAACCACTGCGTCCAGAACCACGCCGGCGACGCCCGCTGGTGCGCCTTCATCGACGTCGACGAATACCTCTATCACGAGGACCTCGACGACCTCCGCGTCGCCCTGGGCCGCTACGAGCGGCACGTCGGCGTGTTCGTCCCCTGGCTCATCTTCGGGCGCAACGGCCACGCGACGCGGCCGGCGGGGCTCACGATCGAGGAATACACCCGCCGCGGGTACCCGGGAGAACCGCTCGGCTACGGCAATCAGGGAAAGCAGATCGCCCGTCTCGATCAGCTGGCCTTCTGGGGGCCCTTCGGCTCGCACAACGCCGTCTATCACTTCGGCCTGCCGGTGGACTCTTTTGAGAGTCCGGTGCCCCGGTTCCACGCCCCGATTTGCCGCCTGAACGCCTTTCGCCTGAACCACTACTACAACCGCTCGCTGGCCGAGGCCCGCGCCAAGGCCGAGCGCTGCGACCGCAACGCCAAGCCCGGTTTCCAGCCCGACATGCGGCGGATGGACCTCCACGACCTGAATCACGTCGAGGACCGCGGCATCCTCCGCTTCCTGCCGGCGCTCCAGAAAGCGCTTGCATGAAGCTCGCCCCGACCTACTTCTTCTTGAATTACACCACGCTCTGCCACAGCCGCTGCACCACCTGCCGGCTGTGGGCCGGCCCGCAGGCGACGCTGCCCGTCGAGCAGATCCGGCGGCTCGGCCGCTTCTTCGATCCGCGGAAGCTCCGCGAGGTGTACCTGACCGGCGGCGAGCCGCTCCTGCCAGGCTCGGCCGTCGACGTGGCTGTCGCCCTGGACCGCTTCCATCCGGGCGTGGCGGTGACCGCGGCCACGAACTCCATGTACCCGCTCCTGTACCTGAAGCGCGTGGCGGCCATGCAGGCGGCCGGCGTCCGCATCAAGATCATCGTCTCGCTGAATGGGCCGGCCGAGAGGCACGACCGCACCCGCGGCGTCCCGGGCAACTATGACCGGGCCGTCGAGATGCTCGACGGCCTCCGCGACCTCGGGGCCCTCCTGGCCGTCAACCTTTTGGAGATCCCCGGTGAAACGACCGATGCGGACCGCGAGCACTGCCTCGCCGTCGCCGAAAGCTACGGCGTCCGTCTCTGGCATTCGCCCATTCTCCGCAAAATGCCCTGGTTCGGCGTCCCCGACGACGGCGCCATGGTGCCCCTGATCGAGAACTGCCGCGGCGGCGGCGAGGTCCTCGTGATCCTGCCCAACGGCGACATCACGGCCTGCCAGGAGCCCAAAGCGCAGCTCCGTTTCGGAAACCTGCGGGACGAATGCCTGGACCCGGCCGCCGTGGCCCGCGTCCAGGGGCTCGTGAAAACCCGCGCCTGCCAGCCGTGCGGCTGCTGTACGCCGGCCTTCAGCGAGGGCCTGCGGTGCGCGACGTGAATTCCCAATTCCCAATTCCCAATCCCTCTCGCCGATGCGTCACACCCAATTCCTCGTCTTCGAGATTTCTCCCCGCTGCAACCTGGCCGAGCGGCACGCCGGCCGCTGCCCGGTTTCCCTGGCCGACCGCTACGGCACGCTCGACACCAGCCGGCCCTTGACCGACGAGCTGATCATCGAGTGCTGCGAGAAAGCGTATCACCAGCTCGGTTTTCAGGGCCGCATCGCCTGGCACTACTACAACGAGCCCATGCTCTCCTGGGACCGGCTCCGCACGCTCATCCCGCGGATCAAGGCCCGCGTACACGAGGCGACTTTCCTGCTCTGGACCAACGGCACGATCTGGCCGGCGAACCTCATGGACCTGGCCGTCTTCCGCGACATCGTGGTCACCGATTACGACGCCCAGGATTTCAAAGCGCTGGTGCAGGCCCTTCCCGGTACCCGGATCGTGGCCCTCCACCCGGGGCTCGACGACCGGGCCCTCTGCCGCTCGCAGTACGCCGAGGAGCGGTGCCAGCGGATGTTCACGGAGCTCATCATCGACCACTACGGCAACGGCCACCTGTGCTGCATGGACTTCCGCGGCGCCTGCCCCCTGGGCAACGTCTGGGACGCCGGTTTCGAGCAGGTGGTCCTGAACTTCCTGGAGATTCGCGACCTGGTGAGCCGCTATCCGATGTCCGCCGCCGCGCCCCGCGTCTGCCGGTTTTGCACCCACCGCATGGCCCAAAAGGCCTACTGGGTGCACCTCGACTGATCCCACCCTTCACACCCTGCAGGCCCCCGCCCATGATTTCCGCCGACCGTTTTTCGTTCCGCCCCGCGCCCCGCCCGAGGCCTCAGCGCGTCACGATCGACATCCTCCGCCCCGGCACGGAGGTCGAGCTCTCCGGGAGCGGCGTCCCCCCGATCCGCGCCCGCGTGAGCGAGGTCTGCCTGTCCGCCTCCGGCTATCGCGTCATCTACGTCTGCTCCTGGTGGGACTCCGGCCACCGTTTCTCCGCCGCCTTCGAGCCCCCCGAGATCGCCCCCGCCGAGGACCGCCCCGGCGACCGGATCACGCTGACCCTGTGAGGTGCCGGGTGTCAGGGTACGAAAAGGGCGCTGGAATCGTTTATGCCGGCGGCCTGCGGGATTTTTCGGGATTTTTCCGCCTCCGGCACCTGACACCTGACGCCTGACGCCTGATTTCCGACCTACACTCTCTTTATTCGGACGCGGACCGGTCACGCCACGGCGGGCCGGCCGCTTCCAGTCAGCGGCTCACTCTGAGCCCGATCCGACACGCCACGGCGGCCGGACAGGTTTCAAAGCGCTTGCTTCCAGCAACCTGATTCCCCCGACCCTTCTTCCCGCGTGGAGCCTCCCATGGCCAAGAACTGGCGCATCGCCAAGTACCAGGACCGTCGCAACGCCCTGGTGAAGCAGTCCGAAACGATCCTCGACGCCGCCATGAAGGACGGCGAGCGGGAACCCACCGCGGAGGAGCAGGCCTCCCTCGATGCGAACAAGACCGAGCTGAAGGCGCTGAGCGAGAAGATCGCCCGCGAGGAGGAGATCGCCGCCTACGTCGCCGAGACGTCCGCCAGTGCCTCGACCGGTTTCGAGACCTCGGCCCCCGGCCAACCGGCCGAAGGGCGCAGCGTGGCCTCCCGCCAGACCGGCCCCCGCGGCGCCCGCCGCATCGGCCCGGTGCAGGCCGGCTTCGAGCAGGACCCGAACTGCGGTTTCGAGCGGCCCCGCGACTTCATCCTCTGCGTGATGCAGCACGGCGATCGCGAGGTCCAGGCCGCGGCCGACCCCCGCCTCCGCTTCCTGGCCGCCGCCGGCAGCGACGAGCAGGGCGCCTACGCCGATCCCTACGGCGGCTTCCTGATCCCGCTGGGGTTTCACCCGGAGCTGATGGCCCTGACGCCCGAGGATGACCCGGTCGGCGCGGCCACCACCAAGGTGCCGATGGAGGTCCCCAAGGTCGAGATCCCGGCCAGGACCGACAAGGACCATTCCACCGGCTCCGTCACCGGCGGACTCTTGGTCACCCGCCGGGCCGAGACCCAGACCCAGCAGGCCACCCGCATGCAAATGGAGCGCGTGGCCCTGATGGCCACCAGCCTCTTCGGCCTGGCCTACGCCACCGAGGAACTGCTGGCCGACTCGCCCACGAGCTTCGCGGCCCTCCTGGCCCAGGGGTTCAAGGACCAGTTCACCGCTCACCTCTTGAACGAGCGGCTCTTCGGCACGGGCGTCGGCGAGTTCGAGGGCGTCATGAACGCCCCCTGCCTCGTGACGGTGGCCAAGGACTCGAACCAGACGGCCAAGACGATCAGCTACACGAACGTCATCAACATGCGGAGCCGCTGTTACCGCTACCAGAAGGCCGTCTGGCTCTATAACCATGACTGCCTCCCGCAGCTCATGCAGTTGTACTTCAGTCCGGCCGGCGCCACCAACGCCCTGGCGGTGCCGGTGTGGCAGGCCTCGCTCCGCGACGGCGAACCCGAACGGCTCTTGGGCCGCCCCGCCTACCCGACCGAATTCTGCCAGACCTTGGGCACGACCGGGGACCTGATCCTCGGCACCTGGGACGAGTACCTCGAGGGGACCTACGAGCCCCTGAACTCGGCCGAGAGCATCCACGTCCGCTTCGTCAACCACGAGCGTACGTTCAAGTTCTGGCTCCGCAACGCCGGCAAGTGCTGGTGGAGGACACCGCTCACGCCGCGGCGCTCGGCCAGCACGCTCTCCCCGTTCCTGGCCCTGGCCACGCGGTCGTAAGCTCGGTTCGCCGTCAGTCGTCAGTGGTCGGTTGTCACTCGCAACGGGCCAGGGACGACGGACCACGGGCCCCTATCCCCCTGACCCCCGACCCCTCTCTCCGAGGTTTTTCCCATGGGTATCAGTCCCGCCAACGGTCCCTCCGCCGTCTCGACTCAGAAGCTCTTCGCCCGCGAGGCGATCCAGATGGGCCCGCACAGCCCGAGCGACACCAACGCCGACGTCTGCTCCAGCCTGGGCTGGGTGGACATGCAGGAATTCGACATCTTCGCCTGCCTGGCGATGGCCACGCACCTGGCGGCCAACTCCAACGGGATTACCCTGCTGGAGATCGTCGCCGCCACGGACACCAACGGCGATAACCCGACCCTCATCAAGACCTCGGGGGCCTGCAACACGGCCAACGCCAACCTGACCGACTACCAGTGCCTGGAGTGCCTGGCCGAGGAAGTCGATCAGATCGGCCAGGCCGCCGGCCTGTCGCTGCGTTACGTGGCCGCCGTCCTCACGATGGACAACGCCAACAGCCTGGCCGCGGTGACCTACGTCCGCTCGGGCGCCAAGGCCCCGCACCTGAACCTGACCGCCCCGGTGGTCGGCTGAGAAGCAAGTGTCGGGTGAGAGGTGTCAGGTGTCGGCCTGCACCGTCTGACGCCTGACCCCTGGCACCTGACACCTTCCGCACCCCATGCACATCCTCCAGCCCGATGCCCGCAAGCAGATCGTCCTGGGCTTCCCCAGCCCGGGCGGCGCGTGCATGTCCTACGAGACCGCGCGGGCCCTGTACCGGGGCACGCAACGGCACGATCTGGCCCTCCTGCTCTCCGTGGGGAGCTGGGACGGTTTCAACAACCTGTGGGCCAGCGCCCTGAACCTGGCCGAGGCCGGCCAGGCCACGCATTTCGCGATGCTCCATGCGGACATCGCGCCGGAGGAGGGCTGGCTCGATCTGCTGGCCGACGAGCTCGACCGGCTCGGGGCGGACCTGGTTAGCGTGGCGGTGCCCCTGAAAGACGGCCGCGGCGTCACCAGCTCCGGGATCGGCGACCCGGCCGACCCGTGGCACCCGTATCGCCGGTTCACGGTGCGAGAGCTTTTCGACTCGAGCCTGCCGGAAACGTTTTCGGCGGCCGACGCGGGCCATCCCGGCGGGATCTTCCTCCACAACGACGGCTGCTGGATGTGCGACCTCCGCCAGGAGGCCTTCCGCAGCACGGATGCGGAAGGGCGCCTCATCGCCGATTTCCACTTCCCCCGCGAGGTGTTCCGCGACGGAGCCGACGGGAAGTTCAAGGTCCGCGCCGAGTCGGAGGACTGGTATTTCTCCAGAAAACTGCACGAGCTGGGCATCAAGAGCTACATCACCCGCAAGGTCCGCCTGACCCACGCCGGCGGCTACGCCTTTTCGAACGTCCTGCCCTGGGGCACCTACCGGCACGACCTCGATACGCCGGGCGGCAAGGCCCTGGAGGAGGCGGCCGTTGCCCGCGGTCAGTTGTCCGTTACGACCGACAATTGACGACCGACAACTGACCACCGATGCGCTACCAGCAGCTCGTACCGCCGGATCCCTGCCTGGAGGTCGTTTCCACGGAGGAGGCGGCCCGGCAGTGCTTCGTCAGCAACCCGCAGGAATTCCCGTACCTGCGGGGACTCGTGAAAAAGGCCGTCGAATGGATCGAGCGTACCCTCAGCCGCCAGCTCCTCACGGCCACCTGGTGCTGCTATCTCGACGCCTTCCCCAACGAGATCGTGCTGGAGCGGTGCCCGGTCCAGACGGTAACGCAGATCGAATACACCGATACCGAGGGAAACTCGCAGATCCTGCCGCCGGACCAGTACCAATTCGACGTGGCCAGCCAGAACTGGCCGGCCCGCGTCCAGCCGGCCTACGGACTGATCTGGCCGGTGACCCGCGGCTATAGCCGCACCTGGCCCACGATCGAAGCTAACCACCTGGGAGAACTCCCCGAGATCACCGGCTTTTACAATGCCGTCCAAGTCACCTTCACCGCGGGCTACGGCACGCCGGAAGAGGTCCCGCCCGGCCTGCGGCACGCGATCCTATTGGCCGCGGCCGGCTGGTACCGCGACCGCGAACCGACGACGATCGGCCCGGGGATCACCGTCAACCCGCTGCCCCACAGCCTCGAAGCGCTTTTGAGCCTCGAGGACTGGGGCCAGTACGCCTGAAGAACGGGGGATTAGGGACTGGGGATTAGGGATTGGCCTCTCTAATCCCCAATCCCCAATCCCCAATCCCTCCTATGCTCTACCGCCTCGACGCCGGCCGGCTCCGCCACCGCGTGAGCGTCCAGGCCCCGCAGCTCAGCACGCCGGGACAAATGGGCGACGCGGCCGAAGTGTTTCAAACGATCGAGGGCCTCTCGATGGTCCCGGCCGAGATCGAGTGGCTCGACGGCCGCAAGCTGTTGGCCGCCCAGCAGGTCCATGCCGAGGCCACCGTAACCGTCCTCGTGCGGTTCGACCCGCGGATCACCCAGAAGTGCCGCCTCCTGACGGACAACGGCCACACGCTCTATCCGGTCGCCTCGACGCCCGACACCCTGGAGCGGTGGATAACGCTGAGCTGCAAGGAGCATCCCTAGTCGGTTGTCCGTGGTCCGTTGCAGACAACTGACGACTGACGACTGACATGTCCGCCGTTTCCTTCACCGTCCACGGCCTCGACGAGCTGAAGAGGTTCCTCGAAAAATTCCCGGGGCAGCTCTCGACGAAGATCGTCCGCCAGGCCTTGCACAACGCGGCGAAAGTCGGCGTCCGGAGCCTGAAGGCCGAGGCCCGGGAGCACGACGGCCGCGGCGAGATCCGCGTGAACATGCGGACCCTGAAGCGGCGGATCGCGCACCTGAGCGATTCGGCCGTCGCGGTCACCCGGCACTACGCCAACGGGATCGAGTACACGGCGGTCGGCTTCGAGTGGCCCTTGGGCGCGGCCGGCTGGCTCGTCGAGCACGGCCACCGCATGGTGGTCGGCGGCACGGTCGCCCGCATCGCCGGCCGGGCCCCGAAGGCCGACAACAGGACCCTGACCGGCGCCGGCCGCGTAGTCGGCTTCGTGAAACCGCACCCCATCGCCCTGCCGGCCTTCGAGAAGTGCCGGGCGGCGATGGACGAAGCCTTCGAAGCGGCCGTGCGAGACGGCGTCGAGGAAAACGCCGCCGGATAGTCGTCAGTCGTCACTTGTCGGCTGCAACTGACGACCGGCCACTGAGCACTGAGGACTCGATGCTCCCACAGGCCAGACTCACCGCCCGCCTGAAAAAAATCCCCGCGGTTGCGGCGATCGTCGGCGAAAACGTCCTGCCGGTCCTCGTGCCCTCGCCGAGCCAATATCCGGCGGTGGTGTACCAGGTGCTCTCGAACGTCCCGTGGAACGACGCCGACGGCGGCAGCAATTCCTACACGATGCGGCTCCGCGTGAGCTGCGTCAGCCTCTCGCAGGGCAACCTGCGGCCCTACGAGACGGCCTGGTCGCTGGCCTCGGCCGTCGCCGGCGACGCCGAGAACCCTAATGGAAACGGCCCGACCGGCCTGTCCGGCTGGGTCGACGAGCATCACTCCGTCTGGCACCTCGCGGACGAGTTCGACGAGGCGGGCGAGATCCAGCTCGGCACGGATACCTTCTACGCCTACGTGGTCAATCAGCTCTACGACGTGCAGTACGTGCGGCATGCGCGGCCTTGATCCGACCGATCATCCCCGGGACGCGGTCCCGGGGCTTTGGCCCCTGACACCTGACACCTCTTACCCAGCACCTTCCCATGTCCAATCCCGCCTGGCAACGCAATTTCAACGGCACCACCCTCACGCTCGGCGGCGTGAGCCAGGGCAAGATCACCTCGGTTTCCCTCAAGAAGGGCGGCGAAAAGATCCCCGTCTGGGAACCGGGCGACCTCATCAAGCTCTTCGAGCTGGGGATCCCCGACGCGGCGATCTCGATCGGCCTGGGCGGCGTCACCGGCCCGACGCAGGGCGCCGTCGGCGCCCTGGCGATCGTCCTGGGCAACGGCAGCTCGCTCGTCGTGCCCGGCAACACCTGGCAGTGCATGTCGGTCTCGACGAGCGGCCGCTCCGACGCCAACTGGACCGGCGACGCCGAATACGCCCCGACGACCGATACGAACAGCACGCCGTGATGCCGGTTGTCAACTGACAACTGACAACGGACGACGGACATAACCCTTCGGAGCCTCTCATGTCCCTGCGCGATTCGCTGCTCGCCACCCGCAACGCCGCCGACGTCCCCTTGACGCCGGCCCCGCCCACGCCCGAGTGGCCGGCCGTCGACGGCCGGCTCTTCCTGGGCACGCTGTCCGAGGCGGACCTCGGCAGCATCTCCAGTTCCGGCGCGGGCCAGGAGGCCGACGAGGGCCTTTTTCGCGCGGGACTGGTCTGCAAGGTCTTGCGGGACGCCAACGCCAACCGGGTCCTGCAGGACTCCGACGCCCCGGCCATGGCCGCCAAGGAAACCCTCGTCATGGAGCGGCTGTATCACGCCGCGCGTGAGGCCAACGGGCTGACGGAGGAGAACCGCCGCGGTTTTTTGCCGACTGCCGCGAGCACGGCCCAAAATGGTTCGCCCACCTCCTCGCCCGCACCGTCGGCCGCACCGCCGACGTCGACCGGTTCCTGAGAGAGATCCCGGCCGGGCAGTTCCGGCGGTGGAAGGACCTGTACGACCTCGAGCCCTGGGGCGAAGAGCGGACCGATTTCGCGATCGGCACGCTCATCATGCACCTGGCCGCGTTGCACGGGGTCGATCCCCGCGAGCCGGTCGAGTACATGCACTACCTCCGCGCGGCGCAGCCGCCGAAGCCCTTCCTCCCCGAAGACCGGGTCCTCGCCTTCTTCGAGGAGCTCTGCGAGCTGATGAAACCCAAAGAGGCGGTGTCGCCGGCCCCGCGCCCGGCTTCTAGCACCTGACACCTGACACCTAGCACCTGACACCTCCCATGTCCAACCCCTACGACCCGCAAGACTACTTCTGGTCCCTGTGGGACAACGGCACCTACGATTGCGACTCGGCCCCCACCGCGTCGGGCTTCGCCACGGCGGGCTGCAAGCAGGGGCGGTTCTACGTCAAGCGGGCCGGCACGGGCGACACGAATTGGGCCTGGGCCCATAAGAACGGTTCGAGCCAGCAACAGCGGCACTTGAAATTCACCTCGGGCGGCTCACCCAACAACAGCTTCGACCTCTTCCCGTACTGCGATGCCTCGGGAAACCCGCTCACCGTGTTTCCCTACGCGGGCACCTTCCTGCTCGCCCGATTCAAGCTCGCGCCCACCACGCACAATATCCAGTTCTACCTGACGGGCCTGCTGAACCCCGGGCTCTTCTTCGGCGCCCTGGGCGTCAGTTCGACGGCCCGCGCCTTTTATTGCCAGGACAACGCCCTGGGCGCCGGCGGCGAGGGCTGGGGCCAGGGGGGCGGCACGACGGCCGTCCCGCCGTGGCCGCAGCTCGATCTCGACACCACCACCTTCCGCGACGTCATCGGCATCAACGTCTGCCAGGTCCTCCGCGCCGTGGATTACGCGGGGACCGATCCGCGCAACCCGCTGGGCACGCCGGCGGTCCTGTGCGAAACCTGGATCCAGGCCCCGCCGATCGTCTTCGGCTGCACCTGTCCCACCGACGGCGCCAAGTGGTGGTGCCTGGCCGCCAAGTGGGTCCACAACGCCAACCTCGGCGCCTCGCAGAGCTCGCCCGGCACGGCGGCGATCAACGCCGAGATCGACCTCTGCCAGTACACCCTGACCGACACGCTGGTCAACACGACCTACCTCTACGAGGTGCGTTTCGGCATCGGCACGTTCGATCCGGCCGCCGAGGGCTCGGGCATCCGCGCGTTGCCGCTGAGCTCGATCACCTATGCCTCCGGCTCCCTGATCCACTACTTCGGCCCCGACGTGGCGCAGCTCCCCGGCGGCCGCCTGATCTACGCCAGCGAGCAGACTTACGGCACCAGCTACGTCGAGCGGTGCTGCGAGGTGGCCCTGTCCGGCGGGGCCGTGGACAACGTCGCCGCCGCCGCGCCGGTCCTGAACGACTGGACCTTCCAGCAGCCCGACGGCGCGGGCGTGGCCTTTTTCAAGGACACGGGGTCGCCGGGCGGTGCGATCGCCGGCAACGGCAACTATTACTCCGGCCGCGTCCTCCTCGATCCCGTCCGCGCGGCGGCCGGCCAGCCGAGCCTGCTGGTGGTCTCCACCCGCGGATTCGGGGGCGAGGCCGGCAGCAATACCGCCTGGTGCGAGATGGCCGCCCGCGTGGGCACGATCGGCGGCTCGGGCACCACGGTCACCTGGGGCGCGGAGCAGTCCTCGAAGACCGGCAAGACGCCCGTCAAGGCCTACACCTGCGCCGGCGACTTCGCCGCGGATTACCCCACCGCCAACAACCTCTACGCCCAGACGAGCTACAGTTGCCCGGTCCTGACCCAGGGCAACGCCGCCGGCATGTGGCTCGTGCCGTGGACGATCTACGTCTACCAGGGCGCGTCGAACCTGGCCTGCCCGCTCGTCCTGACCTGGAGCGCGAATGCCGGCGCCGCATGGAGCTCCCAGAAATGGGACTTCACCGCCGCCGACGCCGACGGCAATACCGGCTGGGGCGAGGTCTCCGCGTCGGAGATCAGCCCCGATTCCTCGGGCAACTCCCGCGTAATGCTCTTCCTGCGGACGAACACCTACCTCCGCACCCTGATCCTCACCTGGAGCCCCACCGCCAACGGCTGGACGAGTTCCCTGGGGGCCACGCCCGCCAACCTGCAGGCCGCCACCGTCCAGCACGCCGGCGCCGTGAGCACCAAGGCCGAAGTCGTGTTCGCCGGCGGCCCGATCTGCTCGCTGCCGAACCTCGTCAACGGCCGCCTCTTCCTCCTCGTCGATGCGATGAACGAGTGGGAATACAGCGATCCGATGGACACCCGCGGCCGCCCGGCGCTCTACTACTGCGACGACGCCGGCTCGACGGCCAATCCCGGCGGCACCTGGCACCTCGACGCCAGGTCCCCGCTCTGGCAGGGCTACAACGCGTACCAGGCCGCCTTTGACGGCGCGCCGGCGATCCGCAGCGACGGCGAGGGCGGCCTGCTGGCCTGCCTCTTCCCCCAGAACACGGCCTGGCAGTTCCTGGTCCGCGAGCCCTTCTTTTTCGCCAAGGAAACGGCCTTGAACCTGGCCGCGCCGGGCAAGGTCGCCCTCGGCACCAACCGCGGCGATATGGTTTTGGGGACGCGGACGGATTGCCCCGCCGCCGACGCCCTGGCGGGCACCTCCTACGGCGACCCGGGCGCGCCGATCATCGGCAGCGGCCCGCAGTTCTACCCGTCGACCTACGACGTGCGGCTCGGCGTCAATCGCGGCGACGGCAACTCGGGCACCTGCGTCGTGCCCGCGGCCGCCGACGTGCGGCACGCCGTCGCCGTCGACCATACCTTCGGCCAATGCTATGTCCCGCCGGCCGACAGTGTCTTGGTGGGAGTCCAGGTCGACGACAATTCGATGGGCTCCCTGGGCCTCGTCCAATTGGCGGACCTCCTGCCCATCGACCCGAACTCCGGCGCCATGACCCTGACCGTGGGCGACGACTACACCTCGAACACCGGCCAGGTCCTGCCGTTCTCCGACCCGGGCAACTGGCCGAACCTCTCCGCCAACGGCACCACCCTGACGCTCTACGTCCGCAACGCCGCCGGCCCGCAGTTGACGGTCACCGGCTCCCTGGTGGCCAACAGCAGCCCGCAAGAGATCGTCTTCCAGCCGCTCCACGCCAACACGGCTACGATGGCCGCCAGCAGCACGCTCGGCGACAACCGCTACGCCGTCGAGGCCGACCTGCCCGGCGGCCTGGTCCGCACGCTCCTCGACGACCTGCCCTGCACCGTCCGGCTCGGCCGGGCCCAGTAGGTGAGAGGTGTCAGGCGTCAGGTGTCAGGTCTGATGCCGCCGGACTGTAGCCGTTGGCTATGTTTTCCTGACACCTGACACCCAGCACCTGACACCTGCCATGTCCGACGCCGTAGCAAAATTGCGATGGGACCTTCTGGCCGACGTCGCCGGCTTCACCGGCGCGCTCGAGCAGGGTGGCGCGGCGGCCGAAAAGATGGCCGCCCGCTTCGATCGGGCCTTCGACTCGATCCGGCAGTCCGCCGCACGGGCGAGCCGCGAGCAGGAGGCCTGGTCCAAGTCCATGCAGGGCGAAGGCTCCTTCCTGGCCAGCTCGCAGACCGCCGGCGGCGAGACCTCGTCTAGCCGCCACCGCGGCCGCCTGGCCGACCAGCTCGGCTTGGGCCAATCCGCCCGCGTCGAGCTCACCCGCGAGGCGGCGCAAACGGCCGCCACGATCGGCGACGTGAAGAAGAAGGTTGCGGGCGAACTCGGAAAGGCCGTAACCGAGCTGGGGGAGAAGGCCGGCCTGGGGGGAATCTTCGGCGGCGCGGCCAAGTTCGTCAATGGAAATCCGCTCCTGGCCCTGGGCACCCTGGCCGCCGGCGGATACATCGAGCACGAGCGGGAGAGGCGGAATTACGTCCGCGAGGTCGGCCACGCCGCGGAGGCCTGGGGAGAGGGCACCCGCGGCGCAAGCCAGCTCATGGGGGCCGGCGTCAGCGAGGAGATGGGCAGCCACTTTCAAAGGGCTGTTGCCGAGCCGAACGCCGTTTTCGGCGAAATGGGCCTCGACGCCGCGAAGCTCCGCGCCGAGCCCCTGAAGGATGCGATGCTCGAAGTGGCCGACGCCTTCGGGAAGGTCACCAATCCCACCGATCGGGCAAAGGCCGCGGTCGATATGTTCGGCAAGGCGGGCGACGAGATGATCCCCGTCCTTTCGCACCTCCGCCAGAACATGGACGCCCTGGCCGAATCGAAGCTCGTCACCGCGCTCGAGCGGGCCGAGATCGCCGCCAACGACGCCGCGTTCAAGGGCATGATGGACAGCCTCTCGGGCCTCGGGCACGCCGCCGCCGGCGGCGTCGGGTCGAGCGCGGGCCTGACCGGTACCCTCTATCGCGGTTGGGGCATGGCCGCGGACCTCCTGCACGGCGAGAACCCCTTCACGGCCGAGAAGGAGGGCCGCCGCCGCCAGCAGGATTACCGCGTCGAGCATGCGGATGAATACGAGGCCGCTCTCCTGACCCAGCAGAAGATCGACGCCGCCACGCGGGCCGACGCCCAGGCCCTCCAGGCGCAGGCCGAGGCCGTCGAGCGGGCCACCGCGGACATGAAGGCCATGGAGTCTTCGGCCTTCCAGGCGCGGGCGAACTGGGCCAACGCCGACGACCGGGGCCGCCCGGCGGACCTCGCCGGCGAGCAGCGATACATCGATGCCGCCAAAGCGACCGGCCGCACCGGCACGCAGGTCCAGGAAGGACTCCTCCTGATGCGCCAACAGCGCCGGGAGGGTTCCGAGATCCAGGGGGCCTGGTCCCTCTTCGGCCAGTCCCAGACGCCCGCCGAGCGGCTCGCCGAGGGCCAACGGAACGCGGAGACCTACTGGCAATACTCCGACAAGGGGGACGCCGCCAGGGACAAGTGGAGCCGCATGGACCGCCAGGCCACCCGGAACTATTGGGCCGAGATGGGATTCGGCACGCCCCTCCAGAACGAGGCCGAGCGGCACGCGGCCGCGCTGGCGAAGATCGCCGAGGCCCAGCCCCAGGACGCCGCCCGCCGCCGCGAGGCCGAGGACCTGACCCACCGCCAGAACCTCGGCATCAAGGACTGGGCCGCCGATTTCAAGAAGTCCATGAGCGACCTCGAGGCCTCCCGCAAGGACTTTACTCCGGAGCAGTTCGCCAAGCGGGAGAAGGACCTCCGCCGTCAGGCCCTGGGCGAGGCCACCGCCGACGTCCAGACCGTCTCGCCCGTTGCCGCCATGGCCGCCGGCAGCCGCGAGGCCTACTCGATGATGGTCCAGTCTCAACTGAACGACCCCAAGACGCAGCTCGCCCGCCAGGCGAACCAGAAACTCGCGGACATCGAAAAGGCCGTCCGCGAGTCGGCCGTGAAAAACCCGATCGTCGCCGGCCCCGCGCCCGGCTTCTAGGTGTCAGGTGAGAGGTGTCAGGTGTCAGCCTGCACCCTCCTGACACCTAGCACCTGACACCTAGCACCTGACACCTCCCATGTCCGTCCTCTGGGTCAAGCCCGGCGTGGTGAAGTTCGCGCTCGGCCCGCGCGGCGAGCGGACCTACAGCACCACGTTCACGCTCCGCTCGAACGTCCCCACCGAGAGCGTGCGGAACATCCTCTTCTCGGGCCTGTTGCCGATCTACGGGTTCTCGCCCTACCCGCAGGACCTGCTGGCGATCTGCCGCAAGATCGAGCCGGTCCAGAACAGGGACGCCCCGTACCACTGGTCGGTGGACTGCGAATGGAGCACGCTCCAGGAAGGGAATCCGCAAGACCAGCAAAAGCCGCCCGACCAGCGGCGCCCGGTGTGGGGCTATACGTTCCAGCCCCTGCAGAAATTCTGGCCCTGCGACTTGAACGGCCTGAAGTACTGTGACTCCGCCGGCACGCCCTTCGATCCGCCCCCCTCGCGGCCGATCTACGTCCAGGTCTACACGATCGAGCGCTTCGAACAGGTCGGCAACCGCGACTCCGACGCGAATTACCTGAACCATTGCAATCAGAACGGCTGGCAAGGTGCGCAGTCCGGCGAGGCCCTGATCCAGAATATCGCCGTCCGCGAGGTCTACGAGCAGGCCCAGTATTGGCACCACTGCACCTACACGGTGCTGAAAAGCCCGCGGATTACCGTCCCCGGCACGATCGCGGGGAGTGCCGTGTCGCCGTTCGTCGGGGCCTTCGATTTCGAGTGCATCCTCGACGCGGGCCCGAAGATGCTCGACGTGAACAACAATCCCGTGCCGATCGTGCAGGACGGCTTTGTCGAGGGCCGCGCGGTCCGATTGGACGGCACGGGCCACGTCCTCACCCCGGCCATTGCGCAGAACGTCTATCTGAAATTCGCCAACGCCCTGCCGGTGGACTTCGGGCCGCTCGACCTCGTGCCGCCGTACTAGTCAGGTGTCCGTTGTCAGTTGTCCGTCGCGACTGACCATTGACCACTGACAACCGACAACTTCCCATGCCGGACTACGTTCTCTTCGACCAGCCGCAGGCCGTCCGCATCGGCGCCGCCGTCCGCGA
>Ga0181533_1001195_pt1 | contig 33752 bp, 21 predicted proteins | sample PEATcosm2014_Bin_45_FD_119772 | JGI IMG/M metagenome (GOLD analysis project Ga0181533, IMG submission 119772) | Peatland microbial communities from MTU Mesocosm Facility, Houghton, MI, USA - PEATcosm2014_Bin11_60_metaG | ecosystem: Environmental > Terrestrial > Soil > Wetlands > Peat | place...
CAGCTCATGCTACCGCCGGTCAGTCCTCTCGCAGGTAACACCACCGACTGGAGAGCCGGATGCGGGAGACCCGCCAGTCCGGTTCGGAGGGAGGGGGAACGCTTGCGCTCTCCCTACCCCTATTAGCCGAATGCGCAAACATTTGTGTCGCCCTGCATAGAATGATAACAGAGGGAAGTGTGGGCAGGAGGATGAAAATGGCCGCGGCGGTTTGAGAACGTGCACGGCGGAGTAAAGACAGCCGTGAACGGACAAAGCGTCCATTGGAACAGGAAATATTTGGCGTTTAATGGCAATTTGAACAATAACCTTTTTGACTTAAATTACACCCGGGAATACTATGGCGTGCAGAGGAGTGCCGACTCCCTATGATTGGCAAGACGCTGGCCCACTACGAAATTGAAGGCTGCCTCGGCGAAGGTGGTTCAGGCGTGGTCTATCGCGGGCGCGACCTGCGCTTGGAACGCCCGGTGGCGATCAAAGTCCTGGCGGATGTGCTGCGCGACGACGAACTCGCCTGGGCCCGTCTGCTGCGCGAGGCGCGCCTGGCTTCGCAGTTGAACCATCCGCACATTGCCGCCATTTACGATTTGGGGGAAGAGGACGGCCGCGCCTACATCGTGATGGAGTATGTCGAGGGGCTGCCGCTCGCTGACCTCATCCCCGAAGGCGGCATGCCTCTAGAGCAAGTCGAGCGCTATGGCGCGCAGATTGCCGGCGCGCTGGCTTTTGCCCACCAGCAGGGGGTCCTTCACGGAGATCTAAAGGGATCAAATATCATCGTTACTCCTGAGGGTAATATTAAACTTCTGGATTTCGGACTGGGCCGCCGCATTCCGCGCAGCGGCAGGGGGGAAGTCACCAGCGCGTGCCTGCCCCTGACGGAAGCCGGCGCGACGGCGGGAACGCTGCCTTATCTTGCGCCGGAAGTCTTGCGCGGCAGTCCCACCAGCCTGCAAAGCGACGTCTGGGCGCTGGGGGTGCTGCTCTACCAGATGGCCACCGGCGAACTGCCCTTCCGCGGCGCCACGCCCTTCGAGCTGAGCGTGGAGATCATGGTGGGCACACCGCCCAAGCTGGCGCAACTGCCGGAGCCGCTGCAATCCACGCTGCGCCGTTGCCTGGAAAAGGACGCCATGGTCCGCGTGCCCCAAGTGCGCGAACTCGCCCGCGCGCTCGAGGGAAATGCCCACAGGGGCGAGCCCGGCGCGGAGCTCTCGGCCGCGCGGGAAGCCGCAGCCCCAACCATGGCCGCCGAGCGACCGGCGGCCCTCCCCGTTTCACGCCGCCGGCGCAAGTGGTGGGCGGCAGGCGCGGCAACGGCGCTTTTCCTGTTGCTGGTGGGGGGCATTTACGCCCGGCACGTCTGGGTCGTGCGGCATGCCGCTCGGCCGAATCCCGAATCCCAGGTCCTCAAAGCTTTCGGCGCGGGAAATCCCGGTGTGAAGGTTTGGGTCAACACGGACACCGGGACATATCATTGCCCCGGCACGCGATGGTACGGGAAGACACAGGAAGGCGTGTACATGACGCAAAAGCAGGCGCAGGACAAGGGATATCACCCGGCCGCCAGCCGCGCGTGCATGTGATGAAGCGGTCCGGCGGAGAAATCCGCGTCAGGCGAAATGAAGAGCAAAGAAAGAAGGGACGGAGCGAGGCCTAATCGCCTACCGCCGTATCCGTCGAGGTGGCGGGGTTGGTGATGTTGGCGCGGATCACAAAACTATGGTCCGTGAAATAGTACACGCCGCCCGTCTGGCCGTAGGCCGAAGGATTCGCGTTGAGGGTGTATCCATTCCAGGTGTTCGAATTGGCGTCAAACATGGAAGCGGCATAAGCAAAGGTGTAACCGCTCTTATAGCCGCCGGCAAGAACCTCATCGATCAAGCCTGCTGCGGTCGAAGTTGCTTGCTGGCCGGATGCCGGAGGACCCAAATACGCGAGTGAGGTCGAGAAGCCCGTGCCGTAAGTGGTCGAGTAGGCCACCTCCCCCGTCGAGATAACACGTAAACTCTCAATGGCGGAAGCTTGATTGGCGGCAATACGACTGCGAAGGAAATTAGGGATGGCGATCGCGGTGATGATCAGAATGATGGCGACGACAATCAACAACTCAATGAGCGAGAAACCTCGCTGGTCATGACGCATGCCTGTTCTCCTCCCCCAAACGGACGCAACTCGGAACAGACGAGGCGTCTCAGGCGCTGAACCTGTCCTCATGTATTTGGGAGCACGTCAAATACCAACCTTCCATTTGTGCCTGAGCCCTGAGTACTTGAAAATAGAGGCTTTCCGCACCCCAACCTCGGGCATCGTACCACAAGCGGACACAGAGTGGAATAGCGGTTGACAAAAAGTGTCCAATTTCTAGCCTCTTGCCGGACTTGCCAAAATCGGGCAAAATTGCCGCGCCTCCCAATAGCCCAGACACCTTACCTTAGTGTAGCCCACGGCGGGGAAAGGAATCTCCGGGAGCTTTCTTCCGTCGTTGCCTGTCCCACGGGCCGCTGTCCAGCGGGGATCCGGTTCTATTGCGGAAGATCCACCTCGGCGCCTCGGCGCTCCGCCGAAAGGTAAGCGCTGTAGAGCACCGCCATCGTATCGCGCGCCAGTTCCCCGCTGGAGAGCGGGGCGCGGTTGGCCGCCATGTGGGCCATGAAATCCTGGAACTCCTGCGGGTAGCCGTGTTGCCAGTCTTCGTCAGGCGCGGGATTGCTCCAACCCTGCTTGGTGCCGATTTTTTCGGTCACGTAAACGTCCTTCAGGATATCCTCACGGGGGTTGTAGGTTTCCAGCGCGTCGATGGGATTCAGATTGCATCGGGTGCGGTGATTGTTGGCGAAAACTTCCAGCCAGTTGTGTACACCTCCCAAGACGAGTTCGGTGGAAAACACGTCGGCCACCGTGCCATCGTCAAACGTGACGTGCACCTGGCCGTAGTCCTCGATGTCGTCGTAGGTGGTGCGCAGGAATCCCGCATCGCGGTAACTCTTCAACCGCGTGATTTCATGGGTGCGGCCGGAAACGGTGGCGGGGCGAATAGGCTTGCCGTCGCGCGCCTCGCCCTCCACCCGCTTCAGGTAAAGGATGGCCGACATCGGGTGGCAGCCCTTGCCCACCAGCGAGCCCCCGCCGGAGAATTTCCAGATGCCGTAGTAGGGTGAGTGGGAACCACTGTGCGAACAGTCGCCCATCATCCACAGAATCTGCCCGCCGCTTTTCTCCACGATTTCCCGTTCCCTGGCGATGGCCGGGGCGTAGACAAAGTTTTCGGCATAGCCGAGCTGCTTCCCTGAGGCGCGCGCCGCGTCGAGAATACGGTCACAGCTCGCCAGGGCTTCGCGCCGCATCACTTCCTTGCTGAAGGTGTTGCCGCGAAAGTCCTCTGTTCCCGGACCGTAATAGCCCGTGAACGGCTTTTCGACGATCACGTGCTTGCCGCGCTGGAAGGCCGCCACGGCCAGCGGTTCGTGCGTCGAGCCGGGCGTGCAGAGGTCGACCACATCGACGGCCTCGCACAACTCCTCAAAGGAGGCGAAGGCCTTGATGCCATGCGCGCGTGCAAACGCTTCGCGCGACTCTGCCGACTTCGCGGTCACGCCCACAATCTCCACCGGCACGCCATAGACGCGCCGCAACCCTTCCCAGTGAAAGCGCGCGGCAAAGCGCGCGCCCACCAGTCCGACTTTGATCGCTCCTGCCATAGGAAACCTCGATGTTGAGTTTTCTCCACGGGCGGCGCAAGCCCCTTTGCCTGCTGCCCCAGTGCAAAACGACGAAATTCTACCACCTCGCGCGCTCGCGGGAGGGAAGTAATTCGGACGCTGTTTCGGAGGTCGCAAACCTCAACCCGGGTGGCGCCAATGCCGAGTCACGCTTGCCTAGCCCCATTCGGCGCCGAGACGAATTGCTCTGCGGTCCTTTCTCATTGCATGGCAATAAACAGGTCGAGATTTGGGTTTTAACTACCGCTCCACAGATCGCCGCAATTCTGCGCAAGAATCACGTCGCGAAGGCGCTGTTCAGGCAAAATTGTCCATCCAAATCCGCAGATTTCTGCAAAATGTATATCGTATCGACGTAAATGTCCGACTTTTCGCCGGGCATAATGCCCGTATTTCTATTGTTTTCATACACATTCCGGCTTCCAACGTCATAAATTAACATCTTTTTTTCGGTCAGTCCTCCCTGCCGGAGTTCTGCCTGCCGCCTGCTGCCCCTGCAGTTGCCACGACGACCCGCTTTTTCGGGCGCGAATTTCGCCCCGTTCTTTCGGGTGCGCCAATTCACCATGCGCGGTTCCCCACAAAATAGGCTAGCACGTTGGCGGCCATCAACCGTGCGGCGCACCTCCAGGGCCGGTTGGCGGCATGAATATTTGCAGATTGGCGCGGGAATTTCCTGCCGGTAGGAAAAAATCGTACAATTCCCGCCCGCCCTTTCCTACCCGCAGGGGTTGCGCGCCTCGCCAGCGAAGGTGGCAAAACGTCACGAGGGCTTTCCACCGACCACGATAGAGCAACATGCCTTCTCCCTGAAGGGAGTTGCTCCGAGGACAATTGGCGGTAAGATAGGCCCTGGCCCAACCAGGGCCGTGGAATCCGCATATGCGAATCAAGTTCATCAGTCTGTTCCTATTCTTCGTTCTCTTCGTTTTCCCTCTGCACTTTGCGCACGCCCAAGGCGACGTGCCCACATTCCAGCACACCATCAACCAGCACTCCTATACTCTCGTCGGCCACGATCCGGCACAGGGGGGCGTCGCCACCATCCCCGCGGTGCTGGTTCCGATCACGCTCGCTTTTGATGCGAAGAAGGCCGCCGGCAAGCCCTTCATCATGGACGCAGCCCCGGACGTACGGCGCGTCCTCCGCTCGCCCGTTTTCTCCAAGTTCCCCTTCCCTTCCGGCGGCAATACACAGTATGCCGACGCTATGCTGCGCGCCACCTTCCCCAAGGCTGACGGGTGGCACACGCTGCTCGGCAAGCCCCAGGTGAAGCGGGTGAAGATCACCGTCCCGGTTGGCTACGGCTACATCCTTACCTCGAAGCAGACCGGCGGCTCCATTGCCGTCGTCGACCTGGAGTTTCTGCAAAAGGAACTGTTCAAGCAACTTCCCAAACAGGAAGGCAAGCTCGTCATCGCCCTGACGCATAACACCACTTACTACGCCCTGGGCGACGCCACCGTGTGCTGCTCATGGGGAACGCACGGCGTCGACTCCGCCACCGGCAACTCCTTCGTGCTCGGCTCTTATCTCCACGGCGCGCCCCCCATTGTTGAAGAGGGTGACGTGCAGCCGCTCACTCAGCAGCTCGGGGAGTTTATCAACGATCCCCTGCACGATCCGCTCCTTGGCGACCGCAACGCGAAAGTACCGGGAAACACGTTCCCCCGATGGATTCGTCCCGCCTCGATGCGTCCGGGAGATCAGGGCGGCTGCGGCGGCGCGGGGGTCGCCTCCACCTACTTCCTTCTCGAACCCACAGATGCGAACCCCAAAAATAATTTCCCCGCATCGAAGGCCTTCGTCGCCCATGAGGACGGAACCGCCTACCACCTCCAGAACGTAGCCCTGCTGCCCTGGTATACCGGCCCCTCCGAAGGACTCGTCAGCGCTTACAGCTTCCCGGACGCGCAGGCGCTCGCGGAGCCTGCCCGGCCGTGCCCGGCGCGCGGTGGAGGTTTTCGCGCGGGCGGTGGCCCCCCGGCTCCACCTCAGCCCACCGTCGCGGCGGTCCCGCGGAGCGGCTCGCCCAACGGCCATTGGCTCATCGGGTACTGGGGCGGCCGTGATGCGCGCGAGATCTCGCCGCAGTGGGACGTCATCATCGTCGCCTTCGCCACACCGGATAAGAATGCCGCGGAAGGGACCCTGCGGTTCCGCCCGCCCGGCGGGCAGGATACCGAACAGTTCAAAGCCGACATTGCCTACCTGAAGAGCCAAGGCCGGAAGGTAATGATTTCCCTCGGGGGCGGCGGCCAATACTTCACGCTCGCCGATCCGAGGCGCATTCCGGACTTCGTTTCCTCCGTCACCCGCATCGTCAGCGAGTATGGCTTCGACGGTATCGACATCGACTTCGAAACCCCGTCTCTCTCGCTCGACGCCGGAGACACGGACTTCCGGCATCCTACCACGCCCTCCGTGGTGAATCTCATCTCGGCCCTTCGCCAGTTGCGCGATCATTTCGGCCCTCGTTTCATGATCAGCCTGGTGCCCGAAGGTACGCAGATCCCTGCCGGCTACCCCAGCTATGGCGGCCAGTTCGGCTCCTATCTGCCCATCACCTACGCCCTCCGTGATATCCTCTCCTTCATTGATGTGCAGGACTACAACACACCGCCGCTGGAAGGTCTGGATGGCGATATCTATCAGTCCGGCTCGGTGGATTATCACGCCGCCATGACAGAACTCCTCCTGCAAGGCTTCAATGTTGGAGGTGATCCCAAACAGTACTTCCCGCCCATGCCCGCCGATAAAGTTGCCGTAGGCTTCCTCACCGGAGACACAAAACCCACCATCGTCAGCGAGGCAATGGACTACATCATTACCGGCAAGGCTCCCGCGGGAAGCAAATACACGCTGCGCCAGCCCACCGGCTACCCCGGCATGATCGGCGCCATGTTCTGGACCCTTGACGCCGACCGCCGCGGCAACTACAACTTCTCCAATGTCATCGGCCCACAACTTCACGGCTATCCGGTGACTAAGTAGTCTTTACGAGAGTAACGGGAACCCCCGGCACGCACCCGCGGGTGGGGGTTCCTCGTGCTCTCCGCATAGATCCCGCCTGACGCCCTAGTGTCGACCATCACTCCTCAAGTCAAGGATGGCCGCGTGCTCGCAAATAATCCGAGTGCGTTGCGGCTCCATCGCTAACGTTGGTGGTCACATGGACGTATCGTCTAACCGCCGTTGTGGTCTGTCCGGGTGCTTCTGCGCATCGTGCTTGGATCACGGTGTACCCGGAAACTGAAATTTCGGAAGGGGTCTCGTTTGACGTAAAGGCGGCTTTACGCCGCCATTTGGCGAGGTAAACTCGCCGCTACATCATCAAACTGAGACACTGCCAAATTCTGGCAGTGCCAAGGTCTGACCTGTGGGAGTATCATGTTAGGAGGGAATGTAACGTCCTGAGGAATGCTCGCGCGGGGTGAGTTGCGGTGGCGCCCCAGGTGAAAGAAGGGATTGTGGCTGAAGAAAGGTTAAAGATCGCAGTATTCGTTGATTTTGACAACATTCAAATCGGCGTCAAGGAGACGCTGGGGAAAGACTTTGACGTCTCCATCGTTCTCGAGGCGCTCAAGGAGCGGGGCGAGGTAGTCAGCAAAGTCGCCTATGGCGACTGGCCGCGCGCCAGCGAGTACAGCCGCGAGATGACGCAGCACGCCATCCACATGGTGCAACGCAGCGTGACGCCGCGCGGCGACAAGAACGGCGCGGACATCAACCTGGCGCTTGACGCGCTGGAAATGGCTTTTACCCACAACCACATCAATACTTTTGTGATCGTCGGCGGTGACAGCGACTTCATCGCGCTGGTGGAAAAGCTGAAGCAATATGACAAGCGCGTGTTCGTGGTCGGCGGGCGCCAGTTCACCAGCGGCATCTTGCAGAGGAACTGCCACGAGTTTATTTCATACGAGAACCTGCTGAAAACCGGCGGCGACAGCGCACGCACCCCGCGCACCCAGCGCACCGCGGCGCGCAGTGCGGAAGCCCGCTCGCTGTCCACGGCGATGCCCAACATCCAGCGCGCGCTCCAGATTCTGGCGGAACGCGAGGTTGCCCCGCAACTCGGTCTGCTGAAAAGTACCCTGCTGCAACTGGATGCCACATTCAGCGAGCGCGACTTCGGCGCCGGATCGTTCCTGGAATTCATCCAGAAGCTCCGCAAGGCGGGTCTGGTGGAAATGCGCCGGACTGACCGCGGTTATCTGGTCGAGGCGCTGGAGGGCGAAGGCGCCCGCGAAACTCCTCCGGAGCCGGCCGTGGAGACTGTGGCCGTGGAGACCGCCACCGGGGAGGCAGAACCGGTGGCGGCGGAAGCTCCGGCCAGTGAGCCCCCGGCTCCTGCCAGCGCTCCGCCGGAGCCCGCAGCTACGGCGCCGGTGTCCCCGCCCGCGAGCCCGGAGGATTCCCTGATGGCATTGCGGCAGGCTTTGCCCAGCCATTTTGAAAAGGCCCCCAACCGCCCGCTCTACCTGCGCCAGATTCGGCAACTCTTGCGCGCGGCTGGGAGTTCCGTCGACGAGCGGTCGGGTTTTCGCGGCCTGCTGGATCTCCTCCACCAAGCCCAGCGCGAAGGCTGGCTGCGCCTGCATCGCGATCGCAAAGGGGTTTGGCGGGTCTTCCCCGCCGGTCCCGCCGCCGTGATTCCTGCCCCGCCGGCAGAGGTTGAGGTCGCGGTGGAGGCGCCGCCGGAGCTTGAACCGGAGGTTGGGCCGGAGCTTGAACCGGAGCTTGAAGCGGAGATCCTCATGCCGGTCGAGACCGATGTGAATTGGGAGGTGGACGCCTTACCTGAAGAAATCATCGAGCCTGCGGAGCCGCCACCCCCGCCCGCCGTGATTGAGAAGGTTGCGCCGATTGAGGAGGTTGTGCCGGCGGAACCCCCACCTCAACCCAAACCACGCAAGCGGCGCGCCCCCAAGGCGGCAGCAAAGAGCGGCAAGCGCAAGACGTCCACGCGGCGCAAAGCCAAGGAACCGGCAGAGGCCAGCGAACTGTGATCGGGCCATCGAGCCATCGGATCATCTGGCCATCTCGGGTGATTGCGTGATGCGGTGATCTGAGATTTGTGATGTCAGCAAATTGATTCGTCTTATCACCGAGCCCCGCCGATGGCCCGATGGCTCGATTCCTCAGTTTTTCCACCACGCGGTGGCGGCAGAAAACCCCGTCGGGCGCAGGACGTCTACCCGCACGCGCGTGGGATGCTTCTCCTGAAACTCGACGCGGAGGGTGGCCTGCTGCCCGGGAGCAAGCTTGGGCAGCGCCGCCGAACCCTCTTCCATGGGAAGATCGCCAAACCCGAAGACCATCCAGCGCAGAGTATAGCCCGCCAGCGTGTAGGCGGGCAGGGCCTTGCGCGTTGCCACTGTGGCGCTCAGCGATCCTTCCCCGGCAGCTAGTTGCAGGCTTTCGACGGGGCTCGCTTCCTGACGCAGGGCTTCGAACGAGGGCTTGCGATTGCCGTAAAGGTCCACGACTCCATGCACGCGCTGCTTCAACGGCCCTATTCCCTTATCGCCGATGTGGGTGCGATAGTCGTTGTAATCGAAGAAAATCGTTCCCGCCACGAACTCGGACTCGCGGCAGGCCTGGGTGTGATCCCGCAGGATTTCGATGCGCCGCGCGTCGCCTCCCAGGCGGTCCGGCGTGCACTCGCAATACCCGTATTCGGAAATCACCACCGGCTTATGGGGAAAGGCCTCGTGAATTTGCTGCAAATTGCGCCGGACCGAATCAGGGTTTCCTGGGGACCAGCTTTCGTAATACTCATTCCACTCGATGAAGTCAAGCAAGCCGGCGGCGTCCTCACCGGGGTTCTGCTGGAGCGAGTTCGAGGCGTAAGTCAATAAGCGGTGCGGATCGAGCCGTCTCGCTTCTTCAGCCATCCGCTGGATGAATACGCGCGACACCGGGTTTTGCCCATTGACCTCGTTGCAGAGCCCCCAGAAAACAATGCAAGGGTGGTTGGCGTCCCGGGTAATCATCTCGCGCAATTGCTCGAGCCCGTTCTCCATAATCTCAGGCGAGGGCTCATTGGCCATTCCCTTAAATGTGGCGCCTCCCCAGGAGGGAACTTCCTCCTGGAACAGGATGCCATGGCGGTCGCAATAATTCAGGACGCGCTTGTCCTGTTGCCAATGGACTCGCGTGAAAACACAGTTGAGTTCCTTCAGATCATCGTGGTCGTGGATAATCCACGCTGAGGGCTCGGCCATGCCATACCGCGGATTGCTTCCCGCCATGCGCTCCACACCCATCAGCCACACCCTCTCGCCATTCAGATAGAACGCCGCATCTTTCACTTCGAATTTGCGCACGCCGAAGGTTTGGGTGTAGCTGTGGACCGGCTTCATGCCTTGCCGGATTTCGACCATGGCACGGTAGAGATGCGGATGGTCGAAGTGCCAGAGTTTCAGCGGAAGATCGATGGGGGTCAACGCCACTTCTTGGGCTGCACCTGATTCCAAACTTACCTCCCCCGCCCTTTCTACGCGAGCCAGGGCCACGCCAGAGCCCTCCTCCAAGACATGATAGGCAAAGGTCACTTGCTGCGCCTTTTCGCCAGCGTTTCGTACCGTAGCGCGAATCTGCAACGGGGTGTGTCCGGTACCGAGGTCCGGTATGGCATCGATCCAAAGGCGATCGATGTGCGCGCTGGGGGTAACGAGCAAACTTACCGGACGAGTGATGCCTCCGTCCTGGGCCCAGTCATAGGACCTGTTACGGGGAAGGATGTTAGCGCTGAAGGCATTATCAACTTTGACGGCGAGGAAATTCGGGGCGTTAAATCTTAGGGCGGATGTGGCGTCATAAGTGAACGCTGTATATCCTCGCCCGGGATGCTCACCAAGCAGTTGGCCGTTGAGCCAAACCTTCGCGGTGTGGAACACCGCTTCAAACTCGATTCGCACACACCGGCCGGCCCAATGCGGTGGGGCGTCGAATTCCGTCCAGTACCACCCCACGCCCATGTAATCCGCGGTTTCCGGAGAAACCTGCCAAGTGTGAGGAACCGTCACCGGCGTTAGGGCGCTCGGCCTGCCCTTGACCGACTTGAACCAGCCCTGCGATTCTCCGCCGCCAGCCCGATCGACCGCGAACGCCCAGCTTTCCAGGGGGATGACTGCCGTAGCGAGATCAGAACAAGACTCCGCAACGCTCGACAGCTCCCTTGCAAGCGCCTGCGAGGTCAACGCCACTGCCGCACCCGCGGTTCCAAGCTGTTTTAGAAAGCGGCGACGAGGTTGTTTATTCATGCTTAGATCACCAGCACACCCGCGCCGTGGATTCTACTACTTTTGAGGTTTTGTAGAGCGTGATTTGCCTCGGGAAGCTGAAAGGTTTCGATTTCCGTGCACACGGGGATTTCCGCGGCAAGGCGGAGCAGGGTGCGCACATCCTCACGCGTGCTATTCGCCACGCTGCGCAAGATGCGCTCCTGATAGAGGAGTTGATATTCCATTTCCGGCAGGGAGGACATGGTGATGCCGGCCAGGGCCAGCGTGCCGCCTTTGCGGAGCGCGCGCAAGGCGTCGGGGACAAGCTTGCCCGCCGGGGCGAAAATGATGGCGGCATCCAGCGGCGCCGGTGGCGGGTCACCCGCCGCGCCCGTCCACACGGCCCCAAGCTGCCGCCCCAGTTGGCGGTGCGATTCCGCGCGCGTGAAGACGCAGACTTCGCAATTCCAGTGACGCGCGATCTGGATGACAATATGCGCCGAGGCGCCAAACCCGTAAAGGCCCAACCGTTCGCCCGGCTGAAGGTTCGAGAGCTTCAGCGCGCGATAGCCGATGACGCCGGCGCAGAGCAAGGGCGCAGCTTCCAAGTCCGAGAAATTCCCGGGAAGCGCATAGGCAAAGGCGGCGGGAGCCACCATCGCCTCCGCGTAGCCACCGTCGGCATGAAAGCCTGTGAACCGCGCCCGCTCGCAGAGGTTTTCCAGGCCTTTGCGGCAGTATGCGCACTCCCCGCAGGTCGAATAGAGCCACGGAACGCCCACCCGGTCACCCTCGCGAAATTCGCTTACGCCCGCCCCGAGAGTGTCCACCGTGCCGACGATTTGATGGCCGGGGACCACCGGGAGTTTTGGAAGCGGCAAATCCCCTTCCACAATGTGCAGATCCGTATGGCAAACGCCGCAGGCGCGCACGCGCACACGAATCTCTCCGGGGGCAGGGTCAGGTAAGGGAAGCTCGGCCAGCCGCAGAGGGTCTTCATCAGCCGGCCGCGGTTTTTCGAGCAGCATGGCGCGCATGGTTGACCCCGAGTCTATCTGAGACGGTACCCGGTCGCAAGCGTTGTTCCTTCGCTTGCTTCTCTGTGACGCTTCGCGAAATAATGGGTTGATGAGCTCAGCGTTCAAGCTGAACCCCGAACAAGCGAAAGCCGTCGAGCATGGGGAAGGCCCGCTGCTGATTATTGCCGGGCCGGGCAGCGGCAAGACGCGCGTCATCACCCAACGGATTGTCCACCTGTTGACGGGCGCGGGAGGCGCCGCGGAAGAACCGGCCCAGCTTCCCGACTTCAAGACTCCGCCACCCCGTAGGGAGGAATACTACGGGGCGGAGATTCAGCCGGAAAACATCCTGGCGCTGACCTTTACCGAGAAGGCGGCGCGGGAAATGCAGCGCCGCGTGCGCGAGGCCCTGCCCGAAATCGAGGCTCTTCCCCAGATTTCCACCTTCCATGCGTTCTGTTACGAAGTGCTGCGCAAGCGTCATTTCGAGCGCACGCTGCTCGACAAAGTGGATGTGTGGATATTTCTCCGCCAGCGGATGGAAAGCCTGGAACTCCAGTTCTACCAGAAGCTCGCGGAGCCGGGTGCGTTTCTCCATTCGCTCAATGATTTCTTCTCGAGATGCCAGGACGAGTTGATCGAGCCGGCGGATTTTGAGCGCTACGCAGAGGCGTTAGAAAAAGACTTCCAGGAGATGGCTCCTTCCCTGGACGCTGCCGAGCGCACGCTGATGCAGCATGATATCCAGAAGAAGCAGGAGCTGGCGCGTGTCTTCCGCAATAGCCGGAAGCTGATTGAGGAAGCCGGCTGTTCGAGCCTGGGCAGCCTGATTCCGGAAACGGTTCGTCTTTTCGATCGCGAGCCGGAGGTTCTGGAATCCTATCGCCGACTCTTTCGCTATGTTCTGGTGGATGAATTCCAGGATACGAATTACGCGCAAGTGGAGCTGCTAAAGCGTCTCGTGAAGCCGCCGTTAAGCATCACCGCCGTGGGCGACGACGATCAGGCCATCTACCGCTTTCGCGGCGCGTCGCACGGCGCTTTCAAGATGTTTGACGAGGCCTTTCCCGGGCACGAAACGGTTTTTCTCGACATCAATTTCCGCTCCACTAAACGGATTCTGCGTGTCGCGGATGTGCTCATCGCGAAAAACGACCGTTACGAGGCGAAGCCGCAACTCCGGACGAGCCGGGAAGAGGGTGCGCCGGTTTACCTCCTGCAATCCCCTGACTTCCTGAGCGAAGCGGCGTGGATTGCGGATGAGGTGGCGCGGCTCACCCAGCACGGGACGCCGCCGGGCGATATCGCCGTGCTCTACCGCGCGCACAATTACCGCGATCGGCTGGTCGAGCAATTCCGCCGGCGGAAGATTCCCTTTGCCATCCGCGGCCTGTCGATTCTTTTTACGATCATCCTGCGCGACCTGGTGGCATACCTGAATGTTATTCACTCCGCGCACGACAACGTCAGCCTGACGCGTGTGCTGCTGACGCCGCGGTGGAATTTCCCGGAGGAGTTAGCCCTGGAAGCCCGCAAGCAGGCGTTGCGCGACCGCTGCTCGCTCTATGACGTTTTGAAATCGTGGGAAAGGTCGGAAGCCGCGAACCGGCTGGAGGGCACTGGCTGGCCGGAACTGAAGCGCCTGCTGGGCGAGTTGCACAAATATGCCGGGCACGCTCCGGTGCTGGCCGTGCTCCAACGGTTGATCGGCCGGTTGGAACTGAGCTTCCTGCCGCAGGATCCCGACGGCGAGTATGTGGAAGCCTTCCGGAGGTTTCTGGAGAAATGGGAAGGCAAAAGCGAATCATGGAAGCTCGATGCCTTTCTGGAGTACTTTGAGTACTTCCGTGAGGCCGGCGGACAAATCGAAGCGCCCGAGCCCGAGAACAGCGCGCACGCCGTGCAAATGATGTCCGTGCACGCCGCCAAGGGCCTGGAGTTTCCCGTGGTATTCATCCTCAGCGTCGCGCCGCGGCGCTTTCCCCATAGCGAGCAGAAACATGTCATTGAGTTTCCTGACGCCCTGCGCAAGGGTCCTCCGCCGCCCGCCAATATTCACGAACAAGAAGAGCGGCGGCTGCTTTATGTAGGGCTGACACGGGCGGAAGACCGGCTGTATGTTTCCAGCGTCACGAAGCCGGGAAAGAAACCCTCGATTTTTATCACCGATTTGACTTCCAACCCCACAGTGGAAGCGCGCGACCTCGAGCGCATCCAGGTTCCCGAGGCTCCCCCGGAATCTGCGGAAGCGCCGCGGGCCGAGGCCGCGCCGCGCGAGCGCCCTTCTGTCCCCAAACCGCAGGGCAGCCTATTTGGCGATGCGACGGGCGCGCCCGGAGTCTATCCCCCGATCGCCGAATGGGCCAGCCGCACCTCGATGATCAGGCCGGAGGAAAAGCTTCAGCTCAGCGCCTCGGCCCTCGAGACCTTTGACACCTGCCCGCAGAAATTCATGTTCAGCCATTATCTGAAAATCCCGACGGGGCCGCAGCCGGCGCTGACTTTCGGCAACATCATGCACCAGTGCGCGCGCCGCTACTTCGAGCTGCGGCGGCAAGGCCCGGTGAAATTCGAACAACTCCAGGCGCATTTCGAGCAGGTCTGGAAAGGCGCGGGCTTCGAGGATGATTACCAGGAACAGGCTTACAAGAAGGCAGGACTCGAGCAACTGCGCGTTTTCTTGAGCCGGCACGAAACCGTCACAATTCTTCCCCTTGCCGCCGAGGCGCACTTCGCGCTCGACCTGGGCGACGTGGTCCTGGAAGGGCGCATCGACCAGATTAATCCGCTCACGGACCATTCCGTGGAGCTGGTGGATTACAAGACCGGTCGGCCGCCTTCCCAGAAAGATGCGGACAAGAGCCTTCAGCTCTCTGTCTATGCCTTGGCGGCGCGCGACCAGATGCATCTCAACCCCACGAGGCTTACATTTTATAGCCTGACGAATAATGAGCCGGTGCGTACCGTGCGCACACCCAAGGACCTGGATTTGGTGATCAGCGAGATTCGCGAAGTGGCTGCACAAATCCGGAAACAATTTTTTCCACCCAAGCCAGGCTTTGCGTGCAAGTATTGCGATTACGTGCTGATTTGCCCGGCGCACGAGGAAAACTTCTGATTTTGGATTTTAGATTTTGGATTTTGGATTGGCGACGTTGCGCCGGGATTCAGCCTAGCACGTTGCTTATGCATTTTAGATTTTGGATTGGGGTTTTGGATTGGAAAATATAGAGGCCCTGCGCGGTCATCCCGAGCGAAGCGGTCTTTAATCCAAAATCCAAAATCAAGGTGGTCTCTATGAACTCGATCCTGCTGGTATTGCTAGGGGTGGCGTTAGGCGTTGCGATCGGCTGGCTACTGGCGGCGGCCCGCACCCGGACGGAACTGGTCAGATCCCAGGTGGATGCCGAAGGTCGCGTAAGGGCCGCGGAAGGCACGCTGCAAGAGGTCCGCGCGCGGGTCGGTGCGCTCCAAGCCTCCCTGGATGATCGCGAGCGGGAGCTCGGTGAACTTCGCCAAAAACTCCGGGAAGAGGGCGAGCAGAAGGTCAAGGCGCAAACCGAACTCGAAAACGCCAGGATTGCTGCCGAAGATTCCAACCAGTTGCGAGAGCGCCTGAAGATCGAAGGCGAATTGCGCGTCGCCGCGGAAACGAAGCTGCGCGAGACCCAAGCGAGCCTGGAAGAGCAGAAGAAACTTTTGGAGGAAGCGAAAAAGACCCTGACGGAGACATTCCAGGCGCTTTCCGCCGAGGCTCTCAAGAGCAATAACCAGGCGTTTATTGCTCTGGCGCGCAGTCAGTTTGAAACCTTGCAGGCGCAAGCCAAGGGCGATCTGGAAACTCGGCAGAAAGCCATTGACGGCCTCGTCGGCCCGCTCAAGGAATCTCTGGGCCGATACGAGCACCAAATCCTGGAGATGGAAAAGACCCGGCAGAAGGCTTATGGCACCCTGGATGAGCAACTGCGCACTCTGGCTCAGGCCAATAAGCGTTTGGAGGAAGAGACCAAGCATCTGGCGAGCGCCTTGAGTTCACCTCTGAAAGCTCGTGGCCGGTGGGGGGAGTTGACCCTGCACCGGGTCGTGGAATTGGCCGGGATGTCAGAGCATGTTGAATTCACGCAACAGGAAACCGTCACCACAGATTCAGGACAGCAGCGGCCGGACATGATCGTGAACCTTCCCGGGAATCGCCGTATCGCGGTTGACTCCAAGGTTCCTTTGCAGGCCTTCCTCGACGCGGTCAATCCAGAGAAATCTGAAAAGGAAAGAGCTGATGCGCTGGCAACTCACGGCAAATTGGTGCGCGGCCACATGAAACAGCTTGCCGAGCGCAAGTATTGGGAACAAGTGGGTCCCGAACTGGAATTGGTGGTCCTGTTCCTGCCCGGAGAATCTTTCTTCAGCGCGGCCTTGGAGCAGGACCCTCAACTCATTGACGATGGAATGCAGAAGAAAGTTGTGCTGGCAACGCCTACGACGCTCATCGCGCTGTTGCGTTCGGCAGCCTATCTCTGGCAGCAGGAGAAGATTGCTCAGAACGCACAGGTGATCAGTGACCTCGGCAGACAACTCTACGACCGCATCGGCACATTTCTGGAACATTTCCAGGCGGTGGGCGACTCGCTTAATGGAGCAGTGAAGTCTTATAACAATGCCGCAGGATCGATGGAAACCCGCCTTCTGGTCTCCGCGCGGAGGTTCAAAGAACTCGGCGCAGCCACGGGGAAGGAAATTCCCGAACTCGCGCCGGTGGATGAAGTCCCGCGCGCGCTGATGGCGCCGGAGAAAGAAGGTAAAGAACAGGAGTCAGGAGCCAGGAGTCAGGAGTCAGAAGGCAGCCCAGCCACCGGCCGGGGGCCGGATTGAATAGTCTGTGACTCGCAATTTCACGGACCTTTTAGAATCAGCGTGATGCCGCTAGTCACAGGCCAGGAGCTAGAAGTGAGGAGCTAAGAGGGTAGGAGCTAGAAGTTAGAAACTAGCTGCGCGAAGGGGAGGAGCGGCAAGCCGGGCGGTTGTTATTCTGACTTCTGACTCCTGGCTTCTTACTTTGAACTTATAACTCCCCCCCCAAAAAAACTTTGGGGGTGCATCGCTGCACCCCCGAGAGTTCCTTTCAAATTTCCGAAAGAGGCTTACCTCTTTTTCTTGGCTTTCTTTTTCGCTGCCATTCTATTCTCCTCCGAACTTTTCAGATTTTTCCGCCAGCGTTGCTGGCGGAGCGCGTATTCAATCATCATGTTTAGAGTAACCGAATTATCTTGTCAAGAGGAAAGTGATCGTTGACGACGAAAAAGTGAAGCGCGAAGAAAATATTGGGATCATCACGCGAGGTCACGATGTGGATTCGTACCCCTTAGTGACACTGAAACATGGCGAGGAATCGCGCTATACGCGGGTAAAGAGCAAGGTTCCCTGCCATCCCAATTCATATTCAAGGTAAACTGGATTGCCGGCAGAAGGAGGGGAGGCGTGGTCCGCAAGCGATGACCGAAAAACCAGGTCCGACGCGCCACCTTGCATTTGCATCCAAAGCATTAGGGCCGAGGGCGCCCGAAGGAAAACCATGCACACCGCACATGCATCTCCCACCTATCACCTGAGAATTATGCGAGATATCTTCTGCTCACTCTGCATTCTGGTATCGGCAGCATGCTTCGCCGGCGCACAGGAGCAGCAACAACTTCCCGCGCCCGGTGGAACCCTTAAAGTCAACATCGAGGTGGTGAACGTCTACGCCGTCGTGCGGCAGAAGAACGGCCGTTTGATTCCCGACCTCAACAAAGACGACTTCCAATTGGAAGAAGACCGAGAACCGCAGGTCATCCGCTATTTTTCGCGTGAAACCGACACGCCGCTGACCATGGGTATCTTAGTGGACACCAGTCCCAGCCAGGGTCGCGTGCTGGACGTGGAGAAAAGGGAAGCGGAAGCATTCCTGCGGGACGTGCTGCGACCGAGGGACCTTGCCTTCGTCTTGCACTTTGACCTAGAGGTGGAATTGCTCCAGGACTTCACTGCGGACCTCCATCGGCTCGACCACGCTATCGAAGAGGGTGAGATTAATGGAGGGGGTCCCCGCCCCACACCGGGAACTTTTCCCTCAGACGATTCGGCGGGAGGGACACACCTTTATGATGCCGTCTACCTGTCGGCGCGCGAGTTGCTCAAGAACGAAGTGGGCCGCAAGGTGCTCATCCTGCTGACGGACGGTGAAGACCAGGGAAGCAAAGTCAAGTTGGAGACGGCGCTGGAGGCGGCGCAAAAAGCGGACATCATCATTTATTCGGTCAATATCCAGGACCGGGCATTCTACAGGAGACAGGGGGCCGGATATAACGGCGACTCGGTGTTGCGGAAGCTCTCCGACGAAACCGGTGGCCGGGTGATAGATGCCAACAGTAAGGATTCATCCGCCGCATTCCAGCAGATCGCCAGCGAACTCCGTACGCAGTATTTATTGGGGTATACGCCCACCAACACCAAACTCGACGGAACCTTTCGCAAGATCGAAGTCAAAGTTCGCGTTGGGAATGCTAAGGTAGACGCCCGGCGCGGATATTATGCGCCGGAAGGTTAGCCCACTATTGAGAAGGTGCGAAGTAACCCGACTTGGCCCGAACGTGCAGGCTCTTATCAACGGGCAGAATCGAAATCTTGCGGAAGGTTCCGTCCCGGGCGAGATTCGAGGAAGTATAGCTGAGCAGGAATTGTGTACGGAGATCGCGTCCGATCATTCGAAAATCTTCTGCCAGGTCGGCGGCTTCGAAGGGGAAGTAGGCGCGCCCGCCGGTTTCCTGCGCCAGCCGCTTGAGCACATTATCACCGCGATGCTCGGCCCCGCTGCGGTTGGTGCTGATAGCGAAGATCGTCACTTCCGCCCGTTGTGCCATGGCGAGCGCTTCCTCGCGTGTGTGCTCGCTCCGGTTGTCCTCACCATCGCTAATAAGGATCATCATGCGGCGCAGGTAAGGCTCGGGAGGCGGGAAAAAGAGCAGTTTCTCCTTGCAGGAAAAGAAAACTGCGTCGTAGAGACTAGTAACGCCTCCCGCCTGCAAGCCGCGGATGGAGGAGGCAAGTTTCTCGACGTTGTCCGTATAATCCTGAACCAGTTGTGGCTCCACGTCGAACCCCACGACAAATGCCTGGTCCTTTCCCCTCCGGATCGTGTCGGAGAGAAAATCGACCGCCGCCTGCTGTTCAAAACGCAGGCGGTCACGAATGCTATTGCTGGTGTCAATGAGGAGACCGATGCGGAGGGCCAAGTCCGTTTCACGGCTGAAATACTGGACGGTCTGTGGCGAACCGTCCTCGAAAAGGTTGAAGTCATCTTTGGTCATCATGATGACCAGGCGATTCTTCTTATCGGTCACCGTCAATGGCACGTTGACCAAGTAAACAGGTATTTTGATGACGCGGGGATTGGTGGGGGTTTCCACCGTGCTCTGGGGCGTGCTGGGCTTGGCCTCTTGCGCCGGGAGCCATCCCGGAAGGGCGCAGAGCACAAGCATGGTGGCCAGAATTCTCTTCATCATTGGGTAACTCCGCCTGGAGCTAACAATTATAGGAAGCGCTCCGAGAGCCGTCAATGACCATCGATGTGTCAGCGCGAACGGATGGCAGGTATTCAACTCATCCCTCCTGCGTCTTTATCCCGTCCGGCAGGGACGGTCGTGCCCATCCTCAGTTGGAAGCTGCGTCGTGGGCAGCCGGTTGCCCCTCGACAGCTTTCTTTTCTGCCAGACGATGTTCGATCCGGCGCGGGGAACCTTCGCGCGCGGTGACCTCGCCCCGCTCAAACTTGTAATCAACGCAGGTAGCGCCCTCCAGGCCCAAGCGAACGAGGGCGTCGATATCCAGCCGGCATTCCGCCTCGTCAAGTTCCTGCGGGCGGGCGAAAATCGCGGGAGCGCGCGGCATGAAACGCGGACAACAATCTTCGAAGGGCTCGCAAGAAATCTTGTAGGTTCCGATCTGCCGCGCCAACCGGAGGATCTCCGCTTTGTCGTCGCCAGCGAGGGGGCGATAAACCGGCAGGTTAATCCCCTGATCAATCGCCATAAGGTTATGCAGCGTCTGCGATGCCACCTGGGAAACGCTGTCGCCGGTGACGAGCCCGAGGGCATGCTCGGCACGCGCAATTTCCCGGGCGATGCGCGCCATCATGCGGCGGTACAGCAACACCCGGTAGCTTTCGTGGGCGCCCGCCACAATCTGCCGTTGAATGGCGTCGAAGGGAATCAGATACAGGCGCGAGGTAAATTGATAGGGCGTAAGCGTGCGGACAAGGTCTTCTGCCACACCCGAGGAGGAATTGCGCGAAGGTGAAGGATTGCCGAAGAAATGTGCAAAGGTGACGTGGCAGCCGCGGCGCATCATTTTGTAGGCCGCCACGGAGGAATCGAACCCCCCGGAAAGCAGCGCCACCAAACGCCCGCTCGTGACCGCGGGCAGGCCGCCGGGACCTTCCACGCGATGGGCATAGAGCAGCGCCCTCCCCCCCGGAACAATCTCCACCTGGCAGGTCACCTCGGGCGCATTGAGTTTGACGCGCACGCTCGCCTCGCGCGCGCGCAGGTGTTCCAACACCCTGCGCCCCAGTTCGCGCTCCAGGTCCATGGAATTCATGCCGTAGGCCGAGTCCGCGATTTTGGCGCGTACGGCGAAGTTGCGAGGATTGGCTTCGGCCATCATCTCGCACGCCGCCGGACCCAGAGCTTCGAGCGGACTCGGCACTTCTCGCGCCGGGGCAATGTAAGCGAGGCCGAAAACCCGGCGCAGGCGCTTAATGATCTGCGGAAGGGCCGCGTCATCCGCAGGGGTAAGGATCAGGCGCTCGGAGATGCCTTCCAGCCTTGCCATGGGCAGATCCGCTACGCTTTGGCGGATGGCGTCGCGCAACCGGCTGAGGAAGTAATTCTTGTTCCCGCCTTTCAGCCAGATTTCATGGTAGTGAAGAATCAGAACTCGCTTCATGCGATGGCTGCTCGATCCGAGGCGGCGAAGATGGGCAAAGCCTGCGGGTAAATTCAGCGGAAGTTAGAATATCGGTTTTCATGCCCGCCCGCAAGCAAGGGAGAGTTCGCATGACGCTTGACACCACTTCCGCCTGCCGGTACGATGCCCGACAAGTAAGGTCTCTCTCCGGGACAGACCTTTTGTGAGGAGGCTCCCCTATGTTTACAATCGGCTTACGTCGTGTCGCTCTGGGTACCCTGGCAGGCGGTGTCGTCTGGGGAATTTGGAGCACCATCATCAACATGGTCATCCTGCCCTCGAAATACCTAGAGGCACAAGCGCACAGATTGTTGCTACTTGAACCGCGCTACCCGTATTTCCTGCTCTACTGGTTCGTGACGTTGTTCCTGCTGACCTACATTCTGACATGGGTGTATGTGTCCGTACGCGCCACCCTTGGGCCCGGGCCCATCACCGCCCTGCGGGTGGGATTGCTGATCGGCTTCGTGATGGGCTTCCCCCTCAGCCTCATGCTGGCGACCTGGGCGCCCTTCAGCCGCGCCATCATGCTCGGGTGGATGCTCGACCTCTGGGTGGGCTCGATCTTGGCGACGCTGGTTTCCGCCTGGCTGTATAAAGAAAGCTGACAGCCGACAGCTTACAGCCAACAGTTTCTGTCGGCCGTCGGCTATTAGCAGTTGGCTGCCACTGAGAATTCCAGCTTGTTGCCCGATGGATCGATGCGGTCCAGCCGCACGCGCACTCGTTCGCCCAAGTGAAATGCGCGGTGCGTGTGCTGGCCAATGATGGCGCGCTGGCGTTCGCGGTAGACATAATAGTCATCGCCCAGCGTGGCGAGCGCGACGAAGCCTTCCACAAACAGGTCCGTAAGCTCCACGAAGAATCCGAACTTAATCAAGCTGATGATGAGGGCGTCGAACTCGTCGCCGAGGTGCTGCGCCATGAAGGAGACTTTCTTCCATTCGATGAGCTCGCGTTCGGCGTCGGCGGCACGACGCTCGGCCTCCGAGGTTTCGAGTCCGAGGGCGTGGAGTTCCTGGGGGAGCACGAATGCGCCACCGGCGAGGGTTTGACCAGCGGTGGCCGCGCCAGGGCTGACGGATGCAGGCTCGTAGCGCTTTTCCGCCGCCGCCCCGCGACGTTTCCGAGGCGCTTCCTGCTTTGTTGCCCCGGAAGGGGGATGATCCTCTGCATCGCCCACAACCCGCGCGCTGCCGCCCTCCCGTTCGAGCGCGGCCTTGAGAATCCGGTGCACGATCAGATCCGGGTAGCGTCGGATGGGCGAAGTGAAATGGGTATAGGATTGCGTCGCGAGCGCGAAGTGGCCCACGTTCTCTTCCGCATAGCGCGCCTGTTTAAGCGAGCGCAACATCAGGTAGGAAAGGATGCGCTCTTCCGGCTTACCCTCCAGGCGCTGGGTCAGCCGCTGGTAGTGCCGCGGGCTGATCTCCAGTTCTTTTGCCTCCACTCGCTCCAGGAAGCGCATGTGGCGGTCGCGCTCGTCGCGCTTGCCCGTGCGGAAGCGTTGGGCAGCAGGCAGTTCCACTCCCAGTGAGTAGCCGAACGTCGCGGCGATCTCTTCAAACTCCAGAACCTTCTTCGCTTCCGGCTTCTCGTGGATGCGATAGAGCGAGGGAATCCCGCGGCGCTCAAGATACCCGGCCACGGCTTCGTTGGCGGCCAGCATGAATTCTTCAATCAGGCGGTGGGCGACGTTCCGTTCCGAGCGCGTGATGCCCACCATGCGGCCAAACGGGTCGAACTCAATCAGCGGCTCCGGCAGATCGAAATCGATGGAGCCGCGTTGCACGCGTCGCCGATTGAGAATGAGCGCGAGTTCCTCCATCAGTTTAAAAAGTGGGACGTGGCCCGCATAATTCCGCGTTGCCACAGGCTCTCCTGACAAAATGTCGCGGACGGCCGTGTACGTCATGCGATGGGCGCTGCGGATGATCCCCGGCACCAGCTCGTACTCGACAATTTGTCCCTGAGGATCAATCTCCATCAGCGCCGACATCACCAAGCGATCGACGTGCGGGTTGAGGCTGCAAATGCCGTTCGAGAGCTCCAGCGGCAGCATGGGCACGGCCCGGTCGGGGAAATAGACCGAAGTGCCGCGCAGCCGCGCCTCGCGGTCGAGTGCCGTGCCGGGGCGCACATAGTGGGCCACGTCCGCAATGTGCACGTGCAGTAGATAATTCCCATTCGCCCGGCGCTCCACCAGCACGGCATCGTCAAAATCCTTGGCCGTCTCGCCGTCGATGGTCACGATGGGCAGCCCGCGAAAATCACGGCGGCCTTCGCGGTCACGCTCCGGGATGTATTGGGGCGCCGCGCCGGCCTCCGCGAGCACTTCCGGGGGAAAGCGGTGCGGCAGGTGGAATTTGCGGATGATGATCTCCACGTCCACGCCGAAATCCTCACGCCGGCCGAGAATCTCGACCACGCGGCCGCGCGGCAACGCCGCCGGGCGGGGATAGCTGGTGATCTCCACGTCCACCACAAGGCCTTCCAGGTCTTGTGTCGAGCGCCGGGAAATCACTTCCTGTCCCGCCGCTTTGCCTTCCGACTCGCCCCCAAACTGGCGATCGCGACTGCGCGGTGGCGCAGGACTCTCGCCGCCCGGCCACTCCTCCCCGCGCGGAATGACGATTTCGAACGGGATGCGATGATCAAAGGGCATCACGTAGTTGTAGCGCTGGCCGCAATGAAACTGGCCCACCACGGTCTTCTGGGCGCGGTCCGTGACACTCAGGATGCGGCCTTCCCGGCGCCCGTCGGGCTTGGCGCGAAGCACCTGCACCTCCACGCGGTCGCCGTTCATGGCCGAGCCCATGCCGTCGGAGGAAATGTAGATGTCCTGATCGGTCCCTGCCAGCGGCGCGTCGGGCACCACAAAGCCGTAACCATCGCGATGGCCAATCAGGCGGCCGCTGACCACGTTCGCCCCGCGCGGCCGCGCCGTCCCGCCGCCATTGACGATTTTCGATTGACGATTTTCGATTGCCTTTGAATCGGTTATTGACCACCGTGAATCGTCAATGTTCGGGTCGGTGGCTCTCCTCTCAGTCCCCACCAGCGCGAAGTGATTCTTCTTCAGGTAAACGATGCGGCGATGGCGGGAAAGGTCTTTCAGCGCGTTCTTGAGGTCGCGCGCCTGGCTTGACCGCAAGCCAAGCTCCACCACTAACTCGCGAAGCCGAAACGTCTTGCCCGGCTGGCGCTCGAAAACCGTCAAAATCTCTTGCGGCGATGGAAATTCGCGCATGGGAAAATGTGCTCGTCTAATTCTATCATGCACCGGCGATCGCGGACTCCAAGTCAGTGGACTCCGATGATGCCTTAATTTTGTGTTGTAATGTTGGAGGACTTGGCGATCAACCCACCATTTATTGACAAACCCAACGTGCTACTCTACCAAGTGAGGTCTTTGATAGCATGCGCACTGACGCAACAATCCTTATGAACTATAAAATCTTTTAAAAGGTTTAAATTGACAAACCTAACGTGAGACACTTATTCTTAGAGCGGCTCCAAGATGTGCACAGTGTTTGCAGAGTGTTTGCATAAGCCAAAAGGTTTGAATGTACCGTGGGACGTGACATGAAGAAGAAGCTTTCCAATGCCCAGTTCCGAAAATGGTTTACAAAATCGATAAATTCTTACCTCTCGACGCTGCCTCCAGAAGAACGAGAAAAACGGATAAGGGCTGCCCACGCCACCGCTACGAATCTTTGTGGCTCCAGCGATCAAACCCACTCAGATACTCGCGGAAGAGATCAGAATCCTCGCTTAGTCCATAACTCCGCAGAATAGAAACAAAATCGTTTCGCGTGCATCTGCCGCTCATGATGAGGTCGATTGCTTCCTTCTGAAGCCTCTCAAGTTCAAGGCTTTCAGGCGTCTTGGGCTGCTTTGTTCCTCTCATCTTTTCAGAACGATAGACATCCTCTAAGTCTTTTCCGCGTTTTGACACACTAACCCCCTCGCCTGAAAGCTAGCGGTTTGAGATTGTTAATCATAATCTCATTGTCTCCCACAAATAAAAAAACCCTTTGTTGCCTTCACCCAAAGCGGCCCCACTTCACCCAGCCGCGCAAGCCCTCTCCTGGCCGGGAAGAAGTTCCGCTAGGTGAGGCCCCAAAGGGCGTCCCCTAGTCCCTGTGGGCTACGACTACTCCGCCCACTATAGCTAGGGGTAAGGTACAAATAGAGAATCCCCGCTGTCAAGAAAAATGTGTTGGTGACGGAAATGGTGCGCTAAACCTCAATGCGTCGGATAGTCTCTTGCACGGCACGGAACGCAGCCGCATTGAAGTCTTCCTTGGGTTGGCGCTTGGACTTGCTCTTCGGGGATTTCGTCGTGGGTTTCTTTGGCGTGGTACATTTTTGCCGCGTTCAATCGGCGATTCGATGCACGCCAGCGATGTAATCAAAAGTCACGGACCACATCTGGGCGTTTAACGAAATTTTGGGAGCAACACAAAATTAATGCACTACCCGGACTCCAAGCCAGTTGCCATTCCCGCACGAGGGACTATAATGGCGGACAGCAATAAAAGTCTCCCGCCCGAGAGACCCTCGCCGTCCACATCGTGAGCTTCAGGGAGGTGTTCGCTTGAAAGCGACCATCGGATTTAACCTCAATGGGAAGGCGGTGAGTCTGGAAGTTGACCCCAGCCGCGCTCTTCTGTGGGTTCTGCGCTATGACCTGGGCCTGACCGGGGCCAAGTACGGTTGCGGCGAGGGGCTTTGCGGAGCGTGCACCGTGCTGGTCGGCCGCCAAGCCGTGCGCTCATGTCAGCTCGAAGTAAAAGACGTGGCGGGCAAGAAGGTCACGACGATTGAAGGCCTGGCGAGGAATGGCGAGCTTCATCCCTTGCAGAAAGCTTTTGTCGATCAGGATGCCCTTCAGTGCGGGTATTGCACCCCCGGGATGATCATGAACGCGTACAGTTTGCTGCTCAACACTCCCCAGCCTTCACGCCGCCAGATTATCGAGCACATGGACGGCAACCTGTGTCGCTGCGGAGCCCATAAGCGGATCGTGCAGGCCATCCAGGCCGCCGCGAAAGAAGGTGTGAAGAATCCCCCGCTGTAGCGGCGGTCTCCGACCGCCGTGAATTGTAGCGTCGATCTCCGATCGACGACAATCGCGTCAACGGCGGTCGGAGACCGCCGCTACAGATCGCGCATTGGATGTGTTTCAAGGAGATGAACGATGAAAAGTGATGCTCGCAAAGTACAGACTCCGCAGGAAGAGTATTTGGCACGTGATTTCTCTGACCTCGAGGAAAAGAGTCCGGTCATGCCCCTAGATCGAAGACAGTTCCTGAAACTGGCGGGCGGAGGCATTGTTGTCTTCCTGACCATTCCCGACTCGCTGGCCATTCAGGAGGGCCGCCCCGGCGCGCGTCCGCAAGTTCCCCAGGATTTCAATGCTTTCCTCCGCATCGGGGAAGACGGCCGGATAACCGGTTTTACCGGGAAAATCGAGATGGGCCAGGGAGTCATCACCTCTCTCTCCCAAATGCTGGCCGACGAACTTGCTGTTCCCCTTGATGCCGTGGACATGGTGATGGGCGATACCGACCTCTGTCCCTGGGACATGGGAACTTTCGGCTCCATGACCACACGTAATTTTGGTCCTGCGTTCCGAGCCGCCGCGGCTGAGGCGAAGGCCGTGCTCGTGGATCTGGCCGCGGAAAACCTGCAACTCGCGAAAGAGCGCCTAAAAATCAAAGCGGGCGTCGTTTATGAGGACGGAGGGCAGAAGAAAGTCACCTATGCCGAACTCGCCAAGGGACAGAAGATATTGCGGCACCTGAAGGGAGTGCCCGTCGAGACCTCGTCCGAGTTCACGATCATCGGAAAACCTACTTTGAGAAAGGACAGCATCGCGAAGGTCACGGGCAAAGCCAAGTACGCCGGAGACATGAGGGAGCCCGGCATGGTACATGCCAAGATTCTGCGGCCCCCGGTTCACGGCGCCAAGCTCATCAGTGCGGACACTGCCGGGGCTCGAGAAGTTGAAGGTGTCCAGGTGGTTCAGGACGGAGACCTGATCGCCGTCCTTCATCAGTATCCCGACGTAGCGCAGGAAGCCCTCACAAGAATCAAGGCGCAATATGATCGGCCCGCCCCGTCCGTGGACGACAAGACGATTTTTGAACACCTGCTCAAAGTCGCGCCCCCAGGCCAGACCGTCGCCGAGGGCGGAAACCTTGACGAAGGGCAGAAGGTCGCCCGCTTCGTCGTGGAAGAGACCTATCTGAACAGTTATGTATCTCACGCGGCCATAGAACCGCACACGGCGCTGGCGAAAATCGAGGGCGATAAGGCCACCGTGTGGGCCTCCACACAAACGCCCTTCGCTCTGAAACAGGCTGCGGCGTCCTTGCTGGGCTTTCCTCCTCAGAATGTCCGGGTCATTACGCCCTTTGTGGGTGGAGGCTTTGGAGGGAAGAGCAGCAGCCAGCAAGCCCTGGAGGCCGTGCGGCTGGCCAAGCTGGCCGGAAGGCCCGTCCAGGTGGGCTGGACGCGGGCCGAGGAGTTCTTCTATGACACGTTTCGTCCCGCGGCGGTCGTCAAGATCAAAGCCGGAGTCACCGAATCCGGGCTGATTTCTCTCTGGGATTACGGCGTGTATTTCGCCGGCGAGAGAGGAGCGCAGCAATTCTACAATATCCCCCATCATCGGACCATGACCTACGGTTCCGGCTGGACGGCCCCTCACGGCGCGCATCCGTTTGGCACGGGGCCTTGGCGTGCTCCCGGCAACAACACCAATACCTTTGCCCGCGAGTCCCACATCGATAGTCTTGCCTCCCAGGCCGGCATGGACCCCGTCGAATTCCGGCTGAAAAATTTGCAGGATGCGAAGATGCGGCGCGTCTTGCAGGCGGTGGCGGAGAAATTCGGCTGGTCGCCAGCTAAAGCTCCGAGCGGGCGCGGCTATGGGGTGGCCTGCGGGCCAGATGCGGGCTCCTACGTGGCCCACATGGCAGAGGTGGAAGTGGACAAGAACACCGGGAGCGTCCGGGTTAAGCGCGTCGTGTGCGCTCAAGACATGGGATTGTGCGTCAATCCCGAGGGCGCCCGGCTGCAAATGGAAGGCGCCATCACCATGGGCCTGGGATATGCCTTGAGTGAAGAGGTTCGATTCACCGGCGGCGAAATCCACGACGCCAATTTCGACACTTACACCGTTCCCCATTTCTCCTGGTTGCCGGAAATCGAGACGGTAATAATCGATGCCAAAGACTCACCCGCGCAAGGGGGCGGAGAGCCGGCCATCATCGGTATGGGTGCCGTGATTGCCAATGCCGTGTTTGATGCCACCGGCGCCCGGCTTCTCCAATTGCCGATGACCCCGGAACGGATCAAGGCCGCGCTCTCCCGCGGCTGAGCAACGTCAAGGTGTTGCAGGGCTTGCCGCCCTGAAGCCCGGCGCTACATCGGATGTTCACCACATCGGGGACGGCGGGCGCTTGCGGACGCACCTCCGCGTTGGGTTATTACACAACAACCCCTCCTTGCGGGCCCGCCAATGATGCGGCCCGCGCTGGATTTCCGCTCGCGTTCCCCGCGTGGATGGGTGCGTGGCGCGCGAGGTTGTCTTTAGTGAAATCCACCCGTAAGCTCGTTGCGCAACTGGAACTGGCCGTCAGGAGCGGCAACCATGATCCAAGGCATGGCAGACGAGACGATTCTTGCGTTGTATTCGGCTGGGCGGTTCGTCGGGATGATTTCGAGGTTCCAGGCGCGTAGGTCCACCTTTCGCCGGCTGCTGCTGGACGCGTGGATCAGCAGGGTCCCATTGTCGCGCCGTTCGGCGGCCAGCGAGATGTCGCTCGGGCGCGGGCGGGCGGAGAGAGACTCCAGATCGCTGACGATGGCTATCCAGCGGGAGACGGGATGCACCCATACCTCCTTCCAATTGGGGTAATTGGAAGCGGGCCAATAGGGGACGTCCCGGTCGCCGCGCGTCTCGATGCCCACAGGGAGGGCGCCGGCGATCTCGCCCGACATGGCGCTGTAAAGAGAGCAGAACAGGCGGCCTTCTCCATACATCGTGCTCTGCACAAAAGGATTCCGGCCCACCACCCACTGTAATTGCTCTTCCGCCAGACCCGCCGCCGCGCGGTCGTCGCGCAAGAGTGCGGCCGTGGCGAGAGCGAGCGTCTGCGATAAGACGACTCCGTAATTGCCCCGGAAATCGAACCACACGGGGAAGTGCCGCAGGTAATAACCCCCGCCGAGTGGGATGCCATTCTTGACCTGAGCGCGAAAGGACTCACGCGAATTCTCCGGCGCCTGGTCCGCTTCCTCTTCGCGGTATATGGACGCGGGCAAATAGCGGTAGGGCTCAGCATAGGAAGCGATGGCTTTCAGGTACTCGGAGTGCAGCACCACGGTGGAGTACCAGTCCATCCAGTGCGCGTTGCCGGGAAATTCCTCGCAGAGTTGGGCCAGCGCCACAATAGGAGCCTGCTCATGGCCGCGATGGAAATAACGTAAGACTTGATCCTTCTTGGGGCTGGTATAAAAGAAGCCGGTCAGGGGGCGCTTCCAAGGCATGAAGCTCTTCTGTTGCGAGTCCACGAGGGTGGGCGCCAGGGCGAGGGCCTCGTCGCGGTACTGGGGATCGCCGGTGAGCTTCCAGAGTTCGACGGAAGCCAGAACGCCGGCGGATGCCATGACGATGTCGTTCCCCTGGTCCGGTGCTTGCTGAAGCGATGCCACCGCGAAACGCCAGTCGGATTCGGCCATATTGCGGCTATGCTCGGCGCGCTCAGCGTCGAACGGCGCCAGGGCGCGGGAACCCATGGCCTCCGCCGCGGCCACAAGGAAGTTGTCATAAGGACTGTTGACTGCGTGCGAGACCATATCATCGTTGTTCCCTAGAATTCCGTCGGTCCACATCCCCATGGCGGAAAAGTCCGGGCGATAGCCGTCACCAAAGCTGGTCTTCAGCAACCAGTCGAGCCCCCACGTGCCTTCTTCGCGCAGACGCGCGGCGAGCGAGCGGGAGGCGGGTTCAGAGTCGAGCCGGCTGGCCACGCGCAACATCGTGTAGACAGCTTCGGAGGTGTTGACGGTACCCTGCGAGAGATCGCCGGCATCATGCCACCCGCCATTAATGAGGAGCCGCTGTCCCGCATGCTCGCATTGCCAATCCCGATGGCATTCGCCGTGGATTCCGGGGATAGCCATGCCACAACGCTCGCCGTAGAAAAAGTTGATCGCTTTCCAAAGACTGGGGCGCCAAATATCGTCGCCGATCCGGAACGGCGGCGTGGAGAGAGGGTCGGCGCGAATCCAATAACTGCCGGGAGTACGCACCTCGGTGAAATCCATGACCTCAAAATCGCCCAGTGGGGCTTGGCGCTTTTCCACCGGCTTGCTCAAGACAGCTTCGCCGGTTTCCGTGCGAATCAAGCTGAATCGGGCGGCGCCGGAACCCGACGCGATGGCGGTTTTGGCCGAGTCCGTGCGGTAGCCGCTCTGGCTGTAGGCGATCTGGCCGGGAGCAACGTTCCAGCCTTCGTAATGATCTTCCGGGACGCGCTCCAGCGTCAGGTTGTCCAGATAGAAGGTAATCTGGTTCGCGGCTTCGGGCTCGTTTCCCTGGCGCCGCAGTTCGAACACCACGCCGGTGACCTTGTCGCGGGGGATGGCAGGAATCTCCCAGACCACCCGGTTCCAGGCATGATTGCGCGGGATGATCACCGAATTGTAGCCATTATGGTCCACCGGGTCAGGCGATTTCTCGCGCCCATTGTTCAGCAGGATCATCCGCAGGTTAATCGTTTTCCATCCGGGCAGATCGGGCCACACCCAGACGCTCAGCCGATTGAATCCGCTCCAGTCTTCATTGGCGAAGACCCGGGTGAATTGAACGAAGCCGTAATTGTGGATACGGGACGGCGTGGGGTCCTCGACGGTGCGAGTCTTGACGCTGATCCTCAGGGAGTGGGCGCCGTGCTCGACGGGATCGGTGGCGAGCGCCATTTCGCCTTTGCCGGTCACCGTCCAGTTATGGATGTCCTCCATGTCGTCGAGCAGACGCTGCGCCAAGACCGGCTTGCGCAGCCACTGGTAATCGAGCGTTTGCTCGAAGGGCACGTCGAGCGGCACGCGTTGTGCACCGCCCCCGGCGATAACTGCCAACCCAACTATGGCCCATAGCGCGCAGACAAGAGTTCTCATGACGGATTTCCTCCGTTGCAGACGATCATCCTTTGTACACCAAAACTGCGGCTAGTGCATTGCAAGCCGGGGTAGTGGGTCAATTTGATGTAGAGGCGGCTTTACGCCGCCATTTGGCGAGGTAAACTCGCCGCTACAACATCAAATTGACCCACTACCCAACCCGGTAAATCCTTGTTTTTTCGGCGAAGATTTCGCGCCGCATGTAGGGCCGAACGGCAACACCTGGGCTTCCGAAAGTTCATGCACGCCCGAAACGAAGAGTTGCGCCGCCACCACAAACAGGACCATCGTCGTGACCGTGAAAAACTTCCGCAGGTTAACCTTCACGCTGCCTTGGAAGAAAGCCACGCTGATTTCCCGCATCGGCTTTGGAGGGGCGGGAGCAGCACCGCGCTGCGCCTTCAAAGAGTTAGCTTCTCAGCCATTCGAGCGCGCGGCGGTGCATGGGATTAATAACCGCACCGTCGAGAATCGGGTCGCCTGTGTCCTTGAGATGCTTGGCGAGCCGCGCCTGGAGATCTCCAAGCACGGAGGCGTAAGCCGGCAGGGTGGCGAGGTTCCGGGTCTCTGCGGGATCGTCGCGCAGGTCGTACAACTCGAGCGGCACGTGATAGGCGAGCGCATGATTCGGCGGGACCACGGTATCGGACCGGGGGCGCCAGGACTGCGAGGGATCCATGAATGCCGGGGCGGTGGAGAAGTTCACGATCAGCTTATGAGTCTCTGTCCGGATGGAGCGCCGCGGGTCATAGTAGTCGTGATAGGTCAATTCACCGAAGATGATCTGGCGCGGAGTGTACGCCCTGCCGTCGAGCAGCGAGGCAAAGCTCCGCCCATGTACGTTGGCGGGCAGGGCCAGGCCCAACACTTCCAGAATCGTCGGCAGATAGTCAACATTCGAAATCATCTCGGGCTTACGAATGCCGCCATGCCATCCTTGGCGCGAAGGCAGACGCCAGATGGATGCCACTTGCAGGCCCGGTTCATAGACCGAGCACTTGGCGCGCGGCATGGCGATGCCGTGATCCGTGGTGAAAATGACGAGCGTGCGTGAGGCGAGTTTCAGATCTTCGAGAGCGCTCAGGATGCGGCCCATGTGCTGGTCGGCATGGCGCACGGCGCCCTGAAGTTCGGCGATTTCCGTCCGCGTGCCGGGCGTATCGCGTAGATAGGGTGGCACGGTGACGCCGAGCGAATCGTCCGGCCGGACGTCCTGGTCGGTGAAGCCCAAGTCCTCGCCTAGCTTCATCGCAGGAAGCCGGTGCGGCTCGGTGAATCCCACCTGCATGTAGAAGGGCTGCTCCGGGGACTTGGCAAACCGCTCCAGGCGCAGGATGGCTTCCGCCGCCGCAGCTTGTGCCCGGGGCTTCGGGGAATAGTCGTCCAGGCCGATTCGGGCGGGTCCGGAGCGCGTCTCGTGGATGACGCCTACTCCCGCCGTCGAGTAGCCGGCGGCCTGGAGAATCTGGCCGAGGTGCTTTTCGTCCTGGTGCAAGTCCCACGCGAAGTCGGCGTGCGTCAGTCCCATCACGCCGTTCGAATGCGGATAGCGGCCGGTGAACATCGACGCGCGCGACGGGCTGCATTGCGGAGCCGCGCAAAAGCAGCTCTCCAGGAGCACGCCTTGCTCCGCCAACCGATCCAGGTTGGGGGTCTGCACGGTTTTGATGCCATAGCAGTGAAGGAATCGTCCCAGGTCATGGCAATGCAGAAACAATACGTTTGGCCGCGTTTCGGCGGCGTGGCCCATCGCGATCGCCGGCGCGACGGCCACAGCGCGAAGGAAATCCCTGCGTGAGGTGTTCGTGCTCATTTGTAGATGAACCTCCTGCCGAGCTGACCGGCCGAGTTGAACGTGGGCTACGGGTTCCGCGGAGCGCGTAGCTGGCACAATTTCAATTGAAAAGTGCCTATAGGGCATCAATTATAACCCTGGATTGTGGATACCCAGCTAATGGCCGCTAATAGCAGCTAATCCCCCTACAGCGCACCTGTGACAATATGCCCGAAATAGGGAAACTCCGTCATTGCCACGTCGCCCCCATGAAGAGTTTTGGTAAAGCAAAGCTTCAGGGCGCCGGGTTCACGACTGGAAGCGCGGCGGTGGGGTCGGTGGGGGTGACAAAATGTAGCGTCCTGATAATTTTATTGAAGACAGCCTCTTGAAACTGAAACGTCTCTGCCGAAGTTAGTCCGATAATGCCGAACACGGTGTTGCCGCGAATGACATGGACTGCCACGCCGTGCCATTCCGCGCCATCCAGAACTCCCGTAAAGGTGCGGCGGGTTGCCGTCTGGCCATCGCACTCAAAGGCCTCCTCGGAAATCCGGCGATAATCCTGGTACGTTTGGCGAAGCCCGGCTTCCACCTGGTCGCTCGTCAGCTTGGGAGTGCCGCTCCACACCTGGCGGTCGACGATCAGCAGCGTCTGCTCATCCTCCGTGCCCATGGCCATTATTCCGGAGCCGGTTTCCTTGGGCACGCCTTCGTAAATCTTCCAGTCGGGGGGCTTGAACATGGAGAATTGAAATGAGTCGCTGAAATAAGTGTTGCCGTCGACGTGCTCCTGAAGATGCGC
>Ga0181533_1001198_pt1 | contig 33720 bp, 36 predicted proteins | sample PEATcosm2014_Bin_45_FD_119772 | JGI IMG/M metagenome (GOLD analysis project Ga0181533, IMG submission 119772) | Peatland microbial communities from MTU Mesocosm Facility, Houghton, MI, USA - PEATcosm2014_Bin11_60_metaG | ecosystem: Environmental > Terrestrial > Soil > Wetlands > Peat | place...
GAGGGGATTTGCAGTGGGTTTGGTAAGTGTGAGGCGGGTCCAAGGCCTCTTTGTCAGTTACCGTTCGGCGAAAAATCGGCCCGCGCCCAGTTTCGGACCCCAATGCGCTTGTTTCAGGCCTAGCTCCAGACCCCAACTTTCCGGAAGAACCGAAAAATGGCGCTTTAACGATTCGCGCTTGACGACGGCCCGGGGTAAGCGTGAATGGTCGCTTTTCCGGGACTGTGAGAGCCGCTCCAGGTCGGGCGCTCTCCTGGCCAGGTTCCAGAAGGTTAATTTACAATCATAAGCCCAATGGGGCGTGCCGGTGGGCAGAGGCCGCTTGTCGTCCAAATCTGTTCTTGGCGAGGGTCCGCGACTGGTGTAAGTTTTCTGGCGAAACAACCGCGCACTATGAGCGTCACCATTGAATTGGATTTGCCCGAAGGACTCATCCGGCAAGCGCGCCAAATGGGCTTGCTGGACAACCGCCGGGTGGCGGAATTGCTGGCCGACGAAGTCCGCCGCCGGAGCGCCGGGCAGGAATTGAAGAAAGTGCTGGACGAGATTCGTTCCGTGCCGGGCGAACCTTTAACGATGGACGAGATTGGCGCCGAAATAAAGGCCGCCAGGGCGGAGCGGCGCGCGCGTGAAGCTCGTCGCTGATATCAATGTGCTCGTCTCGGGTTCGCTGTGGAGGGGAAACCCTTCGCGGTTAGTGGACGCGCTGCTTGACGGTTCAGCCACGCTCTGCGCCTCTGCCCCTGCCATGGCGGAATTCGAGGAAGTGATCCAACGACAAAAATTCCAGGAGCGACTGGAGCAAAGGGGGCGAAGCGCACGGGAAATCATCTCACGTTTGCGGGCAGCGGCGCTGATCGCGGAAGGCCCTGCCATTCCTGTACCGCCCGCGTTGCGCGACCCTGATGACATCCATGTGCTTGCCTGCGCGACGGGCGCGTATGCCGATGCAATCGTCACGGGCGACAAGGACCTGCTCTCAATGGAGGCCTTCGAAGGCATACCAATCCTGACCGTGCGGCAGGCGCTCGAAAAACTTGGGATTTCGGCAGCGTAATTGGCTTCAGGCAAGATCCTGGCGGGGTCATGGCGGGCCAATCCATTGCCCGGGAGCCAAACCCCTGGGCCGGGCTTTCAGCCCTCTGGCGTGTGCCGGGCCGTGACCTGGGCCGTTGGCCCAGGCTGGTATAGGCCGCGCCTTCGGCGCTGGGGCTATAGCACGTCCGGCGTCGGGCGGTCGAGGGGGGAAAAAGCCCACCCTTTCACGGCGCGGTTTATGCTTTGGGCACGGAAAGCACGGACCGCCTCGAGGGCCCCCGGAGTGATAGAGGAGGCATTTTTTGCGCCGCTCGCCCCGCACCCCCTGCCCCACACTCAGTGCATGAGCTTCCGCAACATCGTGGTAACATTGTTAGTCGCATGCGGCTGGTGGTCGCGATACCAGCGCCGTAGGACCGCGTCCGAACGCGGGTCAAGGAAGGCTTTGGTGCTCAAGGCGCCCTCGACGTGGCTATCGCAGAACAACACGTTCCACCGGTCGCCGTGGCGCTGCCTCTGGAGGGCAAGCCCCGGAAATTCAGCAGAGAGAGGTCCGCCCAGAGGGTCGGATATCCAATTCAAGTACAGGCATGGGTACAACTGCGACACCCCGAAAGGGGGGTTGCCAAACGTGAGCGCGTCTCCCATGGCGATCATGTCGCTCGGACAGACCACGTCGCCCTCACGGACAGGCGGGCCACCACTAGAGCCGACGTCGAGGAAGGGGCAGATATCGCTCTGCGCGCCCAAGCCAAACACGGGTGCGTTGCCGTAGTCGTAGTCGTAGCCGAAGGAATTGTATCCGTAACTGCCGCTGCTGTACCACGCCCCTGAACCGCAAAAGAACGGGCCCCCCAGCCTGCCGTAGTCAGGGCAAACCTGGATGCCGGGCGGCTCCGGCTGCGTGGGCCGATAGTTCTCACCCACGTTGCTCGTCCAGGTGTCCTTTGTGTAGGGCTGCAGGAGGCGGAACCATGCCACGAAATTAGTCTGGGTGACGGTGGTATCAAGCGGATAGCCCTTGTAATCCTCGACGTACATGCGCAGGCCCAAGCCGTACTGATGCAGGTTGCTCTTGCACCCCGCGATTCGCGCCTGGACCTTGGTCCGGTTGAGGGCCGGGAGCAGTAAGGCGGCCAGAACCGCAATGACCGCGATGACCACCAGCAGTTCGATCAGGGTAAACGCCAGGCGGCTCGCCGGCCTGGTTGAGGTCCGCTGCCCCCCGTCCCGTGCTGATCCTCTCCATAGACATTTCATATATCCTCCGATAGCCCAAGGGCGCCGCTACACAAACCGGGCATTCTTTGGCTCTTTTATCACAATTGCCCATCCGGCGTCAAGGTCGATTTTTGTAACGCCCATGAAACGGCAACCATGCGCGTCAGGCTAAGGGTTGCGGAGTTTTCCGGCGGATTCTTGTGGTTTTTTGGGTGTGACGGGGCGAGGGGACCGGGAGCGCCATTGGCGCGCACCATACCAGCCTGGGCCAACGGCCCAGGTCACGACCCGAACGGGCACAAAGGGCTGAGCCCGTACCATCGCCCCACTGCGCGGCAGGCCAATCCATTGCCCGGGGGCCAAACCCCTGGGGCAGGCCGGCTCCGCCGGCCTGCGCCCGAAAAATGGAAACGCGGCCTTTCCCCCTGGCAAGGCGCCTGCTATATTCTGCCACGTCCATTGTTGGGCTGAGTCGCTAAGAGTATGTCCGTTTTGAAGGTTATTGTCATTGCGCTGGAAGTGCTGTTGCTTTTCAACCTGCTCATCTTCGTGCATGAGCTGGGGCACTTTTTGGCTGCCCGCTGGCGGGGATTGAAGATCGACCGTTTTGCTATCTGGTTCGGAAAGCCGATCTGGAAGAAGGAGATTGGCGGGGTGGAATACGCCCTGGGGACCATTCCCGCAGGCGGTTATGTCTCCCTGCCGCAAATGGCGTCCATGGAGGTTATCGAGGGCAAAAGAGAGGGCTCGGGCCAGGTCGTGAAGCTGGCGAGTATCTCTCCGCTGGACAAGATGATCGTGGCCTTTGCCGGACCGCTGTTCAGCTTCCTGCTGGCCCTGGCCTTCGCGGTGGTGGTGATGATCGTGGGCCGGCCGGTCAGCGAGACCGAGAAGAGCACCACCATCGGTTACGTGCTCAAAGGCGGCCCGGCCGACGAGGCGGGGCTGCGTCCCGGCGACCGTATCCTCTCAGTGGACGGGCGGGCGGTGAGCAAATTCGGCGGGATGGGCGACAGTGTGACCTGGCGGATTGTGCGCAGCGAGGGGGCAATCGTGCCGATCAAGGTCGAGCGGGCGGGAAAGGTCCTCGAGTTCTTTCCCAAGCCCTCCAAGGAGCCGACCAGGCCGTGGGAACGAAAAAGCCTGAGGAAGATTCAAATCTCCCCGGCCATCGATTTGGTGGTGCGTGAGACGGCTCCCAATAGCCCTGCCTGCCTGGCCGGCCTGCGCGCCGGCGACCAGGTCCTCTCGGTCGATGGCATCAAGCTATACCACTGCAATGCGCTGGAGGACTATGCCGAGAATCGCCCCGGCGAGACCCTGAGGCTAAGCTGCCTTCGGCAAGGCCAGCCGCTGGAAATCTCCGTAAAGCCGGAGGTGCCCGCCACGGGCGGCAAGGCCAGCCTGGGGATTGTGTCCTGGCAGGACAAGTGGACGCTTCGCTATCCCGGCGCTCTCGAGCAGGTCGAGGCCAGTGTCACTGCCATGATCGAGACTTTCGGGGCGCTCTTTGCGCCGCATTCGGACATCAAAGCGCAGCACCTGGGCGGGGCGGTCAAAATCATGGAGGTCTATTCCCGGCTCTTTAACGCCGAACAAGGCTGGCGGCTGGCGCTCTGGTTCAGTGTCTTGATGAACGTCAATTTGGCGGTGCTGAATATGCTGCCAGTCCCGGTCCTGGACGGCGGCCACATCTTCCTGGCCATCATCGAAGGCGTCCGCCGCAGGCCGATCAGCGCGCGATGGGTCGGGGCCATTCAGACGACGTGCGCCGTGCTGCTGATCGCCTTCATGCTCTACATCGCGTTCTATGACGTCCAGGACTTGCCTTGGAGGCGCGGCAAGTCCCCCGACATCAAGTTTTCTCCGAAGGCCTCGGAAAAGAACTGACTCACATGGGCGTCTGCGATTCCCCATTCCTGCGGCGGCGCCGGGCCACCCGCGAAGTGGCCGTGGGCGATCCGGAGCGGGGCGGGGTAATCATCGGCGGAGATCATCCTGTGGTCGTCCAGTCGATGCTGACTTGCGACACCATGGACACCGCCGAGTGCGTGAGACAGACGCTCGAGCTGGTCGAGGCGGGCTGCCAGCTCGCGCGCATCACCGCCCCTACGGTCAAGGACGCAGCCAATCTCAGGAACATCGTGGCCGAGTTGCGCGCGCGCGGCTGCCGCGTCCCGATCGTAGCCGACATCCATTTCAAGCCCGAGGCCGCCCTCGAGGCCGCCAAATGGGTCGAGATGGTGCGCATCAACCCCGGCAATTACGCCGATTCCAAGAAATTCGCCGTCAAGGAGTACACCCCCGAGCAGTATGCCGCCGAGCTGGCGCGCATCCGGGAGAAATTCACGCCGCTGGTCAAGCTGTGCAAGGAGTTGGGCCGGGCCATGCGCATCGGCGCCAATCATGGTTCCTTGAGCGACCGCATCATGAACCGGTTTGGCGATTCGCCGCCGGGCATGGTCGAGAGCGCCCTCGAGTTTGCCCGTATCGCCCGCGAGCACGACTTTCACAACTTCAAGTTCTCCATGAAGTCCAGCAACCCGAAGGTCATGATCGAATGCTACCGGTTGCTGGCCGCCCGGCTGGAACAGGAAGGGCCGGATTGGAACTACCCGATTCACCTCGGCGTCACCGAGGCCGGCGAGGGGGACGATGGCCGCATCAAGAGCGCCATCGGCATTGGCTCGCTCCTTTGCGATGGCCTTGGCGACACCATTCGCGTCTCCCTCACTGAAGATTCCCCGCGCGAAATCGAGGTCTGCCGCGATTTGCTGGCGCAGGTCCCTCTGTTGACCCTGTCCGCCTCTTCGACCTTGGACCCCGCCCTTGGCATTTCGGACCCGGCCCTGGGCGCAACTCCGCCTTTCGATCCGTTCGCCTACTCGCGCCGGTCCACGCCCGAGATCGAGTTGCCCGGCCCCGTTAAATGCGGCGGCCAACAAACTGTCCGCGTGGTGGTAACCCGCGCCGCCTGGGACAAGCTCGCCCCCAAACTCAGCCCAAAGACCGATGTGAAGCCCGAGGCGATATACGAGGACCTCGAGGCGCTGGAGATCGACCCGAGGGGCAACCCGGACGTCCCGGGCGACTCCCGGTTGCTCACGGTGAAGGACGGCACGCCCCTGCCTGCAATCGCCGCGTTCCGCCTGCTGGCGGTTAAACTGAAACAGAGGGGGCGCAACAACCCGATCCTGCTCAAAGACACCCTCCAGGCCCAACCGGCCCCGCTCGAACCCAGGCTCGCCTTGATCCGCTCCTCCGTTGTCCTTGGCTCCTTGCTGGCCGACGGCATCGGCGATGCTGTCCTGGTGCGGGCCGAGTCCGGCCCGGGCCAATCCTTGCGCCTGGCCTACAACATCCTCCAGGCGGCCGGCTGCCGCTCTTTCAAGACGGACTATGTGGCCTGCCCGTCCTGTGGCCGCACGCTCTTCCACCTGCAGAGCGTCACCGCCCGAATCAAAGCCCGCACGCAACACCTCAAAGGGGTGAAAATCGCCATCATGGGCTGTATCGTCAACGGCCCCGGCGAGATGGCCGACGCCGACTTCGGCTACGTGGGCGGCGCTCCCGGCAAGATCAACCTCTACGTCGGCAAGACCCCCGTCAGATTCAATATCCCCGAAGCCGAGGCCGTGGACCGCCTCGTGGACCTCATCAAAGAACACGCCAAATGGACCGACCCGGCGTGAGGGTTTGAGGTCAAAACGCGGGGAGGCCGCCAAAGGCGCGGATGGCCGTTTGGCGGAGATGGATGAACTGGCGGAGGTTGATAATCTGTTCGGGCTCCTTCGCGGTTTTGCTGCTCGGGCACAGCCTGTTGTTAAGACCTTAACTTAGTCAGAAAAGTCTAAGTCAAAAGTGATGGGCGCCCGTGCCTCTGCCGCGCAGGCCTCCCTCAATTTGGGGTCGAGCGCCCCGCGCAGGCCCTCTTCGTGAACGGTCAACGCATCGTGTCCGGCCTCCCGCAGAAGGACGGCCGCTTCAACGGGAAGGTTCTCATCGATCTTGAACTTCATGCTGCCGGAGCCGAAGGGATGGCGACTATGTTCTCCCGCGCCAGCTCGGCGGCGTAGCCGATCGCAGCGTCAATGTCCTGCCGCGTCAGCGAAGGGTAGCTCCTGAGGATTTCCTCCTGGCACAAGCCTGAGGCCAAGTTGTCCAAAATCACCGATACCATGATGCGCGTGCCCCGAATACAGACCCTGCCGTGGCAGATCTGTGGGTTTGTGGCAATTCTGTCTCGCCAGTTCATATCCGCATTCTGGCTGAGGTCCGCTCAACAGTCAATGGCGCCTCCAAATTGGACAAAGGGTGACTCGCGGGGAAACCCTCATTTCCCGGCGCCACCGGTGAAACTGGGGACAGGCTCATGCGCTCTGTTGTCCACGGACCGGCCGAGATGGCCGACGCCGACTTCGGCTACGTGGGCGGCGCTCCCGGCAAGATCAACTTCTACGTCGGCAAGACCCCCGTCCGATTCAATATCCCCGAAGCCGAGGCCGTGGACCGCCTCGTGGACCTCATCAAAGAACACGCCAAATGGACCGACCCGGCGTGAGGGTTTGAGGTCAAAACGAATCGCAACTTCTCACTGCTCGGGCTCTTTCGCGATTCTGCCGCTCAGGCACAGCGGTAAGCCCCCAGCGCCCCTCGTTGTCGCGGGCGAAGTCAGCCACCCGCTTGTCGGTGCAGATTTCGACCGGGAAGGCCGCGTCGGGACGCAGGAGGACACCCTCGCGTGTCTCCTCGGCTACGAGCTGTCCGCCGCGGGGCATGCCCAACCGGCGACGGACGTCCTTGGGCAAGGTCAGAGTTCCCTGCGGATTGATACTGACGACCTTCTTCATGATTAGCAGTCTTTTCATATTCTCAGGTTTTCTGCAGCCGCACTGGTTCCTCAGCCCGGCAATCGGTTGCGCCATCAATTTCGCGACCGCCCCAGACTCGGCGTCAGTCGAACCAGGGGAGGATTGGCTCGGTCGTCTTGCCTCTGCACGATGGCCGAAATCTGTGGTCTGACAATTCTCTCGGCTCTTTGCGTGAAATCTGCGTCCATGCGCGCAAGGCCAAGGAACGAGCGGCCAATTCTATCGATCTCCTCCGGCTTCAATCGCTTTCGGCATTTGCCCAGGACAATGTACTCGAAGAGTTGGTCGTCCGGGATGCAGTGAACGCCATTGGTGGTTCCCCAATTGGCATCGACCCGGGCGGAGGTGAAAACGAACAGGGCCCGGAAACACCAGTCCATCTCGGCGAGAGCCTTCACCCTGTCCTTAATTGCCATTACTCTGCCGGCGAACTGTCCCACGTATGGTTTGTCGAGGCGCTTGCCGTTGCAGAGCAGTTCGCCCTGGCCGTCAGCGGACACCACCCCGCGCCAGTTCTTGGTGTCCAGAACGAAAACGCCGGTCGGGCCGACAACAACATGGTCCAGGTGGCCCACGGGAGTCGTGAGGTCATTGAGGACGCGGAATTCATCTGGAAACCCCTTCAAGAGGGCGGCCACGGAGTTCTCGCCGTTTGCTCCCTTGCACAAGTTGACGCATTCCCTTTCCAATTCCTCCATCTTCCTGAAGGTCCGCTTGCTGGCGCCCCAGATGAGGAGGCCCAGTGCGATGGTCGCAAGGATGCACGGCCAGGAGGATATTCTAAGCGCCGGGAACAGCCCCCGGAGCATGAAACCCAGGGTGATCCCGGCAAGGCCCGTGAGAAGCGCCACCCACGTCCAAATCGTGTGCCGTTTCCTGGCCGCTTCCTGGCTTACGCATCTGCCTGATCCGCCGAAAACTTGTGCCATAATTCAAATCCTGTCATCATCTACCTGTTGTGCATTCCCAAGGGCCTACCACAAGCCGCAGGATTGCGATGCACCAATGCAAAGCATGAAGTCTGCCAAGCGAGGAAGACCGCACCGGAGGGCAAACGACGGTTCACCGAGGTTGCGGCGTGAGGGTCAAGTCTCCTTTGGTGAACGAATAGACGGTCGCGTGTCTGCGCCCGATATGGAACGTGAGCACTATCTTGTTCGTGTCGTCCGGGAAACCGAAGGGCACAAACTGCGTGGTTGGGGCCTGGACCCAGTCTTTTGGCTGGGGCGCGAAACCGCACTTCTCGACGAAGTCGGCCTTGCTGGAGAAGCGGTACCGCGCATGGGCCCCGCAGTAGCCCCGCGTCTCGCTCGTGACCATGGGGAGGATTTCCTCCGCCTGCCATTCCTGTGCCATGCCGCGCGCCTTGATGTAGGCGCCCAGTATCGCCGGCAACAATAGCGAGGCCAGGATGGTGATAATGGTGATGACACAGAGCAGCTCGATCAGGCTGACTCCCGCGACGGCGCGGCGGCCGGCCACCGGTCCATGGTGTGGTGTCTGGACTGTGTGTATGCTGATTTGACCGAGGACACTCAGACTCCTCACGGGGAAGGCGCAGTTCGTAGCCAAGTCCTTCTTTCGGCGCATTAAAACCGGTTGTTGTTGCCCGCTATGGCGCAGGGTTTACAATCCCCTCGACACGCATGAGTGCGAAGCACAAAAAGCGCCACCGTCCACTTCATCCACTGGGCGGAAACTCCCTGCGCCCCGCTGCGCCGCCCGCCGGCCGTCGGTCCCGCTGGATGCCGGCGCTCCTCCTGTTTTTGGGCGTCATTGCCCTGGCGGGCTGGCTCGCTGAGAGGGCTTGGCTGCATCCAGGCCAAGCGGCCAGCGAACCACCGGCGCCTCCGCTCGCCCAGACCGACATGCCCGTAAACGCCCGAACCGCTCGGCATGCCACCCAGGCTACGGACAACCGCTCGGAGTTCGTCGTTCTAATGAACCGCGGCAGCGACCTGCTCGCTGAAGGCAAAGCGGCCGAGGCCGCCCAGGCTATGACCGAAGCGACGCGGTTGAACCCGAAGGACGAGGACGCCCATTATAACCTGGGATTGGCGCTGACGCGGCTGGGGAGAGATGAGGAAGCGATGCAGCAATACGGGGAGGCCCTGCGCCTTCTTCCGGACTACGCAGAGGCCCACAATAATTTGGGCAATCTGCTGATGCGCCGGGACCGGAACCAGGAAGCCATACAGCACTTCGAGCAAGCGATAACCATCATGCCGGATTACGCCTCGGCCCACAACAACCTCGGCACTGCGTTGCAGAAGGTCGGGCGGGCCAATGACGCCTTGGCGCACTTCCGAGAGGCCGTTAGACTCAATCCGGGCTACTGGCAGGCTCACTTCAACGTGGGAACGAGCTGCCTGCAAAAGGGACTCTTGAGCGAGGCGCAGAGCGAGTTTGAAACCGTCCTGCGCCTGCAACCGGACTGCAAACCGGCAAAGTCGGCGCTCGCAGCGGTCAAAGCCCGGCAATCCTCTCCCGTCCGGCCAGCCGGACGGTCGTCCGGGCAGCCTGAGAATTGAACCCGCCAGTCAGACCGTCGATGTCGAGCAGTTCGCAGGGCGCAAAGACCAGCGTGAAGCTTTCTCGGATCGTATCAAGCCGCGCGAAAGGCGTGTCCGCGTGACGAGAGCGGCGCGGGCTTGTCCAACACCGCGATGTGTTCGCCCGGCGCCACCGGAATTTGTTTGCCCAGCTCCAAGTCCGCGCCCAATATGCGGATGGAAATGGCGTCCCAATTCGTGATCCAGACTCAGGGTCTGTCCAAGGTTTATGGACATCAGCGGGCATTGGATGGGGTCACCCTGCAAGTGGCGCCGGGGGCGATCGGGCTGCTCGGCCCCAACGGCGCGGGCAAAACCACGCTCCTGAAGTGCCTCCTCCAGCTTCAGCCCATTACCTCCGGTTCCGCCCGCGTGCTGGGGCGCGAGGTAGGCCGTGAGGGCCGGGAAATCCGCAAGCGCGTCGGCTACACCCCGGAGGAGGATTGCCATATCCCCGGCATGGCCGGCTGCGAGTACGTCACCTACTGCGCCCAGTTGTGCGGCCTCCCCTTCCAGGCCGCCCGTCAGCGCGCGCACGAGATGTTGGATTTCGTGGGCATGGGCCAGGAGCGTTACCGCAAGGCCGATACTTACTCGACCGGGATGAAACAGCGGATGAAACTGGCCCAGGCCATCGTCCATGACCCGGAGATTGTCTTTCTGGACGAACCGACCAATGGCTTGGACCCCAAAGGCCAAGCCCAGATTCTCGAATTGATCGCCAGCCTATCGAGGACCTACGGCATCACGGTCGTGATGTCCTCGCACTTGCTGCATAACGTGGAACGCATCTGTGAGCAGATTATCATCATCGCCCGGGGCCGGCTCCTTGTGCATGACAGCCTGGAAAACCTCAAAGCCAGCAGGCGCGGCGCCGCCGAGGTGGTCCTGGCCGGACGCCCGCAGGATTTGCAGGCGGCCTGCGCGCGCAGGCAGTGGCCCTGCGAACTGCTCCCCAACGGGCACCTGAGGGTCGAACACCAAGCCGGCTCCCTCAACCCGCTGCTGCAACTGCTGGCCGAATCAAAGATTGTCCCCCTCGAGATCATTCCCAGCCCCAACGCGCTCGAGGAAACCTTCGTGCAAGCCTTGGAGATGTCCCATGCCGCTTCATGACACCAGCTATCAGCACTGGCAGGGCGTCCACCTCGGACTCTGGAGCCGGCGCTGGGTCATTGCCCGCAACGGCCTCACTGCCTGCCTCCAAATCAAAGGGATGCGCCAATTGGCGACGGTCTGCTGGTTGGCCGGGCTGATTATGACCGCGATGCTGTTCTTCATCGGACAGCTCCTGGTCGCGGACAGCGTCGTCGTGCAATGGGTTTCCACTCTCAACCCCAACCTGCAGACCTTCGCCCGGCTGCTGACGGCCTGGCTCGAGCAACACCCGGAAATCTCCGTCCGCACGACCCAGAATGTCTTGTTCTATTACTTCTCCATAGACCTGATGCCTTTCAGTATTTTCGCTCTCGGCATGGCCATCCCTTTGCTCGTCACCCGCGATTTGGCCAGCAATGCTATCATCATTTACGCCTCCAAGGCCGTCAGCCGAGGCGATTACCTCCTGGGCAAGTTCGCCACCGCCTTCGGCTTGATTGCCTTGACCTGGCTGGGGCCGGTCTGTGCCGCCTGGTTTATGGGCAATCTGCTGGCCCCCGATTGGCGCTTTTTCTGGCATTCCCGCGCCGCCCTGGCCCATGTCCTGCTCTATGGCTTGTGCAGCATGTCCTTTCTGAGCCTCCTGGCCCTGGGTGTATCGGCGCTTTCCACCAAGGAAAAGGCCACGCCCACCTATTGGTTCCTCTGGTGGGTCCTGGGCGGCGTCCTCGGCCCGATTGCCATTCAAACCCGCCCCTGGCTGCAGCACCTCAGCTTCAATTACAACCTGGACCAAATAGCGCTGGCGGTTTTTCGCCTGGGCACAGACCTCAAGACGGCCCAGGAAAACGTCCCGGTGTTCGGTGAGATGCTGCGCAACATCCAACCGCAAACGATGGCTGCCTTGAATACGCCTGCGCTTGGCGGCGCCTCGGTGGCCCTGCTCCTGATGCTGGGCCTGGCTGCGGGGACCATCGCCCGGAGGGTCAAACCCGAATGAGCGCCGTCATCCAGGCCCGCGAATTGAGCCGTTGGTATGGCATCGTGATGGGGTTGAACAACGTCAGCCTCGAGATCGGCGCCGGCCTCACGGGTTTGGTGGGCCCCAATGGCGCCGGCAAGAGCACCCTCATCCAGATCATCACCGGCCAGCTTCAGCCCAGTTCCGGCCAGCTCACGGTCTTCGGTCAAGTGCCCTGGAACAACCCGAGGCTCATTCAACGCATCGGGTTCTGTCCCGAGGGCGAGGCCGTGCCGAAGGACCTGCGGCCGTTGGATTGGCTTAAGGGCCTCGCCGCCCTGGCCGGCCTGGACCGCAAAACCGCGCCGGGCCGTTGCGAAGCGATACTCAAGAGGGTCGGATTGGCCCCGGAGCACTGGTCCAAGCGCATGGCCCAGTTTTCCAAAGGCATGAAACAGCGGGTGAAGCTGGCCCAGGGATTGTTGCACGAACCGGACCTGCTGGTGCTGGACGAGCCGATGAACGGCCTGGACCCCATGGGCCGGCAGGAAATGGCGCGCCTCCTCAAAGACCTGGTCGCCGGCGGCGTCACTATCCTCATCTCGAGCCACATTCTCGCCGAATTGGAGCCGCTCTCCAAGAACATCCTCATCCTCAACTGGGGCCGCATCCTGGCCTCCGGCAGCCAGCAGGAAATCCGCACCGACCTCAAAAATTGGCCCGAAGAATTATCCATCCAGTGCGACTCGCCCGAGAAGTTGGCCCGCCATCTCTTCGACGCCGGCGTTCTGCTCGGGTTCGATCTCGAGGCCGCCGAGGGCCTGCTCCGTATCCGCGTCAAGGATGCCTCCGCCTTCTACGCCCGCTGGACCGGCCTGCTCCTGGACAGCGGTGTGAGCGTCTATGCGCTCCGCAGCCAGAGCCATTCGTTGAAAGACATATTCGACAAGGTGACCACTTGACTTGCCCGATGGCTGACCTCCTCCAACCTCCTCCGCCTCCGGCTCCGCCGCCCGCCGTCCCGCGCGCGCGGCTGGCTTTGCGTCCGTCCTTCTCCGGCGCGTTGCGCGGCCTTTGGCGGTTGACCTGGAAAAGTCAGTTGGGCTGGCGCCAGGCGCCGATGCTGGTTGTCGGTCTGCTGGCGCTGCCCGTGCTCATCTATATCACCACCCCGACCTCCGAGGCCTGGTCTCGAAGGCATTCTCTGTTCGGCGCCCCGCAGATGCAGTTCCTGGAGTTCACTCGGCGCCTGGCCGCCGCTCGCCTCCCGCTCAAGCCGGAACAGGAGGCCCAATTGCGCCGGGTTTTCACCGAAGAGTTCGAGCGCGCCAGGAAGGACCCGCCCCGGGTCGAGGCTTCCGAGTCCAACCCCGACCGGGAGAGAGAGCAATTCCGAGCCTGCTACGCGCGCATCCAGGAGCGCGCCAAACCCCTGTTGGACGAGCGCCAATTCGCCCGTCTCCAGAACTTCGAGCGGCGTAAGTTGCTGGAAGCCGATCGGCGTCCCCCCGGGTTGGTTTGGACCCGCACCGGGGCCTTCTACCACTGGCTGATCGATTTCTACTTCTTCGTCATCCTGCCCCTCAAATGCGTGAAAGGGTGCGGGGGCTTGATCCGGGACGAATTGCAGGCCGATACCCTGGGTTTCCTGCTCACGCGCCCGTTGAGCCGGGCGCGGTTGCTCGTGGTCAAGTATCTCGCCCAAACCGCCTGGCTTCAACTCCTGTTGCTGCTGGAGACCGCGCTCGTGTTCGCCACCGGCCGCCTGCGCCAGGTCCCGGACCTCGGCTCCTTGTTCCCTCTCTTTGTGGCCGCCCAACTATTGGCCGTCCCCGCTTGGGCCGCCCTGGGCGCCCTTCTGGGTCAAATCTCCCAGCGCTACTTTGCCCTGGCGCTGGTTTATGGCTTCATCGTCGAAATGGGGATCGGCCGCATTCCGACAAACATCAACACCCTTTCCCTCCTCCGCCATCTCAAGAGCCTCCTCTCGCACAACCCGAGCCTGCAAGGCATCTATGATTGGCCCGCCCGCGGGGTTCCCCTCTCTGTGGCGGCGCTGGTCATCGCCGCCGCGCTTTTCCTGAGCCTGGCGGCCCTCCTTTTCACCTGCAGAGAATACCATCATGCGGCCGAGATGCAGAAGTGACCTCGCCCGCCCCCGAAAAGGGGTCCTTCACCTGTCTTCAGGGCAAGTCCGCTTGGTAGCCCAGCATACGTTCCTTTTCAAGCGGCGCCCCTCCGTTCAGCCATTCAATAGCTTGGGCGTTGGCGTCGCCGGGATCGATCCAGACCAAATCCCGAAGCTCCTGGGCCTTTGACACCGCAACCGTCAACCGGCGCCGGACTGCGCGGTCGTGAGAGGCCACCGGAGCGGCAGTCTCAAGGGCTGCATAAACCAGGTGCAAGTCCTTGCGAATCGACTCCGGGTTCAGGCCGGGCGGGTTAGCTGAGAGGATGCGTTGTTGCAGACCCGGAACGACTCTGGGATCGCACTCATCGAGCTTCCGACGCGCAACCATCTGCCTCCGCCACTTTAGCGAAAAGCGGCTCGCATGCCTCTTCCACTCAGCGGCAACGGCAGGCGTCCAAACAGCGTGGTGACACACTTCCATGACCGTTTGCAGGAAGTCCCGACACGCCTTGCTCACACCGGTTGCATCCGGCGATTCGCCGGCGGCCCGGGCGACATCGGCATCGATGACCAATTGCCGCGAGGCAACCTTGCTCATGCGGGGCGATGACGCGCATCCACAGCGTCGAGATAGCGGCTTTCAAGGTCCAGTTCCACCTTGCCGAAGTCCTCGGGCCAGTCTCCGAAAGACCCCTTGCTGTCCATGTCCGCGCTGGTCACAACGGTCGCCCCGTCGGATGAATCCCGAGTGAACCAGTGCAACTTGACCTCTTCCGGCGCCAGCTCGGTTCCCTCTGCGGCAAGTGACTGGATGCCCAGCAAAAGCAGTGAGCTGTGCGTCTCCACCACCACCTGGACACCGCGCCTGACAGCCCTGGCTAAGACAGAAGCAAGAGCCACCTGGGCGCGCGGGTGCAGGTGGATTTCGGGCTGTTCGAGATAAACCACCTGACCCGGACCTGCGGCCTGCAGCGCAACCGCCACAGGCAGGGCCTGCGAAACTCCAAATCCAACGTCGGCGATGTTCACCAGGTCCCGGGCGCCCCCCACAGCGGCCCTGGGCAAACGGCCAACCACGAGTTCAACCTGCGTATCATTGAGGCGGTTGGCAGCGACCTTCCACGTGAGGCCAAGTGCATGGAGGTCTTCGTTGAGTTTGTCAAGCTTTGCGCTGTCCTTTCCGCCCTGCCAATGGGCAACTATGGCCGCCGTATAGGCCTCGAAAGTCCCCGGATAAACCTTAGCGACCGAGGTCATCAGATAGGTCCGCAGCGGATTGCCACGAAGTCCGGGCAAGTGGACCAGTTCCTGCAATAGCTTCTGCGTCGCGCCCAGCTCCGGGTTCTGCCGAGCAGAGAACTCGAAGCCTAGGTCCTTCCGCTGGAACCGAACCCCGAGACCGAGCAGGAACCGGTGCCTGGCCACATAGTACTCGAAGTGGGATGCGCCGGGAATGGAACCGAGGAGCATGAACCCCTTACGGCCCGGCGATTGACTAAGAATCTCCTCGCTGGTCATGCCAGGGCAAAGCTTGAGCGGTGGCTGCCCGCCGAACTCAACCGAAGCCACGTCAATCACCTTCGATGCGTCGCGACAGAAGGCTAGTTTGATCCCAGGGGTCTGCCCAAACGCGAGCTCGATTTCGAATAGGTTGGTGCGCTTCTTCCTGGCGAGCCTCGAGAAAACCTGATCGGCTGACGAAAACCTTACGTTAGGTCCGTCCAGCAGCAGCACGCCCGGATCGAAGCCCACCTCCAGGCTTTGCTTTAGCAGCAGCAGGGCCTGCATGAGAGTCGATTTTCCGGAGCTGTTTGCGCCTGCAAGGATCGTGAGTTTTCGAAACTCGACTGACTGACGCTGTATAAAAGATTTGAACCCGCCCAATGCCACGCCGGCCAGCGGGGGACGCTCAACCTTATTTGGCTCTTCCGACATCGTTTAACAAGCTACGCGAGTCTATTGATTTTGAAAGCACCGATTCTTCATAGTCTCCGGCCCGGATGCGGTCGGCTCCGAGCGAGCCCGGAGCATTTTGCTATGGCTCTGGTTCCGGCTGGCTTGCCCGGTCGATGAGAAGAATCGGAGGGGCCATTTTGGCGTCGCCCTCGAGGTGGAGCCTCACGGCATGACCGGCGCTCTTGAGTGAAATGCGGCTGGCATCGGCAGAGACTTGGATTAGGCGCTCTTGTATCGCGGGCACGTCCACTTCGGCGCCGCTTGCGCCGGTGGCCCACAAAACCCACACTCGTCCGGCATCGGCATTGGTGTTGTCCAGATGCAGGAAGACAGCCGGGCTTCCGCCGAGCACCTTGACCCTGTCGCCGGCCCGCCGCATCGGGAACGGGTCGGGCAGGGTGTCAACATAAGCGCGAACGGCGGACTGCTCGGGTTTCGAGGCATCCATTACAGCCACCTTGGAAACCCCGGCGGCAAAGGCGCGTGTGAAGAATTGGATGCGCCAGGCCGCGCGCCGCTCTCTTGAAAGGAGGCCGAAAAAATCGAAGTTGCCTTCGGTATGCCAGTATTGCTGTTTCCTTGCGTAATGGAAAGCGGCGGACTTGTCTTCCCAGCGCTCGAACAGGTCCCGGATTTCCCCGAACGCGATTTCCACCGTGCGATCCTCCCCCGAGAGGGCCGTATCCAGACCCTCATAGACGTGAAACGAGACGGCGTCCAATAGCGGTCCAATGGAGTAGGGCGCGCCGCGGCTGCGGAAGGCAGGCGAACCGTTCAGCGCCCCTGCGTCAAGGGCCCCTTCGATCCATCGGCAGGCATTGCCGCTGCCCATCGTCGCCGGCCCGAGAATGACGGCCTGCGGGTCGGCCCGCCGAATCGCCGCGGCGGTCTTCGTGACAAATTCCGCATAATCGGCCGCCTGGTTCTCCCAGTGGGTCCGATAACCATCCGGCTCATTGTCGAGTTCCCAGGCGCGGACGCCGTAGCTCGCGCCCCACCCCTGCTGCCGGGCCAGTGTTCCGCCCGGCGAGTAACGGGCGGCAAGCTTCCCGGCGAAGGCCGCCGCCGCCTCCATGTTTGCGGGCGCTGATTTGCCTTGCTCACGGCGGCCCGCCCATCTTGGAGGGCCGCCGGCATTGCCCCCGATGACCGGGGCTTGCATGAGGATGTTGAGGCGCCTCTGGTGAGCAGCCATAAGGAAAGCATCCATCTCTTTCCACGCCGCGGGGGTCTCTCTTGCGAGGTCCACAGGCCCGCTGGGTTCCAGCGCGCTCCAATACGCCGCCATGAAGGTCCAGCGCAGGTGCATCGCTTTTTCCGTGTCCAGGTCGGGGACCTTCGATGAGCCGAAAATCCCGCCCCCCTTGCCGTCCCAACTGCCGGTGTGTCCGAGGTAAGGCGAAGCAAAGCCTTCCAAATCATGGTCCGAGGGAACGCCGCTGGCGATTTCGATTGGGTGCGCGACTGGCGGGTAGCTTTGCGGAATACGGCTCAGGAGAACGAACAGCAGCGCTGTCAAAGCGCCCAAGCCCGCCAAAACCACTCCGCAACACCAAACGAGGATTCTCAACCAACGCCGGCGTTTGCTTCCTCCGGTCCCACACGTATCGTTCGTCTGAGGCGTAATTCTGTGGTTTTGCCGGAAACTCCAGCCCAACCAGCCTGGACTGTAGGGTCCATCTCATCTTTGTCCAGCCGAATTCGGTTTTTGTGCGCCCTGCCGAGTGCCGGCAAGACTTTCCCCTTTCTTTTCGTTCGGCCGTGTTCCATCTTCTGCGACTCGTGTATGGGATTGAAGTTGTTCAATACGCTCTCACGCTCGGTCCAGGAGTTCGTTCCGCGTGATCCCGCAGGGCGGGAAGTCGGCTTGTACTGCTGCGGGCCGACAGTTTATGACTTTGCGCACATTGGGAATTGGCGCACCTTCATCTTCGGGGACCTGGTGCGGCGGTATCTCCAGTTCAAAGGCTATGCCGTCCGCCACGTCATGAACATTACGGACGTGGACGATAAGATCCTCCGGCGCGTCCGCGAGACCCGTTTGCCGTTGCGGGAGTTCACCGCCCGGTTCGAGGCGGCGTTTTTTGAGGACCTCAAGACGCTCCATTGCCAGGCGCCCGGCCAGACGCCCCGGGCGACGGAGCATATTGCGCAGATCATTGCTTTGATCGAGGCGCTAATGGCGCGCGGCCTGGCCTACCGCGCCCCGGACGGCTCGGTCTATTTCAGCATCGAGAAGTACCGCGCCGGCGGGCGCCGCTATGGGCAGTTGGTGAACCTCAATTTCGACGAGCTGCGCGTGGGCGAGCGGGTGCGCGGCGATGAATACGCCAAGGAAGCGGCCGGGGATTTTGCCCTCTGGAAGGCGCGCCTGCCGGAGGATGGCGAGGTGTTCTGGCCCAGCCCATGGGGAGAGGGCCGGCCCGGCTGGCACATCGAATGCAGCGCCATGAGCATGCAGTTGCTGGGGCCCAGCTTCGACCTGCACCTTGGGGGCGAAGACCTCATGTTCCCCCATCACGAGGACGAGATCGCCCAGAGCGAAGGCGCCGGCGTCCAGCCCCCGGGGCAGCCGTTTGTAAAATACTGGCTGCACGGCGCCCACCTGCTCGTGGAAGGAAAGAAGATGAGCAAATCGCTCGGGAATTTTTTCACGTTGCGCGACCTGCTGGCCAAAGGGTTCACCGGCCGCGAAATCCGCTATATGCTGCTGACCGCGCACTATCGCGAGACCTTCAATTTCACGTTGGAGGGCCTCCAAGGAGCGCGAGCCGCCCTGCTGCGCCTGGACCAGTGCCTGACCAAACTCCGGGAACTGGCGGGCGACCTGAAGGCGCCGGCGGCCCCGGCCCTGGTGGACCAATTCGTCGGCGCCCTGGACGACGACTTGAATATCTCGGGCGCCTGGGCCGCGGTATTCGATTGGGTCCGCCAGACCAACCGCCGGCTCGATGAGAACACGCTCAAGGCCCCGGAGGCCGCCGCCGCCCTGGCCGCGTGGGAGAGACTGGACACCGTCCTGGGGGTGGGTGCGCCAAGACAAATCGGCGCCCCCGCCGAAGTCATTGCCCTGCTCGACGCCCGCCAGGCCGCCCGCCAGGCAAGGGACTTCAAGCGCGCTGACGCTCTCCGCCAGGAGTTAAAGGCCAAGGGATGGACCATCGAGGATACGCCCAAGGGGGCGAGGCTCAAAAGACTCTAGTGTGCTCCTCTAATGGAAGTAGGCCTGGACGGGCTCCAGGACGCCCATTTTGACCAGGGCAATGATCAACCCTGTGTAGAGCAAGGATACGCCCACGTCCCGCAGGAGGTCGCGGCGCGAGTACTTGCTCTGCTTGCTGGTCAGGGCCTGCCGGGCGCCTTTGTGCAACAGGATAAGGCCCAGGACATTGGTGAGCCAGTACCCGAGGACCAGGCACGGCCTGAACGCCGGCTGGTAAAAGAAACCAATTGTCCAGGCAAAGACCAGCGCCAACGGCACGTTCACGAACAAGTCATTCCACCACGACAGCGGCGAAAGCATGTAGCCCGCCACAGCCAGAACACCCCCGGTGATTCTGCGCTTTGCCGAGCCTCGCATAATCTCTTCCACGGCTGGAGTTTTAGCCGGTCACTGACTGGGTCCATATATACGCGCACCTCGGGGCAACGCCCCACTGCACGGGACCTTGGATGGCGCTGGAGTATAAAGCGAGGACTTCTTTTGCAGCAAACAGTTTTGACCCAAAACAGGGCAGCATCGCCCTGGGCCGGCATGAATTCCGCCGTTGGCGTCTGCCCCCGAAGAATGCCGTCCTGCGCCCCGCCAAGGTCTTGCCTGAAATTAACGATTGGCAGAGCCGCCTCGGGCATGTTACATACTTGCCCGTTATGTCACAGCATCGAAGTCTCCGCGCGGCGGCCGCACTGGGCGGCAAACGAAATGTGCTCAAGCGTTTTGAGCGAATCGAATTGCTCAAAAAACGCGAGCAGTGGAAGCCCGGCGACCGCATCACGGGCCTTCGCAAGACCAAGAGGGAAGCCTAGCCAATGCGGAGTGCTCAGGAATGAGCAAACCAGGCGGCGTGTCCCGCCTGCGATTCCGCGCTCCAGGCTCCACGGTGCGCACTTGACAAATGGTTCGCCTGCAAAAGTTTCTCGCGGAAGCAGGCGTGGCTTCGCGGCGCGCCGGTGAACAGATGATCCTGGCCGGGCGCGTGGCGGTCAACGGCGCCACGGTCCGTGAACTGGGCGCGAAAGTGGAGCCGGAGCGGGACCGCGTGACGGTGGACAGCCAGCCTGTCCGGGCCAAACGCAAGCTGTATCTGGCCTTGAACAAGCCGCGCGGATTGGTATGCTCCCGCAAGGATGAGCATGGCCGGCCGACGGTTTACCAGTTGCTGCCTAAAGAGTGGAGCCACCTTCACTCTGTCGGCCGCCTGGATTTCGCCACTGAGGGCTTGCTTTTCCTCACGAATGACGGACAATTCAGCTTGCGCCTGACCCATCCGCGCTACGAGATGCGCAAAAAGTACCTGGCGACTGTCCAAGGCCGGGTGGATGAGGCGATGCTCGGCCGGTTCACGCACGGCCTGTGGCATCAGGGTGAGAAGCTGAAAGCAGAAAAGGCCCGGCTCGTTTCGGCCGGCTCGGGACAGAGCGTGGTGGAACTGGAATTGGCCGAAGGCAAATATCGTGAAGTTCGCCGCCTGTTCGAGGCGCAGGGCATGACCGTCAAACGGTTGCAGCGGGTCCAGATCGGGAAGATCAAGCTGGGGGAGTTGCGTTTGGGCAGATGGCGGGCATTGACAGAAGCAGAGATTAATTCTCTACTGTGTTGAGTTATGAAAATGAACTTTTGGTTGCTCTGCGGAATGATGGTTTCAACCGCCCTGCTGGCACAGCAGGCGACGAATTTACCGGGAACAAAGACGATCGAGGAACCGGCCCCTGCGCCCGCCGCGACGAACGCGGCCGGACCTGGGGCAGAGACGCCCTCGGCCCTGGGCGCGGCGGCTTCCACCAATGCCCCCGCCGCCAAGGCGGCCAAGAAAAAAAGCGCCAAGAAAAAAAGCGCCAAGAAAATCGGCAGCAAAGCCGCCCCCCGCACGGCCCCCGTTGGGCGGGTTGAACTCAGGACTGTCCCACTGGCGCCTGGACCGGCGGTGGTCGTCGCCAACAGTGTCAACGTGCGCGCGCAGGCCAGGCTCCATAGCGAAGTGATCGGCCACCTCACCCAAGGCCAGCCCGTGACCGTGATTGGAGAAATCACCCTGAACAATTCGGCGGCCGACGAACCCTCTGCCTGGGCCAAAATCACCCTCCCGCCCGGCACCCATGCCTGGGTCAAAAGCACTTACATCGATCCCACTGACAAGACCGTCAAAGCCACCCGCCTCAACCTGCGCGCCGGCCCCGGTGAAAACTACAGCGTCCTGGGCGGCCTGGAGCACGGCCAAACAGTGAAGGACCTCAGCGCCAAAGGTGACTGGATGGAGATCGAGCCGCCTGCCAACGCCTTCGCTTTCGTCGCGGCCCAGTTCCTGAAACAGGAGGAAGCCGCCCCTGCCGCCGCCGGGACCGCCGTCACCCCAGCACCGCCCCTGGCCGCGACCGCACCCCCGCCGGTGGAACCCCCGGCCCTGACGCCGCCAGCTCCCGCCCCCGAAATGGCAACGCCAACGAACACCGCCGTCGCCGCCACTGCGCCGGCCCCCGGGACTGCCGTCCAGGAGCCGCTGCCGCGGCGTATTATCTCGCACGAGGGCTTTGTCCGCGGAATGACCAGCATCCAGGCCCCGACCTATTTCGAGCTGACCAGCCCCGAGAACGGCAAGGCCATCGATTACCTCTACACAACCTCCAAAGAACTCGACTTGCGGCGATACAAGGGTCTGCGCGTCGTAGTCACGGGCGAGGAGGGCCTGGACGAGCGTTGGGGGCACACGCCGGTCCTTACGATTGAGAAGATCGAAGTCCTCAGCGAGCCGCCCAGGGTCACCGATGTGCCTTCGCCCAGTCCGGCGCACTGAGGGGCGACTTGCATAGCATGAATCGCTCGCCGGCCCCGCTTGACAACCTCATCGATGGCCGGGCGATTGCCCGGCAAATCCAGGACGAACTGGCTCGGCGCATCGCCGCCCTCAAGGGAGGCGGCGTGCGGCCCGGGCTGGCCTTTGTGCGCGTGGGCGATGACCCCGCTTCCCTGGTTTATGTAGGGCGCAAGGAAAAGGCCTGCCGCGAGTTGGGCATCTTTTCGGAGACGCATGTATTGCCGCAAACCGCGGCCGAAGCTCAACTGCTCGACTTGCTGGCACGCCTGAATTCGGACCCGCGCGTGCACGGAATCCTTGTCCAGGCCCCGCTGCCTGGCCACATTCGCCCGGCGGTGGTCTATTCGAGCGTGCTCTCGGACAAAGACGTGGATGGATTTCACCCGGTCAATATCGGCAAACTGATGCTGGGGGACCCGAGCGGTTTTCTCCCCTGCACCCCGGCAGGCATCAGCGAGTTGCTTGCCCGCTCGAACGTCCAGACCAGCGGAGCCGAGGTCGTGATACTGGGACGCGGCAACATCGTGGGCAAGCCGCTGGCGGCGATGCTTTGCCAGAAACAAAGGCGGGCCAACGCCACCGTGACCCTTTGCCATGGGGCAACCCGCGACATCGGCGCGCACTGCCGGCGCGCCGATATCCTCGTCGCCGCCATGGGTGTGCCGGGGTTCGTCAAAGCGCCCATGGTCAAACCGGGCGCCGTCGTCGTGGATGTCGGCGTCAACCGAGTGCCCGACCCGGCAGCCAAGGGCGGCTCCCGCCTGGCAGGGGATGTGGATTTCGCCGGCGTCCAACCGCTGGCCGGCAAGATTACCCCCAACCCGGGGGGCGTCGGCCCAATGACGATTGCCATGCTGATGCAAAACACCGTCCGCGCCGCCGAAAGAGCCATCGGAGTTCGATTCGATACCCCGGCCCGTTGATTGTCAGCCTCCGTCGCCATTATTGACTTATGCAACCGACTCGAATCCTGCCCGACTTGCAATGCTCGCTGTTGTGCGAAGAAATCCGCCAGGAAGTTACCGGGAACTTCATCCTCATTGGCGTCCTCAACTTCATCCGCGTTCCCCAACTGCCCATCGTCGCCCTCAAGCTCAGCCTCTTCAACCGATGGACGGCGGGCTTGGGGCAATTCATCGAGACTGTCCGGCTCATCGCGCCCGACCAGACGACCGTCCTGCGCAAAGGCGAAGTGAGATTCGCCTTGCAGGACGCCGCCATGCACGCAACGAACCTCACCGTGTTCGGCCAGGTGGAATTCAAGGCGGCGGGCCTCTACTACGTGGAAGTGATGGTGGATGACGTGATGAAATTGCGCTACCCGGTGCCGGTCGTCCTGACGCCCCCGCCCCAAAAGCCCGCCGCGGGCCAACCGCCCCAAACCCCGCCTGCGCAGGCTTAGGATTTCACCTTACCGGTGCTCCGCCCCCTTAACAAGGACGCTGACCGATTTGTCCTTGATGTTCGCCTCCTTGACGACATCGGTAACCCTGACGAATTGGCCGAAGGGCGAAGTCTTGTCCGCGCTGATCGTCACCTTGAGCTCCGGGTTCCGAGCCACGGCCGCCAACAGCTCGGTCTTGAACTGGGCCAGCGTTAGAGGTTTGGTCCCGGCGCCGAGGAGCACGTTGCCCTGCGCATCAATGGTCACGATGAGCTGCTGCGACTCGTTGCCCCCGCTCCTCTTGGCCGTGGTCGATTCCGGCAGGGCCAGCTTCACCGCCGGCATCCGGCTGAAGCTGGTCGTGACCATCAGAAAGATGAGCAGCACGATCAAAATGTCGATCAATGCGACGATGATGACCGCCGGCGGCTGCCGCCGCTTTTTGACATAGAAACGCATGGCTGCCCACTTACCTCCTGGCTGCTTCCCGGGGGGCCGAGACCGTCCGCCTCCCGGGCGCCTCACGATATTGGCGGCGGATGAACTCATCGCACAGGGTTTCCATCTCGACGGCAATGGTCTCGACCTTCTTGGAGTAGTAGCTCCAGGACACGAGCGAGGGAATGGCGATGAGCAGACCCATGAGCGTGGTATTGAGGATGACGGCGATGCCTTGCGCCAGCGGCGCAGGGTCGCCCAGGCCGAGCGTGCCGATCTTGCCAAAGAGCCGCATCATGCCGATGAGGGTCCCCACCAGGCCCAGCAGCGGGGCGATGCCGACGATGATCTCGAGCACCACCAGTCCGCGTTCCAGCCGGGTGATTTCATGCCGGGCACGGGCCTGCATGGCGTCCATCGTGTCGGCCTTGGGCCAATCCAAGTGCTCGGCCGCCATCAAAAGCAGCCGGCTCATCGGGCTGGGATACTGGCTGCAGACGCGCGCGAGCATCGGCACGTCCTCGGCGGTCTGGCAAGAGTGGACGGCGGCTTCGATTTCCGGCGGCACGACCTTGCGCCAGCGCAGGGAGAGGCCGCGCTCGACGATGAATGTGAGGCCGACAATCGAGGTGAGAACAAGCAGTGCGTAAACGAATAGTTCCATGCGGGTTGTAAGGCGGGTGAATCAGCGATAGTAAAAAAGGAACGTAACTTCCCGGTAACTTGCGCCGATCTCCTTGCGCATGTCGCTCGGCCACGGGTCGAAAGGGGCCGGGTCTCGAATCGCCCTCTGGCAAATCAGGGCCAGGGTCATATCCACCGTGTTCTCGACCAGCTTCATTTCGGTGACCGAACCGTCGGAGTTGAGGTGGAAACGAAGCATCACCTTGCCCGTCCTGGCGCCGGCGAAGCGCTGTTCATCCAGCAACTCATACCAGCGTTCCTGCACGGCGGAGATGACGGCCTCGTCATAAGCGCCAAAGGGGCTGGCGATGGCATCCAGTGAAGGCACCAGCGCGAGCCGGCGCACACCCCCTTCCTGTTTCATCTTCTCCCCGGAGAGCGCTGCCATCCTCTTCTCAAGAGGCACTTCGCTCAATAGCCGCGGCCTCTTGTGCTGATCGGCCTTGGCCTCGCTGTTGCGCGCGGACTCGTCCGTCCGGGCCACGGCGGCCTTGGGTTTGACCTCCCGGGCCAACTCCGGCCTGGCCTCGTTGGGCGCCGACGGGTCGGGCCGGGTCATGGCTAGTTCGCCCGGCGCCAGGGAGGGCTTGGGTTTAACCTCCTTGGCCGGCTCGGGCTTGGCCTCGCGGGCCGGCTCGGGCTCGGGCTGAACCTGGGCCACAGGAGGCGACGCCCGCAAGGGAAAGGCCTTCTCCCGGGGAACGTCTTCGGTCTTGGGCACCAGGTCCTGCTTGCCGTCGATCTTTGGAATCAGGGACTGGATGGTCGCATCCGGGTTGGCGGCCACGGAATTCCTGGACGAGTAATAATCTGCCTTTTTGGGCGGTTCAGGCGTGGCTTGCGCGGGGCTGACATCCACGAACGCAAGAGGGAACCGTTCCTGGCGCTCCTTCTCCAACTGTTCGCGCTCGCGGGCGGTCTGCGGTTTGATGAACAAGTCGGCCAACATTCTCGGCGGCGCCATCCACGCCGGCCATTGCACACGCTGCCAAATGTGCAGCCGAAGCCCGGCCTTGTACCCGCCATAGACCAGGAGGTGGCAGGCCAGAGAAACTGCAAAGGCCCAAGCCAGCCGACTCGACTCGGCCCGTTCCCAGCGCAGTAATGACTCCGGCATTCCAACAGCAGACATCGACTATCATTGTGCCGCACCCAGCCGGCAGGAGCAAACAAATCCGAGGCCCTGTCGCCAATTAGATCTCAAAATCCAGCCCATCCAACGGCTGATCCTGCAGCTTCCGCCACCGCTCGCAAAGCTCCCCCACGGTAACCCGCTCCGCTATCTTCACCACCGCATCCCGAATCTCCTTCATCACTGTGCGGATGGCACACCGCGACTCGTCCGGACACGAACATTTCCGATAATAGCGATTGCTCACGCACCGCACCGGCGCCAGCGCCCCTTCGATGTGCCGCACCACGGCAGCCAGCGTAATCTCCTCCGGCCTCCGAGCCAGCCGGTAGCCACCCGCCACCCCACGCTTGCTCTGCACGAATCCGCCGGACTTCAGCTCATTTAGAATCTGCTCCAGGAATCGCTTCGGAATATTCTGATGCTCGGAGATCGTTTGGATTCGCACCACCGGCTGGTCGTAGTTCAACCCTAACACGACCAGTGCGCGCAAGGCATACTCTCCACGCAGCGATAGTTTCATGACGGCGCTACTCTAGAATCTACAGCCAGAATATCAAGAATTCGCTGAAGAGAAATATTTAAATCTCTATTGACATAGTATAGATTAATGATATTCTCCAGACAAAACGTGCTCTTTACACGCGTCCAACTGGCGTTCTAAATGGAGCCAAGATGAAAACCGCGAGGTGCCTGCTTCTCCTGGCGCTGCTCTGGCCGCCCGGCGTTTGGGCCAAGGACATCACCCTGCTCAACGCATCCTACGACCCGACCCGGGAGTTGTACCAGGACTTCAACGCCGCCTTTGCCAAGGCCTGGCAGGCCAGGACGGGCGAGCGGGTCGTCATTCACCAGTCTCACGGCGGATCAGCCAGACAGGCGCAGGCTGTCATCGCCGGCCTGGAAGCGGACGTGGTCACACTGGCGCTGGCCTACGACATCGATGCAATTGCCCGGAAAGGCAAGCTCCTGTCCCTGGATTGGCAAAAACGACTCCCGCACAACAGCTCCCCCTACACCTCAACCGTGGTGTTCCTTGTTCGCAAGGGCAACCCTAAAGGAATCAAAGACTGGGACGACCTCGTAAAGCCCGGCCTCTCCGTCATCACTCCCAACCCGAAGGCTTCCGGCGGGGCGCGCTGGAATTACCTGGCCGCCTGGGGTTACGCCCTGAAGCATTACGGCCAGGATGATGCCAAGGCGCGCGATTTCACGGCCCGCCTCTTCCGGAATGTGCCAATCCTGGAATCAGGGGCTCGCAGCGCCGCCACCACCTTCACCCAGCGCGGCATCGGCGACGCCCTCATTACGTGGGAAAACGAGGCGATGCTCTCGCTCCAGGAGTCCGGCAAAGGCCAATTCGAAATCGTCATTCCCTCCCTCACCATCCTGGCCGAGCCCCCGGTCGCCTGGGTGGACCGAACCGTCGACAAACGGGGCACCCGCGCTGTCGCCCAGGCCTATCTTGAATACCTCTATGGCCCGGAAGGCCAGGAAATCGCCGCCAGACATTTCTTCCGCCCCCGCCTCGATTCCGTCGCCCAAAGACACGCCGCCACATTTCCCAAAATCAACCTCTTCACGATCGATGAAGTCTTCGGCGGCTGGCAAAACGCCCAAGCGACCCATTTCAACGAAGGCGGGGTGTTCGACCAAATACTCGGCGCCCGCCGATGAGCCGGAAGGCCCGAATCCGATGCGCTTGAAGAATTGATTCCGGCCCGCCCGTGAAGTAAGAATGTGACCTGGCATGGCGGACAAGAAGTACAATGCGCTGCCCGGCTTTGGCCTCACGATGGGCTTCACGCTCTTTTACCTGAGCGCCATCGTCCTCATTCCGTTGGCCGCGCTGGTCTGCCGGGCCTTGGCCCTGTCCTGGGCTGAGTTCTGGCGTCTGGCCACAACCCCGCGCGCGCTGGCCGGCTACCGCCTGAGCCTCGAAACGTCCTTGTTGGCAGCGGCGGCCAACGCCCTCTTTGGCTCGCTCCTGGCCTGGGTCCTGGTTCGCTACCGGTTCCCCGGACGACGGCTCATCGACGCCATTGTGGACTTTCCCTTCGCTCTGCCGACGGCGGTGGCTGGGCTGACGCTCGCCAGCCTCTTCGCTGACAATGGCTGGCTGGGGCGCTGCCTGGCGCCCCTGGGCATCAAGGGAGCCTTCACCCCGCTGGGCATCGTCATCGCCCTGACCTTTGTCGGACTGCCCTTCGCTGTGCGGACGCTCCAACCGGTCCTGGAAAACCTCGAACGCGAAGTCGAAGAAGCGGCGGCCACACTGGGGGCCGGGCGGCTTCGGACCTTTGTCAGCGTCATTGCCCCTGTTCTCATGCCGGCGGTGCTCACCGGATTCGCGCTCGCGTTCGCCCGCGCAATCGGCGAATACGGTTCCGTCGTCTTCATTTCGGGCAACCTGCCGTTCAAGACCGAAATCGCGCCCGTCCTCATCGTGACGCGCCTGGAGGAATACGATTATGCCGGGGCCATCGCTATAGCGGTCGTCCTGCTGGTGTTCTCGTTCCTCCTGCTGGCCGGGATCAACCTGCTCGGACAATGGGCGAGCCGCTTCGAGCGGTAGAACGATGCAACATAGATCGGACAAACAACCGTCCCTGCGCGGCGCCGAAGAACCGCCTCTGGTCAAGTGGCTCCTCATCTCGATCGCCCTGGGCTTCTGCTTCGTGTTTTTGCTCATCCCGTTGGCCAACGTGTTTGTCCAGGCGCTTTCCAAAGGGTTGGTCTATTGGGCGAACGCCCTGGCAGAGCCGGATTCCCTGGCTGCGATTCGCCTGACGCTGCTGGTGGCGGCGATCAGCGTGCCGCTCAATGTTCTGTTCGGCCTGGCGGCGGCCTGGGCGATTGCCAAATTCGAGTTCCCCGCCAAGACGTTGCTGATCACCCTCATTGACTTGCCGTTCTGCGTTTCGCCAGTAGTGGCCGGGCTCACGTTCGTGGTCCTTTTCGGGCTGCAAGGATTGCTGGGTCCCTGGCTGGAGGCCCACGGCCTCAAGATCATTTTTGCCGTGCCCGGCATCGTCCTGGCTTCCATCTTCGTCACGTTCCCCTTTGTCGCGCGCGAACTGATCCCGGTCATGCAGGCCACCGGCTCCGAACAGGAACAAGCCGCCCTCACACTGGGCGCCAACGGCTGGCAGACCTTTTGGCACGTCACGCTCCCCTCCGTCAAATGGGGCCTCCTCTACGGCATCATCCTCTGCAACGCCCGGGCCATGGGCGAGTTCGGCGCGGTCTCCGTCGTCTCCGGCCATATCGCCGGGAAGACCGACACCATGCCCCTGCGTGTGGAGAAGCTCTACAACGAGTACGACGCCGCCGCCGCCTTCGCCGTCGCCAGCCTGCTGGTCCTGCTGGCCCTCTTCCCGCTCGCCGTCAAAATCCTGATCGAATGGCGCCAGGGGCGAAGGGAAGTATGAATTATGAATTATGAAGTATGAACTAAAGCGGTGGGGTAGCATAAAGCTCAACGAGGGGCCTGCCATGATTCGGCTACTGCATAATTCATAATTCACAATTCATAATTCCCAACCCCTGTGAGCATTGAACTAAGAAACGTCACCAAGCGATTCGGCGATGTTGTCGCCGTCAGGGGCGTCTCCCTCTCCGTCAAAGAGGGAGAGTTGACGGCCTTGCTCGGCCCCAGCGGCGGGGGCAAAACGACCCTCTTGCGCATGATCGCCGGCCTGGAAACACCCACCAGCGGCGACATCTTCATTCGCGGCAACCGCGTCAACGAAGTCTCCGTTCAGCGCCGCAACATCGGGTTCGTGTTCCAAAACTATGCGCTGTTCAAGAACATGAATGTCGCCAACAACATCGCCTTCGGGCTGAAGATCAAGAAATGGAAACGGGCCGACATTCGGGCGCGCGTGGCGGAGTTGCTCAGCCTCTTCGGCCTGGAGGGCCTGGAGCGCCGCTACCCCCACCAGGTCTCCGGGGGCCAGCGCCAGCGCGCCGCCATCGCCCGCGCCCTGGCCTCCAAACCGAGCGTGCTCCTGCTCGATGAGCCCTTCGGCGCCGTGGACGCCAAGATCCGCCAGGAGTTGCGCGAATGGCTCGTCACACTCCACCACGACCTCAACGTCACGACCCTCTTCGTCACCCACGACCAAGAGGAGGCGCTCGAGGTCTCCAATCGCATCGTCATCTTCTCGGGCGGCATCCTCGAACAGGTCGGCACTCCGCGCGAAGTCTATGAGCAGCCCGCCAATGAATTCGTCGCCCGCTTCATTGGGGCCATGAATGTCCTGGAACTCCAGGCCAGCAATGGCGTGGCCCGCGCCGGCGAACTGGAATTCCCCGCCTTCGGCGTGCCGGAAGGACAGAAACTCCGCATCGGCTTCCGCCCCTACGCCGTGCAAGTCTCCTCCGACCTCACTCAGTACCCTTGCCATGCCGTCTTGCGGCACACCTTCTTCCTGGGAGTGCTCCTTCGGGTCGAGTTGGAACTGCCCAGCGGCCTCACCATCCGCGCCCGCATGACCAAAGAGGAATATGCCCACCAGGCCCTCGAACAAGGCAAAGAAGTCTCCTTCCACATCCGTCAATACCGCCTCCTGACTCAGGAAAACGCCCCCCTCCCCCCCGAACGCGAACTGCCCTGCCAGCCGCCGCCCGTGATAGGGGAGAACATCTGACGTGGCCCGCGACCCTAGACGCCCCTGCGGGGCAGGCAGGGACCCGCCCCGCGAGCCGGAATGGCAGGCATCCGCCCTTGGTACAGCTCCGCGGGGCCGTGCGACCCCTGGGGGCCGAGCCAGAGCGCACGGCCCACCGCGGCGGCGCTTACTATGACCCCCCTGCTATGTTTTCCTTTTGCCAGACCTGGGACACGGACCCGAAGAAGCGCCCCAGACAGGAATCTGTGGCCGGCGCCAATTCACGAAGCAGGCCCCGCCCCCAAGGAGACCAACCGGCCCGCCAAACCGGATGTCCTGCCCAGGGCTCACGGGCTGCGCAGCCGATAGAATGCTGACGCGGCATTCACCGCAGTCGTGGCAACGAGGCTGCTGCCGGATACACCCACGGCGTTCGTCAGGGCGCTCCAGGAGGCGCTGGCACCCAAGGCGCCGCTCGCCTCCGGGACAAAGTTGGTCGCCCAAAGCGGCCAGGAAAGAACGAGCTGACTGCCCGACCTGCTCGCCAGAAGGCTCGGAATCGGAGGCTGGAGCAGCAATAAATTCGGCCCGAACTCGACCCCGGAACCGACAAGAATAAGAGTATCGGGGATTCGGAACAATGGCGCGGTGGGATCGTAGTACGGGGAAGCCAGCCCCGACAAAGTGAGGGCCGGAACCCCGATGATGATCCTGGGGTCTCTGGGCAAGTCATGTCCGTCATCTCGAACAAACTTAACCACGTCGGGATTCTCGGTGTAGTGCGTGCCGGCGACCACGTAAGAGCCAAGGGGAAGGTTTGTCGGACTACCAAGATCCACTTCTCTCCAGACCCCGTTTAGCAAGGTTGCGTTGGTTCCCGCCGGAACGGTCAGGGAAAACAACAATGGCGCGTTTGTGTTAATGTCCAAATTGGTCGAGCCGGAGTCGTATTGCCAAACGCCGATCTGGTGCGCATATGACAATCCGGCGGGGTTCTCGTCATACCAGGCCAGGCCGGTCACCGTCGCGGGCTCCGTCAGGAGGAAGGTCCAGCCATACATTCCATTAGTGATGAGGGAAGATTCGTCGAAGCCAAAGAAAATCCCGGGAGGATAAGGATAGCCGTTGGTGTCCGACACTTGGGTCAGCGGGTTGATGTCGATGGCCAAGGCGGATGCGCCAACGGCCCTGTGCCCGTGAACCAGAGCCAGCAGAGCAACCCGTATGAGGAGAGAGGCTTTCATATTCACCACAGTTCGGGGAAGGTGTCGACAGGATATGGTGTGGCGGTGTAGCCCGTCATGGCGTTGGTACCGTACTTGTTCGAAACATACGCGTCAAGGTTGTATATCGTTGAGCAATCGTAATGGCGCCGGGTGAATTCAAGTTGGCTTTCGCATACAGCTTGGCTGGTCCCCTGAGGGCAGCCGCGCTCCCGTCCGGCATCAACTCGATCAGGTCCTGCGAGACCGCCCACTCACCAGTGGCGGGGTCCGGGACGTAGTTCAACCCTTGGATATCCGTGTAGAGCATCCCCTGCTCCATGCAGCGAAGCACCTCTTCCTCGCGGCCTCGCGGGGCCGCTCTGCCGGCGGGGCTCGTGGACCAGATCACGGAGCGAAGCGTGCTGAGAAAGGGGCCGAAACGCAGCGGCTTGCAGCAGAGCCCGCGAATCCCCACTGCCGTCGCCAGCCCACGGACTCGGCTATCCCGAACCGTCGTGGCCAAGACGCTCTTGATCCCCGGCGAGAGAGCCATGAGTTGGGCGGCGCACAAGATGCCGCACCCATCCTTCAGGCTCATCTCAGACATCCCAGTTTTGCGCAGGACGAATCCCAGGTACCCTTGCGCCTGCCACAACCACTCCCGCGGTGCGCCATATGCGTTGCCTTTCCCTGTTCGGCGGCTCCGCTCTGCCGCAAGCGCCAGAGCGCCGGCCAAGCCTCACGGTCTCATCTCCAGGACTCACGCCCGTGGGCCCTGATCTCTAGGTTAACCTTATCGCGGGGGCCGGAACAAAATCAACACAATTATGCGCGAAGAATCAGCGGTAGAGGCCGGCAGTCGGCCGGCGTCCGGCCCTCACCTCGCATGATGGGAAAGCGGCTTCAACTGTGGGAACATGATGACATCCCGGATGCTCTCCAGGCCCAGGAGCAAGGCAAAGAAGTCTCCTTCCACATCCGTCGGGGCAAATTATCGGGAAGCCTTCCGCGCTCGCTCCAAAGTCGAGTTCGTCGCCAAACTCGGTGACTGCCTCAAGGAACTTGATGAAACCGCGTATTGGCTGGAGCTGCTCCGGGAGGGCGCTGGCCTAAGCGGGGAGAAAACTGCCCGGCTGGAGGATGAAACCGGCCAACTGCTGGCCATTCTTACGACCATTGCAAAGAAATCAAAGGCCCAACTGGAGTGAATTATGAATTATGAATTATGAATTATGAACGCCATGGGCCGGCCTGTTTTCACACTTCATAATTCATAATTCATAATTCATAATTGATAATCACTTCCCCTCCAGCCCCATCAGGTAGCCCAGGACCAACTCCGGCAAATCCTCGCTATACCCCCCTTCGAGCAGGCTGAACACCGGCACACCGGGCCGGCGCAGCGACTGGCCCAGCCAGTAATAGTCTTCCGCCTCAAGGCTCATCTGCCCCAGCGGGTCCCGAGCGCAGGCATCGAACCCCGCCGACACCGCGATGAGCGCCGGTTTAAAAGCGCGCATAAGTTTCAACGCGTCTTCAAGCACCCGGCGGTATTCCGCGCGCGGCGTCCGCGGCGGCAGCGGGTAATTGAAACAGTTGCTTCCCATGTTCCGAATCCCGGTCCACGGATACCAGGGAGACTGGTGAACCGAGAAAAAGGCCGCCCCCGGTTGGTTCAGCAGTATGGCCTCCGTCCCGTTGCCGTGATGCACGTCGAAATCAAACACCGCAACCCGTTGCGCGCCCGTGGCCAGGGCCTCGAGCACTGCGACCGCGACGTTGTTCAAATAGCAAAACCCCATCGCGCGGTGCCGTGAGGCGTGGTGCCCCGGCGGGCGCATCAGGCTGAAGGCCATCCCGCCGGCTCGAGCCTCTCTCAGGGCCTCCAAAGCCGCCCCCGCCGATGCCAATGCATGCTTGGCAATCTCCGGCGCATAGGGCGTATCCTCGTCGAAATCCTCCCCCTCATTCAGCCGGGCCAGATGCCCCGCCCCATGGGCCCGCAGGAGCGAGGCCTCCTCGAAAGGTCCGGGCTTGGCCCAGGCTATGGGCAGCGCCGTCTGTCCGCGCAGTCTCTGGACGATGCGGGTAATCCGCTGCGGCCTCTCCGGGTGGCCGGCGTGCGAATAACCCGTGCAATGTTCATCGGTTATGACCTTCATCGCGCACCCTATAAACACATCGTCCAATTCTTAAGCAAGTCAAATGTGAAACATCAGATGCTCAGTCGCGCAGCGCACGTCAAGGGCCCGGCCGGTTCCAGGGCCGGCTTGGCCGGCCTTGGAGTTTGGACGTTTTCGCCGGCTTTTTCCCGGGTTCGCGCTGGTTGCCCGGGGCTCATCGCGGAGCGATGTCTTGAAGGTAGCCGTGTGGCTTCAGCCCACGGGTGGCGCGCCCCGAATCA
>Ga0181533_1001199_pt1 | contig 33706 bp, 35 predicted proteins | sample PEATcosm2014_Bin_45_FD_119772 | JGI IMG/M metagenome (GOLD analysis project Ga0181533, IMG submission 119772) | Peatland microbial communities from MTU Mesocosm Facility, Houghton, MI, USA - PEATcosm2014_Bin11_60_metaG | ecosystem: Environmental > Terrestrial > Soil > Wetlands > Peat | place...
CGTCGTCGTCGTCGGCGTGCCCCTGAGCCTCGACGGCGGGATCGGACCGGCGGCGGGACGGGTCATCGCCGAGGCCGCCCGGCTGGCGGACGCGCTCTCCGTGCCCGTCGAGACGATCGACGAGCGGTTCTCGACCGTCGAGGCGAGCCGCCGGCAAAAGGAGACGGACGCCTCGGGCCGCCGCGGCGGGGCCTTCCGGGGACGGGTCGCGCGGCGCCGCGCCTTTCGGGGCCGCGGGGCGCGTCCCCCCGTCGACGCCGGGGCGGCGGCGGTGATCCTCCAGGCGTACATCGACCGGGCGCGATCGCAGTGATCGAACCCGACGCGGCCGTGCCGGCCGGCACGACGCTCGCCGCCGGGCTCATCGGCGACCCGGTCGCCCAATCGCTTTCGCCGGTGATCCACAACGCGGCCTACGCCGCGCTCGGGCTCGACTGGTCCTACGGGCTGTTCCGGGTGCCCGCCGGCGGGGCCGCCGCGGCGCTCGCCGCCGCCGGGGCCCGGGGGTTGCGGGGCTTGTCGGTGACGACGCCGCACAAGATCGCCGCGGCCGCCGCCTGCGACGAGCGCTCGCCGACCGTCGAACGGATCGGCGCGGCGAACACCGTCGTCTTCCGCGGCGGGCGGAGCTGCGCCGAGAACACCGACGGGGTGGGCCTCCTCGACGACCTCGCGGCGACCTGGCGCTTCGACCCGGCGGGCGCGGTCTGCGCCGTGGTCGGCGCGGGTTCGACGGCGCGGGCGATCGTCGCCGCGCTCGCCGACGCCGGGGCCCGGGAGGTCCTCGTCGTCGACCGGACCGCCGCCAACGCCGGGGCGGCCGCGGCGCTCGCCGGCGCCGCGGGGCGGGTCGCCCGGGTCGAGGAGGTCGCCTCGGCCGCGCTCGTCGTCCAGGCGACCTCGGTCGGGTTCGGCGGCGCGCGAGCCGGGTTCGCGGGGGGATGGGAGGCGGTCACCGGCCACCTCGGGTCGGACCAGCTCGCCGTCGACGCCGTCTACGCTCCCCCGGTCACCGAGTTCCTGGCGCTCGCCGGCGCGCAGGGGGCCCGTGTCCGCAACGGCCTCGGCCTGCTCGTGCACCAGGCGGCCCGCCAGGTGGCGCTTTTCACCGGCAAGACGGCGCCCGTCGGGGCGATGTTCGCGGCGCTCGGTATCGATCCCGGGCGCTGACAACGGTCGGCCGGACGGGCCCGGAGCCGCAAGGTCGCAGCCCCCGTGGCACCGGTAACGTTGCGGGTCGTGGCCGCCCACTACCTCGGGCGACGTGTCGCGCGCCGCCGAAGCGACAACGCCGCCGTCGCCGTCCTGCGCCACGTCGACTACGTGCTCGTCGGCTCCATCGTGTTGCTCGCGGTGTTCGGGGTCGTGATGGTGTACTCGGCCTCGCGCTCGTTGTATCCGCTCGAGCCGACGTACTTCCTGAAGCGCCAGATCGCCTACGACGTCGTCGGGTTCGGCGCGATGGTCGTCGCCGCGCTCGTCGACTACCGGCGGCTGGAGGAGTGGGGCTACGTGCTCTACGGCGCGGTCGTCGTTGCCCTCGTCGCCGTGAAGGCGATCGGGCACACCGAGAACGGTGCCGAGCGCTGGATCTCGATCGCGGGTTTCCAGCTCCAGCCCTCGGAGTTCGCCGTGCTCGCCGCCATCATCGTGATCGGCGTGTACTTGTCGCGTCACGAACGGGTGCTCAACGTGCGCTCCGTCGCCGCGCTCGTCGTCCTGGCGGGCGTCCCGATGCTGCTCGTCGTCGTGCAGCCGGACCTCGGCACGGCGATCCTCCTCGCCGTGGTGCTCTTCGTGATGCTCTTTGTTGGCGGGGTCCGCCTGCGCTTCTTGGCCGCGCTCGCCGTGCTCGCCGTCGCCGGCTTCGCGATCGCGGTCGCGGTCCACGTCCTCAACCGCTACCAGCTCGACCGGCTGACGGCGTTTCTGCACCAGGACAGCGGCGGATCCCAGACCCTCAACTACAACGTCATCCAGTCGAAGACCGCCATCGGGGCCGGGGGGCTGCGCGGCACGGGGCTGTTCCGCGGCCTCGAGACGAACCTCGCCTACGTGCCGATCCAGTACGCCGACTTCATCTTCTCGGCGATCGGCGAGCAGATCGGCTTCATCGGCTCGGCGTTGGTGATCGGGCTGTACGGGGTCGTCGCCTACCGCGTCTTCCGCGCCGTCCAGGTCGCCCGGGACTCCCTCGGGCGGCTGTTGTGCGCGGGGGTGCTCGCCTTCCTCGCCATCTCCGTGTTCGAGAACATCGGCATGGCGACGGGGATCATGCCGATCACGGGGATCCCGCTTCCGTTCATCTCCTATGGGGGCTCGGCGCTCCTCGCGTTCTTCCTTGCCGCGGGCGCCGTGGTTAATGTCGAACTGCACCGGAGCCGCCCACGATGACGCCAAGACCGCGCAAAGCCACCGCCAAGACGCCCGCCGCGACCGCCGAGGTGGCGGTGGCGGTGACGGTCGGCGCGCCCCCCGACGGGCCCGAGGCGGCCTCCGAGGAAACGGCCCCCGGGACGGAGGTGCTGGCGACCGAGGCGGACAAAGAGGAGGACGGGCCGGGCGCGGGCTTCTCCCTCGTGCACGTCGTCGACGTCGCGATGGTGCTCCCGAACCCGAACCCGGTCCTCGTCCTGGAGGAGCTCGCCGCGCCGAGGCGGAGGCTCGCCATCCCGATCGGCCTCGCCGAGGGGACCGCGATCAGCTACGCGCTACGTGGCCGGACGACCCCGAAGCCGCTCACCCACGAACTGTTCGTCGACGTGGTGAACCGGCTCGGCGGGCAGGTGAGGGCGGCGCGCCTCACGCTCTACACGCAGGGCGCCTACTACGCCGAAGTCGTCGTGGCATCCTCGGGGGCGGAGCACGCTGTGTCGTGCCGCCCCTCGGACGCCATCGCCCTGGCGTTGCGTCAGGGCGCGCCGGCGACGATCGCCGTCGCCTCGGTGCTGCTCGACCAGCTCGGGACGGCCGGTTCGACGACCGGCTGATTCCCCTCGTTCGAGATCCGCATGAGGAGCGCGAGCAGCGCGTAGTTGGCGACGAGCGAGGAGCCGCCGTAGGAGACGAAGGGGAGCGTCACGCCGGTCAGGGGCAAAAGGCGCGTGTTGCCCGCCATGATGAGGAACGCCTGGAGGCCGAGCGTCGCGGTGAGCCCGGCGGCGACGAGGCGGGCGAACTCCGAGTGGGCGCGACGCGCGGCGCGCAGCCCCGCGCCGACGATGATGGCGTAGCAGCAGACGACGGCGGCCGCGCCGACGAGCCCGAGCTCCTCGCCGATCACGGCGAAGATGAAGTCGCTCGACGACACCGGCAGCGTCCGGGCGGCGATCCCGAAGCCGATCCCCGTGCCGAAGAGCCCCCCGCGGGCGAAGGCGAGCTCGCCCTGGACGGGCTGGTAGCCGGTCCCGGTCGCGCGGGCCCAGGGGTCGAGCCAGTCCGAGATGCGCTCGTTCACCTGGCCGAGGACGTGGCTCGCCGCGAGGGTCGCCAGCACGAAGACGACGAGCCCGATCACGACGTAGGTCCACCGCCCCGTCGTCATCCAGATCATCACCAAAAAGACGAGGAACAAAAGCAACGAGAAGCCGATGTCGTGCTCGGCGAGGATGATGAGGAGCGCCAGCACCCCGGCGACGACGATCGGCCCGAAGGCGCGCAGGTCCGGGAGCATGCGGTTGCCGATGCGCTGCGTCGAGATCGTGAGCAGTTCGCGCTTGTCGATGAGGTAGGACGCCCAGAACACGACGATGAGGAGCTTCGCGATCTCGACCGGCTGGAACTCGATGGAGTCGATGTGCACCCAGAGACGTGCCCCGTTGATCTTCTCGCCGATCCCCGGCACGAGCGGCGAGACAAGGAGCAGAAGGGCGGCCCCGGCGAGCAGGTAGCGGTAGCGCTCGAGGTCGCGGCTGCGCCTCACGACGAGAAGTACGGCCGCGTAGAGCCCGAGCCCGATCACCGTCCAGGCGAGCTGTTCCCCGGCGCGCCCGGAGTCGCCGCGCTCGATCATCACGTAGCCGAGGCCGTTCAGGAAAAGGGCCACGGGCACGATCACCGGGTCGGCGTTCGGTGCGAGGAGCCGGTTCACGACCTGCACGCCCAAGCTGAGGAGGACGAGGCAGACGATGAACGTGACGACGTGGTCGGGGAGCGCGTTCGTCGTGGCGAGCGACTGCATGAGCGTCGCCGCGAGCACGACGAGGGCCCCGACGCAGAGCAGTCCCGCCTCGGTCCGCCGTCGCGACGCCCCGCGGCGGGCTGCCAGAAGCGTCACGCCCCGTACGGTAGTTGAAAGGGACCGAACCGCCTGGCCAGCTAGCCTGGGGCGATGGCCACGGAGCCGCTGGTGGAGCGCGCTTGGCAGCCGGCGGAGCCGGCCGTCGAGGAGGCGCGGGCGGACGTCGAGACCTTCGGGCCGGCGCGCTACCTGAACCGGGAGCTGTCCTGGCTCGAGTTCGCGGCCCGGCTCCTCGACATCGCCGGGGACGAGGCGCTGCCGCTGCTCGAGCGGGCGAAGTTCCTGGCGATCTTTTCCACGGGGCTCGACGAGTTCTTCCAGGTCCGCGTGGCCGGGCTGAAGAACCAGCTCGACGCCGGCCGGCGGGGGCGCTTCCCCGACGGGCGGAGCGTCCTCGAGACGCTCGAGGCGGTGCGGGGCCGCGTGACGGCTCTCGTCGACCGCCAGGCGCGGATCTTCAACGACTCGGTGCGGCCCGGGCTGTCGGCTGCCGGGATCGAGATCGTCGAGGGCGCCGACCTCGGCCACGTCGACCAGGACCGGCTGCGGCGGCACTTCGAGCGCGACATGTTCCCGGTCCTCACGCCGCTCGCCGTCGACCCCGGCCACCCCTTCCCGTACATCTCGAACCTCTCGCTCAACCTCGCCATCTCGGTCGAGGACCCGGTGACGGGCGAGAGCCGGTTCGCCCGGGTGAAGGTCCCGCCCTCGCTCGAGCGTTTCGTGCGCATCGACGGCGAGCGTTTCGTCCCGCTCGAGCAGGTGATCGCGGCGAACCTCAACGACTTGTTCCCCGAGATGCGGATCGGGTCGTGCCATCCCTTCCGGGTCACGCGCAACGCCGACATGGAGCTCGACGACTCCGAGGACGACGACCTGCTCGCCGCCGTCGAGTTCGAGCTGCGCCGGCGGCGGTTCGGCCGGGCCGTGCGGCTCGAGGTCGGGCCGGGGATGCCCCCGGAGCTCGTCGAGTTCCTCCGGCACGAGCTCGAGCTCGGCGAGGTCGACGTCTATGCGTCGGCGACGCTCCTCGACCTCGGCCAGCTCTGGGCGATCGCCGGGCTCGACCGCCCCGACCTCTGCCTGCCGTCGTTCTCGCCGCGCACGCCGCCGCGGCTCATGAACGAGGCCGGCGAGCCCGTCGACATCTTCGCCGTGCTGCGCGAGCGCGACGTGCTCGTCCAACACCCCTACGACTCGTTCGCCTCCTCGGTCGAGGAGTTCATCTCGCAGGCGGCGGCCGACCCCGATGTGCTCGCGATCAAGCAGACCCTCTACCGGACATCGGGGGACGCTCCGTTCGTCGCCGCGCTCGCCCGGGCCGCCGAGGCTGGCAAGCAGGTCGCCGCGCTCGTCGAGCTCCAGGCGCGCTTCGACGAGCAGCGCAACATCGGCTGGGCCCGGCAGCTCGAGGAGGCCGGGGTCCACGTCGTCTACGGCGTCGTCGGCCTGAAGACGCACTCGAAGACGTCGCTCGTCGTCCGCCGGGAGGACGAGGGGATCCGGCGCTACTGCCACATCGGGACCGGCAACTACAACTCGGACACGGCCCGCGTCTACGAAGACCTCGGGCTGCTCACCGCGGACCCGGTCCTCGGCGAGGACCTCACCGCCCTTTTCAACCACCTGACGGGGTTCTCGCGCGCAGTCGAGACCCGCTCGCTCATCGTCGCCCCGGCCCGATTCCGCGCCTGGGTGCTCGAGGGGATCGCCGCCGAGCGCGAGGCCGGCCTTGACGGCCGGATCGCGATCAAGGCGAACGGGCTGACCGACCCGGTCATCGTCGACGCCCTCTACGAGGCCTCCCAGGCCGGGGCGCGCGTCGAGCTTCTGATCCGGGGGATCTGCTGTCTGCGTCCGGGGATCCCGGGGCTCTCGTCGACGATCACCGTGAAATCGATCGTCGGCCGCTACCTCGAGCACAGCCGGATCTTCCGCTTCGGCGTGCCGACCCGCGAGGTCCTCGCCGCCTCGGCCCTCGCGCGCGAGGACGGCCCCGTTCCGCCCGGCAACCCGGCGACGTACTTCATCGGCTCGGCGGATCTCATGGAGCGCAACCTCGACCGGAGGATCGAGGCGGTCGTCCCGGTGCACGACATCGAGCTGTGCGGCCGGCTCGAGGACATCCTGACCCTCGACCTCGCCGACGACGAGTGCTCCTGGGAGCTCGGGGCCGACGGGAACTGGTCACGGGTCGCCACCTCCGCCGGGCTCTGTGCTCGACGCCGCTTCGAGGAGCTCGCCCGCGAGCGCTCGCGTCGCCGGCGTCCGGCTGACGGCGCGTTCTAGTTTCCGGTGCGGATCGCCGCCCTCGACCTCGGTAGTAACTCGTTCCACATGATCGTCGTCGAGGCGCGCCCCGACGGCAGCTTCGTGCCGCTCGTGCGCGAACGGGAGATGCTCCGGCTCGGCGACATCGTCGCCCGCGACCGCGTCATCGGCCGGGCCGCGGCCGACGAGGCGATCGCGGTGGTCGCCCGGTTCAAGGCGATCGCCGAGATGAACGGCGCGGACGAGATCATCGCCCTCGGCACCTCGGCGATCCGCGAGGCCCTCGACGGGGGATCGCTCGTCGACCGGGTGAAGACCGAAACCGGCGTGAAGATCCACGTCGTCGACGGCACCCGCGAGGCCGAGCTCATCTTCAAGGCGATCCGCTCGAGCGTGACGATCGACCCCGGTCCGGCGCTCGCCGCCGACCTCGGTGGGGGCAGCCTCGAGCTCATCGTCGGCGACCGCGCCGAGATCGCCTTCGCAACGAGCGTCCACCTGGGCGTCGGCCGGCTCACCGCCGAGCTCGTGGCGAACGACCCCCCGAGCGACAAGGACCTGAAGCGGCTGCGCGCCCGGATCGCCAGCACGATCGAGCCGGTGCTCGACGAGATCCTGGCGCTGCGGCCCCGGCAACTCATCGGCTCGTCGGGGACGTTCGTGTCGCTCGCCCGCATGGCCTCGGCCGGCCGCGACGGGGTCGTCCACGAGGTCGTGAACCAGCTCACCGTGGGGCGCGCCGATCTCGAGGCGCTCCGGGACCGCATCTACGCCCTGCCGGGCGCCGAGCGCGCCAGGCTGGCCGGGTCGGAGCCGAAACGGGTCGACCTCCTGCCGGCGGGGATGGCCGTCCTCGACCACCTGATGGTGGCGACGGGTCTCGACGAGCTCACCGTGAGCGACTGGGCGTTGCGCGAGGGGATCGTCATCGACGCCCTCGGCGGGCGCGACCGCGTCGAGCTCCTCGACGACCCGCGCGAGCTGCGGCGCTGGTCCGTCCTCGTGCTGTGCCGCCGTTCGAACTGGCGCCAGGAGCACGCCCGCCAGGTCGCGGCGCTCGCGGTGCAGCTCTTCGACGAGACCGTGCCGATCCACGGGCTCGGGCCCGCCGAGCGGGACCTGTTGGAGTTCGGGGCGCTCCTCCACGACATCGGCGAGCACATCAGCCGGCAGGACCACGACCGCCACACCGCCTACCTCATCGAGCACGGGGGGCTGCGGGGCTTCTCGCCCCAGGAGGTCCGGATCCTCGCGACGATGGGCCGCTACCACGTGCGCGGCACCCCGAAGCTCGCCTTCGAGCCGTTCGCCCAGCTGCGCAGGCCCGACCGCGCCCGGGCCGTCGCCCTCACGGCGATCCTGCGCCTCGCCGACAGCCTCGACGCCTCCCACCGGGGGCTCGTGCGGTCGGTCCGGGTCGAGGCCGAGGCGGGGCGTCCCCTCGCGCTCGTCATCGGCGCGGCCGGCGAGCCCGAGCTGGAGGCGTGGACGCTGCGGCGCAAACAGAAGATGTTCGAGCGGACCTTCGACGTCGAGCTCGCCCTGCGGGTCGAGGCGACGGGGCACGGGGGCCTCGACGCCGTCACCTCGGCGGGCTCGGGCCTCGGCTGACGCCTAGTCGACCGGTGGGGGCTCCGGCGGGGGGAGCCGCACCGCAAGGTCGGCGAGGGCGCGTCGCCCGGCGCCGAGCCCCTCCCCGCGGTGCAGTCGCAACGACAGGTAGGAGGCGGCGCCGATCGGGATCGGCAGCCAGAAGTTGACGATCCGCCAGCCGAGCACGCCCAGGAGCGCGACGTTCTTCGTCACGCCGAAGCTCGCCAGCAGTAGCGGCAGGGACGCCTCGACGAAGCCGAGCCCGCCCGGCGTGATGGGGATCGCGGCGAGCACGTTCGCGATGCCGTAGGCGGCGAGGAGCTCGATCGGGTTGACGTAGCGCCCGAGAGCGGCGAGGAACGCCCAGAGCGCCGCGGCGTCGAGCAGCCAGTTCGCCGCGGCCCAGACGAGGGCGGAACGGAGCCGGTCGCGGTTCGTCGCCAGGGTGCGCAGCGAGTCGCTGATGTGGCGGAAGGTCTCCTCGAACCGGTCCGGCCGGACGCGCGGCAGCAGCTCGCCGACCCGCCGCACGAACCGCGCCGCCGGGTCTTCGCCCCGGGTGAGGAGCAGGACGAGGACCCCGAAGAAGGCGAGGGCGATCATGCCGAGCAGCGCGACGACGATGTAGATCGTGTGGAACCCGGCGAGCGGGATCGAGACGACGAGCGCGAGCCACAACATGACGTTCAGCACGGCCGCCGAGCCGATGCCCTGGGTCGCCATCGTGAACGCGGCGTCCGTGCCCGTGACGCCGTTCGTCGTCAGCAACCGGTAGCCGAGCCCGGCCGAGGCCGCGCTCCCTCCCGGCACGGTGTGGGCGACCGCCGTCGTCGAAAGGTCGATCCGGAAAAGGCGCGAGATGCTCGGGCGGTGGTGCGGAAGCACCGTCCAGGTGAGGAGGGCGTAGGTGAAAAGCGACGCCGCCTCGAAGCCGACGCCGGCGGCGAGCCAGCCGATGTTCAGCTTCTCGAGGTAGTGGACGTTCCTGCTCGCCCCGATGAGCTCCGGGACGACGAGGTACTCGACGACGACGACGAGGAGGAAGATGAGGATCCCGTGGCGCAGCGGCGCCGGGACGGCCGCACGCCAGCGCGAACGCGGGCGTGTCTTTTCCTCCTCGGGCATCCGACCATGCTTCCACGTCCCCGCGGCGCCCGGTCAACCCCGGCGCGCCGGCGGCGGAAAGACACGGCCCGGCCCCCCGGGTCGGCTTGACTGGGCACATGGACGAACCGGCCGGGCCCGCGGGCCGGACGCGGGTCGGTCGTTCGCGGGACGCGGCGGAGGCGACGCGCGAGCGGGCGACCGAGTGGCTCATCGTGCGCGCGGCGGTCTGGGTGCTCGCCGTCGGATTCGTCTTCACCGTCTTCGCGCTGCTCGCCTGGCGACTGCGGGTGACGTTCCTCCTCCTCGCCGTGTCGCTTTTCGTCGCCGTCCTCCTCAACCCGTTCGTGCGGGCCTTGTGCCGGCGCGGGCTGCGGCGCGTGAACGCCGTCCTCGTCGTTTACGGCGTGATCGTCGTCGTCGCGCTGGCGTTCGGCTACCTGCTCTTCCACCCGCTCGTGTCCTCGGCGACGCGTTTCGCCCACGACCTGCCGACCCTCGTGCGCGACGCCCAGCACGGCCGGGGCCCGGTCGGCCACCTCGTCGCGCGCCTCCACCTCGAGAGCTGGGTCCGCCGCCACGTCCCGAACCTCGAGAGCGCGATCGCCAAGCTCTCCCGCCCCGCCTTCGCCGTCGGCAAGACCGTCGTCTCGGGGATCGTCGGGCTCGTCACGATCGCGTTCATCTCGTTCTTCGTCCTCGTCGAGGGGCCCCGCACCTACGAGACCATCCGGGGGTTCATGACCGAGGAGCACGCGACCCGCCTGCGCCGCGTCACCGACGCGATGGCCCGCGAGGTCACCGGCTTCATGATCGGCGACCTCGCCACCTCCGTGATCGCCGGCCTCGTCGTGTTCGCCACGCTGGAGGCGACCCACGTGCCCTTCGCGCCGCTGCTCGCCGTGTGGGTCGGGCTCGTCGACTTCCTGCCGCTCGTCGGGGGGCTCCTCGCCGGGGTGCCGACCGTCGGCGTGGCGTTCCTCCACTCGGCCGTGGCGGGGATCGTGACGGTCGTCGTCTTCCTCGTCTACCAGCAGATCGAGAACCACCTCCTCTACCCGCTCATCGTCTCCCGTTCGGTCCGGCTCTCGCCGTTGTGGGTGCTGCTCGCCGTGCTCATCGGCGCCGAGACCGGCAACATCGTCGGCGCGACCTTCGGCGCGATCGCCGGCGCGATCCTCGCCGTCCCGGCGGCGGGTTCCGTCCAGGTGGCGGCCCGCGAGCTCCTCGCCGAGCGCCGACGGCCCCCGGCACGCCCGGGCGAGGTGGCCGCCGACGGGTAGGGTCTTGGCATGCGGGTCCTTGTCGTTTTGCCGACCTACGACGAGCGCGAGAACATCGAGGCGATCCTTGAGACGGTGCGCGCCGTCGTGCCGGAGGCGTCCGTCCTCGTCGTCGATGACGGAAGCCCGGACGGCACGGCCGAGCTCGCCGAGAAGGCCGCCGCGGACCTCGGCGGGATCGAGGTGCTGCGGCGCGCCGGGAAGACCGGGCTCGGCTCCGCCTACCGCGACGGGTTCCGCTGGGGCCTCGCCCGGGGCTACGAGGCGTTCGTCGAGATGGACTCGGACTTCTCGCACGACCCGAAGGTGCTGCCCGAGCTTCTCGGGGCCCTCGGTGACGGCGTCGGGCTCGTCATCGGCTCGCGCTACGTCCCCGGCGGCACGATCCCGAACTGGTCGGTCTCACGCCGGCTGATCTCGCGGCTCGGCAACATCTACGCCAACGTGCTCCTCGGTCTCGCCGTCGAGGACTCGACCGCCGGCTACCGCGTCTACGCCGCGACGCTGCTGCGCCGCCTCGACCTCGACCGGGTCCGCGCCGACAGCTACGGGTTCCAGATCGAGATGACCCACCTCGCCCGCCAGGCCGGCGCCGGCATCGTCGAGGTGCCGATCCACTTCGTCGACCGGGTCGCCGGGACCTCGAAGATGTCGACCTTCACCGTCGTCGAGGCGTTCGTCCTCGTGACGCGGTGGGGGCTCCACCGGATCCTCCGGCCCTCCTGGCGCCGGTCGGTCGTGCGCACCGGAGTCGCCGAGGGCTCCTGAGAAGGCGCCCGTGGCGGACCCGGCGGTCAGGTGACGGGTCCCGGCCGTGAGACGCCGGGTTGCCGGCGGTCGGGCACGGCGGCGTCACCTCGCGCCACAGGCCGGGCGGAAGGCGCCCCCCGTCGCCCGCACCGGTCGTCAGCGGCCGAGGATCTCGTCGATCCGCCGGAGGTGACCGGCCGGCAGCGGTCCGAAGCGGATCGCGCCGACGTTCTCCTCCACCTGGGCGGGCGTCTTGAACCCGGGGATCGGCACGGCGGCCGGGCTGCGGGCCCAGAGCCAGCCGATTGCCCCCTGCACGAGGCTGCGGCCACCGTCGGTGAGGACCTCACGTAGCGCGTCGAGCTTGGCGAGCCACCGCGGTTCGGCGCTGCCGTCCGGGCGGAACATGTCCCCCCAGCCGAGCGCTGTCTCCTGGGCCCGCCAGTCGTCGGCCGGCAGCCGGGAGTCGGGCCCGTACTTGCCCGACAAGAAGCCGGAGGCGAGCGGGCTGCGGATGAGGGCCGTCATCGAGGTCTTCTCGCAGAGCTCGAAGAACTCGGGCTTGTCCTCCAAGACGTTGCAGGCGATCTGGACGGCCGCGCACGTGCCCCGCGCCGCCCAGCGGGCGGCCTGGGGGGGAACGTCGCTGCTCCAGCCGAAGTGCCGGATGAGACCTTGTGACTGCAACTCCTCGAGCGTGCCGGCCGCGGCGTCGGCCGCGGCGTCGGGGAGGCTGCCGACGTGGAGCTGGTAGAGGTCGATGTGGTCGCGACCGAGACGCCGCAGCGACGCCTCGCACGCCGCCCGGATCTCGGCGGGCTGGACGCGGAGCTTGTCCGTTGCGTCGCCCTCGTCGCCCACCGTGAATCCGAACTTCGTGGCGACGAGGACCTCGTCGTGGCCGCGCAGCGTCTGGCCGACGAGGGTCTCGCTGTGGCCGCGGCCGTAGACGTTGGCGGTGTCGAACAACGTGACGCCGAGATCGAGGCCCCTTTCGATCGCGGCGACCGACTCGTCGTCGTCGACGCTCCCCCAGCCGATCGTGTGGCCGTCGTCGCGGATGACCGGGCCTCCGATCGCCCAGCATCCGAGCCCCATCACGCCGATCTCCGGCCCCGTGGCCCCGAGCCGGCGCGCCGGGACGGGGTTGGATCGCAGGTTCTCGCCCATCTCCTCCTCGAGTCGCACGCGGACCAGAAACAATAGGCGCGCCCGTCGGGTGCGGTCGTTTCTGCAAACAGGATCCGCGGGCTCGACGCACGAGGACGGTGCCGGTGGCGACATGGTCACCGGGGAGGGTGAAGCTCCACCAGATCCGCGTCCTGCCCGGGGCGGTGCCGTCCGGGATCGAGCGTCATTTCGAAGCGGACCTCGCCGTGGGCGGGGACCGAGGCGTCGCCGGGTCGACAGGCCGGGGCGTCGGTCGCGGGCGGCACCGTCGAAAGCGGGCGGGGGAGCGAAGGGGCCGCCGACCGGTCGATCCAGGGCACGAGGCTGGCGGCCCCGTCGCCCGACCCGGCGCATCCCGCAAGCAACCCCGAAAGGATGAGGGTCGCGAACAGTGGTGCGGCCACCGGCACCGCGGACCCCGCCCGGACCGGTCACGGCCGCGGGTGGCCACCTTGCGCCGCGCGGTCTTGCGCCCCGACACGAACCCCGGCATCGCCCGCTCCCGTGCCTCCCTACCCCGAGACCTGGCCCGTCTCGCACCGCCGCGCGCGAAGCATGGCACCGGCGCGCGGCGGCGCGTTCAGCGCGGCGGGCCGGCGTCGATGCGTTGGCGGGCGGAGTCCACGCCGCCCCGCCACCAGCCGAGCGCTTCGACCCACCAGGTGAGTCCCACCGCGGCGTACTCGCCGATGCGCGCCGTGTCGCGCCTGCCGGGCGACGTCGCGCCCTCGAGAGCGACGTCGAACGGCGTGGCGCGATGCGTGGCGACGTAGTCGACCACGGCACCGAGCTCTTCCGGGGGCATCGTCTCGCCCGACCCGTAGGAGGCGTGGATCGGGAAGACGCCGTCGAAGCGCGCCGCCCGTCGGAAAGGCGCGCGGTTCGGCCACCTCCCACCGATCCAGATGGGGATGCGCGGGCGTTGGAGCGGCACCGGGGTCATCGCCGGCGCCTCGACCTGGAAATGCCTTCCCTCGTGGGCAAAGGGCAACCCCGCCCACGAGGCGGTGACGATCTCGAGCGCCTCGTCGAGCCGTCCGGCGCGCTCGGTCGCGTCGGACGGCAGACCGAAGGCGGTGAATTCCTCGGTGCGCGACCCGAGACCCGCGCCGAGGATGAAGCGGCCGCCGGAGAGCTGGTCGATCGTCGCGGCGCGCTTCGCGACCTCCCAGGGCAGCTGCCGGGCGAGGAGGGCGACACAGAGCCCGAGACGGATGCGCTCGGTCCTTGCCGCGACGGCGGCGAGGGTCACCCAGGGGTCGACGACGGGCCAGTCGTCGGCGTAAAGCAGGTGATCCCACAGGAAAAAGCCGTCCCAACCCGCCCGTTCCGTCGCTGTCGCGAGCTCGGCAAGCAGGTTCGGATCGGCGAACTGCCCGACGTTCGGCAGGTCGATCGCGTAACTGACGTCGCCGGTCACGGCGACATCATGCCCGCGGGCGGGCCCGGGCGAACAGCCGCGCGACCGGTCCTCGGTCCGGCTGTCGAGGCCGCGTCGCGCGTGATGCCGGACCGGACAAGCCGGCCGCCGCGTGACTAGCGACTGCCGGCGAAAACCACCAGTCCGGGGTGCGCGAGCCCCATGGCCTCGCCGAGGGTCCTCCAGAATTGCGGTGACCGGGCGGTCCACCGCGCGCCGCCAAGACCGGTCACCTTCTGGCAACCCGTCGCCTCGGCGTGCACGACCGGGAACGTGTGGGACCGCGACGCGAACGTGAGCTGGTAGGAAATGCCCCAGTCGGCCGGGCAGTGCAGGCCGGTGCGCGGCATCTTCGGGAGTGCGCACAACGCCCGGGCGACACGGCGCAGCGCTGTCGCGTCGGTCACGGTGACGACGTCGGGGAAGGCGAAGCGGAACTGGTTCTTCGCCAGCGCGTCGGCGCGGCCGACGACGAGACGGTCGAGGCCGGCGACCGAGCTGCACAACGCGGGGGCGGCGACGGATCTCGCGACCGACTCCGACGGACGCGCCGTGCCGCCGGCGCTTGCCGCCGCGGTGAGCGCCCAAGCTCCGGCGCAGCACATCACGGCGACGATCCCGACCCGGTGCCAGGGTCGTGCGGTTCGAAGCCTCACTGGCCCTCCTCCTCAAAGACGTGACCTTCGCGTCCTAATAGACGCTCCCGCGGGCTGACAGGTTCGATTCTGCCGCGACCGGGACGGCGACCCCTTTGCTCGTCACCCCGTGTGCTTTTCGAGCTCGCCGCACGGTCCCTACTCGGCCGGGAAGTGGACTTCGGCCTGCCACTTGCCGGTGAGACGCACGTTGCACAGCGCCTTGCCGGCCCGCAGGGCCCAGTCGAGGACGACCTCGGGGGACGCCGCCGCTGGCACCTGCACGACGAGACCCCGACGGGGGTGGTCCTGCTCGACGAGCCATCCTGCGGGGAGCGTGACGTCCTGCGATCGCAGCCGGGCGGCGGCGTCCCGGCCGCAGGCGTGCATGATGCCGAGCTTCGCCGGGTCCCGCCCGCGGCGGTCCTGTCCCGCCGCGACCCAGGTGCACATCGTGACGCCCGGGTTCCCGCCCCCGAAGATGGCCGCCAGGCCGGTCGGCATCGTCGGGCCGTCCTCGTCGTCGACGACCGCGGGAAGCAGGTTGATCCAGCCGTCGCGGGCGTCGGACAGCTGTCTCATGCAGGCGGCGACCATCGCCGAGTCGTCGGGGGCGAACTCGAACCTCTCGACGTTGCGCCGCCTCGACCCCACAGGGGCAGCTTGGCAGGTTGAAGGGCCGAACGAAGGGCGGCACGGGCGAGGACCCACCGCCCGTGTCTCGCCTGCCGCAGCGTCAGGCGCGGGCCTGCTCGAAGACGCGTGCGGCGGCGTCGAAGACGGTCCTCGTCGCGACTTCGATGAGTATCGAACGCAGCTCCGTCGACATCACCTCGAGGCCCCAGGGGCCCGGGAATCCCAGGCTGTCGATCGCGCGGATGAAGCCGACGACGTCGACGTCGCCCTCTCCCGGGGCGAGGCGGTTGTCGAACGTGTCGTCGTAGAGGGTGCCGACCGGTTGGGCGCGCCCGTCGCTCATCTCGACCGCGAACACGTACTCCGCCGGGAGCTTCTCGACGAGTTCCGCGTAGGCCGTCCCGCTGCGGAAGATGTGCCAGATGTCGACGAGGAGCCCGCCGGCGGGGTTGGCGATCGAGCGCACGAGCTCGGCGGCGGGAGCGATCGCCCTCATCATGGAGTCGGCCGGTGGCTCGAGGGCGATGCGGGTCCCGTGGGCCCGCGCCTCGGTGGCGAGGCGGTCGAACTCCTCGGCGAGGCGCCCCTCGTCGTAGTCCTCCACACGGTGGCTGAGACCGACCTTCACGTGATCGACGCCGAGCTCGGCGGCCGCCTCGAGCAGCACGGCTCGGACCTCGTCCGAAGCGCGGCGCCTATCTCCCCGGGTCCACCAATCCTCCAGGTACTCGACCTCGACGAACCGGATCCCCTCGTCGGCGAGGAGCCGCGCCATCGCCGGATAGCCGATGGTCGCGCGCGCGACCTCCAGATCGGGGGCGGCGATTCCGAACCCGCGATACCCGGCGTGCGCGGCCGTCCGGACCCGTTCCTTCACCGAGTGGGAGCTGACGCCTCCGTTGCGGGCCGGGACGACGTCACCCGCCGAGGTCCAGAGGTGGCCAGCAGATCGGGCAGGAGTGTCATCGCGACTCCTCGTCGTGGGAGTGGGTGCCTATGCGCCTCTGTATTCACGAATCATCAAAGCGGAAACCCGACGGCCGGCTTCCGGATTCGGCATGGCCCGGAAGGGTCGTGGGCGCACCGGATCGCCGGTGGAAGGACCGACCCTGGTCCGACGACGCCTCGGGGCCGAGGTTTCCGATAGCCACATGGAGCTCGTGTTGCCCGTCGCGGCGACCGCCGCCGCGAAGCCCGCGAACTGCGGACGTCGCCGCGCGTCTGTCGCCGAGATCGGGTCACGACGTCCCTTTTGTTCCCGTTCCCTTGAAGAACGTGTAACAGAAGACGCCGTCCGCCTCGGTCGTGCGCTGGAGGGCGCGCATCCCGGCATCGAAGGTGACGGCGTCGATGAGGCCGGCCGAAAGGGAGGCCTCCCGCACGCCCGCGACCATCGCGGCGAAGGTCTTCTTGGTGAAACCGTCGACGAGCCCGGGGCGGCTCGCGTCGACGTACACGACGCGCGGGTCGATCCGGACGTCGCGGAAACCGGACTCGACGAGGAGCGGATAAACTTTCCTCCCGATCAGCGCGTCGCCGCCGGCCCGCCGCTGCAACTCGACGAGGCAGGCGATCGCGGCGTGGGCGGCGGGGTCGTCGGGATGGAAGTAGGCGGAACCGTGGTCGCCCTCGATCACGGTCACTGTCCCGCCGGGCCGCAGGAGCGTGCCCAAAAGGCGCAGGGCGTCGGCCGGACGCGCCAGGTGCTCGAGGACGAAACAGACGAAGACGTGGTCGAACGACCCCGGCGGGAACGGCAGCGAGAAGATGTCCGCCCGCTGGAACTCGACGTTCGTGAGCCCGGCGGACGCGACCCGGCGTCCGGCTTCGGCGAGGGATTCGGCAGAGACGTCGATCGACGTGAAGTGCGCGCCGGGGCTGCGGCTGGCGAGCGTGATCGTCTGGGCCCCGACGCCGCACCCGGCCTCGAGCACCGCCGATCCTGCGGGGTACGCGGTGTCGTGGTGGAGAAGCTCGACGAGGGTTCCTGCCTGGTCCCGGAGCCGGTCGTTCTCGCGCTCGTGGTAGCCGTGCACGTACCGGTCGGTCACGGGCACATCAAAGCACGCGCCGTTCGCCCTTCAGGGGCGCACGAACGCGGCGAGGAGCGCTTGGAGTTTCAGCTGGGTCTCGGCGAGCTCGGCCGAAGCCTCGGAGCCCTCGACGATGCCGACCCCGGCGAAGAGCCGTGCCGTCCTCCCGTCGACGAGCGCGCTGCGGATGCCGATCCACCACTCGCCGTCGCCGGAGGCGTCGAACCAGCCGACGGGGCCTGCGAAGCGGCCGCGGTCGAACCCCTCGTTCTTGGCGAGGTAGGCGAGGGCGGCGGAGCGCGGCGTGCCGCCGACGGCGGGCGTCGGATGGAGTTCGAGCGCGAGCGCGAGCGCGCTCGGGAGCCGCCCGTCGGCGGATTCGCGCAGCGTCGCGGACACCGACGTGGCGAGGTGGGTGACGTTGCGGAGCTCGAGGAGCTCCGGTGTGCCGGGGACGGCGACGTCGTCGGCGTGTCCGGAGAAGCAGGCAGTGATGGCGTCGACGACGTAGCGGTGCTCGAGCCGGTCCTTCGCCGAAGAAAGGAGGCCTGCGGCGAGCCGGGCGTCCTCGTGGGCGTCGCCGCTGCGGGCGACGGTGCCGGCAAGCGGGCGCGAGGAGATCGCCCGGCCACGGCGCCGCACGAGGAGCTCGGGGCTCGCCCCGACGAAGCCGTCAATCGCGAAGGCGGCACAGGTCGGATGGAGCGCCCTGATCCGCTCGAGGAGGTCGTACTGACGGAAGGCCCGGTTCGCGCGGATTGCGACCTCGCGGACGAGGACGACCTTGTCGAGCTCGCCTGCGCCGATCGCCTCACGTGCCGCACGGACCCGGGCGAGGAAGTCCCCGTGGGGGAGGACCGAGTCGACCCGGAACCGGTCGGGTGCCGCAGCGTCGGCCGTGCCGTCCTCGGGCAGGTGGAGGGCGAACCCGAGCCGTTCTCCGGGCTCGGCGAGTTTCATCCTCGGCCCGACGGCGACGGCGAAGGCGTCGTCGCCGTCGTCGACGACGGTGACCCCGGGGATGACGAGTGCACCCCACGCCGAGGTGTCGAACGGGAGCGCGCCGAGCGCGACCGGGCCGCGGCACACCTCGCCGTCGTCCGGTCTTCCCGGGATCGCGGACAAGAGCTCGTGGGCGCGCTCGGCTGCGGCAGGCGCGCCCGAACCGAGTGGAAACTCGAGGCGCGCGGCGAGCCCCCAGGACAGCACGGCGGCGCCGTCGCGCTCGATCACGCGCCCGTCCCGGAAGGCGTGCCGTCGGGCCCGTGCGACGACGCCCCGACCGAGGCGGGCGGCGCGCCAGCTCAGCGCGTCGGCGTGCAGCGTCCCGCCGTCGGGACCGGTGAGCCGGACCGGCGAGCTCACGCCGGGTTCCCCGTCGGAGCGGGAGGACGGGACCGCGCGACGAGGGGTCGCCCGCCCACCCGGGTCGCGACGAAGATCTGGGCGATCCCGCCGTGGAGCGGATGGTGTCGCGCGCCGGTGAACCCGGCACGTTCGATGAGCCCGGCGAGCTCCGTCCGGGGTGGGAGGTAGGCGACGGAGCGCGGCAGGTAACGGTAGGCGGCGCCATCGGAGAAAAGGGCGCCGAGGCGGGGCACCACCCAGCGGAACCAGACCGCGTGGCCGAGGGCGAGAAAACGCGAACGCGGCTCGTCGACCTCGAGGAGCGCGATCCTCCCACCCGGGCGCACGACACGTCCGACCTCGGCGAGCACCGACGCGAGGTCGGCGAAGTTGCGGAGAGCGAAACCGCACACCAGCCCGTCGGCGGCGCCCGTGGCGAGCGGCAGTGCCACGGCGTCGGCCCGGACGAGGGGCACCGGGCTGGCCTTCGCCGCGGCGAGCATGTTCGCCGCGAAATCGACCCCGACGGCGCGGTGGCCGGCCGCAGTGAGCTCGCGGCACAGGTCGCCGGTCCCGCAGGCGAGGTCGACGACGTCCGACGGGGGCGCGAGCTCCAGCATCCGGACGGTGCGCTTGCGCCAGGCGCGGTCGAGGCCGAGCGAGATCAGCCGGTTCATGAGGTCGTAACGGGGCGCGATCCGGTCGAACATCGCCCGGACGAGGGCGACCTTCTCCTCGCCCCGCGGCAGGGCTTCCCCATCGGGCGATGAGGTGGCGCGCGGCGCGCGGTCCTCGACGGGGCGGGGGTTCGACGTCAGCGGTACCAGAGCCGGTAGTAGTCGCGGCTCGTCGAGTGGACGAGGAGCACGACGAGCGCGACTTCGAAGAGCAGCTCGAGTATCCCGGCTCCGAGATAACCCGCGACCGCGATGACGAGGACGAGCGGGACGACCGCCGCCGCGAGGGCGAGGACGTATCCCCACCGGCGCTCGTTGGCGATCCCGAACGCGCCGGCCGCCTCGCCGGCCGCCAGCGCCAGTGCGAGGTGCCCCGCCCCACCAACCGCCAGGCCGGCGACGAGACCGAGAAAAGCGTTCCAGTACAGCAACAGGGCGGCGATCTGCAGAGTTTGTGGCTGGTGGGCGGGGAACCAGTGCCGCTCGCGCGAGACGCGGTTCATCACGCCTCCAGTTTGCCAGAGGCGCGCGCGGTGACTTCCGCGGTGGCGCCGGCAACGACGGATGCGCCGGTGCGCGACGCTCCGCTACTTGGACTGCGAGATGCTTCCCTTGGGCTCGGCGAGGAGATCGAGGACGGTCACGTACGGCCCTTCTCCGCCGGACGCCGGTGACTCGATGAGGCAGCGGCTGCCGAGCGGCGTGCCGATGAGCGGGTCGAGCCCGCTCGGCTCGCTCGTGATCCCGATCGGCGAGGCGTCCGGGACCTTCGCCGTCCAGGTCGAGTAGGCGACCTTGCCCTTCCAGTTGTACCAAACGGCCTGCACGATGACGAGGCCGGCCTTCACAGGGGCACCGTGGCCGCGGTCGAGCACCGTCGACAGTACGGCGGTGGGCTTTTTCGTCCCCTTGGCGATCGTGACCTTGGGCTGAGACCCGAGCGCCCCGGAGACGTTCACGCCGCCGAGGCCGGTCCGCTCGACGGTGGCGTGAACGTCACCGGAGATGTCGGGGCTGTAGGTGCCGAGGATGTCGACGACGAACACGAGCGTGTCGGTCCCGGTGATCCCGGCCCCGGGGTTGCCCTTCTTGCCGTAGCCGTCGACCGGCGGGATGACGAGCAGCACCCGGCTGCCGACGTGCATTCCGACGAGCGTGTCGTTCCAACCCGGGATGAGGCCCTTGACGCCGATGTGGAAGGCCTGGGGCACGGGCTGGTTGAACGAGGTGCCGAAGACCTTGCCGCCCCAGATCTGGCCGACGTAGTTCACGACCATGAGGTCGCCCTTTTTGACGACGGGACCGGTCCCTTTCTGGAGGACGGTCGCCGACAGCTTCTTTGGCGGAGCGGTGTTCGGGATGACGATCTTCGGCGTGTGGCCGAACGTGGTCGAGACCGTCGGGAGCGTGCTCGACGACCGGGCGACGCGCACCGCCCCGGCGACCGGCGCCGACACGGCGAGGAGGACGAGGACGGAAAAGACGATGCGGCGCAAGGAGTTCCCTTCGTTCGGCGGACGCCCGAGCGTAACCGTCTCGGCGCGCCGCGGACCTGCCGGTAGTGGGTCAGTTTGAATCCGAGGAGCGCAAATGACAATCCGGCATCCGGGAGCTACCCTTCGCCACATGGGCGTGACGGTGGTTGTGGACTCAGAAGTCTCTGACGAATACGACATTGGTGACCGTTGGTCCGTCGACGGCGGCGGCGTGCTAACCGTTGTGGATTTGAACGGGTACCAGGTCGCAAGCTATCCCAGCGGCGGTTGGAAGACCGTGGCCAAGAAGCAAAACTAATCAAGCAGGCTCGCTATCTGCGTGTAGCTCCAGGGATACTTGGCAATCCCCGCCGCCATCGCTGGAGTGGTCGGCTTCCCGTACCGCTTGGTAAGCGTCTGATGCGGCCTGGCGAAGTTGTAGTACATGTAATGCAGATTGACCGCGTGGGTCAGGTTCTCAAGCTTCTTTGAGAAGGCGTTGGTCAGGCGGGTGAAGCGCCGCATCCCCATTCGCATGGTCAGGTTCTGGCGCTCCACGAAACTCGTTCCCGCCTTGTCGAGGTCAGGAGTGCCAGCAATCACGCGCTTGTCGATCCCGATGCACTGTGAAGGGCTGTAGGTCCGCTCCGTGTCGGCGTCGCTGCCGTAGAGCTTGTGGAGGACTGAGTAGTCGATGTTGTCGCGGAACAGGCTGTCGACCACGTCGATGTAGAGCCGCAGGCCATCGGTCGTGAGCTGGATGCGGTGGCTCGGGTCGATCCGCGAGCGCATGTCAGCGATGAACGTGTAAGCGTCGGCCATCGTGCGCTCACCCACCAGCCAGCTCGGGACGAGCTTCGTGTCCGCGTCGACGGCAACCCAGGTCCAGACATCCCCATAGCCGGGAGTGTCTTGGAATTCGTCGGGAACGTTCTTTTGCTTTGCATAGCAAAACGACCAGATCTCGTCGCACTCCATCCGGCTCGGGCGCAGGTTGGTGAGCACGGCGTCCTGGTACTCGGCGCACGCCGCGCCGAGATCCACTAGGAGCTTCGTGACCGTGTTCTTCGCCACGCCGGTGACGCGAACGATGGATCGAATGCTCATGCCTTCACACAGCAGGCTTACAACCTGGCCTCTGCGCTCCGTGCTTAACCTGTTCATAGTGACCATTATACGTGCTTAACCTGTTCATAGTGACCATTATACGTGACTGCCTTAGCATTGTCAAGGCGCGTAAACCTGGCTTCAAGCCACGCGAGAAGGAAATCGCGCGAAATGACTTGTCAGCCCCGCTTTCGCGCGGTAGAATGACGGAAGTTGTAGGGGGAGGACCGGTGCGGTGCCCGTGTCGCAAGCACGGAGGGCTCTGCCCGGTCCTTTCTATTTGGGCGCTGGCTGCCTGCTTCCCTCAGAATCGGCACAAGGGCAGCCCTGCCGGGTCATGTCATCTCGACCTCCTTCCCGCCCGACCTGGGGCTAACCGAGAATCTGGGCTGCCACGTCGCGGACGCGGTCGCTCGTGGTCATGACGCCGTACTTGAAGATTGCGCCCATACCGCGCTGGGAGGCGACCTGCCAAAGGGCATGCCCGACGTTTTCCACGCGTCCGGCTTGCCGAAGTCCACTGAGAGCTGCGGAAACGTATTTCGCACTGTCGCCTTCACGGCCCTTATTGGTGAGCGCTGACGCGATCTGGTCGGGACTCATCGGGGTGCCGACCTCGTTAAGAACCGCAAGAACGGCGTCCGTCCGAGCCAAGTGCGCCCAGTCGATCGGCATCGCCGCCGTAACGGTGCGCTCGATTTCGGCGAGCGCTTCCTTGTCGCCGAACTGCCGCGCGGCTATTCGCAGGCCGTCGAACATTTCGTCGATCTCGTTCATCTCATCCTGCTCGTGGTCGAGCAAGTCGGAGAGTTCGGAAATCCGCGAAACGCTGGCCTCGCGGCGGGCCTTGGCTTGACGAACAATTTCGATTAGTTCCACGGTCATCTAGCGTACACGATTTCCCAGGCCCTGTCACTGGGTGCTGGGGCTGGCGTCCCCAGGACTACATCAACGAGATTCGGTAGGTCTGGCTCGTCCCCATCGAGCTTCGGCCGCGCGCTTCGCTAGCTCAGATCGCTGGTCAGGGGTCAATTTAGCGGCCCGCGCCTTTCCGCCCTTCTTTCCGCCCAGCCTCCCCAGCTCCACGGCGGCAGGGTTCTTCCCCTTATAGGGATCGGGCTCCGGTTCGTCGCTCGTCGACTGGGCCACGATGGCCGCGGCGAGGGCATTCAGATCACGGGGCTTACTCGAGCGCTTAGGCATGTTCTCAGCGTACCGAATCGGATCAACGGTGCCTAGCCCTCGGCGGATTCAAACTGACCCACTACCGACCTGCCGGGCGGGGCGCTCGCCTTGCTACGCAGAGGGCGCCGGGGCCGTCTGGTCCGGGGGTCGCGTCGTCGGGGCCGGCGAGACGACGGATGGCGGTCGCGCCTCTCGCCGGAGGGCCGCGAGCTGGCCGCAGGCGGCGTCGATCGTGCGGCCCCGCGTCCGGCGCACAGTGGCGTTGACGCCGTTGGCGTCGAGCCGGTGCTGGAAGGAAAGAACCCTGGTCCGGGGCGATCCGGCGAGCCCGCGGGCCATTCCACCGGGCGTCGGGTTGAGCGGGATGAGGTTGACGTGGGCGCGCAACGCGAGCGCGATCCCCGAAAGCTCGTCCGCGTCGTCGTCGGAGTCGTTTACATCGCAGATGAGCGCCCACTCGAGAGAGATCCGGCGGTGTGTCGCCTCGACGTAGTCGCGACAGGCCCTGACGAGTTCGTCGAGGGGATACCGGCGGTTCAGCGGCACGAGCGAGTCGCGCAGCGCGTCGTTGGCGGCGTGTAGCGAGACGGCGAGATTGACCTGTCGCTTCGCCTCCGTGAGTTTCCGGATCCCGGGGACGACGCCGACGGTTGACACCGTGACGTGCCGGGCGGCGATGCCGATGTCGTCGACGATCCGTTCGATCGCCCGCCAGACGTGGTCGTAGTTGGCGAGTGGTTCGCCCATCCCCATGAAAACGACGTGATCGAGCCGTCGCCCGGCGGCCCGCGCGGCCCGGCCCGCCAGCACGACCTGCTCGACGATCTCCCCGGTCGAGAGGTGCCGGGCGAAGCCGGCGTCGCCCGTCGCACAGAACGTGCAGGCCATCGCGCAGCCGGCCTGTGACGATACGCACACCGTCGAGCGGCGCGGATGGTGCATGAGCACCGCCTCGATCGCCGTGCCGTCGCCGAGGGCGAGCAGCCATTTGCGGGTCGTGCCGCCGTCCGCCGCGAGCTCGTGCACGATCCGCAGGCCGGGCGCGAGAGCAGATTCCCCCAAGAGGCGCTCCCGGAGCGCCCTCGGGAGGACGCGCAGCTCGCCCGGCTCGGCGAGTCCGCGGTACAGGCCGTCCCAGAGCTGGTCGGCCCGGTATCGCGGCTCGTCGGCGAGGAGCTCGGCGATCTCGGAGCGCGAGAGGTCGTAGCGGCTCATCCCGCCGGCTCCACGTCGCCCACATAGGAGCGGTCGTCGTGGTCGACGACGAAGCCGGCCGCGGCGTACAGCTCGGCGGCCGGCGCGTTGTCGGCTTCGACGTACAGCATCGCGGTCCGGAGGCCCTTCGCCGAGAGCCACTCGAGGCCGGCCCGGAGCATCCCCCGTCCGATTCCGTGGGCCTGGATCGCGGGGTCGGCGCCGAGCACGTAGATCTCGCCGACCCGCGGCTCGTCGTCGTGGATCTTGGTCCAGCAGAAGGCGGCGATCTTCCCCTCTCGCTCGTAAAGGAGGAAGCCGTCGGGATCGAACCAGGGTTGTCGTTCGCGCGCGGAGAGGGTCGCCGCCGTCCAGGAGCCCTGGTCCGGGTGCGAGGCGAAGACGCGGTTGTTGAGCTCGAGCCAGACGGACTCATCCTCGCCGACCCGGAAGGGGCGGGTCGCCAGCGGCGCCGATCCGTCGGGTTCCAGGGGCAGCGGCCGCCTCATCTGGTGCAGCTCACGGTCGCAGGTGAGGCCGACGGAGGCCGCGATCTCGTCGCTCGTCGCCGTCGCCATCCGCACCCAGCACCGGACGTGGCCGCCGCCTCGACGCGCGACGATGTCGAGCGCCGCGCGACAAAGCGCCTGGCCGGTCGCGAGGCCGCCGGTGAGCGCGGGGTCGAGGACGTAGGCGAGCTGCCAGGAACCTGGTTCCCCGTCCAGCTGTGCGTAACCGACGACGCGACCTGAGCCCGGATCGCGCGCGACGAACCCCGCGGAGCCCGCCGGGCGGCCCGCGACGAGTGCGTCCCAGCTGTCGTCGTCGATCGGCCGACTCCCGGACGCGTCCCGGACCGACTGCAGGAATGTGGTGATCCCCGGCCCGTCCTCGTCGTCGCGTCGCGCAACCTCGACTTGGCCCATGACCCGAGGGTACCGGCCGGTGCGAGGAGAAGGAGGGGGAGAGGCGGTCTCGCTACCATCGGCCGCAGTGGCGAAGCCGAGGAGCACCGCGGGCCGGGCGCGGGTCGTCCTCGAACGTCTCGCCGCGCAATACCCGGGGGATGCCGCGACGCTCTGCGCTCTCCGGCACGACGGGGCGTTCCAGCTTCTCGTGGCGACGATCCTCTCGGCCCAGACGACCGACGAGCGGGTGAACCTTGTCACCCCGGTGCTGTTCGCGCGCTATCCGAGCCCGGAGGATCTCGCCGGAGCGGATCCGGACGAGCTCGAGGACATCATCCATTCGACGGGTTTTTTCCGCGCCAAGGCGCGAGCGCTCACGGGCATGGCGCAGGCGCTCGCCCGCGAGTTCTCCGGCGCGGTGCCGCGCACCCTCGACGAGCTGGTGACCCTGCCGGGGGTGGGGCGAAAGACGGCGAACGTCGTGCTCTCTGTCGCGTTCGGGCTGCCGGGTCTGCCCGTCGATACCCACGTCGGCCGACTCGCCCGGCGCCTCGGGCTGAGCAGCGCCGAGGACCCGGTCGTCGTCGAACACGACTTGTGCGCGATCGTCCCGCCCGCCGAGTGGGGTGCTTTCAGCGTCCGGCTGATCCTCCACGGTCGCAATGTCTGCGACGCCCGACGGCCGCGCTGCGATGCATGCGCGCTCGTCGACGTCTGTCCGCGGGTCGGTGTCGGGTGCCCGACCTCCGCGTCGCGCCCGATCAGATCATCGGCGCGCCGCCGGGGCGGAAGCTAGCGGCGCTCCGCGTTGATGAGGCGCTTCAGCCGTCTCGTCGCGCCGGCAAGGGCGCGCTCGACGGCGTAGAGATCGGCGGCGGGCTCGTCTCTCTTCGCGGCCTTTGCCGCGTCGCCCATCTTCCCGACGCGGCGCGCCAGCGCGTCCATCGACTCGGCCATCGAGGCGAGTTCCGAGTAGTCGATCGGCACCTCCCCATCCTTACCGACCGCACCGGGGCGTGGATCGGTCGTTCGCTACGCTCGGCGACGTGCTCACCACGCTCGACCTCCGCGGGACGTCACCTGACGTGCCTTCCGACCTGCCGCGCCCGGATCAGGCGGGTGACGAGCCCGTCGCCGGCGTGCGGGCGATCCTCGCCGAGGTCGCCCGGCGCGGTGACGAGGCGTTGCGCGAGCTGACCCGCCGCTTCGACGGCGTCGAGATCGGCGAGCTGCGCGTGCCCGTCTCCGAGGTTCGTGCCGCCCCCGACCGGGTCGGCGCCGAGCTCGCCTCGGCGCTACGGGCTGCGGCGGGGGCGATCGAGGCCTTCCACCGGAACGGTCTCGCCGCTCCCCAGACTTTCGCGAAGGACGGCGTCGAGATCACCGATCTCTTGCTCCCCGTCGACCGGGTCGGCGTCTACGCGCCGGGCGGGCGGGCGACCTACCCCTCGAGCGTGCTGATGACGGCGATCCCGGCCCGTGTCGCCGGCGTCGGAACGATCGCCTGCTGCGCGCCGCCGGGACCCGACGGCGCGGTCGCGACGACGATCCTCGCCGCCGCGGCGATCGCCGGCGTGGACGAGGTCTACCGGGTCGGCGGGGCCCAGGCGATCGGAGCCCTCGCCTACGGGACCGAGTCGATCCGCAAGGTCGACGTCGTCGTCGGGCCGGGTTCGAAATGGGTCTCGATCGCCGAGCGCGAGGTGCGCGGCACGGTCGGCGTGCCGGCGGCCTTCGCCGGCCCGTCCGAGGTCGTCGTCGTCGCCGATGGGACGGCGCCGGTCGAGTGGGCGGCGATCGACGTCATCGTCCAGGCCGAGCACGGCCCGGACGGGTTCGCCTGGCTGGTCACCTGGTCCGAGGAGGTTGCCGCCGCGGTCTCGGAGTCCGTGGCACGCCTCGTCGCGGCGTCCCCGCGGGGCGACGAGACGCGGGCGGCGCTCGAGTCCGGCGGCTACGCGGTCATCGTCGACGACCCCGAGCACGCCATGGCCGTCGTGAACGCGATCGCGCCCGAACACCTCGAGCTCATGGTCGAGGACCCCGGTCGTCTCGTCGCCCTCGTGCGCAACGCCGGGGCCGTCTTCGTCGGACCCTTCGCGCCGGCGTCGTTCGGGGACTACCTCGCCGGCCCGAGCCACGTGCTCCCGACGTTCGGCACGGCGCGCTTCGCGTCGGTGCTCGGCGTCGAGGACTTCCTGCGACGCTCGCACGTCATCTCGTTCACCGAGAAAGCCGCGCGCCGCGTCGCTCCCGACGTCGCGGCGATCGCGGACGCAGAACGGCTCCCGGCCCACGCCGAGTCGGCGCGCCTGCGGGCCGGCAAGCCAACCTGGAGCGCCAGGTGAGCCCCGGCGGTTCCCGCAACGCGCCCCGGCCGCGTCTCGCAGGAGCCCCCTGGTCCGGCTACCACTCGCCGCAGGTCGAGGTGGCGGTCCGGCTGAACACGAACGAGGCGCCGGAGCCGCCGCCGCCCGAGTTCGTCGCCGCGCTCGCCGCCGCCGTCGGGGAGGTGGCGCTCAACCGCTACCCGGACCGGCGGGCGACCCGGCTACGGGAGGCGATCGCCGGGCTCCACGGGCTCGGTGCGGACCAGGTCTTCTGCGCCAACGGCTCGAACGAGGTCATCCAGTCGCTCCTCCTCGCCTACGGCGGGCCCGGGCGGAGCTGCGCGTTGTTCGAGCCGACCTACGCGCTGCACAGCCATATCGCGCGGCTCACCTCGACCCGGATCGTCGAGGGCGAACGGGGGCCCGGCTACCTCATCGAACCCGCCGAGCTCGACCGGGTGCTCGCCGCCGCGGCCGCGTCCGACGACGGCGAGCCGGCGGTCGTCTTCCTGTGCTCCCCGAACAACCCGACGGGGCTCGTCGAGCCGGACGAGACCGTCGAGGCGGTGCTCGCCCGCGCCCCGGGGATCGTCGTCGTCGACGAGGCGTACATCCAGTTCGCGCGCCACTCGGCGGTCGCGCTCCTCACCGGCCACGACAACCTTGTCGTGCTGCGGACCTACTCGAAGACCTGGGCGCTCGCCGGGCTCCGCCTCGGCTACGCGCTCGGCGCGCCCGCGGTCGTCGAGGCGTTGTTTTCCGCGGCGCTCCCGTACCACGTCGACGCCCTGAAGCAGATGGCGGGGACGATCGCCCTGCAGTTCACCGCGGCGATGGACGACCGGGTCGCGCGTCTCGTCGCCGAGCGGGCCCGCGTGCTCACCGGCCTCGCGGCGCTCGGGCTCGCGGCGGTCCCATCGGAGTCGAACTTCATCTTGTTCTCGACCGGCGACCACGACGCCCACGAGGTCTGGGAGGGGCTCGTCGCGCGCTCGGTCCTCGTGCGCGACCTGTCGGGCTGGCCGCGGCTCGCCGGGAAGTTGCGCGTGACGATCGGCACCGGCGCGGAGAACGACGCCTTCCTCGACGCGCTCGCCGACGTGATCGGCTGAGGGCGCCTTCCGGGAGCCGCGTCCGGCGACGCGCGAGGCTGTGCCGATGGCGAAGAAGAGCACCGAGACGACCGCCCCGCGCCGGCGCGCCGAGCGGCATCGCAAGACGAAAGAGAGCGACATCGCAGTCGAGCTCGAGCTCGACGGGACGGGTCGGGTCGAGATCGCGACGGGACTGCCGTTTTTCGACCACATGCTCAGCCAGCTCGGCACGCACGCCGGGTTCGACCTTGTCGTCCGGGCGACGGGCGACCTCCACGTCGACGCCCACCACACCGTCGAGGACACCGGGATCGCGCTCGGCGAGGCGCTGGCGGCGGCGTTCGGGGACAAGGCGGGCATCCGCCGGTTCGCCTCGGTCGCCGTACCGCTCGACGAGGCGCTCGTCGACATCGCGCTCGACGTCTCGGGCCGGGCGTACCTCGACTACCGGATCGAGTTCGCGCCGGACACCCCGGGGCTCGGCACGCCGCCTTTCGACCCACAGCTCGCCGAGGAGTTCTGGCGGGCGTTCGTCACCGCGGCGGCGCTCACGCTGCATGTCGACTCGCCCCACGGCAAGAACACGCACCACGTCCTCGAGGCCTCGTTCAAGGCCGTCGCCCGGGCGCTCCGGGACGCGAAGCGCGTCGAGGGCGGCGCCGTGCCCTCGACGAAAGGGGTCCTCTAGGCCGTGATCGCGGTGCTCGACTACGGGATCGGCAACCTGCGCTCGGCCGAGAAGGCGCTGTTGCACGTCGGGGCCGAGGCGCGCCTCGTCGCGTCGCCCGCCGAGGCGGACTCGGCGGTGGGGGTCGTGCTCCCGGGCGTCGGCAACTTCGGCGCCTGCGCGACGGCGCTGCGGGCGAGCGGGCTCGACCGGGTGGTAACCGACGCGGTCGCGGCCGGCAAACCGATGCTCGGCGTCTGCGTCGGCTTCCAGCTGTTGTTCGAGGACTCCGAGGAGAGCCCGGGGGTCGCCGGGCTCGGCGTGTTCGAGGGCACGGTCGCGCGTCTCGCCGGCGCGGAGAAGCTCCCCCAGATGCAGTGGAACGCGCTCGACCGGACACCGGGCCGCGACTCGGTCCTTCTCGCCGGGCTCGCCGAGCACCCCTGGTTCTACTTCGTCCACTCCTACGCGCCCGTACCGGGCGACGAAAGCCGCGACGCGGTCGTCGCGACCTGTGACTACGGGGGCCCGGTCGTCGCCGTCGTCGAGCGCGGGAACTGCTTCGGGTCGCAATTCCACCCGGAGAAGTCCGGCGACTCGGGACTCGCGGTCCTCGCCAACTTCGCGGCCCGCTGCGCGGCGCCCGGTGTCGTGCGAAGCTAGCCGGGGCGGTGGCGATGGAGTGCATCCCGGCGGTCGACATCCGCGGCGGACAGGCCGTGCGGCTCGTGCGCGGCGAGTTCTCCCAGGAGACCGCCTATGGCGATCCCGTCGAGCGTGCGCTCGCCTACGCCCGGGGCGGCGCGGCCCTCCTCCACGTCGTCGACCTCGACGCGGCGCGCACGGGCCACCCCGTCAACGGCGAGGTCGTGCGCGAGATCGTCCGCCAGGCCCCGATCCAGGTGCAGTGCGGCGGGGGAGTGCGCACGATCGAGGCCGCCGACGCGCTGTTCGGGATGGGCGTCGGGCGTGTCGTCGTCGGCACGGCGGGCCTCGAGGACCCCGAGTTCGCGCGCCGTCTCGCCAAGCGCTACCCCGACCGCGTGCTCGTCGGGCTCGACCACCGCCGCGCGACGGTCGGCGGGAGGACGATCCGCGAGCTCGCCGTGCGGGGATGGGAGGAGTCAACCGGCGTCGATCTGGCCGCGGCGCTGCGTCGGCTCGCCGAGCTGCCGATCGCCGGCGTCGTCGTCACCGACATCTCCCGCGACGGCACTCTCGAGGGGCCCGACCTCGAGGGTCTGCGGTACGTGCTCGGCGAGACGCGGTTCCCGGTCTTCGCCTCCGGCGGGGTCGGGGGCGTCGCCGACCTCGTCGCGCTGCGCGGGCTCGTGGTGCTCGACCGCCGGCTCGCCGGGGTGATCGTCGGGCGCGCCTTCGCCGCGGGCGAGCTCGACGTCGCGGAGGCCGTCGCGACATGCGCAGTCTGAGGATCATCCCGTGCCTCGACGTCGACCACGGTCGCGTCGTGAAGGGGGTGAACTTCGTCGGCCTGCGTGACGCGGGCGACCCCGTCGAGCTCGCCCGCCGATACGACGCCGAGGGTGCCGACGAGCTCATCTTTCTGGACATCACCGCCTCGTCGGACGATCGAGCGATCCTCATCGACGTCGTCCGGCGCACTGCCGACGTGGTCTTCATCCCGCTCACCGTCGGGGGCGGGATCCGCAGCCTCGACGACGCTCGCCAGATCCTGCGTGCCGGGGCGGACAAGGTCGCCGTCAACTCCGCGGCGATCGCGCGTCCCGCCCTCGTCGCCGAGATCGCCGGGGTCTTCGGCAACCAGTGCGTCGTCGTGGCGATCGACGCCCGGCGCGCCGGCGCGGGCTACGAGGTCTTCTCCCACGGCGGGCGCCGGCCGACCGGCCTCGACGCCGTCGCCTGGGCCGCCGAGGTCGAGCGTTTGGGCGCGGGAGAGATCCTGCTCACCTCCATGGACCGCGACGGGACCGAGTCCGGCTACGACGCCGAGCTCGTCGGCCGCGTGGTGGGGGCGGTCGGCGTGCCGGTCATCGCCTCGGGCGGCGTCGGCAACCTCGGACACCTCGTCGAGGGGGCGGGCGCCGGCGCCGACGCCGTGCTCGCCGCGTCCGTGTTCCACTACGGCGCGACGACGATCGCCGAGGCGAAGCGGTACCTCGCCGCGAACGGCGTCGTCGTCCGTCCCCCCGGCTAGGGCGACCCGGCGCCACCGGGCGCGCACTACCGTCGTGGGCATGGCGGTCGCCCCATCGTCGCGGCGCGGTGACAAGACACCGGGTGCCGTGAAGCAACCGATCACGATGGTGAACGACCGCGTGCTCGTCCAGGTACCGGACCCCGAGGGCGAGCGGCGCAGTCGCGCCGGGATCTTGATCCCGGCGACGGCGCAGATCACGAAGCGGCTCACCTGGGCCGAGGTCGCGGCGACGGGGCCGAACGTGCGCAGCATCAAGGTCGGCGACAAGGTGCTGTTCAACCGGGACGACTGCTTCGAGGTCGACGTGCAGGGCGAGGACTACCTCATCCTGCGCGAGCGCGACGTCCAGGCGCTCGCGACCGAGCGGCTCGACGGCGGGACCGGCCTGTACCTTTGACCCGGACGACGAGGGGGACCACACCGTGACCGACGGAACCGGCGCGCCGGCGGGGATCGAGCTCGCCGACTTCGACATCGTGCGATTCGGGCCGGGCGGGCTCGTCCCGGCGATCGTGCAGGACGCGACCTCGCACGAGGTCCTGATGGTCGCCTACATGAACGAGGAGTCGCTCCGGCGCACCCTCGAGACGAAAAGGACGTGGTTCTACTCGCGCAGCCGCCGCGAGCTCTGGCCGAAGGGGGAGACCTCGGGCAACCGCCAGCGGGTGCGGGCCGTGCTCGTCGACTGCGACGGCGACGCGCTCGTCGTCACGGTCGACCAGGAAGGCTCCGGCGCCTGCCACACCGGCGCGCGCAGCTGCTTCATGCGCCGGCTCGCCGTCTAGTCGGCCGCCGTGGCCGCGGGGTCCCTCGGGCTCGCCGAGACGTACGCCGCGCTCCACGACGCGGTCGTCGGGATCGAGGTCGGCATCGACGTGGTTTCGGTCTCCGGCCCGGACGCGATGAGCTACCTGCAGGGCCAGGTCTCCCAGGATCTCGGCCCCTTGGCCCCGGGCGACAGCGCCGAGACGCTCCTGCTCTCGCCCCAGGGCAAGCTCGACGGCTACGGCCGGGTCGTGCGCGTCGCCGACGCCGAGGCATGCCTCGTCGTTGACGCCGGCCAGGGCGAGGCGGTCCTCGCGCGCCTTGCCCGCTTCAAGGTCCGCGTCCGCGCCGATCTCGGGTTGGCCCACGAGCGAGCGGTGCTTCTGCGGGGACCGGCGGCGCGACCGGCCGCGTCGGCGGCCACGGCGCCGATCGTCCTCGCCGTCGACGATCCCGGGTTCGCCGGCTGCGACCTCGTCGGCACCGCGGTGACGTGGCCGGCCGACGTGCCGGTGGGCGACCCCGCGGCCTTCGAGGCGGCGCGTATCGAGTCGGGCCGGCCGGTCATGGGACAGGACCTTTCCGAGAAGACCATCCCCCAGGAGGCCGGGCTCGTCGAGCGCGCCGTCAGCCTGACGAAGGGTTGCTACACGGGCCAGGAGCTCGTCGCGCGCCTCGACGCCCGCCACAGCCGTGTCGCGCGCCGGCTCGTCGGTTTCGTCATCGCCCCCGGCGACGCCGCCGCGGGCGGCGAGGTCGTCATCGGGGGGAGGACCGTCGGTTCCGTCACGAGCGTCGCCTACTCGCCGCGCACGGCATCACCGGTCGCGCTCGGCTATCTCCACCGCGACGTCGTCGTCCCCGCCACAGTCGAGATCGTCAACGGGGACGCGGCGTCGACCGCCACGGCGACCGAGCTGCCGCTGTGGCGGGGCTGATCTCCCGCGCGGCCGAGAAGCTGCGCGGACCGGGGTCGCAGATCAAGTATTCGCGCGTTGCACGCATGGCGTCGCGCCGCAGGGACGCGTCCGGATTGCCCCGTCATGGTGCGATGTACGGGTGGTCGGGTCGCCCTTTCGCCAGGGCAGCCACGATGCGGCTCCCTGGCCCTGTCGGGCGGCACTTGGTAGGTGAGCAAGGCCGCGCGCTTCGCCGCCCGTGGCCGTCCTGGCCGTGCTGGCGGCCTTGAGCCTCCTGGTGACAGCCTGCGGGGGCACCACCCGCTCGGGAGTCGCGAGCATCGGGTCGACAACCACGACCACCCCGTCGAGCGCTTCCGCGACAGGTTCTTAATGTCGCCAGTACCTGGGCCTGGGGGGTTCGCGTCGGAGGAGCGATGTCCACGATCTCCGACTGGCGGCTTGAGCCGTGGGCCGGGACCTTACCGGCGATCTGGGATACCGGCACGGGCCACGGGTTGAGGTTGTGTCACCGGCCGGACAGACTCAGCAGATGTGGGAACGGTGCAGCCACCGGGTGATGTCCGAAGTGTTCTGGCCGACGAACTCGACAGTCTGCGCCTAAGCGCTCGCCGCGGAATTGATCGCGTGATTCATGCGCTCGCCACCGTGTAGTTCCAGTCGCCGTGGAACTCATGGCGGCGGAGGGGCACTGCTTCGAGCTCGGCGTCGCTGATCTTGACC
>Ga0181533_1001200_pt1 | contig 33698 bp, 29 predicted proteins | sample PEATcosm2014_Bin_45_FD_119772 | JGI IMG/M metagenome (GOLD analysis project Ga0181533, IMG submission 119772) | Peatland microbial communities from MTU Mesocosm Facility, Houghton, MI, USA - PEATcosm2014_Bin11_60_metaG | ecosystem: Environmental > Terrestrial > Soil > Wetlands > Peat | place...
AAAAGAGGCTCGACCCGGCACGACTGATTACGCACCGCTTCCGGCTCGATCAATATCAAGAGGCGTTTGTCGTCGGGCGCCAAAAGGCGAAGCATCGCACGGTCAAAGCGGTGTTTGATTTTGAGGCGCGGTAAGCGGTAAGCGACCCGTCGGCCGTCTGCTCAGGATAATCAGCGCAGCGGCAAATCGCCGCATTGAGGAATATTTCACAAAACGGCAAACCCCCACAGGTCCCTTCGGGAAATCGCCGACCCCCAAGAGCCGGAGTCGGCGCCAGCCCGCCCAAATTAAGTGAGGACCATCCGGCTTGACTTCCGGTCTTTCTGGCGATACTTTCCTTGCCATCGCGCGCCCCGCCCCGGGGCTTCCAAACCTGAGCGTAAGTTGATCGCCACGGAAAGGAGACGACTCAACATGAAAAACTTCTATTGTGCTCTGGCTCTTGCTTTCCTGATATGTCCGGCCTTGGCCGCTCAATCCACGCCTGCTTCCACTTCGTCAAGCGGGGGGCAGCAACCCGCGGGCTCGATCGCAGCCCCGGCTCCCGGTACCACGATTCAGCCCGCGACGCAGCCGAAAGTCACGGCCTACACGCTTTCTCCCGTGCTTTATCAGAAGGCACATAACCTTGGCCGGATTCACTTCCGCTTCCAACTGATCAGCTTCGTCTATGGCCTCGTCGTCCTCTGGTTGATCCTCCGCTGGAAGCTCGCACCCAAGTACCGCGATTGGGCAGAGGGGTTCTCGTCGAAGCGCTTTTTACAGAGCGTGGTGTTCTCGCCTCTGCTGCTTCTGACCATGGCCGTTCTCAGCTTGCCAGCGGATCTCTACGATCAGTGGATCTCCCGGAAGTACGGACTTTCGGTGCAGGGATGGGGTTCGTGGAGTTGGGATTGGACCAAAGGGGAATTGATCTCCTTCGTGATTGGAATCATCCTGATCTGGCTTCTCTACACGGTCGTCCACCGCAGCGCTCGCCGCTGGTGGTTCTATTTCTGGCTGTTCTCGCTGCCGATCCTCCTGCTCATTTTTTTCCTGTCACCTTTAATCATTGATCCCCTGTTCCACAAATTCGAGCCTCTCCAGAAAAAGGATCCCGCCCTAACGGCGAGCTTGGAGCAGATGGTCCAGCGCGCCCGAGAGGACATCCCGCCGCAGCGCATGTTCTGGATGGGGGCGGGTGAGAAGACGACCACGCTGAACGCCTACGTCACCGGCTTCGGCGCTTCCGAACGCATCGTGGTGTGGGATACCACGATCGCCAAGATGAACACCCCCCAGATTGTGTTCGTGGCGGGTCATGAGACGGGCCATTATGTTCTTAAGCACATTCCCAAGCAGCTCGCTTTCTTTGCGGCCCTTTTCTTTGTCCTCTTCTATCTCGGCTTTCGGTCGATCGGATGGGTGCTAACCCGCTGGGGCGAAAAGTGGAGGATCAGGGGCCTGGACGACTGGGCATCGCTGCCGGTGCTGCTGTTTCTCATCTCAGTTTTCGCCTTTCTGGCCAGCCCCATCGGAAGCGCCGTCAGCCGTCATTACGAGCATCAGGCCGACCAATACGGCCTGGAAGTGACGCATGGGCTCACACCCGATTCCGGGCAGGTAGCCGCGCAGGGTTTCCAGATCCTGGGCGTGGTGGACCTGTCCGATCCCGATCCCAATCCGGTGGACGTTTTCTTGTTCTATTCACACCCGCCCATACCCGACCGGATTCAGTTCAGCCTGAACTACGATCCCTGGTCGAAGGGCGAGCAGGGGGAGTTCGTGAAGTGAAGAGCCGGGAGCGTTTCGGGCCTTGCTGGCCGGCTTCACAGCACCACGGGAGGCGAAAGACGATAGCTGCGGGCGCAAGCCTTGCGTGAGGTGATCTCCCATTTGATAACAACCCTCTCCCCCCAAGGGGACGAGCGAGCCATGGTCAGAGCGTTTCTGAGGGTGGGCTTTTCTCGTGGCCGATGTCCCAGCGGCAACCGCACGTCGTCAATCTGAACGGGGAACGCCGCTAACCTTGCCTTGTCCAAAGCAAAATTGTTATAGCTTGATTGTCACCCCTCTTCCGGCCACTTCATCAGCCCTTTGCGCCGGGGAGTCGACTATTCCCGCACGCTATGCCCTCGCCCCCGAGGGAAGAACCTACGGTCAGAACGGCGCTGACCGTGGCTACGCGCTCTAAATTTTATGATGCGCGCATCGTCTCTTAGGGATGACGGATAACTGAAGACCGAAAACTTAGGTCCGTTGACATTTTTCCGTACATTGCGTATGGTTTTCCATATGAAGACGACGCTGATTATTCCTGACTCCGTTTTTCGCGACTTAAAGCGGCAAGCGGCGGAGCGGGGCACGACGCTCTCGGAATTGGCCGCGGAGTTCCTGCGCCAGGGCCTGCGCCGACCGCCGAAGCGCAAGCCCTTGCCGCGGCTGCCTTCTTTCAAAATGGGCCCCCCTCTGATTGACATCACCAGTCGCGACGAATTATATCGCGTTCTCGACCTCGACCGCCTGCGGCTGTACCGCGACCTCAAAGGGTCCGAGAAAAAGGGCTGACCGTGTTCGTCGTTGACACCAACCTGCTGATCTACGCCGCCGATGAAGACTTCGCCGGGCACGGGCAGATGCGACAGGTTCTCCGCCAATGGGGTTTGTCCTCGGAAACGTGGTACGTCACCTGGTCGATTGTCTATGAATTCCTCAGCGTGGCCACGCAACGCTCGGCCTTTGCCCATTCCCTGTCGTTTTCGCAAGCTTGGCACTTCATCGAAGCCCTTCGGGCGTTTCCTTCTTTTGAGATCGTGCTGGAGACCGACCGGCACGCGGAAGTGGTCCGCGATCTGGCGAGCGAATACCCGCACATGTCCGGCACGCGCTTTCATGATCTTCATATCGCCGCGGTCATGAGGGAGCACGGAATCACCGATATTCGCACCGCTGATACGGATTTTCATCAGTTCAAGTTCCTGCGGGTCACCAATCCACTCCGTTACCGCGTCAGGTGACGGGGGACCGGTGACGTCTACACGGTTTTCCATAGACCTCTTGGCCTTGCCATCATCTGGGGATACAATCTGCCCTGCGAAATGCTGTGCTCAGCTTACGAAGCATGGCCTGACTTCTGGACTCATAGGGGTGCGTATGAGTGTTGACCGAAGGCATTTTCTAAAGCAAGCGGGCAGCTACTTGGGCTCGGCGGCGGGGATCGCTATTGCGCCCTCGGGCCGTGCGGCGTGGGGTGTACCTATGCCTTCGCCCACCTTGGCTGGGGGTAACGCGGCCGCAGGTGACGAGTGGCTCGATCTCAGCGAGGCAAAACTCTTTGCTCCGCCAGGCCTCACGCCACGGGAAGAACGGGCTTTGTTGGTTCTGGCGCAAGAGGTGGAGAAGCGGACGGAGTTGCGTTTGCCGCTTGTCCGTTCCTGGCCCTCGCCTCCGGCGCCGATGGTGGTGGCGGGTACCAATGCCACGATACACCGTCTCCAAGGGCACTTGCCCGGAGGAATTCCGGCGGCGCGGGAGGCAGAAGGCTATGCGATTCGCGTTGCACAGGGCGAAGGCGCGCCGGTAGTTTCCGTAGCCGGAACGGACGAGCGCGGCGTGCTGTTTGGCGTCGGCAAACTCCTGCGCTCGCTGCGCATGACCCGACTCCGGGTGGAAGTGGAGAGCCATTTCGAAATCCAATCCTCGCCCAAGTACCCTTTGCGCGGACACCAGCTCGGTTACCGCCCGAAAACCAATTCCTACGACGGCTGGACGGTGGGCCTATGGGACCAATACATCCGCGAGCTGGCGCTTTTCGGCTGCAATCTTATTGAACTGATTCCCCCGCGTTCGGATGACGATGAGGACAGCCCTCATTTCCCCCTTCCGAAAAAAGAAATGATGATCGAGATGTCGCGGATCTGTGATGAGTACGGATTGGACGTCTGGATCTGGTACCCGGCCATGGAGCGCGACTATTCCGATTTCGCGACGGTGGACCGCGAACTCGCCGCGTGGGGAGAAATCTTCAAAGCCCTGCCGCGAGTCGATGCCGTGTTTGTGCCGGGCGGTGATCCGGGCCACACCGAGCCCAAATATATGATGGCTCTGCTGGAAAAGCAGACGCAGAATCTGCGCCAGTATCATCCCCAGGGCCAGATGTGGATGTCGCCCCAGTCGTTCACGCAGACCTGGTTTGACGAGTTCCTGGACATCTTGAAAGGCCAGCCCGCCTGGCTCGGTGGCGTGGTTTTCGGGCCCCAAAATCGCTTGGACTTACCCACCTTGCGCAAGCTCGTTCCGGAGCGCTATCCCATTCGCTTGTACCCCGACATCACTCACACGCTGGAGTGCCAATTCCCGGTTCCGGATTGGGACGTGGCCTTTTCGCTGACCGAGGGAAGGGAACCAATCTGTCCGCGGCCGGAAGGATTCGCCAACATCGCGCGGCGCTATTTGCCTTATTCCTCCGGGTTCGGCTCGTATTCGGAGGGGTGTAACGACGACGTCAACAAATTCGTTTGGAACGCGCTCGCTTGGGATCCCGAGGCGAAGGTCATCGACATCTTGCGTGACTATAGCCGCTTCTTTGTCAGCCACCGTTACGCCGATGACTTTGCCCAAGGGCTGCTGGGGCTGGAGAAGGCGTGGCAGGGGCCGCTGCTTGCCAACGAAAATGTGGACGCCACCCTGACGCGCTTCCAGACCATGGAGCGCGCCGCGACTCCCGCCGAGCTGCTGAGCTGGCGCTTCCAGCAAGGGCTCTACCGCGCCTACTACGACGCCTACGTGCGCCGCCGCCTGATTTATGAAACGGATTTGTACAACCAGGCACTCGATAAGTTGGAGGAGATTCACGCCGTGGGTTCCCACCCCGGTGTGCTCAGCGACGAGCGGCACCGCGATGAGGCGCCCACGAACGGATTGGACCCCTCCTTGGTGCTCGCGCAGGCGCAATCCATTCTGGCCGAGGCGTTCACCGGGCCGGTGGCGCAGGAAGAACGCACACGAATTCTGCAACTAGCGGAAGCGCTCTTCCAAAGTATTCGCATGCAGTTGTCCGTGGAGCGCTACCAGGCGGAGGCCGTGGAGCGGGGCGGCAACCTTGACACCGTGGATGCCCCGGTCACCAATGGTCCGTGGCTCGCAAAGCGACTGCGCGAAATTGGCTCCTTGCCTTCGGCAAACGACCAGATTCCGGCGATGGAAGAGGTATTGAATCGCACCAACTCGGGGCCCGGAGGTTTTTACGATGATCTCGGTGACATCGCGCGGCCGTCGCGCCTGGTGCGGGGATTGGGAAGCGTCGAGGACCCCGAACTGCGCAGGTCGGTCCTGATCGGCCACCGCTTTCCGCTTCCCGCAGAGATGCCCTTGGCGTGGAAGCGCTGGGCGGAAGCGCTGTTTGATGTGCCGCTGCGATTGCGCTACCCTGCACTTGATCCCCAGGCGCGGTACAAGGTGCGGGTGGTCTACGCGGGGGACGCTGGGCACGTGAAAATCCGGTTGGCCTGCGAAGGCGGACCGGAGATTCATCCTCTCATCGCCAAGCCGCAACCGCCGGCTCCCTTGGAATTCGATATCCCGCCGGAGGCCACGGCGGGCGCGGAATTGACCCTGGCCTGGACCCGCGAGCCCGGCCTGGGAGGCAACGGCCGCGGAGCGCAGGTGGCGGAAGTATGGCTCCTGAAGAAATAGGAGGAGGTTGAAGACGTTGCGGCGGATTGACTCTCCCCCCAGGTCGTATGGGGCGCGATCGCCATGCCGGTGCTGGGGCCCTTCGGGCGATGGCGATGGAAAATTCCCACTCTGTCTGCAAGTGAGGTAAAATCACCCCGATGTCGATAAGCAAGTAACGGCAAACTTGTGTAGTGGGTCAGTTTGCTGTAGCGGCGGTCTCTGACCGCAGGAATGTATTGAATCAAAAGCCGGCGTTCAGAGACTGCCGCTACAAAAAATCAAACTGTACCACTACCCAAACTTGGTTCTCGGGGCCTCCAACCAAGCACGGAGGGCAGCGAGAACGCGCCGGGGGTTGCGGTCGGAGGCTGCGCGAAGGGCAAGGTCATAGGGAATCGCCTTGACAACTCGCCAGGAAGTCCTTACGATGCGTATAAATATGTGACTTTCAGCCATTTGCCACGAAGTCACAATCGGGCGTGGTAGTGTTGACGAACGCGCATTTCGTGCCGGAGAGCATGGGGGTTCGTGAATGTCGGGTAAGCTCGGCGAAATTCTTATCAAAGAGAATCTGATTACCCCTGATCAGCTCAAGCAGGCGCTTGACCATCAGAAGGCGAACGGGGGAAGGTTAGGGAATTCCCTCGTCAAACTGGGTTTTCTCAACGACGATGAGGTGACAGCGGTCCTCTCACGCCAATACGGTGTTCCTTCCATCAATCTCGCCTATTTTGAGGTTGATCCCAGTGTCACCAAGCTGATTCCCATGGATACGGCAACGAAGTATCAAGTGTTGCCGCTCAGCCGGGTGGGATCGTCCTTGACGCTCGCCATGGTGGACCCCACCAACGTGTTCGCCATGGACGACATCAAGTTCATGACGGGGTTCAACATTGAGCCCGTGGTGGCTTCGGAAGCCGCCATCACAGAAGCCATCAAGAAGCATTATGGTAGCGCCGAAGACCAGGAGCGCAAGAAAGAACTGGAAGACATCGTCAACTTCATTGACGAGGGCCAGGCCGAAAGCCTGGAGCTGGAAGCCGATGAGGATGGAACACTGAACCTGGCGCAGATGGAGAAAGCGGCCGAGGAAGCGCCGGTCATCAAACTGGTTAACTACATTCTGACGGATGCGGTGAAGCGCGGGGCAAGCGATATCCACATGGAGCCTTACGAAAAGGAATATCGCGTCCGCTACCGCATTGACGGGGTTCTCCAGACGGTGATGACTCCTCCCTTCAAATTGCGTGACGCCATTATCAGCCGCGTCAAGATCATGTCGAAGTTGGATATTTCGGAAAAGCGGCTGCCGCAGGACGGCCGCATCATGATCAAGATGATGAAGGAGGGGAAGAAGAAGCAGCTCGATTTCCGCGTATCAGTCCTTCCCACTCTGCACGGTGAAAAAGTCGTCATGCGGTTGCTGGACAAAGAAAACCTGCGGCTCGACATGACTAAGCTGGGGTTTGAGCAGGAGTCGCTGGACAAGTTCACCAAGGCGATTTTCAAACCCTACGGCATGGTTCTGGTGACCGGGCCGACCGGCAGCGGAAAAACCAACACCCTCTATTCCTCGATCTCCCAGCTCAACAAACCAGACACCAACATCGTCACTGCGGAAGACCCGGTGGAGTTTCAATTGTACGGTATCAACCAGGTGCAGATGAAGGAGCAGATCGGGCTGAATTTTGCGGCGGCGCTGCGCTCGTTCCTGCGGCAAGATCCCAACATCATCCTGGTGGGCGAAATCCGGGACTTTGAGACGGCGGAAATCGCCATCAAAGCGGCGTTGACCGGCCACTTGGTGCTCTCGACCCTGCACACCAATGACGCGCCTTCCACCATTTCACGCTTGATGAACATGGGCATTGAGCCCTTTCTGGTGGCCACCTCGGTTCACATGATCGTCGCCCAGCGGCTGGTGCGGCGGATTTGCTCAGATTGCAAGGTGCCGGAAGATATTTCGCCGCAATTACTTATTGACGCTGGTTATACGCCGGAAGAGGCCAAGACCGTGAAGGTTTACAAAGGCACTGGGTGCGCTACCTGCGGCAACAAAGGGTACAAGGGACGCTGTGGCCTTTACGAGGTGCTGGAAATCACCGACGAGCTTCGCGAGCTGATCCTGGTGGGCGCCTCGGCGTTGGAATTGCGCAAGAAGGCCATCGAGCAGGGGATGATTAGTCTGCGCAAGAGCGGCTTGATCAAAGCCAAGTTAGGGCAGACAACTTTGGAAGAAGTCTTTCGTGAAACCGTGCTCTAACCTGCCTCGGGAACGAGGACAGACGGGCGCCAAAAAGGAGAGCCAAAGGGATGCCTTTACCGACCCTCAGCGAATTGCTGAAGCGGATGGTGGATGCGGGTGGATCGGACCTCCACCTGACCACCAACTCACCGCCGCGCGTCCGCGTGCATGGCGAACTGAAGCCCCTGGAGGATGTCCCGCCGCTGGGCCCCGCGGAAACCAAACAACTCGCTTACAGCATCCTGACCGACGCGCAGAAGCACCGGTTTGAAGAGAACCTCGAACTCGATTTTTCTTTCGGGATCAAGAACATCGCGCGCTTTCGCGGCAACCTCTTCAACCAGCGCGGGTCGACGGCCGGGGTATTCCGCGTGATCCCGTTCGAGATCAAGACTTTCGACCAACTCAAGCTGCCACCGGTCCTGCGCAAACTTTGCGAAAAGCCACGCGGGCTCATACTGGTGACCGGGCCCACGGGCAGCGGCAAGTCCACCACCCTGGCCACCATGCTCGACTTGATCAACGAGACCCGCTACGAGCACATGCTCACGATCGAGGATCCGATCGAATTCATCCATCCCCACAAGCGATGCTTGGTGAACCAGCGGGAAGTGCACGCGGACACGCATTCCTTCGCCAACGCTCTGCGCGCCGCTCTGCGCGAGGACCCGGACGTGGTGTTGATCGGCGAGATGCGCGACCTGGAAACCATTGAATCGGCGCTGCGCATTGCGGAAACCGGCCACTTGACGTTTGGCACCCTGCACACCAATTCCGCGTCGTCGACCATCAACCGTATTATCGACGTGTTCCCTTCGCACCAGCAATCGCAGATTCGTGCGCAACTGTCCCTGGTCCTGGAGGGCATCCTTTGCCAGGCGCTTCTGCCCAGGGCGGATGGCCGGGGCCGGATCATGGCCATGGAAATCCTTGTCCCCAACGCGGCCATTCGCAACCTGGTTCGTGAAGATAAAATTCACCAGATTTACTCCTCGATGCAATCGGGACAGGACAAGTTCGGAATGCAGACGTTTAACCAGGCGCTTTTTACGAATTATCAGCAGAAGCTCATTACCCTGGAGACGGCTTTGGCGCGTTCCAGCAATCAGGATGAGCTCCAGGATATGATCAACCGTGGCGGAGCGATAGGCGGCGGGGCCCCTCAACGTCCGCCCACTCCTTACGCTCCTGCCAGGCGCTGAGGTTTTCGCTCGCGACCCGGCCGCAGAGCTGGGAAGGGCGGAAGAGCGTGGCAGAAGTGAAGTGACCTTGATTGAGGTGAAACGATGCCCGAATTTGAGTTTAGAGCAACTGGACGCGACGGCAAACCGGTTGAGGGGAAACGCTCCGCCGCCAATCGGGAAGCGCTGGATGCCATTCTCCGCCGCGAGGGATTGACTCCCACGCGGATCGTGGAAAGAGGCAGAGAGATTGCCATCCCCAAGCCGAAAATGGCAGGAAAAGTTTCGCCCAAGGAACTGGCCATCTTTACCCGCCAGTTCTCGGTCATGATTGATGCGGGCTTGCCCCTGGTGCAGTGCATGGAAATCCTCTCGTCGCAGCAGGAAAACAAGGCCTTCGCGAAAGCCCTGTCGGACGTGCGAGCGTCGGTGGAAGCCGGTTCCACCCTGGCCAACGGCCTGCGTTTGTATCCCAAGATCTTTGATACCCTATACTGCAACATGGTGGAAGCGGGCGAGACCGGCGGTATTCTCGACACTATTCTGCAACGCCTCTCGGGTTACATCGAGAAAGCGGTTAAACTCAAGCGTGCCGTGCAGTCGGCTTTGATCTACCCCATCGCCGTGGTGGCCATCGCGGGCGGCGTCATCTTCCTGCTGCTCTGGAAAGTGGTTCCCATTTTTGCCACGCTGTTTGCCGGCTTGGGGGTGGACTTGCCCCTGCCCACGAAAATCGTGATCGGGACCAGCAATGCCATCGGCACGTTCGCGCTGCCGATGATTGTGTTGGGCGCCCTTGGCGTGTGGGGGTTGAAGAGGTATTACGCCACTCCCAGCGGCCGCATGATGATTGACAAGCTGATTTTGAAGCTCCCACTGCTGGGAAGTCTGATGAGGAGAATCGGCGTGGCGCGTTTTACCCGCACCCTGGGCACGCTGATCACCAGCGGCGTTCCCATGCTGGAAGCCATGGACATCACCGCCCGCACCTCCGGCAACGCGGTCATTGAAGAAGCCATCCTGACCGTCCGCAAGGCCATCGAGACCGGCCGGACGATTGTGGATCCGCTGCGCGAAACCGGTGTCTTTCCCAACATGGTTGTGCAAATGATCGGCGTCGGCGAGCAGACCGGCGCTTTGGATTCGATGCTGGGGAAGGTGGCCGATTTCTACGAGGACGAAGTGGACGCCGCGGTGGGCGATTTGCTGACCGCCATGGAACCGATGATCATTCTCGTGCTGGGCGTGGTGGTGGGCGGCGTGGTCATTTCCATGTACCTCCCGCTGTTCACCTTGGTCGGAAAACTGGCCGGCTGACGCATCGAAACTCGAAATCCGAAACTCGAAACTCGCAAAGCCGGGGTGAGTTTCGAATTTCGATCTTCGAGTTTCGGTCCCTCTATGATTTTCACCGATGAAATCAAGGATTGGCTCACCTGGGTCATCAAGATCCGTTTCGTCATTATCATTTTTGTCTTTGCCATCGATTATGCCATTCATCAGTTGACCAATCCTGCCAACGGTGCTTCCATCCGTTATTTGGGCGTTGCGGTCATTCTGTGGCTCAGTCTCAGCCTCTTCTTCCTAATCTACAATCAGCTCAGCCGCGATTACCTTCTGCAGGCGTACCTCCAGATCTTTTGTGACATCGTCATCATCACCGCCATCGTCCATATTACGGGCGATCTGGACAGCAATTATTTTTCCCTTTACCTGCTGAACATCATGCTCGCCAGTTATCTCCTGACGCGGGGGCGCGCCTTCTTGGTGGCCGCCGTAAGTTTCGTTTTCATGGGGGCCATGATCGAGCTGGTTTATCTTCCCGGCATGTATCCCGAGGTGGTGACGAAATTGCCGGCGCTGCAATTTATGGCGATAACGTCCACGTTGACGCCGGATCTGATGAAGGCGCTGCAGGTGAAAATTGGCGCGAGTTTTTTCGGATTTTTCGCCGTCGCTTACCTTTCCAGTTACTTGGCGGAAAGTTTGCGCAAAGCCGGCCGCGAGTTGCGCGATAAGAACGGGCAGGTGGCCAGCTTGCAAGCCAAGAACGAAAACATCATTCAGAGCATGCGTGAAGGCCTGCTCAGCACGGACCTGGAGGGCGTGATCACGGAGTTGAACCCGGCCGGAGCTGAAATCCTGGGCCGCGGAATAGACGAACTGCGCGCTAGCCCCATCGAGGCGATCTTCCGCGGTTGGGCTCATGATACCCCCTCCAATGCGGAAGCGGGTTCTCCCCTGGCGCGGCAGGAGATAACCTACCCGCATCCGCTCAGGGAACACCGCATTTTAGGTGTTTCCTCATCCCCGCTGGTAGTTCCGGCGATCGGGGTGGTGGGGTATGTTTACAATTTCCAGGATCTTACGGAGGAGAAACGGCGGGAAGCGGAGTACCGTACCAAGGACCGCATGGCGACGCTGGGCCGCATGGCGGCGGGCATTGCCCACGAAATTCGCAATCCGCTGGCTTCCATCGCCGGGTCGGTGAAGTTGTTGCAGTCGATCAGTCAACTGGATGAGGATCAAACCAAGCTGATCACCATTGTGAGCCGCGAGTCCGAGCGCCTGAACAAACTGGCATCCGATTTCCTTCTCTATTCCCGTGACCAACGCTTTGAATTCCAGCGGGTGGATGTGGTCACATTGCTGGAGGAAACTCTCCTGCTGCTTCAAAATCACCCCCTTTTCGGCCCCAAGGTTCGCCTGGAACGCAAATTTCCCCGCCGCGGAGTGGCGATCCTGGCTGACGCCGACAAGCTCCGGCAGGTCTTTTGGAATATTTGCGACAACTCCTTGAAGGCCATGCCCAATGGAGGAACACTCACCGTCCAAGCGGAAGAAGCAGGCAAGCGAATTCGTGTGGTGCTGAGTGACACGGGCACCGGCTTTTCCGGTAGGCAGTTGGAGAAAGTCTTTGAACCGTTTCAATCGGGTTTCAATCAGGGGACGGGTTTGGGATTGGCGCTGGTCTACCAGATCATCCGGGGACATCAGGGCTCTATCCAGGTGGATTCCCAGCCGGGAAAAGGGGCGCGATTCGTGATTGATTTGCCCCGCGAAGCTCCCCCGTCGACGCCCGCCAAGGCCGGGACGACCCAGGCGGCGGGCGATATTCGCTGAAATTCTGCGATGAGGAACAGGGAATGGCGCGACTGCTGATTATCGATGACGAAAAATCTCTTTGCCAGCTTTTGGAAATTGCCTTTCGCAAAAAGGGCCACTTGGTGGAAACGGTTTCCAGCGGCCAGGCCGCCAAAAAGAAAATTGAGTCGCAAGTCTACGACCTGATCATCTCCGATATCCGCATGCCGGACCTGACCGGTATCGACTTGTTGAAGTTTGCCCACGAGAGCCGCAACCCTGCGGCGTTCATTCTGATTACCGCCGTACCCACCATGTCCACGGCCATCCAAGCCCTGAACCTGGGAGCTTACCGCTACGTCGTCAAGACCGACACGCTGGTGGAGGAGCTCAGCTTGACGGTCGACCGGGCGCTGGAGGAGTTGGCGTTACGCGAGGAAAATCTTCGCCTGCGCCGCGAACTGCTGCGGATATTTGCCGCGCAAAACATCGTCGGGCACAGCCGATCCATTGAATCCATCCTGGAAATGGTCCGCACCGTGGCGCCCACCACCAGCACGGTGCTGATTACCGGCGAAAGCGGCACGGGCAAGGAGTTGGTGGCCCGCGCCATCCACGAGGCCAGCCTGCGCCGGGAAAAGCCGTTCGTTTCCATTAACTGCGGGGCATTCCCGGAAACGCTGCTGGAGAGCGAGTTGTTTGGATATCTTAAGGGTGCATTTACCGGCGCCGAATCCAACCGCAAGGGAATTATCGAATCGGCCCACGGGGGCACGCTCTTTCTGGACGAAATCGGCGAGACCAGCCTGGGCATGCAAGTCAAGTTGCTGCGCGTTCTCCAGGAAAGGAGCGTCCGTCCCCTGGGCGGGGCCATGGATGTGTCTGTGGATGTGCGCTTGATTGCTTCCACCAACCGCGACTTGAAGAAGATGGTGGCGAATGGGCAGTTCCGCGAGGATTTCTTTTACCGTGTCAGCGTCATTCCCATTCACGTTCCGCCCTTGCGGGAACGCCCCACCGATATGGAACCTTTGGCGCGGCACTTCCTGCGCAAGTTCGCCTTGCAGATGGGGAAGCCCCTGAGCGATTTTGACGCCGAGGCTTTGGGAGCCCTGCGCCGTTGGAGTTGGCCGGGGAATGTGCGCGAGCTCGAAAATGCCGTCGAGCACGCGGTGGCCGTCAGCGATGGACGCGACGGGCTCGTCAAGTTGGCCAACTTCCCCGCATCCGTAACCGGGATTGCCGCCGGCGGCCAGGAGGCTATTCAAATTCCCCCCGAAGGCATCGACTTTGAAAGCTATCTTGCCCAGATCGAAAAGCGGTACCTGCAAGCCGCCTTGCACGCCGCCGGGGGAGTCCGCAGTCATGCCGCCGACCTGCTGAAAATGTCTTACCGCTCGTTCCGCCATTACGCCAAGAAATATGGGATCTGATGAGCTAGGGCGTTTTTGCCGAGTCTTCGACCAAAGCGCTGATCGCATCCAGGGTGTCGATCATCTCCTGGTCGAATCCCCTCTCTGCGAAGTCCACGCCAAACTCTTCTTCCAAGAAGACCGCGATTTCCACCGCGTCGACGGACTGTAGCCTGCCGCTCAGAAGCAACGACGCCTCATCGGAGAAAGGCTCCGTATCCCCCTTGCGAGCCAACAGTTCCCGAACAAATTCGCGAATCACCGCTTTCCGTTCCATTCATTCCTCATGAAGTCAGATTGAAGAGATGAGCCAGAAACCGAAAGCATTCTTGAAGCGGGTAGCGTTTGTCCGTGTAATCGAAAACGCTCAAGATGCAAAAAAAACCGATAACCCAGAACGCCGGCACCAGCCGCCCGCGGATCCAACCGGTGGTTTCAACCCGCCGCTCCCGGAGTTGTGAGATGCCGATTCCCACGGCCAGCACTACGGTATAAAAGATGTAGGCCTGGAATCCTGCCAGGGCTTTCCAGAAGCCGCTCTCTTCGATGTAACCGAGATCACGAAAGAAGTGGAAGAAAGCGTTTCCGAAGCAGGCCGCGGCAAAAGTGGCGGCGAACAAACGCCAGCGCCGGTGACCCTTAAAGTAGCGCATAAAGGTGGGATAGAAAAAGCAATCGACGAGCAACTCCTTGAAGTAGTAGTAGTAGCGGTTCCAGAATTCCGCGATGGAGCGCGATGCGAGCGGCCGGCAGGTATTTCGCAGCGCCAGGAAACCCGCCATCCGGCACGACGCGATGATACGGTGCCCGAAAATGGAAAGCCTCGCCAGATCTTCAATGAAGTTTGCAATCAGACTGGCCCAGCCGACATACCACGGGAAAGATCCTCGTTGCACGCTGAGTTCGAACAACTGCGAATACACCGGAATTCCCAGACGCCCATGGACGACGGGCAAAAAAGCCTTGCGCAGAAAGAGATCCAATAGCACCGACCACGCCAGGAGCTTGAGACCCTTGAGTTGCGCCACCGCAAGCTGCTCCGGGTTGTGCGCCTCGATTCGGCGAAGATAGGCCGCACCCTTGGCGAACGGAGTGTTCGTCCCTCCCCAGAACGGGCGATAAGTTCCGACCTGGAGAGCGAAGGGATCGCGACTTTTCGAACCGGCGTCCAAAAGGGAGTAAGCGATGAACCAGAGGTACGCCCCCGCCACGGTCAAGAAGTCCCAAGACGCGGCCCAAAGGTATCCGCCTCGGGGCAGGTAACTGGCGAGAAGGACGGAGAGCGCGAAGCCCGTGAGCAAGCTGGCGACGGGTCTACGCCCGAACCCTGAGTGGGGGAATCGGCTCGCCGCCCAAAACAGCAGCGCCGCCAAAATCAGCACCATCGCTGCCGGCAACAGCAGCGGACGAACCGTCCATGGCCATATAATGCCAAAGCCCCAAACCAGGGTGCCGAAGGTCAGCACCATCCGCCGGTACTGCGGAAGCAAAGTGACGACTGCGAGTAATACGATCAGGACTTGCCAGAGCGGATGCGTGTACCAAAGCCCGATGGCGAAGATCCCAAGAAGCGTGAACTTGCCGATATCCGTTTGCGCGAACGACACCACCTCGGGGTACGTCTCAATTCGCGGAATGAGCCGAAAACCCCACAGAAAGGGCGCTCGCGCCGAGGCCGGGCCTGGGCGGCCGGGATCAGCAGCAGCGGTCATGCAGAGCCTTCCGAGACCATTACCGTCAGAGCTTTCCGATCGGTCTTGCCGTTGGCGCTAAGTGGCAATCCTGCGAGGAACCGCACCTGAGTTGGGACCATGTACTTCGGCACCCGGCTCTGCATTCCCTTGCGGATTTCAGCCGCCGAGAGTGTGCCTCCCGCCACGAAGGCTACGATCCCTTCTGCCGAGCCATTGATAACGGGCCAGGCGACCGCCGCCACGGATTCCCGTCCGCAGATCTGGCGCAGATGCGCCTCGACCTCCTCAAGTTCCACCCGATTGCCGAGTACCTTCACCTGGTTGTCCGTCCGCCCCAGGTGGTGAAATATTCCGTCGGCGTCCTGGCAGGCCAAGTCACCCGTCAGGTACCACACCCTGCCGTGGATGGAGGGAAAGCGCGCGGCGGTCTGTTGCTCATCCTGGAAATATCCCTGAGCGATCTGTTTGCCGGCAAGAGCCAGCTCACCGCTTTCTCCGGGGGGAAGAAAATGGAGAGATGAATCCACAATCGCGGCGTCCATGCCGGCGAAAGGTTTCCCAATGGCGACTGTCCCGCGGCCTTCGGTCACCACCAGCGGCGCGCCACACCTCTGGCCGATGCAAACCACGGTGGCCTCGGTTGGGCCATAGAGATTGTCAACCACACTGTTGGGGGCAGCTTTCTGCCACGCCTCGACGGAGCTCGCCGGCAACGGCTCACCGCAGAAGATCGAATAACGTACGGACGGGAAGGCGCCGGCGGTGAGCATCTTCAGGTTTCGCATGAGCGCCACGGTTGAAGGCACGGAGAACCATGAGGTGAGCGCCTTCTCCCGGATGAATCGCGAGGGCCCCATCAATTGGCCGGCCGGAACCACATGCAGAGACGCACCCGAAAACCAGGTCGTGAACATGTCCAGAACCGACGGGTCAAACGTCAGCTCGTACGTCTGCGAGACGCGATCCTGCGCGCTGAACGGGTACAGCTCTTGCATGGCGGAGAGGAAAGAGGAGACATTTCCGGCGGAAATCATCACGCCTTTCGGCAAGCCCGTGGTGCCGGAGGTAAACATGATGTACGCGAGGTCGGCCCCCTCAAGGTTTTTAGGGAGATGGTGAGGGTCGGGCGGCGGCAACGCGTCAAAACCGCTGACGTGCGCAACCGTCGGCGATGTTCCGAGCGAAAATGACGTGCTACTGCCAGGGGCCAGGAGGTGTTGGGGAGCGTGGCGGAGAACTGGCGCCGAGAGAAGTTTTGCGCCTCGATCATCCACCACCAGCGCATCGAGTTCGGTCGCCTCCAGTATCCTGAGCAGCCTTTGTTCGGGCCATTCCGGGTTGAGAGGAATATACGCCGCACCTGCCCAGCAGGCGCCCAGCAATCCGCCATAGGCCTCCCAGCTCCGCGAAGCCAGTATTCACACACGCTTATCATCGGAAGCGCAACTCTGTTCCAGCCATGCGGCGATACGTTCGCTCAGGGCCGCCAGCTCGCCATAGCTGAGATCACGCTGGTTCACCGAGAGCGCAAGCCGCTCCGGACTGCGCAGAGCATTCTCGTAGACGGGCAGAGCGAGGTTGAAGTTCATGGTCGAAAGTCGATCGTGGGCGCTAAGGCCTTCCGGAAGCGCAGCCCAAGGCTCCGGTATTTTTACTCAGTAGGCAGAAAATTAAAAGTGAAAACTCGGCGAAGATCTTTGAAATTTTGATTCCCTCGGTGGCGCGTACCAAACAGATCAGCGCCACCCTTGCTAGCAAACATTTCCTTGAGTTCTTTTCGAACATGGCATAATACCTGCCCGTGAAAAAAGAACGGACTACTGACGAGAGGCGAGCGTTGGGATCGAGCCAAGAAAACCTGGAAGGTGAAACGGCACAGAATGCCTCCGGACTTTCTGGCACAGCGTTGAGCGACCGGGCGACAACTCTGGCGCTGGCGTTAATCCTGGCGGTGGTTTTTCTGGCTTATCTTGACACGCTGTGGTTCCAGTTCGTGCTTGACGATCGCCTCCAGATTCTGGGAAACACTTGGCTGCGATCGTGGAAGTATTTGCCCCGCTATTTCACCGCCGACGTTTGGGCATTCCAGCACCCGGTCTTTCGCGGCAGCTTCTACCGGCCGGTTTTCCTGCTTTGGCTGCGGCTGCAGTATCTGGTTTTCGGACTGAACCCGTGGGGATGGCACTTTTGCACGGTCCTTTGTCACGTCGGGGTGACGCTACTGGTCTACTACACGGCGGCACGGCTGCTGGAGGACCGGCTGGCCGCGCTTTTCGCTACCCTGATTTTCGGTTTGCATCCCACCCATGCAGAGGCAGTAGCCTACGTATCGGGCGTCACGGAACCGCTGTTCGCGATATTTCTGCTTGCCTCCTACCTCTGTTACCTCAAAAAGCGAACCGAGCCGGCGCACGCGCGGACTTATCTGCTGGCCTCGCTGGCGCTGTATGCGCTGGCCAGCCTTGCCAAAGAAACCGCGCTCATACTTCCTTTTATCATTCTTGCCGGCGAGTTTTTCGGGAGCGAGCGGACGGCTCCTTCGCGGTGGCGCGCCTTGCTCCAACGCTCCCTGGGAGCCCTTACGGCCGCTGCCCCTTACCTGGCGGTGTTGGTGATTTACCTGGTCGCGCGGGTCATTTCTTTGCAAGGGTTTCAGAACCCGAGGGAGGAGCACTCCTTCCTCAGCATGTTCTTGACGTGGCCGTCGGTGCTTTGGTTCTACGTTCAACATCTAATATGGCCTACGCGGCTCAGTCCCTTATACACGCGGGAGTATTTCTCGCACTTGGAGGTTCGGAATGTTTTGCTGCCCGCGATGCTGGTCTTGATTGCGGGCGCCGGCCTTTGCTTTTGGGGCCAACGATCCGCCAAGGCGGCGCTCGCCACAATCTGGATGGTCGTACCCATTTTGCCGGTGTTGAACCTGCGGCCATTTATTGAAGGCCATTTGGTCCATGACCGTTATTTGTACTTGCCGTCGTTTGGCTTCGCCATGCTGGTAGCCCTGGGCGTGCGGCATTTAGGACTTTGGTCAGGCCGACTCTTGGGGCAACCCGCTCTCCAGCTTGGGCTTGTGGGTATAATTGGATTGGCCATGGGCCTGGAGGTCGCCCAGGCCACAGCCTGTTATGCCGACCAGACCACATACTTCATTTACGTCACCTCCATGTCGCCCGGGGAGCGCAGTTCCCAGTTGGATTTGGCAGGGCTGCTCGGGCAGCATGGCCATCTGGATGAAGCCATCAAGATTTACCAGGAAGCCTGGCCGACCCAACCGGACAATTGGAGCGTCAACTACAACCTTGGGTATGGCTACTACTTGACGGGCAAGCTACCCGATGCCGACCGCTACCTGAGCCGCGCTGTGCAGATTGACGCCAACCAGCCGGATGCCTTTTTCTACCTCGGGCTGACGAAATTGAAGATGGGCGACGTTAACGCCGCTGCCTCCAATGTTCTGCGTGCGATCACCATCCGGCCCGACGCGGATCACTACCATTTTGCTCTGGGCGTTATCTTGAAGTTGCAAGGCAATCTCCCCGGAGCGCTATCGGAGTTCCGCCAAGAAATGGAACTGGACCCTGATAACACTTCCGCTCGCCAACAAGCCGAAGAAATTGAAGCGGCTCAGGCGGTAGGACAGAAGGGAACTCCGCCGGGAGGGACGCCTTTTCCTGGAAGTTCAACCGCCCACTGACTTTCTAGCTTATAATGGACAGGATGGGAATTTATCGAAAAGTCCGATTTACAAAGGCTTGGCAGATGAGTTGCTCTATAGATTGAGCCTTGACCACTTCGTATTGCCCGGGAGTCATACTGAGCCGAGGAACATCGAATGGACAAAAGTTCGAGAGGGTTTTCACTGATCGAGCTCTTAATTGTGGTCGCGATCATCCTTATTATCGCCGCCATCGCAATTCCCAACTTCCTGCGTTCACGTATTGCGGCAAACCAAGCGTCGGCCGTGGCCTCCTTACGCACACTGAACACTTCGGAGATTGCCTATGCCTCCACGTTCAATACGGGGTACAGCCAGGATCTGGCCTCTCTGGCTCCGCCGGTACCGGCCGGGGCCAACCCAACCTCCACCGCCGCGGGCCTGATCGACAGCATTCTGGCCACGGGAATAAAGAGCGGGTATAGTTTTGCTTACACGCCCGGCGTAGGCGATTCGAGCGGCCGGATTTACACCTACTCCGCCATCGGCGTCCCGATCAGCAGTAATACGGGGGCCAATTACTACTTCACTGATCAATCGGGAGTGATCCGCCAGAATTCGACCACCACCGCTGCCTCCACAGATTCGCCGCTCGCTGGCTGAGCTTCCGGGACAACGCCAGAAGATTAAAGATTAGGGAAGGGGAGTCGAGAAACTCCCTCGTGTTTTTGTAGGCCTCCACGTATTGGCCCACGGATTTCTTCCCGCCGAAGTGCCTTCCTCATGTCAGGCGCGGTGGTCAGAATGTCGCCACCGGGAATTGCCGCCCGGTGCAGGTATAAGAGAGGAGCGATTTTGCCCCCACCGAAATGGCCTCAAAGGCCTCTGTGCGGAGCGAAGATGACGTGATTTGTCGCCCCGGTTCGACAAAAAGCGGCACCCTTCGCCCCGGAAGGAGTAAGAAAGGCCTGTCGTCGCGAGTGCTCTTTCTAACCCATTGAAAAGAAGGCAAAATTAGAAGTGCTTTCGGGGGTAGTGAATCGTAACTTGGAAGGCAAGTTGCCCTATCAAAAAGCGAGTATTACCTGGAAATTTCCAAGTGGTAACTTAGATTACCAGAGGAGGATTGAATGAAAAAGAGCTCCAAGGGCTTCTCCCTTATTGAACTATTGATCGTTGTGGCGATCATTCTGATCATTGCGGCGATTGCCATCCCGAACCTGCTTCGTTCGCGGATCGCTGCAAACCAAGCCTCAGCCGTGGGTTCCCTACGCACCCTGAACACTGCTGAGATTACCTATTCTTCCACGTACAACGTTGGCTTCACCGCGAACCTGCTTTATCTGGGGCCGCCTGCCGGCGTCAACCCGACTTCAACCGCTGCGGGCCTGATTGACAGCGTTTTGGCCGGGGTGGGGGGGGCTAGTAGCCCCAGCGGGTCGTCCAAGAGTGGGTACAGCTTTGCGTACACGCCCGGCAGCGCTGACTCGTCCGGCCGCATCAACACCTACTCCTTCATCGCCGTTCCCATCACCAACTCGACTGGCACCAACTACTACTACACCGACCAGTCCGGCGTGATTCGTCAGAATTCGACGACGACCGCCGCTTCCACGGATTCGCCGATCGCTGGCTAAGTCTTTCACGAACAGGGAAAGCTTTCCGGAAGGGGAGTCGCAGGACTCCCCTTTTTCTTTGTGGAGACAGCCCATACGGGACTTACGGACCCCCCTTGAAATTTTGGCGTCAGCGGGTAAGCGCCGGCCGGCGGAAGGCGCGGGCGTCTTGCGCAAAGATGCGCTGCCTCTGTGCAAGGTTCGGTATAATAGGCAAAGCATTTGTAACGCGCCTTCAGATGTGGCGATGAAAATGGGCGGAGTTCGGCCAGTCAGTGATTCAGACCTATGCTTGCCATCGAAATCAACGGGTTGACAAAGGTTTATAGGGTAGGTTTCTGGAATACACGGATTAAAAGAGCGTTGGATTCCCTCAACCTCCAAGTGGAGTCGGGCGAAGTCTTTGGCTTGCTGGGCCCGAATGGGGCGGGGAAGACTACGACGCTCAAGATCCTTTTCCGCTTGGTTTTTCCAACTTCCGGCACGGCGAGAATTCTGGGCAAGGAACTGAATGACACGAGCATGCACCAGCGTGTCGGTTACCTCCCCGAGCATCCGTACTTTTACGACCATCTAACGCCGGAAGAGTTGCTGCATTACGCGGGAAGGCTCTTCGGAGTGGGACAACGTTCGCTGCGACCCCGAGTGACTCAACTCCTGGAACGGGTCGGACTCACGGAGGTACGAAATGTCCCTCTGCGGCGGTTTTCCAAAGGGATGCTGCAAAGAGCGGGCATCGCGCAGGCGCTCATTAACGACCCCGATATTGTTTTTCTGGATGAGCCCATGACTGGCCTGGACCCCATCGGGCGCCGGGAAGTCCGCGACTTGGTTCTGCAACTGCGCGAGGAAAAGAAAACCGTCTTTTTTTCGACGCACATTTTGTCCGATGCCGAAACCCTTTGCGATCGAGTTGCTATCCTCAATCGTGGCCAGCTTCAAGGCTGCGGGGAACTTCGCCAAATCTTGAGTTTGGGAGCTTCCACCACGGAGGTGATTCTTGAGATTCCCCCCGAGGGGATTTTGGAGGAGTTGCGGCCCTTGGTTGCTTCCATGGTTCGCACCGGGGAGCGAGTGCGCCTGGAAATCAGGGACGAGGCCAACACCGAGAAGGTCTTGGCGATTTCGTTGCGCGGCAAGGCGAAAGTGGTTTCCGTAAATCCGGTAAAAATGTCGTTAGAAGATTATTTTATGGCCAAGGTGTCGTCGGCAAAGATGGAGCCGACCGCGCCGACCGGCACCTATGACGGGTAAGTGGGGATTTATGGGACGGATTGTGACCATCGCGCTGGGGGCTTTCAAGGAATCCGTGCGCGAACGTGTCCTTTACAATTTGATTGTCTTCGCTTTCCTGATGATTGGCGCGGCGATCCTTTTGGGAAGCATCTCGCTGGGTGTGGAGCAGCTCATCCTGGTCAACCTGGGCCTGGGGGCAATTTCCGTATTCGGCCTATTGATCGCGATCTTTATCGGTATCGGATTGGTTTCAAAGGAAATCGATCGCCGGACGATTTATAACATCCTCTCGAAGCCGGTCACCCGGGCCGAGTTCATCCTGGGAAAATATGCCGGGCTGCTGCTGACCCTTCTTGTCAATACCGCCATCATGACCGCGGGTTTTTACGTTGCCTTGGCCATCGAGAAAAAGGGCTTAGCGCTGCATGATTTTTCCCTTCTGATCGCGGTGTACTTCATTTTGCTTCAATTGGCGATCGTCGTGGGCATAGCGATTTTCTTTTCCTGCATTTCCACGTCGATCCTCTCCGCGGTTTTTACTTTTTGTCTCTTCGTCATCGGCAACTTTTCCAGTGACATTCGCTGGTTCGGCCAGGAGAGCGGCAGCCCCTTGCTGGAAAAGATGACCGCCGTCCTTTACTATCTCTTGCCCAATTTTGGCGATTTCAACGTCATCGACCAAGTGGCGCACGGGGTGAGAATTCCCGGCCAATTCATCATGGCGAACACCTGCTACGCCTTACTCTACATCGCCGTCCTGCTTTCGGGAGCCGTCCTGATTTTCGAGGAGCGTGAGTTTTGATGAAACAAGTCCGAGGTCCAGTGGGGACAGTCCAAAGTCCGGAGCCCCGGGTCCGGAGTGCAGACAGGGTCATCGAAGCACCCACTCCAGACCGACCACCGCGCCTCAGACTCCGGACGCCGGACTCCGGACACCGGACTCTCCTTATTTTGATTGTGGTTAGCGGCTTGCTCGGCCTCTATCCCCTCCAGCAGAGCATTGACAAGCAGCTCGGTTCGGCTCAAAACCCACGCGAGGAACTCATCTTCTTGCCGTCGGAGGCTAGGTTCTCGCGGTTAAGCGGTGGATACTCGGGCTTATTGGCCGACATTTACTGGACCCGCGCGGTGCAATATTACGGACGCCACCGCATGGCCCACGCCAAGGAGTTTGCGCTGCTTGGGACTTTGCTGGACATCGCGACGAACCTTGATCCGCATTTGTTGATTGCCTACCGGTTTGGCTCCCTCTTCCTGGCGGGAAGGCCGCCGGAAGGCGCGGGGGATCCCCAGCGAGCCATTTACCTACTCGAGCGTGGGATCGTCAACAATCCTAATTATTGGCGTATGTGGGAGGATTTGGGGTTTATCTACTATTGGGACATGAAGGACTACGCGCACGCCGCCAAGGCATTTCAGACGGGAAGCGAGCGTCCCGGCGCGCTGCCCTGGATGCGCGTCCTCGCCGCCTCGGTGGCGGCGCAAGGTGGCGAGATTCAAACCTCGCGCATCCTTTGGACGGAAATTGCCCGCACCGCCGGGAACGATTCCATCCGTCACAGTGCGGAAATTCACCTCGCCGCCCTTGATGCCCAAGAGGCCTTAAGAAAGCTCGACAGTTTGCTCGCTGTTTACAAGCAGAAGGAGGGGCACGAAGCCCACTCCCTGCAAGCCCTGGTCGCGGCAGGCTACTTGCGGGGAATTCCGCTTGACCCTTCGGGCGAACCTTTTGTTCTCGGGCCGAATGGCGCCGCCGCGTTGGGTCCGAAGACGCGAATTGATTTGAGTTTGGTGCAGTGAATAGGAGCCAGGAGTCAGAAGTTAGGAGTCAGGAGTCAGGAGCCAGAAGTAGGAGTCAGGAGTCAGGAGCCAGAAGTAGGAGTCAGGAGCCAGGAGTCAGAAGTTAGGAGTCAGGAGACAGGAGTCAGAAGTCAGAATAAATTAGCGTACACTGCTCAGCACGGGGAAGGCAGTGCCGTACGCCCACATCCCGAATACGGTCTGAATCCGCCGACGGAGTTTTATTCTGACTCCTGACTTCTGACTCCTGACTACTGACTCCTACTTCGAAAGGGTGAACTCGCGTGGAAATCATACGTTTTATCTTTTGGGAAGCGGTGAAGATTATCGGACTAGTCTTTCTGGGGCTGGTTTCCACTCAGGCGGTGGCCGGTCTGGCGCTACGGAAGGTTTGGCTAAAGCCCGCTCTCTATGCCCTGATTCTGGCCTTGGCAGGACTGGGGGCGTGGTATGCCGGCAACGATGTGGCGGCAGAAGTTTATATGTGGAGCTCCGACAGCAACCTGACCCACGGGGATCTGGACAAAGCCTATTCCAACGCCATCCTAGCCGTCACCTTGCGCCCCAACAACCTGAGCTATTGGCGCGCCCTCCGGCAGACCAAAATGCGCCTGAAACAGCTCCAGTCGGTGCTGGATGACGAGCCGGCATTTCGGGCCTTGAGCAGGGGCGACTTGGATGAGGTGGACGAATATCAGTTTGCGCTCTGCTCGCTCTTTTTGGGGCAGAACGACCAAGTTGTGGCTACCACCCTGCGCCTGATTCGCCAGAACCCTTCCTACGCCGCGCCTTACGTTTTGCAGGGTCTTGCTTACACGGCGGAGAAGAAATATCCCGAGGCGCAGCAGAGTTTCCTCGGCGCACTGCAAATTCTCCCCAACGATCAAGCCGCCGTGGAAGGTCTGGCGCGCGCCTATTTTCTTGGTGGCAACCGGCAGCAGGCGCTGGCCACCCTTGATGAGACGGCGAAATTCCCCTTTCCTCCGCCGGTGCGGGAGAGATTCGAAGCGCTGAAAGGGCTCTATGACCAGTAGCCCGCGCCTCACGCTCCACGTGCGGCTGGAGGACTTGGTCGCCCTCACCTTTTTTCTCCTCAACCTCCTCCTCCGAATCATTTTCCGCGGCCTGGAAGGCGCCCACTTCAGCCCTGCCGACGTCCTCATTATCATCCCGGCGGTAACGCTGTTGCTTGCTAAGGAACTGGTCCATTACTTTATGGCGGGAAAGCCGGACCCTGCGGCAGGGAGTGAAGGGCCTTGGGACTTTGTCCGGCCGTTTTGGGAAATCATCCGCGATTGGTTTCCTTTTCTTATCATTTTGCTGATGTACTACTCCCTCTGGGGTAACGCGACACTGCTGATGGTCACCACGGACCGCGACCAGGCTTTGATTGCGATTGATCAACGGCTTTTTGGATTTCAAGCCAGCCTGGTGTTGCAACGGATCATTTCCCCCGGGATGACGGCGTGGATGACCTTTGCCTATTTCTTCCACATCATCAACATCCCTCTGGTGGCCTGCTTTATCTATGTGTGGCGCCGCCGCGAGCGCTTTCGCGAGATGATGAGTGGCCTGATGGTGGTTTCCTTTTTCGGATTGCTGGGTTATCTTCTGGTTCCCGCCATCGGTCCCATGTTTACCCTACGCGATCAATACACGGTTCCCCTAAGTCATTCGATATGGATGTTCAATCGCGATATTGATTTCATGGACTTCGCCCGCATTCGCCGTGATGTTTTTCCCAGCCTGCACGTGGCGATTTCGTTTGTGGTTTGGCTTTATGCTTACCGGAATTCCAAGAGGCTGTTTTGGATTCTCTCGCCCCTGATCCTCAGCCTCTGGTTGTCCGCGCTCTATCTGCGCTACCATTACCTGATTGATGTGGTGGCGGGATTGATTCTGGCGCCACTTTCCTATTTGCTGGCCAATTGGCTGTTCCGCCGTTTCGGTGAAATCCCGGTTTCGGTGCCCGTTCCCAAAAGCTGGGCAGAACGCCTGCCGTGGCTCTCCAAACCGTCTGCGGTGGAGGCCCCCCATAAAGTGGAGGAGGGTCGATGAGCGAGCCGCAACCGCCTTTCCTGCCTGCCCCCAAAGAATCCTCCGCCGGCGCAGATCGTGCTCTAATTGTTAGGAGGTGCGAACATGTCCGAATACCGAAGGGAGGCCTGTGGATATTCCCTGAGTTGTGGGAATTGCAAAGACTGTAGATGGCGGGCATTCTTGCAGCGAAAGGCCGCGCGGTCTAGGCTGCGGACCAATACCGCGCCGGCCTGAGCGTTGACCCGCGCAATCAGGAGGCGCAAGCCGCGCTCCAGCGGCGCACAGTAAATTCACCCCATGCCAAAACACCGAATCCAAAAGCGGACAAGTGTAGCGCGGACCTGTTCTGTAGGTCCGCGGCTTTTCCTTGTCGATAGGGGACGAGCCGCTGCTCATGGAACCTTGCGGGCGCAGCCCGCCTTGGAGTGCGGTAGCGCCAGCTACCGCTTTCCCCTCACGCCACCACTCTTATTCCTTTTGCTCGCGAACCGGAAAAGGCGGCAGCTTCGCGGCCGCACTCCAAGGCGCCTGCGGCGCAGAGCAGGGGAGAAACCCTTGTTAGCTCTTCGCTGCCATAGGGGACCTTTCGCTGTCATCCCAAGCCCTAGCGCTGTCATCCTGAGCATTGACAGCCGTTCGGCTGCCCATGATGGGCAGAAACTCGACGTGGAGGAGTGATGCTGAATCTAAATGACTTACGCGTCGAGTTTCTGCAGAGCGAAGCGAAGGACCCCGGCAGTTCGCGGGAGTCAGTGAACAGAGTGAACTACGGGGGTTCTTCGCCCAAAATACGGGCTCAGAACGACAGTACCGACGGTTTTTTCCGTAGCTTGATTAGCGGCCGATGGCTAACCCTGGCGCTCATGTGCTGCCTTGCGAGCGCGTTGCCGGCGCAAACGCCCGCCTCCACAACTGCGGACGCCTACGTGCAGCAATTCGAGTCGAGCTATCGCGAGGTGCGAAGCCTGCGGGCCGAGTTCACTCAGACCTATACCCTGGGAGGAAGGACGCGCATTGAGGGGGGACGTGTCGCCTTTGCCCGTGGCGGGCTGATGCGTTGGGATTATCAGCGGCCCATGGAAAAACTCTTTATCTCCGACGGCAAGCAGGTGTCGTTCTATATTCCCGAGGAACACCAACTCACGCGCGCTGCGATGAAATCGAGTGAAGACTTTCGCGTCCCGTTTGAGCTGCTGCTCGCCAGGCTGAATTTGCGGCGGGTCTTTGCGCGGGTGGAGATGGCAGACGCGGCGTTGGAACACGACCCCGCCGATCACGTCCTGCGCGCTTTCCCCAAAAAGGAATTCGCGGAGGAATACACCGACGTCCTGATCGAATTGGGTCCGCAGTTCGACATGCGAAGGCTGGTGGTGAATTACCCGGATCACAGCCGGATGGAATTTCGATTCGACCACATCGAGCGCAATCCGCCCCTGCCGCGCTCCCTCTTCCAGTTCACCGCCCCCGCCGGGACGGAGATTATTGATCAGCACTGAGGCGGGCCTCACCCTTTCAGCACAAACTTTTCAATCGCGCTGGCCACGCCGCTGTCATCGCAGGGGGCAGTAATCGCCCAGCCGGGGCGGTGGAGCCCGTCGATGTGATTCCCCATCACCACCGGCAGGCCCGCGAACTCCAGCATTTCGAGGTCATTGAAGTTGTCGCCGATGGCCATGACTTCGCTGGCGGGAATTCCACACTGAGCAGCCCAAAATCTTAGGGCTCGTCCTTTGGTGCACTCGCGGTTCATGATGTCGAAGATGGCGATATTGCGGTCCGGATACTTGGTCCAGGTCAGATGGACGCGAGGGCCGGTTTCGGACTGGCGGAGCAGCGTCTCCGCCCCCTCGATGTGCTCCGGCGGTCCGCCGATCATGACTTGCACGGGGTCGGACTTCACCGCGGCGCTCAACTTCGGAACCAGCAGCAGGTGATCCAAACTGGTCCTCAGGTACCAGCCGAGCGGGCCTTCGGGGATGGCGCAGTCTTCCATGGTGACCTGCCCGCGCCCCGGCAGATCGAATACGACGACGGTGTAAGGCCGGTACGCGTGAACGATTTCCAGCACTTGCAGGGCAACGTCACGGGGCAAAAAGTTTTGGTAGGCGACCTTGCCCGTCGGCGTGCGGATCAGCGCACCATTGGAGGTGATGGTGGTGACCGGGAAGGGAATTTGCGCCACGTAGGGCGCGGCGGCATGGGGACGCCGCCCCGTCACCACGACGACCTGAATTCCCCGTTCCGACGCGGCCGCCAGGGCTTGCAGGTCCTGCTCCGAAATTTCCCAGCGACTGTTGACCAGCGTGCCGTCAAGGTCCAGGGCAATGAGGCGAATCGACATGCAATGGGCGATTGTAGCACGGAGTTAACTCCCCACGGCAATTCCCAGAGAGCGCATCTTACGGTACAGGTGGCTGCGTTCGAGGCCCAGGGCTTCGGCCGTGCGGCTGACGTTCCCCTGATGTTCATCGAGAGTGCGGAGAATGTAGTCGCGCTCGTAGGCGGTGCGCGCTTCTTGCAGGCTGGAGAATCCCCCGGTGGGGAATTTGGTGGCGGGACCGGAGCGTGCTCCGTCCTGGTGCAGGGAAGGGGGAAGATGGCGCCGCTCGATCCGCTCGCCGGGCACCATGATGACCAGGCGCTCCACGAGATTCTTGAGTTCGCGCACGTTTCCCGGCCAGCGATAGGCCATAAGAATTTCCATCGCCGTATCCGCGAAGTGCTTGGGGCGGCGCCCATAGGCGCGGGCGAATTCCGTCAGGAAAAAGTTGGCGAGCGTGGGGATGTCCTCCGCGTGCTCGCGCAGCGGGGGAACGTAGAAGGGAATCACATTCAGGCGGTAGAAGAGATCTTCGCGGAAATTTCCCTTTTGAATTTCCTCTTCGAGGTGCTTGTTGGTGGCGGCAATGATACGGACATCGACGGTGAGGGGGGCGCCGGAGCCCACCGGCGAGAAGCGCTGCTCCTCGATAACGCGCAGCACTTTGGACTGCGTGCGCAAGCTCATGTCGCCCACCTCGTCGAGGAACAATGAGCCGCCATGGGCCTGCTCGAACTTACCCGTCTTGTCTTCCAGCGCGCCCGTAAAAGACCCTTTGATGTGCCCGAAAAGTTCGCTCTCAATGAGCTCTTCCGGAATGGCGGCGCAGTTGACCTCGACGAAAGGCTGCTCGGCGCGCTGGCTGTGATTGTGCAGGGCGTGGGCCACCAGTTCCTTTCCCGTGCCGCTTTCGCCGTAGATGAGCACGCGGCCATGGGTGGGGGCGGCGAGCGCCATTTGCTGGCGCAGAGCCTTCATGGGGACGCTGTCGCCGATGATGCGGTCGCGGCCCCGCAGCTCCTCGCGCAACTCGCGGTTTTGCGCGGCCAGTTGCGATTGCTCCAGCGCGTGGCGAAGCGTCAGCAGGGTCTTGTCGATGGAAAGCGGCTTCTCAATGAAATCAAAGGCGCCGAGCTTGGTGGAGCGGACGGCCGTTTCAATGGTGCCGTGTCCGGAAATCATGATGACCGTGGGAGGCGACTCCAGGGCTTGGATTTTTTCCAACACTTGAATGCCGTCCAAGCCGGGCAGCCAGATGTCGAGCAGAACGACGTCAAACTTGCTGGTGGGGAGAGTTTGCAGGCAAGCTTCGCCGCTGCCGACGGATTCCACACGATAGCCTTCGTCCTGGAGGACATCGGTGAGGGATTCGCGGATGCCGGGTTCGTCATCGACAATGAGGACGGAATATTTCATACGTTGGCTATGTCCCAAAAGCCTCTTCCGCGTTGGCCACCAGGGCGCGGTCGGCGGGCAACTCGATTACAAACTTGGTTCCGGTAGGGAAATTCTCCTCCACGCGGATCGCGCCGTGGTGTTCTGCGATGATGCGATTGACAATCGCCAAGCCCAGGCCGGTCCCGGAACGCTTGGTGGAGAAATAGGGGAGAAAGAGCCGTTCCTTGGCTTCCGGAGTGATTCCCGGCCCGCTGTCTTCGATGGTAATTTCCACCACATCGCGATCGGGGGCGAGCGTGCTGCGCACCCAGATTTCCTTGCGCAGGGACTGCTCCAACGCTTCGGCGGCATTATCAATGAGATTCACCACCACGCGCTTCATCTGATCCGGGTCAGCCTGCACCGTCGGCAAATCGGGAGAGAGATCGCGCTGCAAGGAGATCCCATTCAGGCGCCCGGCGAACACGTTCAGGGCATCTTCCAGAATATTGTTGATTTGCGCGGGCGCCGGCTTGGAGGCAGGGAAGCGCGCAAAGGCGGTGAATTCATCGACCAGCGTCTTGAGCGTGCCCAGCTCCCGTCCAATCAGCTTGGCGCTGTCGCCAACGGCCGCGAGCAATTCTTCGGGAGGCGATTCCGTGTCCATGCGCTCCAGCAGCCGCAGGATGCGCTCGGTGGAAAGCTGAATGGGGGTGAGCGGATTCTTGATTTCGTGGGCGATGCGGCGGGCGACCTCTTGCCAGGCCGCCGAGCGCTGCGAGCGCAGGACCTCCGCCAAGTCTTCCAACACCAGGACGGAACCCACGCGTCCGTGCCGGGCCTGCACGGAAGAGACGGTCAGCGCCATGAAGGCGCGCCGTCCTCCCAGGTCAAGGTCCATCTGCTGAGACACTACCCCCTGGCGCGCCGCCCGCCGGAACATGCGGGCAATGTCCCGCGCGTCGTCGGCGGAGAAGAGATCGGTCAGCACCCGCGCGGACTGGGTGCGAGGCCGTCCGAACAGCCGCTCGGCGGTGGAATTCAAGCGCGTGATCTGGCCCTGCGGATCGAAAGAAACGACCCCGGTGGGAATGTTCTCCAGAATGGTTTCAATGGTGTTGCCGCGCTCTTCCAATTGGCGGTTGGCTTCCTGGAGCTTCAAAGAAGCCTGCTCGATGGCGCGGCGGTTTTGGAGAAGTTGTTGGGTCATCTGATTGAAAGAAAGAACCAACACCCCGAGTTCGTCGTGCGCCCGCGTCGAGATTTGGAAATCCAGGTTGCCTTGCGCCACCTCGTGCGTGGCGTTTGCCAGCGCCTGGATGGGAATGGTGACTTGCTTGGAAAAGAAAAGGGCAGACCAGGTGGCGATGAAAAGGATGAGCAGCGTCAACAACGAGAGGATCGACACATAGTTGCGTTTCTCGGCTTTTCGGCTGTGGCTCAGCTCGTTGTACTTTTGCGTTTCCTGCTGAATCTCACTGGAAATTTGGGTCAGTTTCGATGGCAGGCGCATGATGCCGGCAACGGTGCCCAAGCGGGCGCCGGAATTATCGACAATCGGATCCACGGAGATGAAAAGCTCATATTCGCCGGCGGACCAGTGTCTGATCAGGCCGTTGGGGGGCATCTTGCCACCCAAGATTTCCGGGAAGTGGCGGGCGATCACCGACGGGTCGGGCCACGGGTCACCGGCCAGCGCCAACAGTTGCCCGGAGGAGTCGAAACACATGGCGGCCACGGTCCCCGGGTCGGCCGCCACCTCCTGCGTCACCAGGCGCGCCACCAAAGGTGTTTGGTGGTTTTGCATGGCCTGGATCATGTCTTCACTCTGCGCGAGATAGCTGGAGATGTGATCGGCGCGCTGCGCGGCCTGCAGTTCGAGTTGCCGGACTAACTCCTCGGCGTCCTGGCGAATCAGGTCGAGGGGCACGCTGAACCACTTGTCGATGGTTCGATTCAACAAAAGATAGGCAAAGATGAAGAGGAAGATGACCGGGACCAGCGAGACGCCGAGGAAGGCCACCACCATTTTCGTCTTGAAGCGTGAACCCAATTGCTGTTGCTGCCGTTCGACGTAGAGCTTCAGCAGAATGCGCAGCAAGATGAGGGCAAAGATGACGAAGGCCAGGATAATGACCGTGGAAAGAACCAGCAGCAGGATGGTTTCTTCCGAATTACTGGGGCGGATGAAGCTCAGGTTCAGTGACGCCTGGCTCCATACCAGGAAAGCCAGGATCGGAACGAGGATCAGCAGGACAATCAGGAGGATCTTCGGGCGATGGGCAGGATCGGGGTTCATGTTCGAAACTCGAAACTGGAAATTCGAAACTCGAAACTCGAAAGTCGCGGCGACTATCGAGCTTCGCCCTCTTGCCAACGCCGAAGCTCCGGAATCAGAACCCGAGTTGCGCGCTGAGTTTCCATTTTCGAGTTTCGATTTTCGAACTTCGAGTTTCGTCCTAAGTATTTGCCCAAGGGGCATTCCTCACAGTGCGCCACGTTCCGATGGCAAAAGCGTTTGGCCGCCTCCACCAGCAAGGCGTGAAATTCATTGAACAGCGCTTCGTCCGGCGGCAGATGCTGGTGAAGGAATTGCTGCGCGGAAGGGTAATCTGCCGCAGGCGAAAAAAGCTTATGGCGCGAAAGGACGCGGCGCGTGTAAGCATCCGCAACAAACACGGGCTGCCGCCCGGAATAGAGCAAAATCGCGTCGGCGGTTTCCGGGCCGATGCCTTTGAGCGCCAAAAGCTGCGCGCGGGCGCGAGGGGCGCCGAGAGAAAAGAGCGAGTCTAATGAGCCTCCATGAGCCCATCCGATCCAGTGGGCAAAGCTGTGAAGGGTCTTGGCCTTTTGCCGGTAAAAACCCGCCGGCCGAATCATTTGCTCCAATTCACGCAAAGAGATTTGGCGCAAGGGTCGCCACGCGAGCAGGCCCGCTTGGCGGAGATTCTCCAAGGCCAAGGTCGCATTCCGCCAAGTAGTATTCTGGGTAAGGATAGCACCCCAAATCACTTCCCAGCGCGTTCGAGCCGGCCACCACCCTTGCGGTCCGAAGCTCTCCAGAAGTGAGGCGTAGAAGCGGAGGAGAACCTCGCCCGGCGCCGCCCCGCCTTGCTCGCTGGCACCATGCATATTTTCAAAAGCTATACTCGGCTTGCCGCAAAGTCAAGGCAAGTCGGAGCGGCTCCTGGGCGATGGGTGCTGTCCTAATTTGAGATGTAGCGCCGGCTTCCAGCCGGCATCGAGCCGCCAAGATGGCGGCGCTACGTTCAAATTAGGACAGCACCGGCCGATGACTAGCTCTTGCCACGGACTTCTGCGGCAAGGGCTTGGGAGATATTATCGGCCGTCTCGATCAGGCGGAGGGGAAACTTCTCGATGAACTCCGCCGTGACGCGGAACTTGGGGGAAGAGACGCTGAGAGCGGCGATCACTTTCCCCTCCGGGTTGCGAATGGGCGCGCCAAGGCAGTATCCGCCTTCGACGGTTTCTTCCTTATCTTCGGCGAAACCACGCGAGCGCACGTTGGCGAACTCATTTTGAATGGCGAGCTGATCGACCAGCGTGTATTTGGTCGCGCGGTAAATCCCATACACATCGAGCAGCGTCTGGGTCAGCGCTTCGTCCTGGAAGGCGGTAATCGCTTTCGCCAGCGAAGAAGCGTAGGGCTGAAGGATTCTGCCCACGAAGTTTGCCATGCGAATGTGCTGCGGACTCTCCAGCACGTCGACCACGCGGATGTGATCCTCAAAGAGGTAAGCCAGAGAAACGGTCTCGCCGCAGTGGCTTTGAATCTCCAGCGAGAAGCGCGCCCAGGCCTTGCGCAGCAAGCGCAGGCTCTCGCGCACGCCGGTTACCGAAGTTTCAACCTCAATACGATAATTCCGGTTGGCGTCGCGCGAGACGTAACCCAAGCCCTCGAGCGTCCGCAGCAGGCGCAGCAGCGAAGGCTTTCCCAGCCGCGTGTACGCGGCGAGCTCGCCCAGCGAAAACGCTCGGCCCTCGTTGCGAAGGTAATTCAGAATCATTAACCCCAAGGCGAGGCCGCGTGAGGTGTCAGAAGGGACTGACGGCCGGGTTGATGAGGCAGTGGAAATAAATTCGCTGAAATCCATGGGCGCTTCCTGTTCTTAGACTATAGGGTAGTTTATATCACAAAAACCCGCGCGCGAGCATGGGTCACTCTCTTCCTCAAGAAGAACTTAAGAAATGCCTGCCGGTCAGAATCATGCTGTCAATAGGGTCGCAGCACCGTAACTGCGGGCATGGGATAGTGCTTGACGTTGCGGGTGATGAGGGTGGCGCCGAGTTCGACGGCGGTCGCGGCAATCAAGGCATCGCCAAGTGCGGTCCCGTGACTTCGCCGATAGGTTCTCAGCA
>Ga0181533_1001201_pt1 | contig 33674 bp, 33 predicted proteins | sample PEATcosm2014_Bin_45_FD_119772 | JGI IMG/M metagenome (GOLD analysis project Ga0181533, IMG submission 119772) | Peatland microbial communities from MTU Mesocosm Facility, Houghton, MI, USA - PEATcosm2014_Bin11_60_metaG | ecosystem: Environmental > Terrestrial > Soil > Wetlands > Peat | place...
GCGACTACGAATCTCTCCGCGTCGACATGCAGACCCTCTTCGGTCATCTCGGCATCACCACGACCGACCTGCCCGCCGCGGCATAGACAACTATTTGTCGATCACGCTGCGCAAGGCTCTAGGCGGGCTCGGCACCGACCCGCAGTGGCAGGGGAGAGGTCTTGGCTCGGCCGTACTGGGCCCGGTGCTCGACATCTGCGACCGGGAGGGCCTGCCGGCCTATCTCGAGTCATCCAAGGAGAGCAACGTCGCTTTTTACAGGCGGCACGGTTTCGAAGTGGTCGACGAGGTGAGCGCTCCCGACGGCTCCGTGCGACTCTGGCTCATGTGGCGAGAGCCCCTGAGGGCACGCTCAGAGCGGGACGACACCTGAGCCTCCGGCGGCGCTCCTCGAGTGCTCGTTGTCGGGAAACAGAGGGGTCAATCCCTCGGGAGTCCTCGACGGGTCGCAGATGATCTCTGTCAGCAGCTCGAGCACGGCTCGCGCCGGTGCGGAGGGCAGGCCGGTCGCCCTTTGCACGACTCCTACGACACGTCGATGGATCTCGGTCAGCTTCACGAGTGCAAACCGGTCGCGCAGATAACTCGGCACTGCCGTCGCCGGCAGGATGGAGGGCCCCCAGCCTTCGAAGGTGAGCGATGCGATGAGGCGGGTGCCGTCGACCTCGGCCCGGACGAGGAGCGTGGTGCCGCTGGCCTCGAGGGCGGCGTCGATATCGGCCCGGAAGGCCGTGCCGGTGAGCGGCAGCAGCAAGGGGATCCCCTTCAGCGCAGCGAGGCCGACCTCGTCCGCGCCCGCAAGAGGATGGTCGATCGGCACCACCAGGACGAGATCCTCCTCGAACAGCGGGGCTACCGCGAGATCGGTTCCCGCCATGGGAAGGTTCAGCACGGCGATGTCGACCTGCCCCGTCGCCAGCTGGGTGTCGAGCCTGGTGGTCGGGGATTCGATGAAGACCAGACGCAGGTGCGGGTATCGCTGGGGAGTTATCCGCAGCAGCTGGGGGACGAGCCAGCGGGCCGTCGTGCCGATGATCCCGATGCGAACGGTCCCGGCGACCTCGCGAGTGATTGCCACCACATCGGACAACATGGCGTCGAGCTCGGCTTGCACACGCCTCGAGCGAGCAACGACGATCTCGCCTGCCTCGGTCAACTGGCCGGTCGAACGATCGACGAGCTCGCAGCCGAGCTCGCGCTCGAGCTTTTTCACGTGCGCGGAGATGTTGGACTGCACCGTTTGCAGGGCGTCAGCTGCGGCCGAGAACGAGCCATGGTCGGCGATCCCGACGATTGCGCTCAGCTGGCGGAGTTCCATCTCAAGGAACGATAACTCTTATCGACAAGAGCTGTTTGACCGATGCTGTGAAATCGTGCACTATGTACTCAGACCTCAGTAGCGGAATCCCCCCTCCAGCGACTGATGAGTCTTGAGAAGGGGCCGGTATCCCCCCCACCGGCCCTTTCTCCGCGTCTGGGCTACGGTTGCGCGCCGAATACTAGCAACGAGCGCGCCCAGCGCTTCCGACCGCGGCCCGGGCGGCAAGCAGCGCGGGCCGTCACCCTCATCGTCATGAGATCGGTTGTCCGAACAATTGAGTAGTCCGGTTGTCCGAACAAGTGAGTAGTCCGGTTGTCCGAACTATGGTAGGATGCAGTATGTGAACATCGCCGAGCTTTCCCTTGTGCTGTTGGGGATCTCGGTGCTGGCGGGTGTGCTCGGCTCGCTGCTCGGCCTCGGCGGTGGCTTTGTCATCGTGCCCGTGCTGACATTGGTATTTCACCTCGACATTCGCCTGGCGATCGGGACCTCGATCGTCGCGGTGGCGGCTACGTCGTCTGCCGGAGCCGCGAGGAACGTGTCCGAGAGCATCACGAATCTGCGGGTGGCGACCTTCTTGGCGATGGCGACCACGATCGGGGCGGTGACCGGAGCACTCCTGTCCGGCGTGTTCGACGCCCGTTTCCTCTTCGGGCTCTTCGGGGTCGTCCTCGGCCTCTCCGGGCTCCAGATGCTCCGCAAGCGTCCCGGCCGGCCCGCCGAAGAGCCCGGCCCGGCGTCCGGCGGTACCATCCGGGCGCCGTTGGACTGGGTCACGGCGGCCGGCGGCACCGTCCCGAGCGTGGCGGCGATGGGCGTGTCCCGCAACGTTGTGGCGCCAGCAGGCGGTGGTGGCGGCCTCGCCGACCGCTTGGCGCTCCATTCGGCCTACTACGACAGGGCCGAAGGCTCGGAAGTGCCCTATGTCGTCGCCCACACCGGGCTCGGGCTGGCGCTCATGTACATGGCGGGGACCGTGAGCGGTCTGCTCGGGATCGGCTCGGGCGTGCTCAAGGTGCCCGCGATGGACCTGGCGATGCACATCCCGATGAAGGTCTCGACGGCGACGAGCAACCTGCTGATCGGGCTGACGGCGGCGGCCAGCGCCGTGGTCTATTTTGCCCGCGGTGACATCGATCCGCTCATCGCAGGCCCGGTCGCGATCGGCGTGCTCTTGGGGGCGACACAGGGTTCGAAGCTGTTGTTGGGAATCCGCTCGGACCGTCTGCGGGTGCTTTTCGTGATCGTGCTGTTGGTCGTGGCCGCCCAGATGCTCTGGAAGGGGATCGGTTGATGGCTCCCGGGGCCCGTGGATACGGGGCCCTCACACCGCCCTCGCCGCACGGGGTGCGTGCGGCCGTGGGACGGGTGCTGCGCGTGGGCGTCATCGCGAGCGCGGCGCTCCTCGTCGGGGGATACCTGGTTGGGATCGTCTCAGACCCGGCGACCTTCGGCTCCGTCGCGCTGGAACGGGCCCACCTCAGCGCAAGGGCGAGCTTCCCGCACTCGCTCGCGGCGGTATGGGGCGGGATCGGGCGCGGCAGCGGCGAGGCGATCATCGTCGCTGGAGTGCTGCTCCTCATCCTGACGCCTGTCGCCGGGCTCGTCACAAGCGCCGTGGCGTTCGCACGACGGCGCGACTTCCTGTTCAGCGCCATCTCGGCAGCGGTGCTCACGGTCATCTTGGGATCGTTCCTGATCGGTTGGCTGACGCCGTGAGGTCCCCCAGGCAGCAACGGCCGCCCCGCCAGGACGAGGGCAAAGGGTCTGCGGGACCGGTAGCGGTGATGGCGCTCGACTCGAGCGACCCGCTGCCGCTTTGGGCCCAGCTTGCCGGTGAGCTCCGGCGCCGGCTGTCGTCAGGCGACTTCGACGAGCGCTTCCCGACAGAAGTCGAGCTCGCCGGGGCCTTCGGCGTCAGCAGGGCGACGGTTCGCGAGGCCATTCGCCGTCTTCGCGGAGAGGGGTTGCTCGACGCCCGCCGTGGCAGCGGGACCTTTGTGGTCCACCGCCAGCTGGACGAGCCGATCCTTGACACCTTGGGGCTCGCGCAGGCGATCACCGCCGCGGGTCTGGTCGAAGCGAGCAAAGTGCTCCGTGTCGAGGAGGGGCCGGCCGGCGAGAGCGCGGCCCGGGCGCTCGGGATCGGCAACCACGAGACTGTGCTGTGGGTCGAGCGGCTCAGGTACGCGGACGGCGAGCCACTCGCGCTCGATCTTTCCGCTCTTGGGTTGGACGCATCACAGCGCCGGGCCTTCAGGGGCGGAGACCTCACTCAGGGCTCGCTGTACGGCCTCTTGGAGGCGCGCTGCGGTCTGAGGATCAGCGGCGGCAGCGAGCAGCTCCGCGCCGTCACTTGCGCTCCGGTGGAGCGCAAGTGGTTGCGGCCCGGCCGGGGCGAAGGCGTCTTCGAGGTCGAGCGCGTCGCCTATACGACCGATCGAGCCGTCGAGTGGCGTCGGAGCCTGGTTCGCGGGAGGAGCTACGTGCTGAGCGCCACCTGGGGCATGCTGCCCGCGACACGGCCCTGAGTCAGCTGCGCCCGGCGGCGCCGCTCAGGGGCTCGGCCAGCCTGTGGAGGACGGGTCGCCCCCGGCCCACCCCGCGGGCACGGTCGCCTCGGTCGTAAAGCCGCTGGCCGTACAGCTTGCCGCCGCCGTCGGCCCGAACCAGAAGTCATATGTGCCCGGGGCGTTCTCGCCGAGGACGGCGACGGCCGATCCCGGCGCGAGCACGAAGGCCCCGAGGCAGTGCCGGTCGACCGGGTTGAAAGCGGTGTAGACGGACACCCCGGTGATGCTGGCGACGCTCACCACCCCCGCCGAGGTCGGCGGGCCGCTTGTCTCAGGAACGCCGCCGTTCTCCTCCGAGCCCGAGATGTTCCCGAGCCCGGTCTGGACCTGGCCGGCTTGGAGCGCGGTCTGGAGGTTCGTCTCCAGGGCGACGTCGGTGTCGGGCAGCACCGAGAGCGGGGCGAACGCGGCGTTGTTCAGTGCCGCACTCACCCCGCAACCGGCGAGTGCCGCCGAGAAGGCGAAAGCGGCAAGGCCGGCGAGGCACACCCGCATTCCCGCGGGCAGGCGCATCGCGAAGCTCAGGTGGGAAAGCCCCCCTTGGCGAGCGGACGGCACCGGTTCAGTCATCGCTCTCCCAGGGCTTGTGCCTGTGGCGTTCGCGCACCGGGCGTTGGTCCTTGCGGGCCGAGTCGGGCAAGGCCCATTCCCGGCGCCAGGCGGAGACCTGCGGACCCCGAAACGGCGGTGTCGTCCCGGCCGCGGCCCGGCGGCGGGCGGACCACCAGTCGGACTCCGCCTCGTCGGCGAGAGCGGCAACAGCCTTCTCGATGCGAGCGGCGAACTTTCTTGCGTCCTCGTCTTCGTCGGGCATGAGGGCATCGCCGAGGCGTATCTCGGTCGCTCCCGGGCGAAAGCGCGAGCTGCTCTTGGCGAGCACCGCCCGGGTTCCCCTGATGTGCACCGGGATGACCGGGACTCCACAGCGCTTTGCCAAATAGGAGGCGCCGCCTTTGAACTCGCGGGCCCAGCCGTCGGGCGTGCGGCCACCTTCGGGGAAGATGATGAGGCTCCAGCCGTCGTCTATGAGATGGGCGGCGAGATCTGCGGACCGGCGATTGACCTTGGTGCGCTCCATCGGGATGGCGCCCAGGCCGAAGGACCAGACGGCGGCCTTCCAGTGGCGGTCGAAGAAGTAGTCGGCCGCCGCCGCCACGATCGTGTGGTGCCTCAGGCGGGGGGGCAGGATGGAAAGCAGCAGGGCCGTGTCGAGGTGGCTGGCGTGGTTGGCGGCGAGGATCATCGGGCCCTGCACGGGATCGAGGTGTTCGAGCCCGATGACACGAGGGGAGAGCGCGAGGCGCAGCACCGGCCGCGAGATGTCGTCGAGGACGATGGCGCGCGCCAGGCGGACCGGGTAGCGACGGGCCCAGGCCGTGTCGTAGTCGACACCGAGCTTGCGCTGCGGCAAAGGGGCGGCGACGCCGTCCGGGCGCGTGGGCTGCTCGGTCACAAAACGCAGCCCCCCGTTGCCCAGCTCCGCCGCCCCGCGGACGCGCTCTGTCACGTGACGTCCGCCAGCAGCAAAGGGGGCACGTGGAGGTGGGTGATTGTCGGATCCCTTCCGACTATGTCTTCGGCAAGCTCGAGGGCGTCATTTAGCGTGGATGCGGGGGAGAAGCCCATCCGGCGCACGGCCGCCCGGTCACCCCCGACGACGATCACACGGCCGAGGTGCTGAAGGGCGTGCGCGCACCAGTACCACATATAGAGCGGATGAACGCCGTGGTAGGCGTAGCTGGTCCGGTACAGGTGCACGTACCAGGGATCGGTGGCGAAGGACTCCTCGTACTTCGCCTCTATCTCGAACAGGTCGGTGGTCTCGGCGAGCACCTGCTCGAAGAAGTCGATGTAGCTCGGGTGATGGACCGGGTTGAACTCCCACGGCGTCGGGTGCGACATGATGAGGACGCCGCCCTCGCGCACGAGCGGCTTGTTGCGGTAGAGGTTGAAGAAGTAGCCGAGCCCCAAGCAGGCGACGAGGATCGGGTTCATCGTCGAATTGACGTTGTAGGGGCTGATGTACGGCAGCCCCATCGTGAGCACGTCGGTCTGTCCCGAGACCTCCACCAGCTGCTGGCGGTGGATGTTGGCGAGCGTGGAGTGGTGCACGGCCTCGACCTCGCCCGCCTGCGCCGAGGTGAGGTCGTGCGGGGCGTACATGGAGTGGAAGATCTTGCGGCGCAGCTCTGCTGGCGTTCGCTGCAGGGCGCTCGAGGCGGCGAGGAAGCTCGCCCTGTCGCGAAGCGACCATTCCCACTCGCGCTTTTGCAGGAAACCGAGCTGTTCCGGGAAGGTGTTGGTGTTCAGTGTCGTCTCGATCTGGAAGATCTGGATGCCCAACCCGGCGATGAGCCGGCCCATGCGCCAGTTCGAGTTGCGCAGCTCGGAGTTGTGCTCGTCCATCAACGAGCGGCTGTTCTGGAGGGTGCGCACGTTGTGGTGGTGCTTCAAGCTCCGGTAGGAGGCGAGTCCCGTCGCGACGGACTTGTGCCCGCCGTCCATGGGGACGAGGTTGATGTTGACATACACGAGGAGATCGCTCTCGGCCGCCCGCCGGTTGATCTCGACGTCCTCCCCGTGGTCGGTGAAACCGAGGTGGACCAGGTTCGAGGGATCCTCGGCGTCGTGTTGCATCAGCAGCCCATGGGGTGCGAACGCCTCGAAGACGCGGTCGCCGAGCGCGTGGCGCAACTCGGGATCGGTCATGCGGCGGTGAAGGGCGAGGGCCGCGATCAAGACGACGTCGTCGACGCCGGCGTCCGCCGCGAGGTCGAGGACCGCTTCGATGACGCGCTGGCGCACGTCGGGAGCGCGCATGGGCGGGAGGGGGAGGGAGATGTCGTCGAAGGCGATCGTGAGCCGCATGCCCGGGAACAGCAGCGTGCGCAACGGGGCCGAGTCCCCGAGCGGGTGCTCGAGGGCGTGGCGGATGGCCTGGTCGGGGTCCGAGAGCGGCTCGAGGGGCTCTGGCCCGTAGACGACCCGCGTCCCGACCGGGAGCTTCTCCAGTCGGAAGCCCTCGCCGTGCCACATCAACGTCGCTGGCGTCGACCGGTCGACCTCGAGGACGAAGCCAGGCCTCGGGCTCACTTTGCCTCCTTGGTTGTCACGCCCACCTGCTTGCCTCCGGCACCTCGGCTCCCGGGCACGTCCCCGGCGGAGCCCCCCTTGCGCAGGTCGAACACGATCTTCACGGCGCCCCGACGCCCGGCGTGGGCGGCATGGGCAACAGCGTCCTCATAGCTCTCGAGCGGGTAGCGCGCCGAGACGAGCCGTTCGAGGCGCGCTCCTCGCACGAGCTCCAGCGCGAGCTGGAAGGTCGACCGTGGCCCTTCGGGCCTGTCCTCGCTTCCATAAGCGTAGGCGCCGCGCAGCTCGATCTCGCGCTGCCAAAGGGGAGCCAGGTCCAGCTTCACGACGCCCGGCATGCCGACGAGGACGACCCTGCCCCCGGGGCGCACGACCTCGAGGCACTGCTCTAAGGAGTCCGAGCTTCCCACGCAGTCCACGACGAGATCGACCCCGCCCGTCAGCCGCTCGATGCCGCCGTCGCCCGACTCGAGAGCGAGCGACCCCGACAGGCGCCGAGCGGCTCGCTTGTGTTCACCCGGCCTGACCACCTGGTCTGCTCCGAGCTCGCGGGCGAGCTTGCGCTGGTTGGGATGCTTGGCCACAGCGACGAGCGCTCCCGGCAGGCAGAGCGCTCGCAGGGCCGCGATCACACAGAGCCCGAGCGTCCCCGCACCGAGGACGATGACCCGCTCTCCGCCGGTGATGTCGGCCGCGCAAGCCGCGTGCACGGCGCAAGCGGCGGGTTCGACCATGACAGCAGCCTCGTCCGACAGGTCGTCGGGGACCTCGTGGAGCTGGCTCTCGTGGGCGACGAGCCCGGTGGACCAGCCGCCGCCGGTGTCGCGGCAGTACCCGGTCTGGAGCCCGGGACGCAGGTGCCCAAAGGCGATCCGTTCGCAGGAGCCCTTGTGGCCGGCGGCACAGCCGGGGCACGGCGGGTCGATCCCGCGTGCCTCGCAGCCGAGCACCGGCTCGATCACAGCCCGCCTCCCGTCGAGGGCGCCGCCCTCGACGTCGCCGACGACCTCGTGGCCGGGGACGAAGGGAAAGCTGACGATGTGCTCGAAGTACCGGGTGCTGCGGCCATCCAAAGTGGCCAGGTCCGAGCCGCAGATGCCGGCAAGTCGGGGCCGCACCCGGACCCAATCAGGGCCGGGCATCTCGAACTGGTCGATCTCGACGAGCTCGAGCGGTCCGACCCGGACTCCCTTGCCGGAGCCGGCGAGTGCCGAAACGACCCGGGCCGCCGCGAATCGCGGCATGTTGCGCTCGAAGCGGAGGGCCTTCATCGTGCCTTCCGGCTGGCCGATGTCGTGAGCCAGGTGGCCGGCCTGGTCTGCACGCCCGGACCGCGGGTCGCGATCGCAAGTATGCGCCTCGGTCCCCCCTCTGCCCGCTCCCAGTTCTCGATGAACCAACCCCGCCGGCGGGCGATCGCCGCCAGCTTGGCTTCGGGGTTCACTACGACGGGAAAGCCGGCGGCCTCGAGCATGGGGAGGTCGCTCGTGGAATCCGCGTACGCCACGGTGTCGCCCAGGGTGAGCCCATGGGCGCGTGCGAACTCGTCGAGCAGCAGCGCACGCGCCTCACCGGTCGGAGGTGAGTCCGTGAGCTCGCCGGTGAGCTTGCCGTCACGCTCGGCCATATGGGCACAGACGATCTCGTCGAACAACGGCCGGAGGGGCTCGACGACGAAGTCCAGCGCGCCCGTGATCAGCAAGGTCGTGTGGCCAAGGGCGCGGTGACGCCGGACCCTGGCGATGGCGTCGGGAAAGGCCCGCAACCCGAGGAGATCCGTGAACAGCTCGTAGCTGTCGAAACGGAGCCGGTCTACAGGGGCTCCCTCGTAGCGGCGGTAGAAGGCCCGGAGGAAGTCGCTCCGGTCGCGGCGGTCGAGCCTGAGCAGCCTCGGCCCCTCTGCCAAGAGGCCGGCCACGAGGCGGACCCGCTCCGCTCGTTCGAGGTGACGTGTCGCCAGCCAGGCGTAGCTCTCGACGACGTTCGAGGCGATCAGGGTGTTCTCGAGGTCAAAGGCGGCGCAACGGGGCTCATCGGACAAGATGGCCCTCAAGGAGCGCTCTTCGCGGGTCGCCATCGACCGTCTGGCGTTCGGGGAGGTGCGGACCCTGGCGTGCTCGACGACCGAGGGCAGGTGGACTTCTTCTATGTAATGGCGCCAGTCGATGACGGCCGGGTCGAAGCAGAAGGCGGCCTGGTCGACCGGATCGAGGCTCTCGAACAGGCGCACGGTCCTGTCCATGCGAAAGCGCGCCTCGGTCTCGCTGTAGGCGCCGTACAGCTCGACATAGCTGAGCGCCCTCTCTGCCTGGGAGCGGCGCTCCTCGAGACGGGCGGCGCCCTCTGCCCGCTCGCCGCGAAGAGGCAGGGCGTTGACGAACCGCTCGGCAGCACCGAGGGCCTGAGTCGCCCGCCGGAGCTGCCCCTGCACGCGACCGCGGCCTGGGAAGGACCATGTCGGGACGACGATCGGCTGACCGCGGTTGTCATAGAGCGGTCGCTCGGTGAACCATTTCTCGACGAGGTCGACCAGCTGGCCGTAGTGAAGGGGGTTCCGGGCGCCCGAGGCGATCTGGTAGACCGTCGGCCCCGCGGGGTCGGGGCCCTTGGCCGCCACCGCGATCAGCGCCGCCACAACGAGGTCGACGGGGATGACGTCCACGATTCCCTCCGGGACCCCGGGGAACTGCCGGAGCAGGCCCTTCGCGTAGGAGATGATCACGGGTTCGGCCATGCGGAAGCCCCGGATCCATCCCGCACGCGGTTGTGCGAGTGCAGACTCGACGATCGAAGGCCGGACGAAGGTCACCGGCAGCTCGCCCCTGACGTCGAGCAACGCGTTCTCTCCGAGGGACTTCGTGAAGGCATAGGCGTCGGGCCATCCGAGCGCCCGGGCACGCCCGCGGCCGAGCGCCACCATGCGGTCATGGACCCAGTCCGAGCGCAGATGCTCGGTCTTTTCCGCCAGTAGGGCCGTGCCGGCCGCCCCGAGCTCGGATCGCGCCGCGCGGTGAAAGGCGGCCAATCGTTCGGGGCTGCGGCTGGCGGCGTCCTCGTCGGCGCGAGCACGCCGCGCGGCCTGCACCTCGGCGCGCCAGTCGATCTTGGAGACGAACTTGGAGGAGGTGATGAGCTCCTCGGCAGCGTCACCTTTGTGCCCGCTGTTCACATAAGCCGTGGAAACGGCGATGAGATGGGGCAAGCTCGCAGCGACGCCTTCCTTCCCGGCCCGCTCGGCGGCGAGCTCTCTCAAGGTGTCGGCCACCCGCAGAGGGCCGAGCAGGTTCACCTCGACGGCGCCGTCCAAGGGCGCGTCGAAGGTCACCGCCGCCGCAGCGTGAATCACGATGTCGCAGGAGCCGAGCAAGCCTCGCCCGACCTCGTCGAGGGCGAGCCCGTCTCGTCCCACGTCCGCGGCAATCGTGCGAACGCGCCGGGCGATCACCTCCTCGAAGCTCCCGCCGAGCTCGGTGCGCAGGCGGTCGAAGCAGTCGTTGCGGAGAATCTCGCGCCTGGTGCGCTCCGCGGGTCCCTGGTGTTGGCCGGGGCGCACGAGCAGGACGACCTCGCATCCGGGGACGCTCCGGAGCAGGCGCTCGACGAGCGCCGTACCGAGGAAGCCCGTCCCCCCGGTAACAGCGATCCGCCGGCCGGCGAGATCGTCGGGTATCACGAGTGTGTTTCTAGCACCGAGGTGCCAAAGAGCTTGACCATTTCAACTCCACAAGTGGCACAGGGCCTGGCAGGACGTGCTGGCTGGGCCGGTATCGGCTTCGGTCGCAGTCACTACTTGGTCGGCTCGGCGCGGGCTGGATCGCGCTTTTTCGGTGCGGGCCGGCGTACCGGTTTCGGCGGTGTGTAGCGCTTGTTCGGCTTCGGCGGTGACCGTTTCCCGAGCGCCTCGGCTTGGCTGCGAGCGCTCTTGGTCGCCCTGGGCTTGCTCGAGGCGCCGCCTGCTGGGCGGCGAGCCCCGCCCTGCTGGGACTTGTAGCCCCGGACCAGGAGCCAGATCCCGAAGCCGAGGAAGGCGAGGCCGACGAGGAAGAGCGCTCTCACGTTGACCAGCCAGATGGCGGCGGCAAGCGAGGCGAAGCCGAGGAGAGCGCGTCGCTTGAGGAGCAACCCGAGGAGAAGGAAGACGGCGACGACCACGCCCTCTAAGAGGAAGTCGTGCACGACGGCGAGCGTCTTGAAGTCGGTCTTCGAGGGTTTCAAGCGGTGCGTCAGGTACGGAGCGACGATGATCGCGGTCAGGGCCATCTCGACTATGAGGGCAATGACGCCGAAACGCGTCTCGCGGGCATCGAGGTTGTTCACGGCGGCCTTCTTGGCGGCCGACCTCTCGGCTGGGGAGAGGCTGGCATCCTCGGAAGTCACCGGGCCACCGGGTCGCCTGTTCGAGGGGGCGGTCCGAAAGAGGCGCTGGGCGGAGAAGTTGCGACGCACCCAGTCGTTCCAGCCGCTCGCGCCGCGCGTTGTCGATGTCCCCTCGGCCCCGAGATCGCCGGGCCGGTCTTCGTCCTGATCCACCACGGTATCCAGGGTACCGGGCGCGTCCGCTACCGGTTCGGGCGCGGCCGCGCTCAACTGGCCTGCGAAACTTGCGAGCCGAGCGCTAGGCTCCCCTCCGTGTGTGCCAGCCCTCTCGTCTCGCGGACCGTTCGCGGATCGGTGACCAGAGGTCAGATCGGCCGGCAGCTCGAGGTCCGGCGCCGGAGGGCTTGGGGTTGCGCCGAGGCGGGCAACTCACCGTCCGGAGAGGTCCTGTGACCGTGTCGGCCAAGACACCGGCTTGGTTGAGCCCGCACTTGGAGCGGCACCCGCTCTTGCGGCGCATCACCGGCTACAGCGCCGGTTCGGTCGTCGCCATCGTGCTCAGCGAGGCTGCCTTCGCGGCCGCGCTGGGGTGGGGGCACACGGGCACCACCGTGGCCTCCGCCGTCGGGTTCATCGGCGGCGCGGTCCCCAACTACATCCTCAACCGGCGCTGGGCGTGGCGCGACCGCAGAGGTCGCAACCGTCGCACCGAGATCATCTTGTACATGGCGGTGGCCTTGGCCACCTTCGTCGTCTCGGCGCTGGTGACCCATTGGGCGGAGTCGTTCGCGCGCCAGCTGACCATCGATCGCGGCTGGCAGGTCGCGCTCACAACCGCCGCGTTCTTGGTGGTCTCCGGCGTGTTCTTCGTGCTGAAGTTCGTGATCTACGAGACAGTCGTGTTCACGAGGGCGCCTGAGGCACGGGAAATCCCGAGTCTTGGCGAATCTGGCCTCGTTGAATGCGACGCCGTCGACGACTAGGGGCGGGCGCGGCGCACGGAGGAGACGACCGCAGTCATGGGGCGCTGATATTCTTCGGCTCCGCAACCGCAAAGACGGTGACGTGGTTGCTGGGGCGCTTGGCTCAGGTGGTTAGAGCGCAGCCTTCACACGGCTGAGGTCACAGGTTCGAGTCCTGTAGCGCCCACCAGGAAATGTGCCTGAAACAGCAGCTCACGGGCCATTTCAGGTTTAGCCAGCACTACTCACCAGTGACCTTCAATTCGCCCTTCGTGCCACTCGGTGTGGCACGCGTGTGGCACGAGCGACCGGTCCTTGACGATGGCGAAGGACCCGCAGGTGCGACACCCGGGGCGCTCGATCTTCGTCTCGACGTGGACGGCCAACGGCTCGCCGGGTTCGTCGTCGATGCCGAGCACGGTGACGGCAGGCAAGCCCACCAGCAGCTCGCACATGCGCGTAGGGTCGGTCTCCACAAGGGCTCTCCAGGATCGAGTGGCTCAGGAACCTCCCGAGCCCCTGTGTCACACCTGTGGATCACCCCGCCGGGCCCGCCCGCGTGGGTGTTGGCGACTTGAGCGATCACTCGACCACTCGGCGTCCTCGCCGTCGTGTATCACAGACTCCCGAGGGTGCAATCCCGAACGACCGGCATGTGGTGGGGAATCGCGATCGAAGCGCCTGACCCTGACGCGTTGGCGAGCTTCTATTCGGAGCTGTTGGGCTGGCCCATCAGCCACCAGGAGCCAGGAACGGCGATACTGGCGGCGCCCGACGGTTCCATCTTCATCGTGTTCCAAGCGGCGATGGATTACCAGGCCCCCGTATGGCCGCCAAGAGAGGGCGCCCAGCGACCCATGATGCACTTCGACTTCCAGGTCGGCGACCTCGAATCCGCCGTCGCTGACGCCGTCGCCCTCGGAGCAACGGTTGCCCAGCACCAACCACAAGAGAATGTTCGTGTGCTGCTCGACCCGGCCAGCCACCCTTTCTGCCTCTGCCGGGACGACGGCTGACCGCTCAACTCGCTGTAGGGCCGGCGGGCACGCCATAGCCTCAGGACAACGGGGCGCCAGGACTGATCAAGGCGATCGAGTCGGTCTTTTCCTCTTCGATCCGCATCCGCTGTTGGCTCCACCGCATGGCCAGTCTGCGCTCGAAGATCCCCGAAGAGGCTGCACCGGAGTTCATGGTCGAGGTGCGTGCGATCCGTGACGCCTCAAACCTCGAGGCGGCGTGTGCCCAGGTCCATCGTGTGCGCACCCGTTTCGCCCGTGAGCTCCCCTCCGCGATTGCCTGTTTGGAGGACGATCTCGAGGCGCTGCTGGTCGATCCACCGCCTGCCGGTTCGTCACCGCCTCGCCTGTCGGACGACGAACCTCATCGAGCGGAGCTTCGAGGAAGAACGGCGGCGATCGAAGGTGATCCCGCGCTTTTCAGGCGCGCTCAGACCAGATCGGCCCGAGTCCACTACCTCACGGTCATCGCGTCAGAGCAGGTAGATCGCTATCTATGCGTGTCCGGTACTGACCGCTCGATACCGGGATTGACCCTCCCGTGCCACTCGCTGTGGCACGGGAGTGGCACGCCCGCTTGGCGGGCAACGCGCTAAGCCGGCGGTACATGGCAGTCCGAACGCGGCCGCCGAAGCAGGTTCCCGAACGTCGTTCCGCGTCGACACGGTGCAGCCGAGTCTGTCGCCACGAGTACGCAGATGAAGCGTTCGGTCGCGCCGGTCACGCCTGTAGCCTGCTCAACCTTCTGGCGCCTATGGCTCAACCGCGAGAGACCACGGCCAGTTCAGCCCGGTAGCGGGCCCGGTGATGGTCCTGGCTGGCACCGGTGAGCCCGACCTGGCCAACTGCGCCTTCGTTAACTCGACCACCTCATCGGCACCCGCGTTAGGCACCCACAGGTCACCCGTGCTATCGAACGCTACGTCGCCTGGATTTAGCAACCCGTATGGATCTGACCGGGAGGGTCTTGGGTCGATCGTGACCCGTGGCGTCGGGAACCCAGACGTGGCGAGCTGGGCTTTGGCGAACTCGACGACCGTGCCTCCGTCGTAATTGGCCGTCCACATGTCTCCGGCGAGGTCAAAGGTGGGCCGGCACGGCTCGTTCAGGCTCTGCGAGGAGATGGTGACCCGTGGGGCCGGTGATCCCGACCTGGCGAGCTGTGCCTTGGTCCACTCGTACACGAAGATGGCGGGGCTGCCTTCCCACAGGTCACCGGAGGGGTCAAATGCGATACTGCACTTGTTGGCGCCGAGGGTGACCACGGGCTTCAAGGAGCCCGATTGGGCCAGCTGGGCCTTGCTGAACTCGACCACCGTATTGTTGCCGCCTACCCACAGGTCGCCCGAGGGGGAAAAGGCGTCGCCATCCGGGGCGACAACCGAGATCGTGACGGTGGGGATCGGGGAACCCTTGGCGAGATCGGCTTGGCTGTACTCGGTCACCGTGTTGCTGGACGTGTTCGCCACCCAGAGGTCGCCGTAGCGGTCAAAGGCGACGCTGCCAGGGTTGTCGATCCCAGCAGTGATCACGAGTTCCGGGCGTGCATCACCGGTCGCGCCTGGCCGGTAGGCGGTGACGGAGCCCTTTCCATGTCCCCCAGACGCGTTACTTGACCCGCCGTTGGCCACAAAGATCGTCCCAGGCGCGGGGCCCGCAGCGTTTCGCTCTATCGAGGTGCGCGCGGCTGCAGCGGGCGGAGCGCTCAGGGCCGTGCTCGCCAGCAGTGGCAGGGAGATCGCCCCCAAGGCAAGGAACGAACAAACAATGACCAGCCGGCTTTTACGCACAGCGCCACCCCCATCAACGGCCTCTGCCCTTTGCCCCGATACGTGCCGGGACGAGCAATTGTTTCACAGCCCCTCACAGCGCACAACGGTCGAGTGTTGACGCTGTTCTGCCGAAACAAGGGATGATTCGTCAAATGGGCCCCTTCTTCCTCGAGGCCAACGTTCTGCGCGGATCTGTTCAGGCAGTAGGAGAGCTAGCGCCGCACCAACTCGAAACATGCGGAGTCCGCTTCCAACGCCGGACGTCCAAAGCGGACGCCTCAGAGGCCTGACGGGACATACATAACGCCACGGATTGTGCGATACGGTTGGCGATCGGTCGCCAAGACCTCCAGCCAGCACCAACCGGAGATCGCTCCGACCGTCGAAAGGTGACGCGCCAGAACGACGTCCATCTCGCGGTTCCAGGTACCGGAGACGGCGCACCGAGTCGGCAGGGCGCCGGAGGCAGCGCCTCGACGGTTCCCGCAGTGCGGCGCAACGCCCGGCCGGGACGGATCGGTCTCGGCCCGTGCCACGTGGCGGCCAAGATCATGACCGCCGTCGGGTTACTCGGCAGCGGCCTGATCCTCATCTACCGGGCTTCTATGTGTTGTTCGCCAGGCCTGTGAAACTCGGTGGTGCTCGGCGATGGGCCTGCTTTGCTAATGCTATGACCGACGTTCGAACATCGCGCCTGCAGTTGCACGCGATCGATGTCGAAGAGGGAGAACGCATCGTCGCTCGAAGTGCGGGACCCGCCGATGCTTGGGCGGACGATTTCCCCTTCGAGGGCGACGTTGGCGCAGTGGGGAGCTTCCTTCGCGCCACCGCCGAGCGCGGAGAGCAACGGCCGTTCGGCTACTACCGGATCACCCGCCTGGCGGACGGGAGGGCCGTCGGAGGGATCGGCTTCAAGAGTCAACCAGACGGCGGCTGCGTCGAGATCGGCTACGGCCTGGCTCCGTCGGCCCGCGGCCACGGCTACGCCGCAGAGGCCGTCGTCGCGCTGCTGGCCATGGCCGCCGAACACGGACTGTCCAGGGTGATCGCCGACACGACTCTGGACAACATCGCTTCGCAACGGACCCTCATCCGGGCCGGATTCCGCCTAGTGGGCACCGACGGCGAGCTCCACCATTACGAGGCGCTCCTCGACATCGGGCATCGACCCGTGTAGATCGGTGCCGAACGGTCCATCCCGAGCGTGTGGCGACGCTTGCGCGTCAGCGAGCCGGGGGCGAATATTCGGCGTTCTGGCGGTCTTTCGTGTGACCGGCGGACCAAAGGAAGGTCGTGGTCTGGGCTACTATCCCGTGGTCCGCATCTCCGGGTACATGTCGAGCCGCGCTTCCAGCGCTCTCAGGTAGGCCCGGTCAGCCTCGGTGAGGCTCGCATCCTCGCGTTCCTCGATCGCTCCAAGGAACTCCACCGCCCTCAAGCTGCGCGCCCTGTCCGCGGCGCGCTCAGACGGCACCCACATGGTGAGCCGCCGCGTGAGATCGCTAGGCTCCGCCGGGCAGCGGACAGTAAGCGAACACGCGGAGGGCAGATGGAACAGCGGCGACTGGGCGCATCGGGACTTACTGTCTCTCTCGCAGGGCTCGGGTGCAACAACTTCGGGGGGCGCCTCGACCAGGCTCAGACCACCGAGGTCGTGAGCGCGGCACTCGATGTTGGTGTCACCTTTTTCGACACGGCCCGTTCCTACGGCGAGGGACGCTCCGAGGAGTATCTCGGGGCGTCTCTGAGCGGACGGCGGGACCAGGCGGTGCTCGCCACGAAGTTTGGCTCCGGGGTCATCGAGGACCGGGGATCGAGGGCCGAGCTGGTGCGCTCGCTCGAGACGAGCCTGCGGGCGCTTCGCACCGACTACGTCGATCTTCTCCAACTCCACTTCCCCGATCCGAAGACCCCTATCGCCGAGACGCTTGATGCCCTCGACACCGTGGTCCGCGCCGGGAAGGCCCGATACGTGGGCTGCTCGAACTTCACTGGTTGGATGCTCGCCGACGCCCACTGGACGAGCGCTACCCGCCACGTCCAGCCTTTTGTCTCTGTACAGAACCAGTGGAGCCTGCTCCAACGGGAGATCGAGGTCGAGGTCACGACCGCCGCCGAGCGCTTCGGGCTCGGCGTGCTGCCCTTCTTTCCCCTTGCCTCAGGCCTGCTCACCGGCAAGGCCACTCGGGACGGGGGGCCACCCGCCGGCAGCCGGCTGAGCGAGGCGCGATTCCGGTCGACGCTCACGCCGGCCACCTTCGACAAGTTGGACGGCCTCCAGCACTTCGCGAATGAGCGCAGCTGGAGCCTGACACGCCTCGCCCTGTCCTGGCTAGCCAGTCACCCGGTCGTCTCGTCCGTCATCGCAGGCGCTACGTCGCCGGCGCAGGTCCGGGAGAACGCCGCCTCGACGCTGGCGGACCTCTCCGCCGAGGAGGTCGCCGAAGTGGCCCGGCTGGTCGAGTCCTGACAGGCAACGCCGAGGGTGCGAGTCGGATGCCCATCGTGGCGAGTTCCCCCGTGGATGCGCCGATATCCCCAGCTCGGGTTCTTCTTCGCTTATCCGGCCAGTCGAACCACCAGATGAACCGTTCCCGCCGGCACTGCCGGTCTGGATTGACTCTGATTCACGATAAATGGGATCATTGTGTCTCCCGCCGACTCACTGGGCTTCTCCGTGGCTCGCGCCCGATTCGTTATGCGTGGCCTGGTTGGCGTAGACGGCGGGGGGTCGGAGACTCCAGGCCTACCCGTTCGTGGCTCGGCCCCTCCCGCCCCATCGGGCGCGGCGGCGGCACCGCAGCTCCCCGATACCTCGGATCAGGTCGCCTGGAGCGGTTGAGCACGGTGCGGGTGGCCGCGTCGCCGGCGGGTGAAGCCTCGAGCCTGGTCCGCTTCAAACGCGCGCGTCCAGGTGTCTGCTCGGCGCGTCCGTCACGAGTCCCCTGACGCTGGCTGGCCTCGGCGCGAACGAGCTCGTACTCGCGCGCGGCCACGCGCTCTTCGAGCTGCTCGATCCAGCGCCTTGTGTCCGGGTGCTCGCGTAGGAAGGACTGGCGACGCTCCTGTGCGGTGCGTGCCTCGCTGAGCTGGCGAGCGGCGCGCTCGGCGTCCTCGAGGCGATGGCGCGCTCGCTCGTAGGCGCGAAGCGACTGCTGCTCGATTCGTCGCGCCTCGCCGAAGTCGCGTTTCGCCCTCCGGCAGTGGGCCTCTGTCTCCCGACGGGCCTCGTTGCCGAGGAGACCGGGAAGGAGCGCACGGGTCGGGCGGGTGTTCGCGGCTACGAGCGCGGTCTCGGCCCTCTTACGGCGCTCCTCGGCGCGCTGCAGGTCCCACTGCGCACCCGTCAGCTCCTGGTTGGCGTGTTGCACGTCGGCTCGGGGCCGCAGCGCGACGATCTGTGCATTGCGGTCCGGCCCCGCCCGCTCGTCGAGGTCGCGCCGGGCCTCGGTGAGGAGGTGGCCCAAGAGCCCGATGTCCTCCATGTGGGCGAGGTTCTCGCGAGCCACGTCGTGCGCGGAGCGCTCCGCGCCGTCGCGCCGCATCACGCTTGCCAGTAGCTCGACCGGCGTGATGCGTCGCGATCGCGAGAAGACCTCGAGACCGGGGTCGGCGCGTTGCTCGACGACGAGCGCCGCGTTCATCTCCCGTCCGCGGCTCATCGCCACGTACAGCTGCTGGGCGGTCATCTGCTCGACGACGAGCACGATCCCCCAGTCGACCGTCGAGCCCTGCGCCTTGTGGACGGTGAGCGCGTAGCCGAGGGCGACGTGCTGGTCGGCATGGAGACGGTGGCGAGGCTCCTCGGCGTCGGCGAGCGGTACGTGCGAAGGATGGTCGCCGAGCGTCGAATCGAATTCGTGAAGATCGGTCACTCTGTGCGGTTCGACCTCGGAGTGGTGTGTGAACGGGTGGAGGATCGAAGGCGACCACCCAGTGAGCGCACTCCGGTCTGAGCGCGGCCCCAATGTCGGAGGAAGGACTAGCGCCAGTACGCACCTTGTGGCGCCAGAATGGCGCTACAGTGGGAACATGCCAAGTGTCCAGATCAAGTCCGTTCCTGAAGACGTTCACGCAGAGCTACGCCGACGCGCAGCGAACGAGGGAAAGTCGCTCCAAGAGTATTTACTCGGCCGTCTAGTCGAGGAGGCACGTCGGCCCAGTCTCGACGACCTCCTGAGTCGTGCCGGCCAGCGAAGTGGTGGGCACGTTTCGTTCCGCTTCGCAAGCGAGGCGGTTCGCGAAGATAGGGACGCCGGTTGATCGTCGTTGACGCGTCGGTCATCGCGCCGGCTCTCGCGGACGATGACGCAGACGGCGACCGCGCCCGCGAACGCCTACAAGGTGAACGTCTCGTGGCGCCGGAATTGTTCGACCTTGAGGTGGTCGCAGTCATCCGGAAGGCGCTCTTCGCTGGAGTGCTCGATGAACGCCGAGCCGCCATTGCCCTCGCAGACCTCGCAGACCTTGATCTGGAACGAGTAAGCCACCGACCACTATTGGTGCGGATATGGGAGCTGCATACAAATATCACGCCGTACGACGCGGCATATGTGGCCTTGGCTGAGATGATTGAGGCGACCCTCGTGACCGCAGACCGTCGTTTGGCGCAAGCGCCAGGCCTGCGGTGTCAGATCGAGTATCTCGGTTGATGCAAGGTCCATTACCAAGTACGCGGTGAGAGGAGGACCACCTTGCGATGAGTGGCAAGCGACAGTTCGGGACCGTCCGAAAATTGCCTTCTGGAAAATGACAAGCGCGGTACCGAGATGGATCCGGGCAGATGTTCTCCGCGCCTTCAACTTTTCCGACCAAGACCGATGCGACCCGTTTCCTCGCGGTGGTGGAAGCGGACATTGCACGAGGTCTGTACATCGATCCCCGCGCCGGACGAGTGACCTTCGCCGAGTGGTCAGATCGCTGGTTGGCGCGACCCGGCAAGCGAGAGGCATCGACGGCAAGAGATCGCCAGGCGCTCGCGTCGTTCCGCCCTCATCTCGGTTCGGTGCTCCTGATAGGGCTCACCCCCGGGCTTATCCAAGAAGCAGTGGACTTGCGATCGAAGGTCGCGGCACCCGCCACCGTCGCCCGAGACTTCTCGGCACTCCGGGCTGTGCTTAACGCGGCCGTCAACGCCGACTTGATCGCTCGATCACCCGCTCGGAACATCGCGTTGCCTCGAGTCGTGCATCCGGAGCGATCGGGCGTATCCCCATCGGAGCTCGCGGCGCTCGTGAAAGAGGTGCCCGGGCACTACCGGGCGCTCGTGCTAGTTGGAGCCGTACTTGGATTGCGTTGGGGGGAGGCAGTCGGACTGCGGGTTCGCGATGTCGATTTCATGCGCCACACCGTGACGATCGCTCAGACCGTTGAAGAACTATCGGGTCACATGCGCATCGTTCCAGAGGCGAAGACGCGATCCAGTCTGCGGACGCTCGCTGTTCCGGTGTTCCTCATGGACGAACTTAGTCGTCACCTGCAGCAGCACCGACAAGACGTGATAGGTCAGTGCGTCGACCCAGACGCGCTGATTTTCGTCGGTCCACGCGGCGGGACACTGCGGCGTCGCTTCGGCGAGCGCATTCTGCGGCCGGCGGGGGAGCAGGCAGGCATTTCGACGAGTCTCACTTTCCATTCGCTTCGGCACCGTCGGCAAGGGAGCAATCACCTACTCGGGCTCGGTTTCGGCCTCGGGCAACTCCATGTCCGGCAGCTGGGAGAGGGAGCACGACGGCCGGACCGTGGACTACGGCTCCTGGGAGGCCTCCAGGTCGTCCTGAACTGCAGACGAGCTGTCCCGGCTCGCTCAACTCAGGAAGGACGGAACGATCTCCGAGGACGAGTTCCAACAGCTGAAGTCAGAGGTCATACGGCGAGCCTCGGACACGAGCGCTCACTAGGCGGCCATAGGCGGCGACGAGGACGCGGCCATCAAGGTCGAAGCCAGCTCGCCATAGCCGCCCGTAGAGGGAGCGGCGTCACTTCAGCAACCTGCGGATCGTAGCGGGACATCTTCAGAAGCGAAGGGCCGATGTGATGATCAGCACACCGAGTCCGAGCATGACAACACCGCCGATCGTGCGGAGAACCACGAGTCGACTGGAGGACCCGGCGAGCCATTCTCGTGCTGTTCCGGCAATCATTCCCCAAGTCCCATCCGACAACACGGCGAGGATGGTGAAAATGACCCCAAGCAGAAGAAGTTGTACGGTCACGTTCCCCGATGAGCGATCAATGAAGTGAGGGAACACCGCGACGAAGAAGATAAGGGCCTTGGGGTTGAACGCGCCCACGATGAAGCCCTGCCTGATGACTCGCGATACGGGAGGTTTGGTCGATTCGCGATTTGTCATTGAAGCCGCATGCGCGTGGCGGTGTCGCAATGCCCCAGCGCCCAGCCAGAGAAGATAGAGGCCACCCGCCACTTCAACGACGGTTGTGAAGGGCTTGGAGTGGGCCAGCAGGGGGCCGAGACCAACGGCCACCAGCGCAGAAAGCACCAACATTCCGAAGCCGTTCCCGATAACGGTGAGCACGGCGACAGCCCTCCCCCAGGCGATGCCCCTCGCCAAAGTGAAGAGCACGCTGGGTCCCGGAACGATGATGATCGCGAGTGACGCGAGGCAGAAGCCGATTAGGTGCGAGGTAGGAATGGTCAAGGACTTTGCCTGTCTTGGTGCAGCAGCGAGAAGATCTTGTCGCGGGGATCTGCCAACGATATCCCCGAAGTGCTGCCTGTCGGGGACGCTCGGCAAGCGGCAGGTGCACTCGTTGTAACAGCCTCCCGCAACACAGAAGGTGCACACTGCGGAGGTATGTCGGCGAGGTTTCCCTGCGACCAGCAGCCGAAGGTGGGGCAGCGTCGCGGTGGAGAGCTCCGCTTGGGGCTCTCCACTCTTGGTTGTCTCGGCTCGGATGGTTGTCTCGGCTCGGACACCCGACGAGGCCGCCGAGAAGAACTGCAAGCCTGCACGCGAAGGGAGCATGCTTTCACTCGTGTACGAGGCTGTTCGCCGCTTCGCGGCCGCCACGGTGGCAATGATCCTCCTCGCATTGGTCGGCTGCGATTTGTGGATACGAAGTTTCCAGCTTTGGTGGGACCGGCACTCGCTGACCTGCTCAGTCGCCACCAGCCTGTTAGTGCTCGCCGTGGCCGGGCTGATCGTCGACGAGGTGGTCGCCCGTCGTCAGCGCCGCGAGCGCGCTCTGTCGGTGGCTGTCCAGGCGTTGATCCTCTACGGGCAAGCCCGTCGAGCATGGAATATGGTCATGATGATCGGCGACGCTGGAGAAGGACCCGCGGGCACTCTGACTGAGGAGCTGGGAAACCTGGCGAGCATGTTGCTGACAGCCGCTCCGGGACTGTTCGACGACCCCGTGGCCCGGCGGTTTCTAGAAGAGGCCCAGCGTTTCTCGGCGTCGGTGCTTCGAGTCGCCCTCAGGCCTCAAGGGCAGCTGAGCGAGAACGACCGTGCCCATCTTGAGTCCGCAATGAGTCGACTGCGAGCGGCTGTAGAGCCTCTGTTCACACGGGTCCCGGACGCAGACCGCGCCCTTCTTGAGGGTCTGTCTTAGGCCTCACGCAGACTTGACGGACGAGGCTCGAGACTGCAGATGAGCCCTTCAGGCGCGGGCGCCGGCTTGCACCTTCAATGGACGCTCCTGGGCGACGGTCCCGAGCCGGCGTTGGTTGTTAGATCCCGGCCAGCATCGTTCGAGCTAGCTGCGTTCGCGACGTGATCTCGAGCTTCTGGTACACCTTGCGCAGGTGGTAGTCGACGGTGGCCGGGCTGATGAACAGCTGGGCGGCGACATCGCGATTCGTGCCGCCATTGGCGACGAGTCGCGCGACCTGTGCCTCTTGTGGAGTCAAGGTCTGTGCCGCTTCCACGCTGCGCTTGCGAGCTGTCTCACCGGTCGCCTCCAGTTCGACCTGGGCACGCTGAGCAAAGGCCTCGGCGCCCATGTTCGAGAACAACTCGTAGGCCCTGGTGAGCTGGAGTCGCGCCTCACGCCGGCGACGTTGTCGTCGCAACCACTCTCCGAAAAGCAAGTGGGTCCTGGCCAGGTCCGTGAGAAGCGGGCGTGGTCTTAGGAGCTCGATCGCCCTGCGGTACAGGGGCTCGGCATCCTCGGCCAGCAGCGCCTGGCAACACGCGAGCCGACCGAGCGCCCAGCGGGCGCCGCTCGCTTCTGCCCTTTCTTGCAGCCGATTCAGGGCTTCATGTGCCACAAGCAGTTCACCACAGCGGGCCGCGGCCTCGATGATCTCGGGCAGCACGAGCGTGCCGAATCCGAACCTGTCGGCTCGGTAGATGGGCAGTGCGTGACTGTAGGCCGGTCTGTAGCGGCCCAGGCCAAGCTCCAGCACAGCGAGGTACATCGGTGCCTGGTCTCGGTAGGCACGAACGTCTCCCCCGCGGCGCTCCTCTTCGGCACTGATCCTGACCCCGTGTTCTCGCGCCTCGGCCTCACGACCCCGCCAACACAGGAGATTCAGCTCGGCCGACCAGGCCAAGGGTCTCCCGGTGGCCCCCGTCGCTTCTCCGAGAGCGCGAGCTTCGGCGCAGGCCTCCTGCGCCTCGTCGAAGCGGCCTTGACGGGTCAGAGCAATGGCCAGGCTCGCCAAGGCCGGAGGGAGAACCCAGAGGGCGCCCGCCCGACGGGCGAAGCGCACGTAGGCGTCCAACACCTCCGTTAGGAGGTCCTCGTCCAGCAGCTCGGTGCCGGCCAACGCACCGACGACGATCGGCACCGACATGCGGACGGCGTCGGGTGTCTCGGGGTCCCGGAGATTGTCCATCGCCGCCCTTAGCAGGGGGGCCGCCTCTTCCGGTGCACCGGACAGGCGGTGCAGGAAGCCGAAGAGGAAGCAGTCGGCGACAGAGGACGGCTCCTCGAGGTCAGGGGGGGTCTCGAAGACGTCCTTGGCGAAGGCGCGCACCTCCTCGATGGCGTCTTCTCGTGTGTACTCGGCAGCAGTGAGAGCGCTGAGCAGTGTTCGTCGTCCAAGCCCGGCGTCGACCGGCATGAGCCGCTTCGCGGCGGCAAGCAGCTGCCGGGCGGCGTCGCCGGTTTGGCCCCTGGCGAAGGACACCTCACCGCCGAGGCGCAAGGCCGCAGCCACTTGCCGGTCGCTCGTGGCCCCCGATTGGGCCTGGTCGAGCAGTGCCCGGGTTTGCTCGGGACGTCCCGCGGTGAGGGCAGCTTCGGAGGCGGCAAGGAGGCGGTCGGTTCGAAGCTCGTCGTCGACAGACAGCTCGGCCGCTCGGGCGAGGAACGTCGCCGTCGCCGCGTAACCGCCGCGGTCCATGGCCCGCTCGGCGGCCTGGGCGAGCTGAGCCGCCACCGCTTCGTCCGGTCCGCTCGCCCCCATCGCCAGGTGCCAGGCCAGGCGGTCCGGCTGCTCACGGGAATCGGTCAGCTCCGCCAGCACCTGGTGGACCAGTCGTCGTTGGGCGGCGGGCACGCTGTGGTAGGCGACCGAGCGGACCACGGGATGGCGGAACGTGACGGTGGGGCCGAGCTCGGCCAACCCAGTGAACTGGGACTCGGCCAGGGCGGGATCGACGCCGAGGCGCTCGGCGACGCGCAATAGGAGGATGTCGGAGGCGGTCGGCTCGGCCGCGGCCACCGCCAGCAGCAGCCGGGTGCCCGGCGAGAGCCTGCCCAGGCGACGGCTGAACATCTGCTGGAGCGAACCCGCGGCCGGGAGCGGGTCGGGCAAGGTGGCCGTCCCGGCCAGCTGCGCCGGGGTCAGCTCCGCAGCCAACTCCACCAGCGCCAGCGGGTTCCCGCCCCCTTCGGCGACAAGGCGCGACTCCACCTCTGGACTGAGCCTGCTTTTCGCGATCGACGACAGCAAGGTGGCGGCGGCGGCGTCGAGGACGCCGATGACGAGCTCTGGGAGGTCTTGGAGCGCCGAGGTCACCTCGGTGAGCTCGCGGGCCGCGAAGAGCATCACCACCCCCTCGGCCTGCAGCCGGCGGGCCACGAAGCCGAGAACCACGGCCGACTCGGGATCGAGCCACTGCGCATCATCAATGATGCACAAGAGGGGTGCCTCCGACGCCGCGTCGGCGAGCAGCGTGAGCACCCCGAGGGCGGTGAGGAAACGGTCAGGTGGTGGGCCGGCCAGCAGTCCGAAGGTCGACTGCAGCGCCTCGCGCTGGGGCGCTGGCAACTGCTCTATGAGCCCGGGGAACAAGAGGAGGAGCCGGTGCAAGGCGGCATAGCCGAGCGGGGCTTCTGATTCGACGCCGGTCACCCGCGCCACCTTCAGCCCATCGGCTTGGACCCGCGCCGCCACGGCATCTAACAACGCCGTCTTTCCTATTCCCGGCTCGCCTCGCACCACGAGAGCGGCACTGATGCCATCAGCCGCCTGTGCCAGCAGGCCGGTGAGCAGCTCGAGCTCCGAGGACCGGCCGATCAACTCCACTTAGAGCCAGAACTCCACAAGCTCATGGCGCAATCGTATGTCGGCCGCCTGCTGCGAGCCTGCGTAGGCCGCCATTGCCATCACGAGCGTCTCGACGCTGTAGCCCATGCGGGCGGCCACTACCCGCTCTCCGGAGGTACGGTCCGGGCGCGAAACGCCCGGGGGAGGGTCGACTTACCGGCACCGGGCAGCCCGGTGAACACACTGTCCCACCGGAGGTCGTCAGCGCACCGAGCTCCGCCATGTCTCGGTCCCGGCTCTCAGCCGACCGGGTGACGCAGCATGCCCGCAGCGACTGTTGCGTTGGTCTGCTCGTCCACCAGCACGAAGCTGCCTGTCTCCCTGTTCTCCCGGTACTCGTCGTAGAACAGCGGCGCGGTCGTGCGCAGGTGGATCCGGCCGATGTCGTTCAACTCGAGCTCGCTGGCTCGGCTGTCGTGATGGAGAGCGTTCACGTCCAGCTTGTACTGGAGCGAGCGCACAAGGGCGCGCGCCCAGCGCGTCGTGTGCTTGATCGCGAACGTCGTGCCTGCGCGCAGTGGTCTCTCAGCCATCCAACAGATCATGGCCGAGACGTCCTGGCCGACGTTCGGCCGGTTGTTGGGCCGGCAGAGCATGTCACCTCGCGAGATGTCGATGTCGTCAGCGAGACGGACGACGACCGACTGGGGTGGGAAGGCCTCCTGGAGCGGCCCGTCGGGGCCGTCGATGCTCACGACGTGAGTCGAGAAACCGGAAGGGAGCGCCACCACCTCGTCGCCGACTTCGAGCACGCCGCTCGCGATCATGCCGGCATAGCCGCGAAAGTCATGATGCTCGCTCGAGATAGGCCGGATCACGAGCTGGACGGGAAACCGCAAGTCGATCAGGTTGCGGTCAGAGGCGATGTGGACGGTCTCGAGGTGGTCGAGCAACGCGGGCCCGCCGTACCAGGGCATCTCGGGCGAGCGGTCCACGACGTTGTCGCCCGTCAGCGCCGAGATCGGGATGCAGGTCAGGTCGTACACCTGGAGGCGTTCGGAGAACCCGGTGAACTCGCCACGGATCTCCTCGAAACGCGCCTTGGAGTAGCCGACGAGGTCCATCTTGTTCACGCACAGCACGAGGTGGCGGATGCCCAGCAGCGAGGCGATCATGGCGTGGCGCCGCGTCTGCTCGGTGGGCCCAGTGCGGGCGTCGATGAGCAGCAGGACGAGGTCGGACGTCGAGCAGCCTGTGACCATGTTGCGCGTGTGCTGGGTGTGGCCGGGGGTGTCGGCGATGATGAACCTGCGGTTGGGCGTCGAGAAGTAGCGGTAGGCGACGTCGATGGTGATGCCCTGCTCCCGCTCTGCCCGGAGCCCGTCGGTGAGCAGGGCGAGGTTCACGTACTCGTCGCCCCGGGAGAGGCTCGTGCGTTGCACAGCCTCGAGCTGGTCCTCGAATATCTGTTTCGTGTCGTAGAGGAGACGGCCGATCAGGGTGGACTTGCCGTCGTCAACCGAGCCCCCCGTCGCAAAACGCAGCAGCTCCACTAGAAGTAGCCCTCTCGCTTGCGATCCTCCATCGCCGCCTCTGAGAAACGGTCGTCGGCGCGCGTGGCGCCCCTCTCGCTCACTTTCGTGACCGAGGTCTCGACGATGATCTCCGCCGGGGTCTTGGCGGCCGACTCGACCGCCGCCGTGCAGGTCATGTCGCCAACGGTCCGATAGCGCACGGTCGCCTCGAAGGCCTGCTCGCTCGCCACCCCGTCGCGCGGCTTGGTCCAGGGCCCGAGCGCGAGAAGCATGCCGGAGCGGCGAAAGACCATCCTCCGGTGGGCGAAGTAGATCTGCGGAAGCTCGAGGTCCTGCTCCTCCACGTACTGCCAGATGTCGAGCTCGGTCCAGTTCGACAGCGGGAAGACCCGGAAATGCTCGCCCGGCTGGTGGCGGGTGTTGTAGAGGTTCCACAGCTCAGGGCGTTGCGCGCGAGGGTCCCATTGCCCGAACTCGTCGCGTAGCGAGAACACGCGCTCTTTTGCCCGCGCCTTCTCCTCGTCGCGCCGTCCTCCCCCGAAGACCGCGTCATAACGGCCCTCCTCGAGCACCCTCAACAAGGTGTAGGTCTGCAGGCGGTTGCGCGTGGCTCCGGGCACCGGCTGCTCGACGATGGAGCCGGCGTCGATGTCTTCTTGCACCGAGCCGACGACGAGGCGTACCCCGAGCTTGACCACCTGCTGGTCTCGGTACTCGAGCACCTCGGGGAAGTTGTGCCCGGTGTCGACGTGCACGACCGGGAACGGGACGCGCTGGGGCCAGCATGCTTTCGCGGCCAGATGGAGCAGGACGGCGGAGTCCTTGCCCCCGGAGAAAAGGAGCGCCGGACGCTCGAACTCGGCGACGACCTCACGGATGATGTGGATCGCCTCGGACGCGAGCGTGTCGAGGTGCGAGAGACGGTGGGCCATCGAGTGGAGGCCAGACTAGTCACGATTCCAACGCCTCGCAGCGCTCACACCCTTGCCTTGTGACGAGCCGGCGGGCGCGACAGAACTCGAGCGTTGTGACTTCCTCGAAGCGGTCGTCCTCCTAGTCGAAGGGCTGATCGCAGGCAGCACTTCTGGCTCCCCCAATCTGCCACCCGGACCCTGAGTTCGACCGAGAAGGCTACGCCCCCGGCGGCCGAGAGAGCGGCCCGGCCAGCCCCGCTGGCAAACAGGGCCACCACGTCGTGTTCCAGGATCCTCTGTTCACAGTGTCAGGCTGGACATTTGACCACCGTCGATGACGTACTCGCCACCGGTGAGATAGGCAGCGTCGTCGGAAGCCAGGAACACAACCACCCTGGCGACGCCCTCGACCTCTGCAAGCCGGCCCATGGGCACAGTCTTGGTGCCCAGTTCCTGCAGTGTCATACCCGCAGCCTTGGCACCGTAGTCGGCCATCGCCGTCTTGGTATAAGTCGGGTGGATCGAGTTCTCGCCGATGTGGGCCGACGCGTATTCGGCGGCGACATCCTTCGACATGAGGCGCACGGCGCCTTTCGATGCTCCGTACAGGGTGTGCCCGGCCATTCCCCGAAGACCGGCGACAGACGAGGCATTGATGATGGAACCACCGCCGCGGGCCAACATTGCCGGAACCGTGTGCTTCATCCCTAAGAACATCCCGGTCACGTTTATCGCCATGAGGTGGTTCCAGGTCTCGACGGTTATCTCGGTCAATGGTGCGATGATGTAGATACTGGCGTTGTTGAACAAGACGTCGACACCGCGGAAACGCTCCTGGGTCCCTGCCACGACACCGATCCACTGCTGCTCCTGGGTCACATCGTGATGCAGGAACAACGCCTGGCCGCCGGAGGCGAGGATCTGATCGCCGGTCTGCTTTCCACCGGCGTCGTCGATGTCGGGCCCGGGCAGGTTTCGATGTTCCCTGTGGGCGTGCTTTGGGGTCGAGGCGGCTAAGACCATCGGGCCTCGCGGGCCGCCTGTGCGCGCGCCGCGTCTCCTGCCAACGTCTCGCAGGTGCGGCACCAGGGCTCGAGGATTCCCCAAACGCGAACCGGGCGCCTCATCTCGATCTCGGCGGTGGGCGAGCCGCAGGCGTGAGCACCACCCAGTTCGTCATCACCGAGGACCTCGGCCAGATGCCAGGTGCCCGGGAGTTCTGTTGTTGCCGGAGGGGGGTTGGAAGCACTGGTCGGCTTGGAGGGCAGGCGGGCAACCACGACGTATCTAGACATGACGTCCCCCTTCGTGATCCTCTGCGGAGACGAGTTTACGACCCCGGCCGCTGACGGAAGCTGACCGCCCCTGACTCGGCTGCCATTCTTTCTCTTCTGGGCGAAACAGGAAATTTCCGTTTATGATGCCGAGTTGTCATACAGCCGAGGTGTAAGGCCAGGTGACAAGACTGATGAAGACCAGCGAGCCGGTGAGCCAGTCTGAGGACGCTTCCGAAGAGCCGGGCGACGTCCCCAGGCGACCGGTCTCCCCCCTCCGCCGACTGCTCACCCTGAGCGGAGCACTTCTCGCCCTCCCCTGGATCGGTGTAGCCGTCGGCATCATCCTGCTCGGAGTGGTCTTCAACGCGACCTCGCCCTGTCATTGCTTCATGACCAGCGGCAACATCCTCACAACCGCCCAGGAGTTCTCCTACGTCGGCATCGCCGCCCTGGGCGGGGCGACGGTCATCATGACCAAGGGCATCGATCTCTCGATGGGATCGAATATCAGCCTATCCGGACTGCTGTGCTGCGCGGTGCTGGCCGGCGGGCACGGCACGGCGCTCGGGCTCCTCGCCGGCTTCGGTGCGGGGATCGGGGTGGGTCTGATCAACGGCATTCTCGTCACCGTAGTGGGCATGCAGCCTTTCATCGCCACGCTGGGCATGCTGAGCGTCGCCGGAGGGGCGGCGGTGGCCTACAGCCAAGGGTTCACGCTCTACCCGCCGCAGTCCTTCGACAGCCTTGGGCAGGGGACGAGCTTCGGTGTCCCCAACCCGGTAGTGGTGATGCTGGGGTTGATGATCGTTCTGACGCTTTTCATGCGTTACACCCCGCTGGGCCGTCACATCTACGCCGTCGGCGGCAACGAGGATGCCTGCCGGCTGCTTGGCATTAGAGTGCGGCGAGTCAAGATGTTCACTTACGTCCTGGCCGGTTTCCTGGGCTCTGTCGGCGGCGTGCTCCTGATGTCCTTCTTGGGTTCGGCCAACCCCAGCCAGGGCCTCGGCGACGAGCTGAACTGTGTCGCCGCGGCGGTGATCGGAGGGGTCAGCCTGTTCGGTGGCCAGGGCACCCTCGTCGGTGTGGTGCTGGGAGCCGCGCTGGTGGGCGAGATTTCGGACGGCCTCACTCTGGCCCAGGTGCCGGGCTACTGGACCGAGATGGTCGTGGGGTGCGTGATCTTGACGGCCATCGGGGTGGACCAGCTCAGGAGACGTTTACGGCGAGGCTGAAAAGAAGAGAGTAATATACAAATGCAATATTTCTGCCATCGTCTCGAAATCTGAGGGCGTTGGCAATGGGAGCGTAGAAGGAGGGAAAGCAACATGAGCGAAAAGCCGGAATCGGTCGTGTCCACGACCAAGGAAGGTACTTCACGGCGTGACTTCCTCAAGCTGACAGGGGCGGCCACGGGTGTCCTTGCGACGTCCTCTTTGTGGAAAGAGAAGTCGTTCGGCGGCTTGGTCCCCACGAGAAAGTACACGATCGCCATTGTTCCCAAAGGACTGGACAACCCGGTGTTCGCATTGGCCAAGCTCGGCCTCGAAGAGCGGGCCAAGGAGCTCGGTGACGTGACCCCGATCTTCACCGCCGGGTCCACCACCAACACCGAGCTCGACATTAACGTGCTCGAGGGCCTGGTGACGTCCAAGGTGGACGCTATCGGGATCAGCTGCAACGACCCGGTGGCCTACGTCCCTGTCATCGACAAGGCCATAGACAGCAAGATCGCTGTGATGTGCTGGGACTCGGACGCCCCCACCAGCAAGCGCCTCTGCTTCTACGGCGTCAACAGCTACGCGGTCGGGCAGGCTATGGGCCTCGAGATGAACACGCTCCTCCACGGGAAAGGCAATGTCGTCATCATCAGTGGCGCCCCGACCGCCCTCAACCTCGACGACCGCATCAAGGGCGTCGAGAACACACTGTCCAAGGGCATCACGGTCCTCAACATTCTTTACTGCAATGACGACACCCCGACCGCGATCGCCATGGAGGAGGACGCAATCCGGTCGTACCCGAACCTGAACGGGTTGATCATGGTCGGAGGCTGGGCGTTGTTCTCCAATGTGGGGGCCACGCCGCTGTTGGACAAGGCCAAGGGCAAGATCAAGGTTGAGTCCTTCGACCCGCTCGCAGCGGTGGTGACGTACCTGAAGGACGACATCGTGCAGTCGGTGTGGACGCAGGACTACTGGGGCTGGGGGTACGAGTCGGCTACCATCCTTTACTCGCTGTTGAACGGCGGTGGCTGGTACGAGACGATCCCACAGCCGTCGCACAACGTGGTGCCGGCCGACTGGAAGCTCTGGCAGGCGCGCTGGTCGGCGACGACCGGAGGCTTCGCGGCCGCGCAGAAGGTGTGGGGCGAGCCACCCTTTACCCCGCCGGGGCCTGCGGGTTCTTCGGGCCCGGTCAGGCATTGGACCAGCTGACGACTTGGTCTACGGGCGATGGCGGCGGGCCGATGCCCGCCGCCATCGCCGCGCCGGTCCTGGAGGCACGGCGCGTGTCCAAGGCGTTCGGCCACGTCCAGGCGCTGAATGAGGTCGACCTTGACCTGGTTTCCGGAGAGATACTCGGGTTGGTCGGCGACAACGGTGCAGGCAAGTCGACCTTGATCAAGCTCCTCTCCGGTGTGCTGCAGCCTGACGCGGGTGAGATCTTTCTCGACGGGCGGCGGGTTCACGTGAGCAGCCCCGTCGTTGCGCAGGCGCTGGGCATCGAGACCGTCTACCAGGACTTGGCGGTGGTGCCCATGTTCGACGTCGCCGAGAACCTCTTCCTCGGCCGGGAGGAGCTCATCGGCGGGCGGTGGGGGCGTGTGATCCCGATCGTCAACCGACGGAGCATGCGCCGCCAGGCCCGGGAGCAGCTGGACTCGCTGAACATCGGTCTCGGCTCAGTTCGCCAGAAAGTTGAGACCCTCTCCGGCGGCCAGCGCCAGGCGGTGGCGGTCAGCCGGGCGGTGGTGTTCGGGCGGCGCATCGTCATCCTCGACGAGCCGACCGCAGCCCTCGGGGTCCGCGAGTCGCATGCGATGCTGGAGTTGATCCAAACCATAAATGGGCGGGGCATGAGCGTCATCCTGATCAGCCACAACATGCCGCAGGTCTTTGAGCTCACGCACCGGATCCTGGTTCTCAGGGCAGGAACACGCGCCGGGGTGGTCCGCACCAAAGAGACGAACATGGAACAGGTGGTCCGGCTGATGACGGGCGCCGAGATCCAGACTGCCTGACCAGGCCCTCGCCAGCCTCTCGCTTCGGCGTCCCTACCTCGTTGCTTGGACCGTTCGCTCCGTACGGCGACGGGCCAATGGCGTAAAGGTTGACTTGACAAGACCAGCACTGTCAAGTCAACATTGACGAATGGACGCGTCCAGGCAGCCGGCGCATCGCTCGGGGGCACGACGGGCGGCTGCGGCGACACTTGCGTTTCTTCTCCTCGCCGTCGTGGTGACTGCGGTCTCCCTGGTGCCGGTGCCGGTCGGTACGGCCAGGGCGGCAATGAGTCCGCGTGCACTCGCAGGCGTCGGCGCCTCGCCGGTGAAGGTGCCCGGCAGCCCAGTCGGGAAACAGCTCGACTGGCTGCTCGGCATCGCGAATCGGCTCCCACTCAGCAGCGAGGAGATCTCCGACCACTTTGATGCGGCCATTCTCGCCCAGGTGACACCGGCCGAGCTCAACGAGGGCTTGGCGTCACTGGGTCCCCCCGGATCCTCGGTGACACTGCTGCAGCTTTCGAAGGTGGAGGAGCGTTCGTTGCTGGCGCTCGTCCAGATCGGGCGAGGTCGTTACTCGGTCGAGCTTGCCGTCGATGCCTCCGGGCTCATCGCCCACCTCCTTTTCCGGCCCGTCGCGGCCCCGATGCCGGCGTCGTGGCCAGGGATCGATCATCAGGTGGCGGGCCTGGCTCCTGAGGTGAGCTTCCTGGCTGCCAAGGTGAACCGGAACGGCACCTGCGGCCCGGTCAACTCGGTCCTGGCGGGAACCCCGCGTCCCCTCGGATCCATGTTCAAGCTCTTCGTCCTGGGCGCCCTCGCCAATGCTGTACGCGAGCACCGCGTCAGCTGGGATGAGCAACTCCGTGTCACCGCGGGCATCAAGGTCGGTGGGAGCGGGACGATCCAAGATGCGCCCGTCGGAACGAAGCTGAGCGTTGAGGCCACCGCCCTCAAGATGATCTCGATCAGTGACAACACGGCCGCCGACATGCTCTTGAAGCTCGTCACCCGCTCCGCCGTCGAAGAACAGGTGCAAGCCTGGTCGTCGCACGCGTCGCTCGACGTCCCGTTTCTCACCGTCAGCGAGATGTTCGCTCTCAAGTACCACGACTTCCCGGCCCTTGCGGACCACTACTTGTCGCTAAGAGGCCGCGCGGATAGGAAAATAGCCCTCTGAACAGGTGCTTCGCTGCGTGAGAGTCCGGCGGCGCCGGGCTTAAGCAGACAGCGGGAAGCGGGTCTCGTAGCGTTGGACCGTGACCA
>Ga0181533_1001203_pt1 | contig 33608 bp, 33 predicted proteins | sample PEATcosm2014_Bin_45_FD_119772 | JGI IMG/M metagenome (GOLD analysis project Ga0181533, IMG submission 119772) | Peatland microbial communities from MTU Mesocosm Facility, Houghton, MI, USA - PEATcosm2014_Bin11_60_metaG | ecosystem: Environmental > Terrestrial > Soil > Wetlands > Peat | place...
GGCGTAAAAATGGGGCGACTTTGAAACTTCGCCCCACCTTATCATGAGGAGATATGCCCGGGATGGTCAATTTTCGGTTATCAAAAACCACTTTTGCTGGTCAATATTAGGTTATCAAAACCACAAATTGCACTGCCATGTTGCAGCAGGGATGAAATCAGAGACATCATTGGAAAAAAGTTAATACCCTTAATAATTCACTGCGCAATTCCTTTTTCAATCCTGCCTGTTGATAGTTATTATGTTTTTTGCATGCTCAAGGCTTATTTTCTGTACATAGATCCAGAGGATGAATCAGACAATCCTTTCGAAGGATCTTCCATTGATCTCTGCGGTAGCCCTCTCGATCCAAAATATATTCTTCAGATCGAAGAAGTTATCGAAAGGTAAGCTTGTATATTACGGACAACTACTGTCGGCTATTCCAATTAATTCCTCCCCCCGATTGCGATTAAGTTTCTCCCGTTTCCCCCCCAAGAGTGTCATTCTTGCTCATTTCGGTCACTTGACTGTGAGCAAGTCATTCTCTGAAGAACACCCTTCTACTCCGCACCGGCGCTTACTTTTCCAGACTCTCCTTTTCCGTTACTAACTCGCAATTGTCAAGGGTCAAGGGCTGACCCCAGCAAGACCAAATACAAGTTCTGCGCCGACGGCATGGATCCCCAGGCCATCGCCGACAAGATCCGCTGGCTGTCCCTCACGCCGCTGCCGAAGCAACAGCCGTTGTGGTGAGCAAAGCGAAATACAGTTGCGTCAGGGATACCCACCCATAGGGACGAACCTCAGGCAGTGTTAAGGTTCGGGCTCTGCCGGGTACTCCGGCGCGTCCAGCGGACGAGATCGCCAATGCAGGAAGTATGCTGTCAGGAAGTTCTTTGTTGCTGTTGTTGCTGTTGTTGGTGCTCGCGGGTCTTCTTGTAGAAGTCGTCAAGGCCTATTTTGGCCTGTCCAGCCAGGAATCTGGCCATCTCCTTGGCATAGGTGTCGAAGTCTATGGGGTACATTAATTGCCGCATGACAAGGTTGGTCATAGCATGGATAGTCACCCACATGCGATAAAACCGATACGCCAGGAAAACCCACGCCGCGAACACGACTATCCAGACGACATGCTGCGCGGAAAGAAAGGCCGACTGCGACCAGGGATAGACGCACAGAGGCACGCACACCACCATCAGTCCCAGCACATGCGCTATGATCTTGTCCTCGTCCATCGCCGCCTTTTGCATGAAGTAGAGGGGCGGCCCGGCGAGGCCCAGTATCTGGATTATCTTTTCCACTCCCATCTTTGTCACCTGCTTTTTTGCGTATGCGGGTACCACCAGATACAAGGCGAAAAGAAGCACATAGACGATCAGCGTGCTGAGCAACCACAGGAAGACAAGGAAGGCGGTGTCGGCTATCGTTATGCCAGCCGACGCCGAGGGCTTGGACAGATTTAGGCCGACGAACCATGAGAGAGCGACAAATAGCCCGCCGAGGAAGGTGTAGAATTCGTCCCGCCTCAAGCTTCCGGTGCCCAAGCCGAATATGTCCATGTGGTTCCCCCTTGTGACGGATATTGCCCGTCGGCTCTCCGTATCTTACAAAAAGCCGGGGGCTTTGACAAGCCCCACAACCATGACAAAATGTGCTATATTCGAGTGGAAGCAAAACATGCGGCAAGAAAGGAGAACCGTGGAGGGCGAGCAGGCGTCGGACAAGGTGACTATCGAGGATGCGATAAGGCTGAAGCACGAGCTGAACAAGAACATCTCCTACGGGCGCGGCGGGCTGAACGCCAGGGAGCTTGAGGAGATGGAAAATATGTCGAGCGAGCAGTATTCGGATGTCCGCAAGTCGCTTTCGTTCGTCAAAAAAGAATGGTGGTTTTTCCCCAACTATGTTTGGATTGCAACGATACTGCTCTCCTGCGTCGGCCTTTACTACTTCGCGGGCGGGGAATCCAGGCAGCTCTCGTCGCCACGATTATTTATTGCGTTAGCCAGCTTGCGTACAGGGAAGGGGTGAACTACGGCTTCGTTAGGGGATACGAGGACTGGCACACAATGGGAGTCCGCAAGGCGATGGGGGTTACCCCGGAAGACGCGGAAGACAGCCGGAAGCGAGCCGTGGAGATGGAAATGGATGACATGCTCGTCAAAGGGCTGGATGAGCGAAAGAACGCCGAGGCGAAGCAGGTTCTCATGTTCAAGCTTTTAATTGATACCTGCGTTTGGCTCGACGTAGCCAAAGACCATCGCAACGCCGCCCTCCTCGACACGATAGAAGTTCTTCTTCGGGGCGGTCGGCTTTCGATCCTGCTGCCGCGCATCGTTGTCGATGAGTTCGCGCGCAACAAGAAGCGGATCGTCGAGGAGAGCAGTCGGAGCCTGTCAGGCTCCCTTAAGAGAGCGACCGAGGCCGTGTGGCGGTTCGGCGAGGGCCGCAGGAAAAAGCTTGCGATCGAGTACCTAAACGAGCTTGACTACCGATTGCCGCGCTTGGGCGAGGCCGCCGTTGAATCCGTCGCCCGGATCGAAGCGATCTTCGCGTCGCAACCTGTGATCGAACTTTCGGACGCCGTTATGCTCCGAGCCGCAAACCGTGCGCTCCAGCAGAAGGCGCCGTTCCACCGACAGAAGAACAGCATCAACGACGCCATCCTCCTCGAGACGTACGCCGACTTCGTGAACGGGAAGACGGCCAAGGGCAAGCGCCTGGGCTTCGTCACGCACAACACCAAGGACTTCAGCTACCCCTCATCGGACAGCAGGCTCCCCCACCCGGATATTGTGCAGTATTTTTCAAGAATCCGTTCTCGCTATTTCATCAACCTCGCCGAGGCTCTGAAGCTCATCGACCGCGACCTGATCACGGATTCCATGATCGAGCACGAGTGGACGCAGGAGTCGAGGTCGTTGGCCGAGATTCTTGCCTCGATCGAAGAGCTGGCCGACAAGGTGTGGTATGACCGCCACCAACTTGTCCGTCAAAGGATCGAGGAGGGCAAGATAGCACTTGTTGACCGGGAAACATTCCCTGTGAAAAACCATCGGCGCCGCCCGATCCAAAAAGATGTCTGGAAGGGGGCTCTGAAAAGCGCGGCCCGCGTTGAGAAGAAATACGGCGTCGAAAACCTGGGGCCGTGGACGAAGTTCGAGTGGGGAATGATCAACGGCAAGTTGTCCGCCCTGCGATGGGTGCTTGGGGAAGATTGGGACGAGCTCTATACGTGAGCATGAACAGCCAAAATGAACCGCGATTTCTCTACAGGTATACCAACCTGAAAGGAGACTACCGCGACTGGACAAGGAAGATTCTGACGGACTCCGTCATTCACTTCGCCAGCCCTTCCACCTTCAACGATCCGTTTGACTGCCGGGTTAGGTTCTCGCAACGGATTGTTCACAACCTGCTGTGGCGCCGACACGCCGACCTCCTCAAGGAACGCACGACGCTCACCAGAAGCCAGCGCAGGGCTCAGGCCAAGCAAGCTGTCAAGGCAATCGACGACGCCGAATTTATCAACTTTATGACAGACGAACTACAGGGGTTCGTCAATAAGTGCGGTGTCCTGTCTCTCTCCGCCAACGACAGGAACATCCTGCTCTGGTCCCACTATGCGGCGGGGCACACCGGTGTATGTCTCAAGTTTGTCTGCGACGAAGAGAGGACCTTTTTCGCGGAGGCCTTGCGGGTCGCTTACTCCCCGACGTTCCCTGACATCAGCGTGACGGATACGAAACAGAAACAGGTCGATGCCTTTCTTCTCACCAAGGCGAGCGACTGGAGGTACGAGCAGGAGTACAGGATCATCGACCACAACAACGGCTCACGCGACAAGGGGTTCCAGGCCGACCTCCTGGCCGGGGTCGTTCTCGGTGCGCGCATGCCGCTTGAGGACAGGAAGGAAGTCGCGGCCTGGACGCGCGGGCGAAACGAGCCGGTGGAGCTGTTCGAGGCCGTGATCGTGGACGGCTCGTATTCGCTTGACATTAGGCCGTACGGGGGCTGATGAAAACATGAACCGGGACGAAACTTTCAACAACCAACTCGCCGTGGAAGTCGGCCGGAACAGGGACGCCATTGCCGACTTTCTTGGCAAAAGCAAAGTCGGCCAATGCAGCGGCAAGTGCACGGGCTTCGGAGGTTACAGCGACAAGGAGTGGGAGCTGTGGAATGGGAACAGGCGCCGTTAAGTGGCGCGGGCATTTGCGATGCATTGACGCCGGATTTCCGAGAGTTCCCGGTGGAAGCAGCTTTCCTTATTGTGATCCAAATTAAGCAGGGGCGATACTTTGCGAATGATCTCTTCCTCGATGGACCAAGGCCGCTCATGTTCGACCCAGGCAACATACGCGTTAGCCTCCATCCAGTCAGATAGCTTGGCCTCTCCTTCGCCGAAGGTGAGGCGTCCGCCAGCACGCCGAACAACTATCGAAAGCTTGTCGGCGAGGAGACACCCCAATGTCATTCGTAGCGTAGAGCACGATGCGTTCCTGTTGAAGTCGGCTCTAATACGCCTTCGGAGGTTGTTTCTGCTGTTCGCAGTGGCGGGGGATGTGCCGATATAGAGCAACTTGAGCCCTTTGAACTCCGGGACGCGACAGCACGGCACGGCTGGTGGCAACTCACGGAAGTACCAAGCGTAAATGCCACCTTCCTTCGGAACGGGACATGATCGGGCTAGAAACTCCGAACGGGAGCAAATTCTTGACGGGGACAGCAACGCGTCTACCACGGTATGCATAGTCACCAAATAAGTTTGCCTATGTCCTCAAGTTGGCGATCCTTGATGTCCTGTGGACAGTGCCTGCCCTTGCATGAGAAATGAAAGTGATCAAACACAACTTTTTGAGGGGATTCGTATAAGACTGGTAGCGAGCCTTGATGCCGTATGGGTTCTTTGCGAAGCCCCGAAAACTGGGGCGTCCTTCTCAGCAGATGACCGACAGTACGAGGAATAAAGATGTATTTTGCGGGGCCGTCAAACCAAGCCTTAAGCCGATCCATATGTGAGGACTCCATGTCGTCGTCCTCCAAGTGGCTTCGGCCACAAGTCGGGACATCGATGAGCTCGACAAAGGAGACACACTCCGCATGCTCACGTGTAAAACCAATCTTGGAAAACTGCTTATGGTACTTGGCTCCGTCTCCTCGGTACTCCGGATGCAGGAATGGATGATGGAACCCCCTGTCCGTCCAGTAGTGAACACCGTTCTCAAGGTATGAGCGGATTTCTGGGAAGTGTTTCCATTCATCAATACAGGCGTTGAAATTAGCATCGAGGCCGAAAAAGAGGAACCGAGCCTTCTCCGGGTCGGCGCCCTGGTATTTCGTATGTGAGTAAAGCTCAACGAGTTCATCGTTCCGATGCTTGCAGTACATGTGTTCCTCCAAAGCTCGCTGACAGGCGAACTATACTATATTTGAGATGCATATGAAAAGCCCCAGCACGACTTGGCCGCAAGACTAACCCCATGCAGGTTTGATATAATTCAGCAGTTCTTTATAAATGGCGGAGAGGGAGGCGTCCTACGCTCCCCTATCAAATCCTTACGGAGGTGTAGTTATGAGTAAGCTGATTACTCATCTACTGATGGGGAGGCGCTTTTTGGAGATGACTGTCGCTAGTTGCCAGCCGGGAGAGCAATTTGCGTCCTCGTGCTTTTGAGCTGAGGGCTTTGGCGGGGTCGGCTCCCGTTGAGAGAATTCGCTCACCTTTCAAAGAAGGCAACCCGAAGTTTGGCGTTGTGCGTGGGTGCGCTCGAAAAAGCCCCGCGCGGCGCCTCCCTCCCCGCCATCTACGAGGAAGCGTTTCCGGTGGACACCATCAATGCAGACTGCTTATCGCTGCCGCCGACAGCATCATCCCTACTATGACCATGATCATTATGACGAGATAAAGCGGCCACTTTCGGCTCAATCCTGTAAGGGCCAGGTCCGCCCCGATCGTCGTGCCCACGAGGATAAAGATTCCCGACAGCCAATTTAAGAAGTGGAAGCCAAGCCAGAGCTCGACGACCAGGGAAATGACCGCAAGTAGTTTTAAGACCAGGAAAAGCGAGGCGTGCGCCGAGGGGTTGTTCGTCTCGAACGGTGAGACAAGGAGGAACTGGGAGAAATCAATATTAGGGACACATCCCAATTTTGATCACGGGTCAAGCATCGGAGGTGCGAAAGCTTGTGCCCGCCAATACCGAATACCGCTGGTAACCTGCAGAATGATCAGGATGCGCTGAGACTAGGTGTGAGGACTTAATCATGCAATGTCCACCTGCTCCGCAAAAACCATTAAACACGGAAGATCTTGATTTCCGCGCTTATCAGGTAACACAGAGGCAGCGACTGCACATATTTTACTGCTTGTCTCTCATTTGCAGAAAAAAATCATATCCTCTGGTAAATACCAGACTTAATAAGTAAAATAACCCCATGGCAATCAAGAAAAGCGAACTTTACAGTTCCCTCTGGTCGAGCTGCGATGAACTCCGGGGCGGCATGGATGCCAGCCAGTACAAGGACTATGTGCTGGTGATGTTATTCATGAAATACGTCAGCGATAAATACGAAGGTGTGCCCTATGCCCCCATTACCATTCCCAAAGGGGCAAGTTTCAGTGACATGGTGGCGCTCAAAGGAAAGCCTACCATAGGCGATGACATCAACAAGAAGATCATCGGCCCCATTGCGGATGCAAACAAGTTGTCCGACATGCCGGACTTCAATGATGTGACCAAGCTCGGCAGCGGCAGGGAGATGGTTGACCGCCTTACCAACCTGATTGCCATTTTTGAGAACAAGGCGCTGGATTTCAGCAAGAACCGAGCGGAGGGCGATGATATCTTGGGCGATGCATATGAATACCTTATGCGTCACTTCGCTACGGAAAGCGGCAAAAGCAAAGGTCAGTTCTATACACCGGCAGAAGTCAGCCGCATTATGGCAAAGATTATAGGGATTAATACCGCCAACACGAGCGCGCAAACAACTGCTCATGACCCCACCTGTGGTTCCGGTTCATTGCTTCTAAAGGTCGCGGATGAAGCAGGAAAGACTATTACTCTTTATGGGCAGGAGAAAGACTCAGCTACTTCCGGACTGGCACGCATGAACATGATTCTGCATAACAATCCCACCGCTGAAATCAAGCAGGGCAATACCTTAGCCAATCCCGTCTTTCTGAATGAACATGGCGCGCTCAAAACCTATGACTATGTTGTTGCCAATCCCCCCTTCAGTGATAAACGCTGGCGCAATGGTGTTGACGCTGTCGGTGATATTCATGGGCGGTTTAAAGACTATGGCATTCCACCGGCTAAAAACGGGGATTACGCCTATCTACTTCATATCATACATACTCTGAAAAGCAAGGGTAAGGGAGCCTGCATACTTCCCCACGGGGTTTTGTTCAGGGGTAACGCGGAAGCGGAGATCCGTAAAAATATTATCCGTAAAGGGTACATCAAAGGAATTATCGGCCTGCCTGCTAACCTCTTTTACGGCACTGGTATTCCTGCCTGCATTATTGTGCTTGATAAAGAAAATGCCTATAACCGCAAAGGTATTTTCATGATAGATGCCGGTAAAGGTTTTATGAAAGACGGCAACAAGAACCGGCTCCGCAGTATGGACATTCACAAGATTGTCGATGTTTTCAATAAGCAGACCGAGATCGATAAGTACTCACGAATGGTTCCGTTCTCCGATATTGAGAAGAACGAATCCAACCTGAATATCCCCCGCTATATCGACAGCCAGGAACCCGAGGATATCCAGGATATCGAAGCCCATCTGCTCGGGGACATTCCCAATGCCGATATAGAGGCACTTGAAAACTACTGGGCGGTCTGCCCAACCTTGGGGAAAAAGCTTTTTGGAAAAAGCTCACGCCCAAAGTATTTCCATTTGAAGGTGGGAAAAGACGAGATCAAGCCGACGATCTTTCAGCACCCCGAATTTGAAGCATTTAGCAATGAGATGAATACCTTGTTTACAAAGTGGAAAAGGAAGAGCACTGCATTTTTGAAGGAACTGAAACCTGGCTTCCACCCCAAAGAGGTGATATTTGATCTTTCCGAAAATCTGCTAGCGCACTACACCGGCAAAGACCTGACCGATAAATACGATGTCTATCAGCACCTGATGGACTACTGGGCCGAGGTGATGCAGGATGACTGCTACCTTATCGCTGCCGATGGCTGGAAGGCTGAAACCTATCGCATTCTGGTTGAGAACAAGCAGAACAAAATGGTGGACAAAGGCTGGGCCTGCGACCTCATTCCCAAGGAACTGGTGATTAAGCGCTATTTCCCTAAAGAAAAACAGGACATTGAGGCCTTGGAAGCTGCAAGCGAGACCATTGCCGGACAGCTTACTGACCTGGAAGAAGAACATAGCGGCGAAGATGGCTTTTTTGCTGAACTGGACAAGGTAAACAAAGGCAATCTGCAAAATCGCCTCAAAGAAATCAAAGGCGATTCTGATACCGAGGAAGAAATCAAGGTTTTGGAAGCCTACCTTGACCTTATTGAACAGCAAGCGGAAACCAACAGGAAAGTCAAAGAAGCCACTGCAGCGCTAGACAAAAAGGTCTATGACAAATACCCTACGCTCACCGAAGACGAGATCAAAACGCTTGTGGTAGAGGATAAATGGATGGCGACCATTGAGAATGCTATCCATACCGAAATGGATAGAATCAGCCAGCAGCTGACCCAGCGGATAAAAGAACTGGCAGAGCGGTACGAAACGCCGTTACCACAACAGACCTCCGAAGTGAGCGAGATGGAACAGAGAGTCAACGCTCACCTGGAAAAGATGGGGTTTGCATGGAAGTAAAAAAGGGCTTCAAGCAGACCGAGGTGGGAGTGATTCCCGAGGATTGGGAAGTAAGAAAGCTGGGTGAAATTGCTGATATTAAAACAGGGCCATTTGGTTCATCGCTTCATGAAAAAGATTATGTTGAAGATGGTACGCCCATAATTACCGTCGAACATTTAGGTGAACGAGGAGTAGTACATCAAAATTTGCCTATGGTTTCCGACTTTGATAGAAAAAGATTGGGATCTTATTCATTGAAAACTGATGATATTGTTTTTAGTCGTGTGGGTTCAGTGGATAGAAATTCTTTAATCAGTAAGAAAGAAAATGGCTGGCTGTTCTCTGGGCGTCTTTTGCGAATTAGAATTAACTATGATTGGCTTTCCCCAACTTATTTGAGTTATTATTTTCATCAAGAGCCAACGAAGCAAAGAATAAGAAGTGTTGCTGTTGGACAAACAATGGCATCTCTAAATACCGAAATTCTTAAAAATATTTCGGTTGCTGTCCCTCCCACCAAAGCAGAACAAACGGATATTGCCACCTCTTTAAGCGATACCGATGCCTTGATTCATTCCTTGGAAAAACTTATTGCCAAAAAACGCAACATCAAACAAGGAGCCATGCAGGAACTGCTCAAACCCAAAGAGGGCTGGGTGGTGAAGAAGTTAGGGGAGATTTTTACTTTTCATGGTGGATTTACTGCGTCACGAGAACAGTTATCTGATGATGGATATTGTTATCTTCATTATGGGGATATACATGGAGCAAAAAAAACTTTCATTAATGTAAAAAGTGATTATGCAGATATTCCTAAGCTTCAAATCTGTTTAAAAAAAGTTTCACCAAAATCATTGTTGAATGAGGGGGATATTGTTTTTGTGGATGCTTCGGAAGACGATGAAGGCACAAGTAGGCATATCATTGTAAGAAATCCAGATGGAGTCCCCTATATTTCTGGTTTACATACCATAGTTGCTAAGAGCAAAGATGATTCACTCGATATAGACTATAAGTGCTATTGTTTCCACAGCGATTATATAAAAAGTCAGTTTAAGTTTTATGCAGTTGGCACCAAGGTAAGCGGCATAAGTAAAACAAATATTGCAAAAATTGAACTTATTTTCCCAAATCCTGCTGAACAAACCCGCATCGCCGCCATCCTTTCAGACATGGACGGCGAAATCGAGGCTCTTGAAAAAAAACTGGATAAATATAAGATGATAAAGCAGGGGATGATGCAGGAACTTTTAACCGGGAAAACAAGGTTGATATGAGGACAAAATGAAAAACTACTACAGGATCATGCTGGGAAGGAAGAGTGTTCATGCTGAGGATTGTTTTTCTGGGAGCTTTATCGGTGCCGACTTCGGCATTGCTGAAGATCTTACCAAAAGATTGCCGGATGAGTGGCGTGAATTTAATCGGCAATTCATCCTAATTTATCAAGCTGGACACCCGGATAAAAGCAAGATTGCAGCTGGTTTGGCGTGCGGGTTCTTGTGGACTGTTTCAAAAGGCATTAAGAAGAGCGACATCGTGATCTGCCCTGATGGATCCGGGCGTTATCGCGCTGGAGAAGTGATTGGCGATTACCACTATCAGCCCGGCGGAGTTCTACCACATCGGCGCCCAGTGAAGTGGCTATCCCAAACCATTGATCGCTCCGATATGAGTGAGGCACTCCAACACTCCACTGGCTCGATCGGCACGGTTAGCAATATCACGAGCTATAGTGAGGAGATCGAGAAGCTGCTAGGTAGCGGAGACGGACCTAAAATAATTGTAACTGACGAGACGATTGAAGACCCCTCGACATTTGCTATGGAAAAGCATCTTGAAGATTTTCTAGTGTTGAACTGGGGACAGACTGATTTTAGCAAGGAATATGACATATATGAAGAAGACGGTGAACGTGCTGGACAACAATATCCTACTGATACCGGACCAATTGATATCCTGGCCATCAGCAAGAATAAGAAGGAGTTGCTGGTGGTTGAACTAAAGAAAGGTCGTGCAAGTGATTACGTGGTTGGGCAGATTCAGCGTTATATGGGTTATGTAATGGAAGAATTGGCAGAAAATGATCAAGTTGTAAGAGGTGCGATAATCGCTTTGGAAGATGATCTGCGTATCCGTAGGGCATTGAAGGCAGCGCAGAACATAGATTTTTATCGTTATCAGGTAAGTTTTAAACTTTATAAGGCTTAAATGAATCAAGTAGGCCAAATAGAGAAGCTCGCCCAGAAACGAGTGGTGCAATTATTCACAGATGAGCTTCAATACGCCTATCTTGGCAATTGGGAAGATCGCCCGAACAACGGCAATATCGAGGAAGAACTTTTAACCAACTACCTCACAAAAAAAGGGTATACCCCGACCCTTATCAGTAAGGCACTTTACGAACTTCGGGTTGCCGCCAACAACTACAACGAGAGCCTCTATACCAACAACAAAAATGTCTATAAACTGCTCCGCTATGGTGTTCCGGTTAAAGCGGAAGCAGGCGAGAATTTTGAAACTGTCCATCTCATTGACTGGCAAAGTCCCGAAAAGAACGACTTTGCCATTGCCGAAGAGGTCACTATTCAAGGCAACCATGAAAAGCGACCTGATATTGTTCTCTATGTTAACGGTATTGCCATCGGTGTACTGGAACTCAAACGCAGCACTGTCTCTATTGGTGACGGGATCAGACAGAGCATTGTCAACCAGCAGAAAGAGTTTATCGAATCATTTTTCTCCACGGTGCAGTTTGTTTTCGCTGGAAACGACACCGAAGGCTTGCGCTATGGCACTATTGGCACGCCAGAAAAGTTCTTCCTCAATTGGAAGGAAGATATAGATGATGTCAGCCGTTTGCAAATGGATAAATACCTGCTCAAGATTTGCGATAAAAAGCGGCTTATCGAGATTGTCTACGACTTTGTCCTCTTTGACGGCGGTATCAAGAAACTTCCTCGTGCACATCAGTACTTTGGCATCAAAGCAGCCCAAGAACATATTCGTAGTCGTGAAGGGGGCATCATCTGGCACACACAGGGGAGCGGCAAGAGCATTGTCATGGTACTTCTCGCCAAATGGATTTTAGAGAACAATCCTAATGCCCGTGTTGCCATTATTACTGACCGTGATGAGCTGGACAAGCAGATCGAGCGGGTGTTTAATGATGCAGGAGAGCCGATCAAGCGCACTACTAGTGGCCGTGATTTAATGGCGCAACTCGCAGAGGCCAAACCGAGGCTGTTATGCTCACTGGTGCACAAGTTCGGCAAGAAGGGTGTCGATGACTTTGATGGGTTCATCAAAGAACTGGAAAGCCAACCCACCCACGCAGTGGGGGAACTCTTTTTATTTGTCGATGAATGTCATCGCACCCAAAGCGGCAAGCTGCACCGCACCATGAAGGCCATGTTGCCCAGCGCTATTTTTATTGGTTTCACAGGCACACCGCTTCTTAAACAAGACAAACAGACCAGCCTGGAAGTATTTGGCAAATATATCCACACATATAAGTTCAATGAGGCGGTTGAAGATCAAGTGGTTCTGGACCTGATTTATGAGGCGAGGGACATTGACCAGAAAATTTCTTCATCCGAAAAAATTGATGCCTGGTTTCAATCCAAAACCAAAGGATTGAATGACTTCCAGAAATCAGAGCTGAAAAAGAAATGGGGCACGATGCAGAAGGTGCTAAGTTCACGCTCCCGAATGGAGAAGGTAGTAAGCGATATAATTTTCGACTTCAACGTCAAGCCACGGCTAAGTTCTGAAAGAGGAAATGCCATTTTAGTGGCGTCCAGTATTTATGAGGCGTGTCGCTATTTTGAGATGTTTCAGAAAACCGAACTGAAAGGCAAATGTGCCGTAGTGACGTCCTATAACCCAGCAACCCGGGACATTACCGTTGAGGACACCGGGGCCAATACCGAAACGGAAAAAGAATTTATTTTCAAAATCTATACGGATTTATTAAAGGACGTAAAAGCAAAACCGAACCAAACCAAAACCGAATCTTACGAAGATGAGGTTAAGAATGCATTTATCAAAGAACCTGTGAATATGCGGCTCCTGGTTGTGGTGGATAAGCTCCTCGTTGGTTTTGATGCTCCAGCCTGTACCTATCTTTATATTGACAAGTCCATGCAGGACCATGGCCTATTTCAGGCGATCTGCCGGGTAAATCGCCTGGATACAGACGATAAACAGTTCGGCTACATCGTGGATTACAAAGATCTCTTTAGGAAAGTTGAAAATGCGGTGGCAGTGTATACAGCTGAGTTGGATTATGACGTGTTTGAAAAATCGGAATGCGATATTCTTCTGCAGGATCGTTTGAAGAAGGGACGTGAACGCCTTGATAATGCCCTGGAAGAAATTGCCCTACTCTCTGAACCTGTTGCCCCCCCGAAAGATACCCTGGCACATATCCGCTACTTCTGCGGCAACACGGAAGTCCCTGAAGAGCTAAAGAGTCGTGAAGTGAGAAGGACTGCACTGTACAAGGAAACAGTGGCTGTGATACGAGCCTATGCCAACATTGCAGATGAGATGGAAGCGGCAGGATATGGGGAAAAAGAGATTACGGATATTAAGAAACGAATCGACTTCTATTTGAAACTGCGTGAAGAAATCAGAAAAGCAAGCGGTGAAACCCTTGACCTAAAAACATATGAGGCCGATATGCGGCATTTGATTGATAACTATATACAGGCTGAAGAACCTAAAAAGATTTCACCTTTCGAAGATATGACTCTCTTAGAAATTATTGTTAATACAGGTATTGCTGATGCCATAAATACTTTACCGAAAGGCATACAGGGCAGCAAGGAGGCTGTTGCGGAAACCATAGAGAATAATGTCCGGAGTAAAATCATTAAGGATCATCTGATTGATCCGGCTTTTTTTGAGGAAATATCAAAGCTGCTTGATTCCGTCATCAAAGAGCGTAAGGCCAATGCCGTCAGCTATGAAGCGTATTTGAAAAAGATAGCCGATCTAGCAAAGAGGGTGCTCGAAGGGAAGAGTATAGATACACCTGACGGGCTGAAAACGCCCGCACAAAGGAGGCTTTACAATAACCTGGGGGAAAATGAGGAATTAGCATTGGCTGTTCATAATAAAATCGTCATGAACAGGCCGGACAACTGGAAAGGAAACAGAACCAAGGAACAGATTATAAAAGGCATATTGTATGAAGTTCTTGGTGATGAAAAAGAGGTTGAACGAATCTTTCCTATCGTAAAAGAACAGGGCGAATACTGATATGGAACAAGTGCAATTAGGCAACATCACGGTTGACGTTGTGCAAAAAGACATCAAAAACATTCACCTAAGTGTTTATCCGCCGACTGGACGTGTAAGAATTTCAGCGCCCTTCAGAATGGACTTGGACACTATCCGGGTGTTTGCTATTTCAAAGTTAAGCTGGATAAAAAAACAACAGACTAAACTAAGAAATCAGGAGCGAGAAGCCCCAAGGGAATTTCTGAACTGGGAAAGTCATTACTTCAACGGCAAACGCTATTTGCTGAAAGTGATTGAGCATGATGTGGCGTCCAGAGTTGAACTAAAACACAGCAAAATTGAATTATACGTAAGGCCAGGAACAAGCAAGGAGAAAATGCAATCACTGCTCAATGAATGGTATAGGATGAAACTCAAAGAAACAGTGCCCTTACTAATTGAGAAATGGGAAAAGAAGATGCATGTTAAGGTCAATGAGTTTGGGATCAAAAAAATGAAAACTAAATGGGGCACATGTAACCGAGAGGCCAAAAGGATATGGTTGAACCTCGAACTTGTGAAGAAGCCGGCTGAATGTCTGGAATATATTGTTGTGCATGAGATGGTCCACCTTAAAGAAAGAAACCACAACGATAGATTCATTTCATTAATAAACGAGCTGATGCCTAAGTGGCACTTCTATAAAGAAGAGTTAAATCGCAGCCCCTTGCGGCATGAACATTGGAGTTATTGATCTGAGAGACTGGTTATTTTCAAAAGAAGTCCACACGATGGTAAGGTTGCACTGACATGTGAACTTCTGTGAGTAACAAAGTGCACTATTGCTTTTCCGTTCTATTAAACAAATGGGCGGATTTCATCCGCCCTGTCCATTTTTCATTTCATAAGCGATCTTATTGTATAGAGTACTTGAGCGCTTTACCGGCTTTGAATTTGGCAGTCTTTGAAGCCTTTATCTTTATTACAGCACCGGTTTGAGGATTCCTTCCTTTACGTGCAGCCCTTTTGCCGACAGAGAATGTTCCAAAACCTATCAGCGTAAACTTGTTGCCCTTTTTGAGGGTCTTCTTCACGCAATCGATAAATCAATCCAGAGTTTTCCCTGCTGCCGCCTTTGAAATACCAGCATCTTTTGCCATCTTCTCTACAACTTCCGCCTTTGTCATGAAATGAATACCTCCTGAAAATTATTTTGCACCATATTATACACCAGATCATAATCCAGCCTCGCATCGCAATTGCGTCATTCAATACAATCTATCTTAGCTTTTGGATAACTCTGAACCGAATCCCTCTTTGATCTACTAACCACTGGCCACGCCATAATGACCGGAATTAAATAATTTTCAATTATTTTCATTTTTTTTCGTTTTCCGGCTTGACAAATTTCTCCAGATTCCTAAAAAGGATTGTGGGCAATCAATCAGATAACCAGATCACGGAGGCAAAGCATGTACATCAAACAAGAAGACTTTAACTATCTTGAGGGTTTATACAAAAGCCTTGACGAGACACAGAGAAACAAGCTGCTGGCGATCATTACGAAGGCTGCAAGCAAACGGATCGGAGAGGAGGTCAACAAAATCAATGTCGTAGATGACAGTATCTTTGACAAACAGGGTTTCGAACCCGGGGAATTCATCACGCGGACAATTATCAAGAAGGCTTACAAAGAAGCCAAGGGGGTTAAGTAATATGGATAGGGCGCAGGAGACAGTATATGTTATTGATACCAGCGTTCTGATAGCAGACCCAAAAGTCTTTTTCAGGCTTGGCAGGAGTCAGATTGTTATCCCACTTGCGGTAATGAAAGAGCTCGACGGCCTGAAGAAAAGTTCAAACCCCTCCAGGGCCGGAGCGGCCAGAAGGGTAACGAGAATTCTAGATGTATTAAGCAGCAATCAGGACATAGCCTGCGGCGCAGAGACTTTTGCAGGTTCGTTAGTCAGGATATTCAGCAGGTATTTGGCAGTTGACGGGCTTGCAAGCGACGCCGACAACAAAATAGTGGGCACAGCTCTGAGCATCAAGCATGAGACCGGCATCGATAACGTCGTGTTATTGACCACCGACGGCAACATGAGGAACGTCTCTCGGGCATTCGGGTTAAGGGCTGAGAATTATCCCCTGGGTCTGAACATTTTCTGATAATCCAGACAGCAAGGCGTATTCAAATACCAACCCTTCTCTGGATAACAAGGCTGCATAGTGCCATGGGGGACAAATAATGAAACAGATGAAAGCAGGTCTTGAGACATTAGCGCCGGTATATCTCATTATTCCTTATAAAACTGATAGGAGGTGAGGGGCATGATACGAATATTAGCGCTCTGGATATTCGCTATGATGGGGGATATTCTTCAATGGAAAAGCGAAAAGACTGAGATTCGGGACAAAATCCTAACACACTACAACATAGTGATAACCGAGCAGTGTGTAACCCGCTACCAACTGGTCGGACTGCTGGTTAAGACAAGTTCGGTCACATTACCGTGCCTGTTGATCGCCAATATTTTTTACCATCTGACTGCGCCGCAACAAATAACCCCTCAAAGGGGCAAGGAGGAGATACATAATGAGCTGGGTGTTTGACCTTTTTGCTTTATATTGTTTCGGGTTTTTCGACGATCCGATACAGCAGGAACTGTTTGAGCAACCGCTGATCGAGGAAGATTATCTGGAGGATTTATCATCTTACAGTTCGCCAGAGGACTTTTATTATGCAGACTATGATTATGACTATGACGATTAAGTATTATTGGGGCTGGGCAACATATTTTCCGCCTCGGCACCTCTTTGCCCCGCCGTACCTGCCTCAAAGACTGCTGGAGGGCGTCATGTTCGAGGGTCCGAATCTTGATGGCTATATTATAGCGCAATATGTAAAAAAACACTTTATAAGCAAAAAAGGGGGCAAGCGCATGTTTGACGATATGCAGAAAGGACGCAGGGTATTGCCGCAGGATAAGTATGAATTTCTGAGACCGACACTTCTCACAGAAGGATTAATGGCATTCGGCTTTGCTTGCGGTTACCGCTGGTTGCCCATACTTGAAGGTCTTTTTCGCAAACATGGAGTAATATCTTTGACAAACAGGTCCATTTCCTTATAACTATTTATGGATAAAAGACCTGCCTATACACTTAGCATAACCATATCCGCTCAAAAGAGAAAGAGGAAATAGGATGAAAATATTATTCGTGACGGACCTGCACGGGAATCAACGGAATTATGACCGCCTTTTTGAAGTCGCCAAAGACTTCCATGCGTATGCTGTAATCAACGCCGGTGACATGCTGCCTAACTATGGCAGCATATTCAAGCAGCTCCAATTCATTACGTACAACCTCGACAGACACTTTGCTAAATTCGATGAAAAAGGCATTCATTATCTTTGCTATTTGGGGAATGACGACCTGAGGATGTTTGACCAGGCTTTTGATGAAGCTTGCAGCAGATACCCCTTCATATACAATATCGCACAACGCAAGGTATCGATAAAAAACTATGAGTTCATCGGCATGAACTGGGTCGTCGATTACCCGTTCGGGCTGAAAGACCGATGCAGGATGGATACGCAGGATTATGTCTTTCAGAAACAGCACGGTAAAGGATTATTGTCCTCTAACAAGGGCTGGCAGGAAATTGAAGACTGGTACTCATATGCAAGAACGCTCCCGACCATAGAGGACGAACTGAACCGGTTGGTGCGCCCTGACAACATGAGGCGGAGCATATACGTCATCCATATGCCGCCCTGTTGTTTGGGGCTGGATAAATGCAGAGGCGGCGATGAAGTGGGCTCCAGGGCTTTATACAATTTCCTTGAAAGACATCAGCCCCTGCTTTCTCTTCACGGGCACATTCATGAATCGCCAGATGTCACTGGAATATGGAAGGCAACCATAGGGGAAACAGTATGCATTCAACCTGGTCAGCTTAAGGGATTCATCTATGTGACGATCGATCTGGATACTATGGAGTTTGAACGACATGCAATCTGACCACTGCTGTCGAGAACTGGGAAATAGAAGGGAATCTGCATAAAACCAAAACGATAAAGGAGATGAACATGGGGAAAACAGAGAAAAGCGTAATAGCTGGTTTGGCGGGAATAGTCCTATTTCTGATTGTATGGACTGGCTGGGACAACCATAGAGATAAAATAGTCATTTCGAGCGAGCCTGCCGGCATAGCACAAACAGCGCAGTTTCATCCGTCAGCCATCAGGGGCGCCGATACAACCCAGATAACAACTGATAAAGGCACTTTTTTGGTAATCGGCACGTTCCAGCTGATTAAGGGTGCTGAACTTGTCTTTGAGAAACGCGCCTCCGGTAACCGCTACCTTTGTGACCATAAAAGCGGATTCTGTAACAGATTGAATTAGTGGCTTTATGTTTAATAGAGATAGAACAAGTTAGACAAACAAGATGAATTCCGCACAAGAGGAGGAAGGGGAAAGTGCAATTTGAATGCGATGGCCGGCGGGTTACCGGGTTTGAGATGGCATTGCTATGCGGTATTCAGGCATTTGTTATTGTCACAAATCTTGTTATGAACGTAATTATAGTAATTCCTGTCTTTGCCCTTGTGGCCTGGTTTGTGAGCCTAACACCGGCCGGCACATGGGTAGCAGAAGGATTGAAACTGCTCTATATAAGCGTCAAGAGCGCGGACCTTTACAAACTGGGGGCAGCACTGGGGTTTATAAAGTGCTTTATCATGCGGTCAGGCAATAACCATACACGCTCGAAAGCAGATAATACTTAAAACAGGGAGGATAAGCATGTTTGATGATATATCAAAAGAACGCCGGCAATTGCTCCAGGATAAATACGAATTCCTGAAGCCGACACTTCTGACCGAAGGGCTGATGGCCTTCGGCTTTGACTGCGGTGACGGATGGCTGCCGATACTCGAAGATTTGTGTGACAAAATTGATGAAGAACTAAAGAAGTCCGCACTTATAGGCTTTAAAGTTGTGCAAATAAAAGAAAAATTTGGGACGCTGAGATTCTATGTTCAAGACGGAAATAAGGTTATTAACGAACTGATCAATGCAGCTTCAAAAAAGGCGGCTATAACCTGTGAGGACTGCGGGAAGCCAGGGCGGAGGAGAACACTCAATGCGGGGAAATTCCACGGCTGGGTTAGAACGCAGTGCGACGGATGTTTTACATTGTCAACGCAAAAATAGAGGAAGCCGCAGGTAAGGAGACCAAATAAATGAAACTGATGAAAAAAGATATCAAGTCGAACGAGCAGGTTACAACTTTCTTTGCCTTGGAATCCATGCAGATAAGAAAGAGCAATAAAGCCAAACAAAACTTCCTGGCTCTGAACCTTTACGACAAGAGCGGGAAGATAACCGGTTATCTCTGGAATGAACCGTTGGAGACCGCAGCCACACTGCAAGAAAAGTCATTCGTCAAAGTCAAAGCTCTTACGACAACAGTAAACGGCTCTCTGATCCTCAACATTGATCGCATAAGGAAAGCGGAAAGGAATGAGGTTGATTTGAGAGATTTTCTGGAGGTCGTAGCCGGGGGAGTGGAGTTATGGCATAAAAGATTACTCGAATCTGTAGAACTCATAAAAGATCAGAACTGTGACCGTCTGGCTCGTGAGTTCCTCAATGATGAGGGCTTCATGGAACTATTTTTGACATCCCCGGGCGGAGTCTCAGTACATCACAATTACATCGGAGGCCTGCTGGAACATACGGTCGGCATTATGGAACTGGCAGTCCTTCATGCTGATAGGCACCCTGCCCTGCTTGATAAGGACCTGCTGCTCACCGGCGCTTTTCTTCATGATATAGGCAAAACGCGAGAAATCTACTGGGAGATAGCTAAAGAATACACAACCGAGGGGAAGTTCCTCGGCCATATAGCTATAGGGCTTTCTTTGCTTGAAGAAAAGTTGCGCAATTTAAAGAGTTTTCCGGCTGATCTCTCCTTGCTGCTAAAACATATGATCCTCTCGCATCATGGCACTTTGGAATGGGGCAGCCCGGTAAGGCCTTCTCCTCCCGAGGCACTTTTGCTGCATTTACTCGACAATGTCGATGCCAAGGTTAATCACATGTACTGCCACCTAGGGGTATCAGACCCTGGGGCAGAATGGAGTCTTTACGACAAGGTCCTTAACACGGAAATCTATCAGAAGAAATTTGAAAAGCAATCAATCAGGAGTTTAGAAAGAGTAGAAGCGTGACCAGAAAAAAGCGGGAATCACCGTAGGAAAATCCAATCGTCAACATTTTGCACATGGCAGACAGACAGAATTTTGCCGAATATATGAAGGCAATAAACAAAGGGATGAGGCAAACATAGGAATGAAAATGGAAAAGGCAGTTGGTTATATCCGTGTTTCAACCTCAGAGCAAGCCACTGAGGGAATCTCCCTCGACAATCAAAGAGCGAAGATTAAAGCCTATTGCGAGCTCGAGGACCTGGAACTCATGGACATAATAGAGGACGCTGGAAAGAGCGGTAAGAACCTTCGCAGGGAGGGTATACTGGAGCTCATAGGCAAGGTGAAGGGCAAGAAAATTGATTCTATTGTCGTGTACAAGCTTGACCGACTCTCCCGAAAGGTTATCGATACTCTCACTCTGATTGAAACCTTCGAGAAAGCCGGTATCACCTTCCATTCACTCAATGAGAAGATTGATACCAGTACAGCTATGGGCCGTTTCTTCCTTAATATCACGGCATCGCTGGCTCAGATGGAGAGGGATTTGATAAGCGAAAGAACAAAAGATGCACTACAGATGAAGATATCCAATAACGAGAGGGCTGGACAGATACCTTACGGGTACAGACTTGCAGAGGACGGAAACACTCTTCTCCCTATTCCACAAGAACAGGAAATGATACAGACAATAAAAAGACTTCATAGCCAGGGCATGGGATACCGGGCAATATGCCGTGAATTAGGAGCAATAGGACAGGGGAAGAAGTGGCATCCCCAAACAGTAAAAAACATTTTGAAAAGGGCCGCATAAATGGTTGGTTGTCAATGACCGTCCGGTGATTGACAAATTAATTGTGAATCTTACGACTTCCCTTGACAGTTCTGATATTGCACTAATGCAACACAAGGGCCGGTAAAAAGCACCGGACCTGGATAGATAGAATTCTCATTAAGCATTCACATTAAGCAAAGTTGCGCAAAGAGGGCAGTTCCAACTCCTATTTATTTTTGGTATTGTTTATAGGTTATATCCATTTTTATCAATTTTCTCTTAAAGTCTGCCACTTTATTCTTCTTTGTATCTTTATCGTCATTTTGCAAAACGAGGCCCATCTCCATAGCACATCTTCTTAACACATCACGATATCCTCGATGTTTTTCCAGTAATTCTTTTATTTTCTGTATTTCGAATTTCCTGCAAGCATCCATAACTTCTTTATAAGTCATTTTTGAAACGTCTATTATCTGCTCATTTTCTGTATTACTGGAAAAAGGCAACTGCTCAAATTCGATCGCATCCTCATCGACTACATACCCAGCCTTCCCCTTACGTCTCTCTAATAAGGCTTGGCTTAAAACATTGATCAGTTCCCTGAAATTGCCTGGATAATGATACTTTAAAAGCTTGAAGAAAGCTTTGTCCGAAAGTATTGTGCGTCCTTTGTAGTGCTCTGAGGCTTGTACCACAGTCTGAAAAATATCATGTATTGGATGATAATAATCGTCCAACGGAATAGGAGCATCTTTGAGTAAAGCTCTCAAAGGAGGCATAGTCATCTTAAATGTACTGATACGATAATATAGATCGGATCGGAATGCATTTCTTTTGATTTCTGTGAGGAGATTCTTGTTTGTAGCACATATAATTCGAATATCTAAGTGAATATGATTGCGTGGATCGTCTCCGAGGCGAACTATTGTTTTATCGTTTAACGCCCTTAGTAGTTTCGTTTGTACCTGCATTGGCATATCGCCTATTTCATCTATAAATAAGGTTCCATTGTTTGCTGCTTGCAAGTATCCTATCTTATCGTGAGCGCCGCTAAATGCACCTCTGACATGTCCGAATAACTCTGATTCAAATAGAGTTTCTGGTATGCTTGCACAATTAACGGCAATAAAACTGTTAGCCCGCCTATTGCTCCTAAAATGCATTGCCTTCGCTATTAGTTCCTTGCCGGTGCCTGTTTCGCCTTCAATCAAAACAGTATCGTTCAGGGGTGCAATTTGAGCGACTTTTTTCATGATTGCTGTATTGGCAATAATCCCCAGGAAACCAAAAATGAGAAAACTTTTGCTGTAAGCATACTGAAGGCCAGCAGTTACCAACTGAACGCGCAGTTTCTTCTCTCTGTCATTCTTAGGCAACGGTAGAAAAAATGCGGCGAACTCCACCAATTCCATTTTTTTAGCAGTGCTTATTTGCGGATCATTAATAAGTGTCAAGATAAAGTCAATATGATCATGATCTCCGAACAAGTCTTGTAAAGAAGCGTAATATTCGCCGTATTCTGTGGAGCCGGGTTGTTCTGGCGGTTCCTCCTCTAATACTCTTTGGAATCTTTCTTGAAAGTTCTTCATTGTCCTCAGTTTACTGTAACAACTCGTATAGACACCACCGGGAGCTTTGTGAATCTAGCTACTCGACCGGACTGAGCCAGAAATTCCTCCGCTCCTGCCAGTTGTAGTACACATGCGCTCCGGGCGGAATTCATCACCCACGCGTGAACCCGTGGATCTTTGCTACTAAGATTAGAGTAAGTTATTAACCATCCATAAGTAAAGGTAAAGGCAACCCAAGAATAACATCTTCAACTGCCACATCTAGGCCTATTTGAGAAAACTCAAAGAATAATAGAACTACCCCGGCTTGCATAACGGCAGGCAATTCCATCAACTCCTATCTCCAATGCCGGAATCGCGGACTTCGTGTTCAGCACGCAAATTTAAACCCTTCAGGAGTAACAATTAGCCTCCACTTACTAAGCTTTCGAGCTGCATCTAACGTAGACCCTTTATTATCAAGGACTTGCAGGTTACCTTGAATGTGGCATTGAATATGCTTTACTAATTACATGAACGAAATCGAGATCACAGATAGTCTGAGTTACAGCGATGCAGGTAATGCTGGAACGACGAACTCAACAGAAGAATCATTCGAATTGTACCGTACGATACAAACTCCCACCACTGATCAGTGGTCCGCATATCAGAGACTGTATTCTTATTTCAATCAGGAATTGTTCGGTGGAGACTTGCCTGACATCATCCTGAATTTTCGGGGTAGGCGAGACGTAGCAGGTTTCTTTGCCCCTGAGAGGTGGATCTCGATAGCCGGAGCAAAGACGCACGAAATAGCGCTTAGCCCTGCTCACTTGACCAGTAACCTTGAGGAAGTTTGTGGGGTACTGGTTCATGAGATGTGTCATCTCTGGCAGACCGAGTTAGGGAGTCCGTCCCGATCAGGTTACCACAATAAAGAATGGTCCGACAAGATGATAAGCCTTGGTTTAATGCCATCCACCACCGGTCATCCCAACGGAAAACGTACAGGGCAGCACATGAGTCATTATATTATGCCCATTGGTGTCTTTGAACAGACACTTGCCAAAATGCCCGAACTGCTCCGTCTACCATGGTTGTACGAGACGAGTACTGTACAAAACAATCCATCAGTAACGGAAGAGAAAGATTCGAAAGCAAAGATAAAGTATACTTGTCCGGTCTGTAAAACCAATGTCTGGGGAAAGTCAGGCCTGAAACTAATTTGTGCTAGTTGTAATAAGGACATGGCATCGCAACTTACTTAAAGACGGACAGGGAGATTTCAGAATCCCTCTGTCAATTATAGGAGGATTCTAGAGGAGATTTTGAGCTTGCTCTTGAGGCATTGCCGGAGAGACTGCGGTTGCCGTGGGCAACATATAACAAGAACGGTAAACACAAACAAGATCATTATTACTAAGGAGTCGAGTTCCTTTAACCACTAAAAAGGAGGTTTACATGAAGCTACTAACAGATGTACTTAAAGGGAATTTCCAGGAAATAGGCTTACAGGAAGATGTTGCAGACCCTATAGTCGTCGCAAGGTTTTTTAATGCAAGTGGACCCGGATTGTGGCTTGCGACAAGTTATGACCCCGAAACCAATATGCTATATGGATTCGTTTCAATATTCGGAGACGGATCTGACGAATGGGGCTATTTTTCGCTCGAAGAGTTGGAAGACAGCCCTCACCCATTCGTAAAAATTGTGAGGGATACTCGCTTCACGCCAAGGCCATTCAGTAAAGCCATAAAGGAGGTATGTCATGAAAGAAGTTAATACTGATGAACATTGTGGGACTAAATTAAGATTTGATGCCGTAGATAATGAGAACAACCTCGACTGCGGGACAAGTCCCTTGCAGGGTGACGTAGTTTTACAGATTCCTCTTACAAAAATATCTCCCAATCCGAAGCAACCGCGAAGATATTTTAAAGAGGATTTACTTTTAGACCTCTGTAACAGTATCAAAGAAACAGGTGTATTAACACCCATAACGGTTCGTGAGAAAAAAGGTGACGCTGACGCTGCTTACGAGATCATCTTCGGGGAAAGAAGGTTTCGCGCTTGTCGTATGGCAGGCAAAGAATATATCCCGGCTATTATTAAAAACATCGATGACAATGAAGCGGCCGCTCAGGCGGCCATTGAAAATCTCCAGCGCCAGGATCTTATATTCATCGATGAGATGGAAACAGTCGTCTCTTCTTATAAGAGGTTAGGAAGTTCCGAGGCCGCTGGGCTTGAACTCGCAAGAGACAGGAAAACAGTAGACAGGTACCGAAAGATACATTTAGCGATTCACTTGAATGAAGATTTTGAGCAGATGATAGAAAAAGATGCATTCAAAATCACATATACTGTTGCAAATAATTTTGCTGAAATAGCTGCAAACGTTAACAGGCTGAAGAAAGGCAGCGCAGTCGAGCGGCGGGCTTATGTGCAAATTATTGCAAAAATCAATAAGGCAATCGACACTAATGATTGCAAAGATAAAAAAGGCGGTCTCGAAAAGAGTCTGGGTTCAATTCGGAGCCTGCTCGGGCTTAAGCCCAAAAAGAAGGAGCCATCGCATAATAACGACCTTATTGTAGAGACCGATAATGATTTAACTCTTAGGATCAGGATCAAGAAAACAACTACACCTCCTGAAAATGCAACAGATATTGTAGACAGCATTCGTAAATTTATTGCAGCGGCTGGATTAACGTTATAGACAAAGTGCGGAACGTACAATTCCTACATTTAATATGTGGATCTTTATGGAAAAGACTGGATTGGAAACCTTACATATGGACAGTGGGGACAAAAAGACAATGGAATATCGTGTAATCAAACGCTCAAAAGTCGTGCTGGGCAAGGAACTAATAAGAGTGTCAGACATAACACTAAAGGCCGCTCAAACAATCTTTGTTGACACTCTACAACCGTTCTGTCAAAGCATGCTCCCCATCGTTCTGCCTGAAAATGATACATATATCCTCATTGCGCGGCATTTAGCGTTTAGGGTCTTAATCCAAGAAGTCGATTCTCTAAGGATTCCGGTTTTTCTTGCATCCCTTGTAGAGAATAAAGCATCCCTCATTAAAGCTGACGAGATTTTACTGCATATGATAGATGAGCAGGCAACAAAGCACGACCGCATAGAAAGAAAGAAAAGAGCAGTTGGACTCTCACGAATGGAGCGGAAAAAAATTGGCTACATATGTCCCTTTTGTAAATTATTGGTCAAGGCTAAACAAGGTAGCATGCCCGTAAAGGAAGGCAACTACAAAGGATATTACTTAATAACTTGCTTCAGCGAAAACACTAAAGAAGTGCCATGCGGGTTTGCAGCCTACCTTTCTGTCGAGGAATATATATTGTTCAAAAACAGGCAATATCCAGTTTTCATCTGGCTTCAGCGAACTGATAAAAAATGCCCGGCGTGCGGAAATTCTCTATTTCTCAGGACTCGCTTTTCTAAGAAGCATCTCCTTTGCGAAGATAATTTTAGGTTGACCGGCAAATGTAAATATCGTGAATCAGTGGAAGGGGTCTAAATGCTAAACAAAGCCACCATAACAATCTCCAAGTATCTAAAAAGCAAATACATATATAACCTTGTCAATTGTAATATTGTCACAATGGCTGATCTTTTCGAAACAACACATGCTGAGATGGAAGAGTTTATATCAGCATGTCTCAGCCTCATTCATGTGCCACCATCCCTAGCGACACTTCTTCATGCTAAGTCGGCCCTGAAAACTCTTGTCAGTGAGATTCTGATGAAAGAACATATCAGTACTCAGTGCATCAATTTCATCAATTATCTGTTAGACATTTTTTTTGAGATGCTGGAAACTCCAAACCCTAAGCCATTTTCCAAAAAAATAATCATCACATCCTCCCCGGCCTTTGCACTATACGCAACGGCTGCCGAGTTTAAGGACGAATCTACCCCCCTGTACCGCCGATCGTGCCTTATCCTTCGCTGGGCCATAGAGAAGGTACTTGCTCCTCATGATGTTGCGAAGAAAACTAAAGATGATTATTTACTTGCTCTTCGTATTTTATTCAAGTTTACGCCTGATCAAATTAGATACCATCAGTCATTGCAACCAGTAGATGTGCGCACTCTGATCGACGAAGCATTATCGTGCTACATCAAAAGTGATGAAAATTATACCATGACGACAAGAGCCAAAATAATCAAATCGAAACTTTATAATCTATTGCTTTCTAATAAAGCTATTGTCTCTCATCCCCATGATGGTCCCCCAAAAAACCAATTGCCCGGAACTACTACTACAATTTCTATTACTGAGACATGTGATGAAACTGGCAAGGTGGCAAATTATGGGGATGCCTCTGAAAGTGACGAAATAAAGTATAGCGAACTGATGTTGAAAGAAGACCTTGTCGATCTTTACGCCCACGATAATACGCTTCCAACTGGACCGGATATCGTGCCCGGTCCTCCCCGAATCCGGATGACATTTTATGACACAATTAGCTTAAGAGCAAACTTATTCTATTTTGACTCGCGCTTCCCAGGTCTCCATCACCTGAGTTTGCTTCTTATAGTTATCCAGGATAGATGGGAAGTCTCGTCACGAAAAGAAAAACTAATAATGACCTTCCTGTTATTACTTATGATGACCGGCGTGTCGCCGGAGGAAGCATTGTCATCGAGGACTCATCCTGAAGCTGAAGCTGCCCCTGATTTTACTAAGCACAAACTTCTTATTACGCGTATCGATGGGCATTTCTATATCATTCGAGACAAGATTATCAGCTATAAGAGACCACCTGCAGGATCCGAAAATTGCCGGAAACCACTGGATATAATTTGGGTGCGACTGCACGACTCCTTAGCGCCATGCTTGGAAGAAGTATGGAATGATCGCAGAAATATAGGATGTTTCTTCTCAACCATAGAGCCATTTTCAGGGAGAGCATTCACAATAAATACCGTGAATGAATTCCTCAAAAAAAATATCAATGCGCGGTTTGCACTCAATTTGACGGCACACAAAATTACATCCTCATTTTTCCCCCTTTTTTATGGTCGCTACGGTTTAGATGCGATTTGCGCATGTTACGTGAGCGGACAGGACCTCCGACTTTTCAAATCGCAATTGCATTATATCTATGTTGATGCATGCAAGGTATGCAAAGAATACCTTAAGGCTACAGATGAGGTTTTGTCGTCACTTCGTAAAAATAATGACGTCGCAAGAACAAAAATACTGGAAGTTAAATCAACAGGAATGCTGTCAACCGCTCCCTTTTTATTGATGGAGCCTGAAGAAGGCTCTCGAGCTCATGTCGCACCGCCATCGATAGCAGGAGGGGTGGGCTACGGGTCGGGGATAGTTCCTACCGCGGCGGATTTGAAGCTTTATATCGTCAAGCTCGGAGGAATTATTGAAGCTCTCAAAATGGAAGACATAATAATACGGCATAACTTGTTTACTGTATACACTTATCTTTGCGCACAACTCAATTTTGCATTGAGGCCGAGGAACGATCTTCCCTTTTCCGAAGATATATTTTGCCGGCATGATTACGAAGTTATTAATGACAAGATGAGCTGCCGTTTTTATGAAGATCGGGTTTTGCCTGGTTCTGCAGTATTAAAGGCCTTGTGTCAGAGTCGGTGCAGTGGCTTTCCTGATGTACAGAGGTATATTTCAGAGATACTCAACCCATCGATAGTCGAGGAGGACCCGAACCTATTCTTTTTTTTCATCAGCGCGCGAGGGAAACTCAAGCCGTTTAGTCTGAGGAGAGCAAAGGAATGCCTCATAAAAGGCGGCGTTCCTTTCCCCTTCAACTGGAAATCACCGCGCCATTTTGTTAGGACCTTCCTGTATGAGAATAATATTTATAACGAATTTGGAGATGTTTGGCTTGGACACCACCGCATCTCTCGTGAACCTTTGGGGTTTGCATCATCATTGCAATATAAGAAAGTGAAGGAGATCGGACTGGATATCGTTAATCAGATGTTGAAAGAAATTGGTTTTAAACATTTGAGTTATCTGCCTGATGAGGAGAAAAATGGATAACGAAGAGCTAAGGACCCTCTGTTATCAAATAGCAGAAATGAGGATTTCAGAAACCACACTGGATATTAAGGTGTATCGCAAAACACTCAATTCCCTTTTTGAGTATATCACTGACAAGAAAATATCACCTAAAGATGGCGTACTTCTTCTAAGTGATAAACAGGTGCGGGAAATTACGTCGCGCCTTAATTTAAGGAAGAAGGCAAATCGTCCCAAGGGAAAATGTCTGTGCGATATTCTGTCTCAACTATATGCCCGAAATCTATATATGGGCAAGTTTCCAAATTTGCCCAACCAGATCGAACGCAAACTTATACTGAAAACTGCTTCCTTGCCTATCAAGTCATATGAGCAGTTTAGTTTGATAAAGAGCAACTTACTCAATCTCTCCATAGGAAGAGCAGAGAAACCTCTCGTAGCGATCGCTGAAAATTATTTTGCTGAATTCCTTGCATCTGCATATATTGACGGTGCACTCTGGGATGATTTCCACAGGGAGGTGCTCTGTATCACTACTAATGACATCACGTTCATGCCACTCACCATTTCTCTGCCCTTGGCGAGCGCAACTGCGGAGGTGTCGAAGAAGAATGCTTTTTTCAGGTATTGGTTATCGCCAAGAACCGAACTTTACCTCCTCCGACTTATGCTTCTGCTGAAAAAACACGATAAAAAACTTGGGCTTCATTTTGACGAATCGCACATTTTCCCAGTCGAATGGCTCAATAAAGAATTTCTTGAAACTATCCCGTCAATCTTTGAACGCTGGAGCGCTGAAGTTCTCAGAAATAACAATATCAAGGGTGTTTCTCTTGGACTTCGGGCCTTCAGGCAACTTTGCATCTTCGATTTAATGACCTTTGTTCCACCCTTTGGGATGACCGCGTTAAGCGGTTTGATTTTATGTGATTCGTTTGACGACCAAAGTCTCAACCTCCTTGACAATTCCCTGGCCAAGTCAATGAGACTTGAAGGGAAAGGGCAACAGCATGTGGATAATGATGCTACACGTAGAGAGACCGTAAGTGACGAGGCAAAGACATTGCTTGAAGAAGGCAGGAGATTGCTCAATTCAAATCAGGTTTTTTTCGAGACGATTGGTGGCATACGGAGGATCATTGGCGATCTGTCTTTTAATGTGTCTCCAAAGGAGCGTCGCAGCGCAGCAGATGATATGGACTCTATGTTGTCCGCCCTTCCAGATAACAGTTCACAAACCACTGATAGATTCCTACTTAACGTAAAATGGTTGGGCCGTTGGCTGGCATTTCTCCTCAGGGAGACTACATATGAAAAAGCAACTCTCGAAAGGCGTCTGAGCATGATTGGTGCAAAGTTTATTTTCATGTTGGGAAATAACGCCATTCATGAACTGAGTACTGACATGCTCGTCAATATTATTATGCTTGCATATGTCTATTATGGTTCTGACGGAATAAGCAACGATATTAGGGATTTTACGAATCACCTGTACGATTACCAGGACAATATGTTTCCAGAAATGGCGTGGGAGGCCCTCCCATGGGGCCAGGGCAATATCCTCCATAAAGAAAAAATCAGAAGGACAAAGCCCCTTGTTTCCTTTCGGATGATTAGAGATGCCCTTCAGAAAATCAACGAAACGTATCCAGCAGCAAGAGCAAGAGTGCTGAGGGGTGCGGTATTGCTTGGTTTTTTTGCAGGGCTGCGCATCGTAGAGGTAGTTTATCTCCGACAAAGCAATCTCATTTTGGATGGAGGCTACACGCTTGCCGTGAGAAAATCAAAAACCAAAAGCGGCACGCGCAATATTAATCTGTCGATACTCGTGCCACCTGACGAATTGTCAGAAATTATTTCTTTTTTTACTGAAGAAGACTGTATAGCGCTAACCGACGGCAGGTTTATTTTCGACGATGAAGATCCAGAAGAAGCAAGAAAAAACATTCCTCGTGACATCGCCTCCGTTTTTGAGAGTCTGGGTTTCAATTTCATACGCTTTCACCATTTGCGCCATGCATGGGCCAATTGGTTTATTGTCAGGTATTTGGTTGCAGTATATGGTAATGATTTAGTGCCATCAAATGCGCCATTCCTGAAAGAGAAAGAGGTGGTTTTCAACGAAACATATTTGGATTATATAAGACGTCTCTTTTTCGGTTTTACTGAAAAAGGAAAAATCGGCAGCGATCTGTTCTCGTACCCCATTTTGGTATTAGCGCGTCTGCTTGGGCACTATGGGCCAATAACCACTATTTCATCATACCTGCATATTATCGACTGGATCTGCAAGCTTCATCTAAATAAATTATGGGACGGAATGACCTTTGACTTAAACAGCACAACCGTTCAGGACCTTATGCAGGTGTCGTATCCCGCGCTGCCAGACTCATTAAAGAAAAGGTCTTTGACGAATATCAGGGCAGCTGATATTACCAGGGAACAGCTTGCTCGGCTTAAGCAGCTAAGAGTCTGGGAATTCGTTATTTGTGACCGTCAAGATGAGAATTAAGTGACAGTCGGGCAAACATTGCGGAACTTTAAGCCTATACGGGATATTTTATGATGAGCTGCGAATCAGATATAGGAAAATCTTTTATTCTAACGGAAGCAGAATGCTTAACGCGGGAAGAAGTGCTTGCGTTATATGGTATCGCTGAATCTACCTTAAAGAAATACACCAAGTTGAACAAGATACCTCATGTAAAGATTACACGAAAAACTATGTTGTTTCCCAAGCAGGCTATTTTGAAACACCTGGAACAGAATCTGTCTGGCATGGGAACAACTCAAACAATTGAACCTCCACAACCGATACCCAACAATCAAAAGGAACAAGTTATAGGTGTGGATCCAGCTAACAACATCACTAATAATAAAACTTCCGTCAAGCGTGGTCGCCGTACGCAGGAGGATGCATCTATATTTACCAGTATTTTGGAAAAAGTCAAGCGCGAAGCGAGTGTTATAAAAAATAAATAACTATCTGAAAAAACAGGAAAACAGTAAAAGTTCGTGATATAATTGATGCGAGGTAAGATTCCAAAGTCTTGTTATCCCTTGTGCCGTAAAAACCAGTAAATGCGAAACAAAACGAGGGAGGTAGTATTACACAATGGAAACGGGACAAAAAAAGAAACGGAAGAGAAGCAAAAAAGGCGTTTGGAAAAGGCCGGGGAGTCCGTATTGGTGGTTCAGTTACACGAATCCAGTAAGTGGCAAACAAAAAATGATGAGTACCGGAATTACGGATAAAAAACTGGCAAAGAAGATTAGGGCGAACTATTTAGAGGAAATAGCAAAGGGCAAGCATCTTGGGATTAACCAAGCGGAGTTTCGCACTTTTGACGAAATGATGAAAAAATATGCTAAGGAAGTTATAAAAAAAGAGCCGAGCAAAGACAAGGATGAAAGTATGGTTAGAACCCATCTTGAGCCTTTTTGGGGAGGCTTGACTCTTGAACAGATAACCAAGCAAAAGTGCAATGAGTACAAATCTGCGAGACTTGTCGCCAAGGCAGCACCGGCTACTGTGCGGAATGAGTTGCGGTTATTAGGTAACGCTCTTGATTACGCCGTAAAGGAATGGGACTGGTTAGAAGATAATCCTGTCTTAAAGATTAATTTTAAGAACCTGAAAGCCCGGACTATCGACAGATGGCTTACATTAGACGAGGAAAAAGCCCTTATGGAAAAAACCGAAGGTAAACTTTATGGTGAATTGACGGATATAGTAATAGTTGCTCATTATACCGGCATGTCGCAGGAGGAGGTTCTTTCCCTGCGGCGGGATAAAGTTGATTTGGCCCGCATGGTTCTTGTTCTGACGAGGGCGAAGACTGAAACAACTAGTTCGACACCTACCAGAACGATTCCTATCAACCGAGTAGTTTTCGATGTATTAAAACGTCGTATGACAGTTTCTCCAATAGATGGTAAGCCATGGATTTTCAGGAATACCATCGGGAATATGATTGATGCCAGCAAATTAAAAAAGGAGTTTAAGAAAGCGGTTGAGGAATCTGGGATAGCTCCTTGCAGGTTTCATGACTTAAGACATTCGTTCGCCTCAAGGCTTGTTCAGCGTAACGTGTCACTGTGGGTAGTAGCACAACTGTTAGGCCATACCACCACGGACGCAACTCAACGGTACGCTCATCATTATCCGGAAGGTTTGAGGGATGGGATTAAACGATTGGATAATTTGAATGAATTGTCGTTTGATGGCTCATACTATGGGAACGATTATTACAATTTTATTACAATTTCAGAAAAAAAGGAGCAAGATGCCCAAGTCGTGGCAGTATAACTTGTTGTCAGATAAGGGAAAAAATTGGTGCCCCCTAGAGGGATCGAACCTCTGGCCCCAGGTTTAGGAAACCTGTGCTCTATCCTACTGAGCTAAGGGGGCTTATCTTTAAACACAACAACTTCCTTGAGTGAATTTAATATTATAACATGTTTTCTAGCCTTGCTGTGCCAATTTTGTTCTCAAATCGCCTTGATCTTGGCTGTTTGACAGTGCCTTTTTTGGGGAAACGCCAATCTTTCCCATTGTTTGTTTTGCTTTCTCCAATGCAATGCGGAGCCCGATTCTTCTTTTCTTAGAAAAGCCTCTATCTCTTTTACTGTTGGTATGACCTTAGCCATTTTATAAACCTCTCTCAACGCTATTAGGCATACATCAGTTTCCCTTTAGGTTGAGGTACCTGCCGCTTCAATTCTATAGCGGTCTCAATCCACTCTTGTATAATGGTTTCAACATTTGAAAGGGCTTCCTGATATGTTTTTCCATCGGCCATACAACCTGGCAATTCTGGAACCTCTGCAATGTAAGACCGATCTTCGGCACTCCAATAAATTATTATCTCGTATCAGACTTGTCCAAGATAAATTTTTAACGGAAACCTCAAACAGGTAGAATACTCTTGCGAAAGAAAAAACTATCTGTTAAGGAGGCTTCCGTTGAATAAGTTTAGCAGTATTTTCGGGCA